>UMCH01074326.1_pt1 | contig 10534 bp, 13 predicted proteins | sample 1964201 | NCBI WGS metagenome assembly UMCH01 (sample SAMEA4835965, study PRJEB28245) | human gut metagenome | biome: gut microbiome; material: fecal sample | place: Denmark | collected 2008 | reverse complement strand
CAGACAGCCCTCGCAGTATGAGTAGTTGCCGAGCAGCGTGGTGAACGCGAACAGCATCATCGCCACAGCAAGGAATACCGGACCTGCCGTACCGAGCGTGGATGCGATAGCATTCTGTACATAAACCGCACCGGCGATTTCCTCGGTCGGAACAACGCTGGTGGACAGACACATGAACGCCGTTGCCGTACAGATGAGCAGCGTGTCGATGAATACGGACAGCATCTGCACCAGACCCTGCTTGGCCGGATGGGAAACAGATGCGGTTGCGGCTGCATTCGGTGCAGAGCCCATACCTGCTTCGTTCGAGTACAGACCGCGCTTCACGCCGTACATGATGCAGCTGCCGGAGAAGCCGCCCATCACGGACTGGAAGTCAAATGCGTTGCGGAAGATGGACGCGAACATGCCCGGTACATTCCTGATGTTCAGGAAGATGATGAGCAGCGAAACCAGTACATACAGGATACCCATGAACGGAACAAGGATTTCGGTGATGCTTGCCAGACGCTTTGCGCCGCCGAGTACCATTACACCGAACAGGAACGCCAGAATGACGCCGATGAACGCCGGCGTGATAACCGGATGGTAGAACTTGAACACCGAGAATGTGGACTGCAGATTGTACGCTGCCAGCATGTTATAGCCGACTGCGTAGATCAGGATGATGAGCACCGAGAAGATGACACCCATCCAGCGCTTGCCGAGTGCATCGCGCATGTAGTACGCAGGACCGCCGTAGCAGCTGCCGTCCGGTGCACGCTTTTTGTAAATCTGCGCGAGCGTAGACTCGATGAAGGCGGTTGCACCGCCGAGCAGTGCGGTTACCCACATCCAGAAGATAGCGCCCGGTCCGCCGAGGCAGATTGCCGTGGATACACCGATGATGTTGCCCGTGCCGACACGCGACGCGGTGGAGATCATGAGTGCGCCGAACGAGGAAATGCTCCCCTCGCTTTCCGGCTTCTCCATGATGACCTTGCACGCGTCCCTGAACAGACGAATCTGGATGAACCTGCAGCGGAACGTGAAGTAAATGCCGCTGACTATCAGAAACAACGGCACAAACCACGGCTGATACAGTACATCCGATATCGCTGCGATAACGGAGTTGATCGTTTCCAACATAATTTCTATTCCCTTTCCAAAGTACTTTTGTTATCGGTTGTAGTCAACCGGTAACATTTATTTATTATTATACAGGAATCCGACAGACTTCTCAAGCATAAGTTATACCTTAATAAAATAAGTGTTCCAGTACCCACGCAAATGCCTTTGCCGTGCGGCAGTCCGGCTGCTGAAAATGCCCGCCGCTGTTCCATTCCAGTGTGCAGCTTACGTTTTTCTCCTGCAGGAGCGCATACGCTGCCCGCATGCGGTCACCGACGGCAGCCATCACCGGATTGCGCGTCTTTTCCTCGCGGTTGCCCAGACTGAGATAGACGGCAGCGCTGTGCAGATCATGCGCCTGCATGTACTCCAGAAATTTCGGAAACCACAGAGACGGCGAGGCTGCCGCGATGCCGGAAAAACGGTCGGTTCGATATGCGCTCCACAGGGCAAACAGCCCTGCCATCGAGTACCCGCCGATGATGTATCGTCTGTCTGCGTCCTCACACAGCGGCAGGATTTCGCGGAGCAGTGCCGCAGCACCGTCTCCGAAGTCCTCATGACCGAAAACTGCCGGTGCACACCACGGAGACAGGTCGTTGTTCCAGCTTTCAACCTTGACGGCAATCAAACGGAACGGCTGTGCAGTCAGCCGCTTGATCTCTCGGATTTCGTTCTCGATGGCTGGCAGGTCGTGGTCCCCAACCGGCTGCAGCAGCACGTTTTTCGCATTCGGCTCGCCGTATTCGTAAATCCTCATGCAATCCCCTTCTTCTATGCATTTTCGCACTGATTTTACCACAAAATGCACCGCACCGTCAAATTTGCAGTGATTGACAATCCGCGTCCGCAACGGTATGATAGATGCAAAGGGTAAAAAGGAGTTTCCGCTATGGGAAAATATATACTGGCGCTCGATCAGGGCACGACAAGCTCGAGAGCGATCTTATTTGACAGCGAACAGAATATTCTCGCCATCCGGCAGCATGAGCTGACCCAGCATTATCCGCACGAGGGATGGGTCGAGCAGGACCCGATGGAAATCTGGTCCACGCAGTATGCAGCTATGCTCGAGGTGCTGGCGGCCGCCGATGTTCCTCCGTCCGATGTGGCGGGCATCGGCATCACCAACCAGCGCGAGACGACCATCCTGTGGGATAAAAATACCGGACGGCCGATTCACAACGCTATCGTCTGGCAGTGCCGCCGCACAGCGGATATTGTGGACAGGCTGGTGCAGGACGGTCTGTCCGGGTACATCCGCCGCACGACCGGTCTGGTTCCGGATGCGTATTTTTCGGGAACAAAAATCAAGTGGCTGCTCGACCATGTGGAAGGTGCACGAGAGAAGGCCGAGCGCGGAGAAATCCTGTTCGGCACGGTGGATTCCTGGCTGGTGTGGAAGCTGACCGGCGGCAAGGTGCACATTACGGACGCGACCAATGCCGCACGCACGATGATCTTCGACATTCACCGTCTGGACTGGGACGATACCCTGCTTGAAGCGCTCGAGATTCCCCGGGCGATGCTGCCGCGCGTGTGCTCCTCAAGCGAGGTGTACGGTTCTGTTGCCCTGCCGGGCGGCAATATTCCGATTGCAGGCATTGCAGGCGACCAGCAGGCGGCGCTGTTCGGTCAGACCTGCTTTGCGGCAGGCGATGCGAAAAACACCTACGGCACGGGCTGTTTTCTGCTGATGAACACCGGCACAACCGCCTGCGAGAGCAAAAACGGCCTGCTGACCACCATCGGCATTCAAATCAGCGGAGAGACGCAGTACGCGCTCGAGGGCAGCGTGTTTGTCGGCGGCGCCGTCATCCAGTGGCTCCGGGATGAGATGCGCTTTTTCTCCGAGAGCCGCGATGCGGAATACTACGCGAGCAAGGTGAAGGACACCGGCGGCGTGTACCTCGTGCCTGCATTCACCGGTCTGGGCGCGCCGCATTGGGATATGTACGCACGCGGCTGTCTCATCGGTCTGACGCGCGGCACGACCCGCGAGCACATCATCCGCGCCGCACAGGAGTCCATCGCCTATCAGGTGAACGACCTGCTGACCGCCATGAAACGCGATACCGGCACTGCCCTCTCCTCCCTTTCTGTGGACGGCGGTGCCAGCCGCGACAGCTTCCTGATACAGTTCCAGAGCGATATTTCAGACTGCACGATTCGCCGTCCGGTCATCCGCGAAACGACCGCGCTCGGCGCATGCTATCTTGCCGGACTCGCGACCGGTGTGTGGCACAGCCGCGAGGAGCTGAAGCAGCTCTGGCGGTGTGATACGCTGTATGCGCCCTCGATGGACGAGAATAAACGCCGCAAGCTGCTCTCCGGCTGGGATAAGGCGGTTGGACGGTCGCTTGATTGGGCTGAGCATTAAAAACAGCAAAAAGCAAACCCGAAGTGCAGGCGTAAAACCTGTACTTCGGGTTTTGTATTTAATCTGGTTTAGTTATTCGCTTGAATCCATGCGGGCAGCTGCTCGATATTCAGCAGCACATCATCGGCGCCGGCCTCGAGGAACACCTGCCGCGCACGGTCAAGTGCGGCCTGCTCTTTCTCAGCGGAGAGTGCCTCATAGGCTGCCTGCGTCATGCCCATCACACTGCTGCCCTCGAGCACGCCGAGCGAGCGGACACCGGCGTTCCTGCCCTCCCAGATGTCGGATACAGTGTCACCGACCTTGACGACCGCCTGCACGGACGGCACCCCCCACTCGCTCGCGAAAAGACAGGTTGTCAGAAAGCCGATAAGTCATCAATCGTCCTCCTTTGGGTCTGCGTGTTCCATTGGAACACACTCGACTTGGTGATGTGTAAACGATACGACATTAACTTCACTCCATCGACATATGAGCGATTTCATCGAACTGTGCTTGATACTTTGCAGCGCAGGCAGGGCAAATATGCTGTTCACCGATTTGCACACGAGTTGGCTTACCACAAAAGACACAAGCCGTTGAATGTTTTGCGACAATTACTTTCCCGTCAGCAGCGGAAATTTCAACCTCCATGCCGATGAGCCAATTAAAGGTTTTCCGAAACTCTTTGGGAATGACTACGCGACCGAGATCATCCATCTTACGAACCGGACCCATTTCAGCCATTTTACAGCACCTCCTTCTGTTATACAGATATAAAAAACTTACCTTTGAGGTGTGTGCCTCGTGGTAAGTTTAATATTACATTTTTCGTCGAAAAATGAAATGCGGTTGCCACTTTACAAAAACGGTATATCGTGGTATTATAATCTATACCACGGTAAGGGAGGTTTCGCCATGGCTGTTGACAAAAAGGGCACAAAGCAGATTGCGGCCAACAAAAAGGCATGGCATGACTACTTTGTCGAGGAAAAGTATGAAGCGGGCATCGAGCTTGCGGGTACCGAGGTAAAGTCTATCCGTTTGGGACAGATCAATCTCAAGGATTCCTACTGTTCGTTCAAGGACGGTGAGATTTTCGTGCGCGGCATGCATATTTCGCCGTATGAAAAGGGCAATATCTTCAATAAGGACCCGCTGCGCGTGCGTAAGCTGCTCATGCACAAGCGCGAGATCGTCAACCTGTTCAGCAAGACCAAGCAGGACGGCTATTCGGTCATTCCGCTGGCGGTTTATTTCAAAAGCTCGCGCGTGAAGGTTGAAATCGGTTTGTGCAAGGGCAAAAAGCTGCACGATAAGCGTGACAGTATCGCCGCACGCGATGCAAAACGCGAGATGGACCGTGCGATGAAAGAGCGTAATCGTTAATCAAAAAATGGAAAAGCCGAGAGCAGAATCATTCTCTATTCTCAATTTTCCATTCTCCATTTCAAAATGGGGCCGTAACGGGTTCGACGGGGGTGTTGAAGCCGGGATAGCGGGCCGCAGTGGGGATCTGCGATAAAAGCTCCAACTGTTTATAAATTAAACAACAACAATTATACTCTTCAGGCTGCCTAATTAGGCTTAGCCCGTCGGCTCAGAGAGGACCACGGCTCAGAGACCCGGCGTCGATTAGTGGTGAACGTGTACGAGGTAAGAGTTGCCCTCGTCATGTAAAATGACTCTACCAAAACGGTAAGCCTGTTTGCCGGCGTGCCGCGGCGGGAATCTTAATCGACAAACTGCGCCCGGAGAAGTCCTCGTGGATGCGCTTTCGGACAGGGGTTCAACTCCCCTCGGCTCCACCAGAACAAAACACCTGCGTTAGCAGGTGTTTTTCTTTTGCTTTTTGCATTTCGACAACTTTTCGAAGATATAAACGCAATATTTCTAAATTGACTTTGTCAAGATTGAGAGAAAGTGTCAAAAAACCGATAAAATATCAGCATATTTTTCACGGATATACAACGCAAAATACAACATATCGAGCGATTTTTAAACCGTGTTGCATGATGCAACATGAAATGCAACACAAGTTAAGCATAATAATAAACGATTGGAGAAGATATTGATGGATTCAAGAAAAATTCTTGTCGGTGAAAAATACTTACACTTCAAGAACAAACTGTATCAGGTTCTCGCTATCGCCACGCACACAGAAACCGGCGAACCGCTGGTAATTTATCAGGCGCTCTACGGCGACTTCAAAATTTATGCACGGCCGTATGATATGTTCGCCTCCGAAGTAGACCACGAGAAGTACCCTGATGTTACGCAGCGTTTCCGCTTTGCTCATGTAGTATTTGACGGAGATACGCCGCAGCCAACCGAATAAAAACAACCCCTCCGAGAGCCGGTATCGAAACCAGTTCCCAGAGGGGTTTACTATTTACTGCTGCATCGCTTCCGCCAGCTTCTTCACGAGCTGTTCGCCGTACTTGTATGCGAGCAGATACTCGATGGTCTTTTCCTCCAGGCCGGTCTTGGTCTGGATTTTTTCGATTGCAGCCTGTACTTCCGGGTCCTGCGGCTTGGTCGTCTCAGCAGGCTTGTCGGTCGAAGTGTCATACTTAATGCCGAGCGTATCAAGGATACCCTTGGCGTACGCTACGCCGAACGCCTGCTGCTTTTCCTTGGTGCCCGCCTGTGCTGCATCAGCCTTGGTGTCAACGAATACACCCTCGCAGATGACCGCTGGGCACTTGGTGTCGCGCACGAAAGCGTAGTAATCGCCACGCTGGCCCTGTCTGGTCTTGCAGCCGCGGCTGTTCTGGCCGATCTTGATAACCTGCTTCTCAATATTCTGCGCGAGGACCTTGCCAGTGCCGCCGTTCAGAGTGTGATATACCTCAAAGCCGTCACCGCCGCCGGAGTTGTTGTGCACGTCGATAGCAAGATCCGGGTTGTACGCATTGCACTCGCGCACTTCCTCATTGATGGGGTCCTCCTCGTCCTTGGTGCGGCTCATGCGCACCTCAACGCCGTGCGCGGTCAGATAATCACGGCACGCCAACGCCATCGCGAGGTTTGCTTCCTTTTCGACGATATTGCCGACCGCACCGCTGTCGCTGCCGCCATGGCCGACACCGATAAATACCTTCTTGCTCATCTTGTTCTCCTCCTTCGGAACAGCTGTCTTATTTTTACGCTTAATGCAGACTACGCTGCACACCGGTCTGCCGTTCGTACCCTCTTTTTCCGGTGCGAACAGGGAGCCGTCCGACACGCGATACATGCCGGTGCTGCCGCCTGCGTCCTGTACGAGCAGCAGCTTGACGTCGTAGTGATCGCGGACGTACTGCGCAACTTCCAGCTCGGTATGACTGGCCGAAGTCTGCACATGGATATACCGGCCGTCTATCAGCAGGCCGCACATATTACGGCTGCGCCGGTCAGACTTTCCGAGAGATCCGTTCACCTTGCCGTCCTTGATCGCCAGCTTCCAGCCAGAAACAACATTCTCTGAGCCGAGGCTCAGCCGCTCAGCTGTACCGCCATAGCCGCACTCTTTGCCCTTGGCCTTGAGGTACTGCAAGGTTCGGCCCTTGATAACGCCGTAGCGGTCGCTGCCGCTGCCGGTCATGTTGAACAGTGCGAGGTTGTAAACGATGTCCGCGCCCTCGTCTGCCGCCCACTGCCGGAGCGTCTTGGCGGGTTTGGATTTCGCCGCATACGGCGCTGCTGCGAACCAGATGTCATACAGCTTGCGGTCGTAAATATCGCAGCGAATGCTCATGCTGCATTCTCCTTTCATCTACTTGAAAGAAACTTTCAAGTCCATTTTACTCCACTGAGGGCGCAGTGTAGCCCTTTGCCCGTGCGCTATCAGAAATGCCGGAAGTGGTCGGGTCATTCAGCGCACTCCAGATATTGCTTGCCACCAGGAACAGGCAATACGGATTGCTGAACGCGCCGGTAATAACGTTCCACAGCCCTGCCCACGTGGTCATATCCGCAGCGGTCAGACCGCTGTACGCCAGCACGGTCGCCAGCGCGCCGGTCAGCACCTGCACCCAGAATACCGGGTTCTTCAGACGAATTTTCCAGTTCATATAAGTACCTCTCTTTCTCACTTCAAGCCAAGCTGCTGCGCGATATAGCCGATGAAAATACCGACGAGCGCCGTCGCGCCGTAAGCCACAACCTTGCGCCACATCGCGCCGTCGCGGTCCTCGAGCGTTTCCAGCCGCTTGCCCTGCTTTTCCTGCTCTTTGACCATGCTCTCAATGCTGGTGGCCAGTTTGCCGACCGAGGCGGTCAGACTGTTCAGCTCACGAATATTGTCCTCCAGCAGCTCAATGCGCTTGTCCTGCCGACGATTTTCTTCTTCGAGCCGTCGACGAAACTCTTCGTGCTCGGCACGAGTGATGGAACCGTCCATTTACATTCCTTTCCGGGCTGTTGCCCTATCGCAAGTGTAAAAATCCCGGTGGATTACTTTTTGTAGTCCTCGCCGGTGATTTCCTTGTACTGCTCGACGGTGATTTTCTTCTTCACCACCGCATTGCCGACCATTTTCTTGGTCCACAGACCGGCGTCGTAATACTTCTTGATCTTCTCAAACCAGTTAGCCATTTACGCCACCTCCGTATCGGTCATCATGCTGATGTAGTCCACCTGTGCAGCCAGTGCGGTGTTGCTGGTTTCCAGCTTCTCCACCTTAGACACTAACTGCGAGATCGCCTGCGAGACCGTGCCATCAGCGGCCGTGGTGCAAGCAACAGTGTAGGTCTGCTTGTCCTTGTCGTAGGTGATGGCACGCAGCGCATAGCCGCCGTGCGCCTCAACCAGATCGCCGTCATCGGTGCGGACCTCGACCAGAGCGGTGTTCAAATTGGACACCGCATCAAACGTGGTTTCGGACAGTACCAGCGTCAGGCTTTCGCCCTGGCACTGATAGTCCAGCGCCTTGATTCCGTTGATTTTCATGTGTGCTCCTTTCTGCGGTTAAACCGCTACATATTTGTTATACTGATGCCGGATTGTTTCATCCGACATTTCGGCGTAGATCTGCGTTGTTGCGATATTCTCGTGGCCAAGCAGCCGCTGAATAACCGCAATATCCATGCCGCCGTTGAGCGCCAGTGTTGCAAACGTATGACGCAGCAAGTGCGGATGCACCCGTTTATCCAGACCGGCACGCAGGCTAATTGCCCGAACCATGCGCTGGATCGCCCGAGGTTTCAGCGGCTCGTATGGCGATTTGCTGGACACAAACAGGCCGGTGCCGCCCTTGCGGGATACCATATACTCCTCAATCATCAGGCGTGCACGGATGCTGAAAAAGACAACACGATCCTTGTCACCCTTGCCGGTGACCTGCACCGACCGGCTCATCAAATCGAGATCAGAGGCCGACAGCTGAGCAACCTCGTTCAGACGGCAGCCGGAGGAAACCAGAAACTCGATCAGTGCCTTTTCGCGGTAAGTTACGCAGGCGTCACGCAGCCGTTCCAGTTCTTCCACCGTCAGCGCCTGGCGTGCTCCTACCTTGTCGATCTTGATGGACTTGATCTTGCTCATCGGGTTCTTCTTGATTTTCTCTTCCATCGTGAGCCAGCCGAAGAACGCCCGCAGGCTGTTGATATGCGTCTGCAGTGACGTTTCCTTGAGATTGCGCGTTTCGTCCAAAAATGCAATGTAACCTCGGATGTCGTCGGTGGTGATTTTGGCCGTGCTCTTGGTCACTTTAGATGCAAATAATTCAAGGTGGCTGCGGTAGTTCGCCAACGTTCTGGCGGATAGACCGTCAATCTTCTTGGCGCCCAGATAGTGCTTGATCCGCCGCTTCAAGTCGCTGCGCTGCTCATCATTTTCCTTAAAAATAATGTAGCCTTTTAAGATAGCGTCGAGTTCTTCTGCGGTCGGCGTTCCCGCCGCAAAAGTTGCGAGAAGCTGCCTTGTCAGCTCTGTTTTGGCCGTCATATTGTGATTCCCCTTTCGGATTTTGGTATATTTATTATACACGAAACCCGAAAATCAGGGCGTTTTTGTGCGCATTAGGTTGCTATGACGGCCATCCAGAAATCGCAGACTGCACTCAGCTCGATTGCAGCATCGAGCATGGCAACCGCTAAATACGCAGCCGGTGCAGCAGGACTCAATCCGGCCGACTATGCTGACATGACCGCGATTGCAGCCTCTCAGGTTGCTATGGCGGCCATTGCCGGATCGGGTAAAGCTCGGGTTGCAATTACCAATTCTTCCGTTGCATTGGCTGCTTTGGCTTCCAGTCCGCTGAAAAAGAGCGTAAGTACCAGTGCATACAACGGTAATTATGCTAAATTGGTAACGAACGGTCCGTGCTTTATCATCTCTGCGACTCATAATAATTCTGGTTGGACATTCGGTGTGCGCTATGTGTACACTTCGGAAACTGCATCCGGAGCCAAGACGTATTCTTCAACAGGCAGTGCACAGAGCATCAATCTGTTCACTACATCCGCCGGTTTAGAGGCTTTCGCCAACGCTGATTCTTCTTCCTCGGGCCGGGTTACATTTGTCTATATTCCCTGCAAAGCAGCCTGAATTTTAGACGTGATTTACTACGCATTATCTTCCTAATGCGCAGTAACCGCCCGAATATAGCCTGATTTGCCCGCTGATTTTGTATAGCTATGCATCTTCGCACCGCGTTTTCTCAAATATGCCGTGTTAAAACAGCATATTTGAGGTGCGTGGTACGTCTTAGGAAGATAATGCGTAACAAAGAACAGGCTGTTTCAGGCCATCAACCGCACGGAAAATAGTCGATCCAGTCATCACCTTCGGTATCGTTTTTGATGCATGTGGCGATCTTCTTGTACTGCATAAAGAAAGCATATTTTCCTTTATAGTTTTCCCAACTGGGCTGGCTGCCATCAGACAGAGTTGCGTAACCGTACTTCGATGTGTTAAATACACTATCATTGCTAATTTGCAGAATAATAAATTTGCCGGATTTAGATGCGCTGGCACCAGTCAGGCGGCTTTTCTTGGCATAAAGTGCATCCAGCGCCGTTGTACTGCCCGCAATCGCGTTCAACGCGGTCTGAGATGCGGCGATGGCCTTTGTAGCGGTGT
>UMCH01042800.1_pt1 | contig 10578 bp, 10 predicted proteins | sample 1964201 | NCBI WGS metagenome assembly UMCH01 (sample SAMEA4835965, study PRJEB28245) | human gut metagenome | biome: gut microbiome; material: fecal sample | place: Denmark | collected 2008 | reverse complement strand
TTCATATGCTTTTCTTGTAATTTCATGTTCATCTATCATTGATATAATTCTATTCTCTGCTTCTTTTACTATTCCATCTGCTTCTTTTTGAGCTTCTACTAATATACGTTGTCTTTCTTCTTTTACCCATTTAGCTTGTTTTAGCTCATCTGGAAGTTTTAGTCTTATTTCCTTTATTAAGTCTAGCATTTCTTCTTTATCTACAATTCCTTTACTTGAAAATGGTACATTTCTACTTTTTTCAATTATATCCTCCAAAGTTTCTAGTAGTTCAAATATCTCCATGGTTTTACCCCTTTCTAATTTTTATAAAGATTAATGTTGCTCTTCCATATCTTCTTTTATCTATTATCTCAATATCTATTTTCTTTAGTTCATTTAATACTTTTTCTTCATTATCTGTTTCTATTATTATTATTGAATTTTCATCAGCTATTTTTTGACTAATTATATATTCAACTGATTTTATTGCAAAATCTGAATTATATGGTGGATCTATGTATATAATATCCATTTTTTCTTTCACTTTGTTTTTTAGCAATGTCTCATAATCTAAATTATATAATTCTACCTTTTCTTTTAAATGTGTTTTTTCAATATTTCTACTTATTATATTTATTGCATCTTTTGATTTATCACACAATATAACTTTTTTTGCCCCTCTACTTGCTGCTTCTAGTCCTATTGCTCCACTACCTGAAAATACATCTAAAAAGTTTGAATCTATTATTTCATTTTGTATTATATTAAACAATGATTCTTTTACCCTATCTAATGTTGGTCTTGTTGCTTGACCTTCTAATGTATATAATTTTGTACCTCTAGCTGTTCCACTTATTATTCTCATTTTGCTTTTTCTCCTATGCTATAATTTTATCGTTTTTTTTGTCAATGTCAATAGTATTAACAAAATTGTAATATAGATTTAATAGTTCTGTAATATTGTTCCAATTTTGTAATATTTTTCGTCAAAAAAAGAGATTTGGAGTGGTAGCCCCATAATCTCTTTTTAATCATCTTTATTTACATCTTTTAATAATTCTAATTGAGAAATCAACAAAGATTCCATTTTTGCTTTATATATATCAAATTGTTTTTTTACGTCTTCTAATTCTTTTTGTTTCATTATTATTTCATTATTTAATTCATCTACTTGTTTTTGGGCATTTACTTTAGCTTCATCTACTATTTGGTCAGCTTTTTGTTTTGCTACATTTTTTACTTCTTCTGCTGTTGATTGAGCCATTACTAATGTATTCTGTAAAGTTGACTCAATTGTTTTATATTGAACTAAACTATTATTTAATTCTTCAACTTTCGCTCTTAATTCGTTAACTTCTTTATAATTTTTAGAATAATCTGCAGTTAATTCATCTAAAAAATCGTCAACTTCTTCAACACTATATCCATTTACCATTTGTTTTGAAAATCTTTTATTATCTATATCTAACGGTGTAATCATTTTTTCCTCCTACATGTAAAAAATTATTTAATTAATTATTTACATTGTTATTTTTTAACCATGAAACTGATAATTTGCTTTTCATTTCTTCTCTTGCCATTTCATTTGTTATTTCATAGTTTGATGGTGCAACTAAAAAGATTGAATTTGATACTTTTTGGATATAGCCATCTAATGCATAAACTCCACCACTAATAAAATCTACTATTCTTCTAGCAACATCTTTATTTACATATTCTAGATTAACAATTATAGATTTTTTTTCTTTTAAAAAGCTACAAATTTCATCTGATTGTTCAAATGTTGTTGGTTGTGATATAACCATTTTTATAGCTTGACCTTGTGCTTGTGGCATATTTACTACTTTGTTATTTTTTCTTCCAAATATTTTTTTGTTATCTTCTGTTTCTTCTTCCTCATTATTATCATAATCATAGATATTTTCATCTTCATATCCTTCTGGTTCAGCTGAATCCATTCCAAATAAATCCCAAACTTTATTCATTAATGCTCCTGACATAAAAAAAACCTCCTAAATTTTTTCTTACATATTATGCTAATAGTATCTACTTTTTTTTGTTTATTGTCAATACTTTTTTAAAATGTAATAAATTTTTAATATTTCTGTAACATTTTTGTAACATTTTAATTTGCTTTACTCAAATCAGGATTTAATATTAATTCATCATAAATAGATATACTTTTCATTTTTTGAATATCTGTACTTGAAAATCCTAAATTTTTAAGTTCATCTGTACTATAATTAGTAACTATTGAATATTTGTCATTTTTTCTTGTAACATTTACAAGTATTTTGTCTAAATAACCCGCTCTATTTCTAACTACATAATTAAATCCATTTTCTTCTACAATTGCTTGATTTGGAACTTTTAATCCTGTTTCATTCCACCAAATTAAGTCAAAAGATATTTTTCTGTAATTTGCAAGTTCACTTATTTGTTTATTTATTTCTAGAATTATTAATGTTTCTTCTTCACTTTCTTGTGATGTATACGTTATAGTGGCTTTAATCACTTTACTGTTTGATAATCTCACCTTTACCGAATCCCCTATTTGGGCTTGTTTTGCTTGTTCGGAATTAGAAATTGTAGCTATATAGCATTTTGAGCTATCTATTATTTTTCCACATTCATCATTTGTTACTATTAATTGTCCCGTCTTTAATTTTAAGTTTTCTAAAAATTCTTTATTTATCGTTGAAAAATTATTAGGTGTTAATGTTTCTTCTAATCCATCAACTTTATAAGAAACAATTCCACTTTCAGGTGCTTTTATGTATTCAGCTCCTGAATTCAGTTGTTCTTCTAATTTAGTTCTTTGATTATATAATTGTTTTAAATAGCTTCCTGCTGCACTGGATTCTCCTGTAAGTTTAGCTTTTTTACTTACTAAATCATTTATTTCCTTTTTATATTCAGTAATTTTTGATATATCTGATGTTTTATTTAACAATGCAATTTTTTCATCCAGTTGATTTTCTAGTAGTTTTATTTCTGATAATTTTATATCTGAAGTAAGTGTTCCTTCTTGACCTTTTAATGCCTCTTGTACCTTATTATCAAATTCAGCTATTTGTTCTTTTAATTTATCTTCGTTTTTACTATAATATCGATATATTGAGTCTCCTTTTGCTGTCTTTTCACCTTCATTTTTAATTCTCTCCATACCATTTTTATAATTATTGCCCTTTACAACTTGCTCATCTCTTATTATGTATCCTATGTCTGTTTCTTCTAAATATAAAGTACCATTTTCTACTGTAACTTTGTCTGTAGGTTGTTTTACTAATAGATATACTGCATATACTAAATACATTATAACCAAAGCTAATACTATATACATAACTATTTTTTTTCTATTAACTTTATTTTTAGTTTTTTTCTTCTCTTTATTTTCTTCTTTCAATATCTATTCCCTCCAAAATAATATTTATATTATTTTGTATATCATTTGTTCCTTCAAGCCATATTGTCTGCTTATTTTTTCTAAACCATGTTAATTGTCTTTTAGCATATCTTCGTGTTTCCATTTTTATTTTTTCTATCATTTCTTCTTTAGTATAATTTCCATTTAAATAATCTACAACTTCTTTATATCCTAAACCTTGCATCGCTGTTGGAAATTCATTATATTTTTTCAAAATTAATTTTACTTCTTCTATTAGTCCCTGTTCTATCATTATATCTACTCTTTTATTTATTCTTTGATATAATTTTTCTCTTTCCCAATTTATTGCAAATACTTTGTAATCATATTCCACAGGATTTTTTCTTGATTCTATTTCTTGCTCAGTCTTTGTTTTTCCTGTTGCTTTATAAATTTCTAAAACTCTTAATATTCTTTTTTTATCATTTTTGCTTATCTTTTCCATTGCTTTTGGATCTAATTCTAAAGCTTTTTTATACAAAATTTCCAAGCCTTCTTGTTCTGCTATTTCTTCTAGTTCTTTTCTATAATTTTCATCTAATTTAATATCATTATATTCTATCTCATATATCAAACTATCAACATATAGTCCTGTACCACCAACAATAATTGGTGTTTTTCCTTTTTGTAAAATTTCTTTTATTGCTTTTTTTGCATCTTTTTTATATTGTGCAACACTGTATCTTTCATTTGGAGATACAAAATCTAAAAGATAATGTTTAATGCCTTGCATTTCTTCTAATGTTGGTTTTGCAGTTCCTATATTCATATCTTTGTATATTTGCATGGAATCTGCTGATATTATTTCACCATTTATTTTTTTTGCAAGTTCTATTGAAAGTGCTGTTTTCCCAGATGCTGTTGGTCCACATACTACTATGACTTTTTCTTTTTGTTCCATATTATCTCATTCCTCCTAAAAGTTCCAACCTATTAAACACCTATCTTCTCTTTATCATATCTAATATACCACTTTGAATGCTACCTAAATATGACACTTCAAATATTGCAATAAATATAAACAAGACTAATAAAATTACAATTCCTTTAACTAATTTTTCTTTTTCAATTTCATCATTATCTATTTGTTCTAGCTTTTTAAATATGTATGGTAACAATATATATCCATTTATTATTGTAAATAATATTACAAATATTGTTTGTACTAGTTTTAATATTTCTTTATTTTCATAGTTTATTCCCACTTTTGATATACTGAAAATTATAAATGTAATTATATATACAATTACTAACCCTGAAACTATACATATGATCTTTGTTTTATTTTCAATTGTTCCTAAATTATGCCATGTCCAACCTAGTAAAACTAAAAGTAATATTATTATTATTCCTATAATAAGTGCCATATATTTATCTCCTTATCTATTTTCTTGCAAATTTTCTTTCAATATCATATTTGCTCATTTTTATTGCTGTAGGTCTACCATGTGGACATGTAAATGGATTTGGTAATTCTAATAATTTGTCCATTAAATTTTCTACCTCTGCTTTATCTAACACCATATTTGCTTTCACTGCTGCTTTACATGCTACTGTTGCAATAAATCTTTCCTCTTTTTCTTGTTTTGCAGTCCTTGCAATTGTATTTATTTCATCTAGTGTTTCTAAAAACAATTCTTTGTTATCTATATCCAAGCATACTGTTGGTACACCTGTTAATTTTATTGTGTTCTCTCCAAATTCTTCTAAGCTAAATCCAGCATTTTTAAATAAATCCATATTGTCTTTTGCTATTTCCATTTCTTTATGTGTTAATGTTATAACATCTGGTAATAGTAGCATTTGTGAGTCCTTTGAATATTCACTATAATAATTTTTCTTAACTTTTTCGTACATAATTCTTTCATGTGCTGCATGTTGGTCTATTATATACATTTCTTTATCCATTTCTATAATTATGTATGTATTAAATGCTATTCCTATAAATTTATATATTGGTTTTTTATATTCTTCTCTTTGCTCAAATACTGATATATTATCCTTTATTAAATCTACTGCTGTATTTTTATTTTCTTTTGGTTGTTCTTCTGGTAATTGTTCATTTTCTATTGGTTTTCTACCAAATAATTTTTCATACATTGTATTAAAATCTTGTGGTGTTGTTTCTTCATAATTTATGTTTTCTAATTTTTTTATCTGTTCTTTTATTTCTTCTAATTTTTCCTCTGGTTTTGTTTCTGTTACCACAGTTTCTTCAACATTTTGTTTTGTTTCTACAGGTAATATTCCTTCAATATTTTGTTTTTCTTCTTCCTGTTCTTTTTCTAGTTCTTCTTCATTGTCTTTTTCTGGTTGTTTTTGCAAATTTTCTTCTGTTTTATCATTATTTTCATCAATAATTTTATTTTCTTTTTCATCTTCTTGATTTAATTGTTCTGATTCATTTTTTTGTTCATTTTCTTGCACTTCAACATCAATCTTTGGTTTATTCTCTATTTGTTTTTGAAGATCTTCTTTCATTTTTTTCAATTGTTCTAATATGTCTGCAGTATTAACAGGGCCACCTTGTCCAATATTAATATTTGAAGTATTTTCGCCATGTTCAACTTGTCCAACATTTGTCTTAATTTTGCTTTCTTCATCATTATATTGTTCTATTTTTTTAGTTTCATTTTTTCTAAAATCAAATAATCCTTTTGAAGGTTCATTTTTTGCTTGTTCTGATCTTTCTGAACTTTTTTCTGTATCTGCAACCAATTCACTTTTTAGTAAAGTATTTTTTATTGCATGATATATTGATTGAAATATCTTATTTTCTTCTTCAAATCTTACTTCCAATTTTGCTGGATGCACATTAACATCAACTTTTGAAGGATTCATATTAATATTTAATACAACAAATCCATATTTTCCAATTGGAATTAAACCTTTATATGCTTGTTCTGTTGCAGCTGTCAACATCTTATCTTTTATATATCTTTTATTTACAAAAAATAATTGATTTGATCTGTTTGACCTTGCTATTTCAGGTTTTCCTATAACTCCAGTAATTTCTATATCTTCATATGTGTAATCAACTGGTAATATTCCTGTTGCAACATCTTTTCCGTATATACTATAAATTACACTTTTCATATCACCATTACCATTTGTTTGAATTACTGTTTTCCCTGTATTTATTAATTTTATTGCTATGTTGGGATTTACTAAAGCGATTCTTGTAATTACATCTTCAATATATCCTGCTTCTGTATAATCTTTTTTCAAAAATTTGTATCTTACTGGTGTATTAAAAAATAGGTTCTGAACAACTATAGTTGTACCTGTTTGACATCCAACTTCCTGTTTATCTAATATATTTCCAGCTTCTACAGTTATTTTATATCCGGTATCTTGGCTTTCTGTTTTTGATGTCATTTCTACATTTGCAATAGCTGCTATACTTGCTAATGCCTCACCTCTAAATCCCATTGATGTTACAACATCTAGGTCTTCTGCTTTTCTTATTTTACTTGTAGCATGTCTTTCAAAAGCAATTTCTAGGTCATCTGGAGCAATTCCTTTTCCATTATCAGAAACTCTTATATATGATATTCCACCATTTTTTATTTCTACTGTTATATTATTTGCTCCTGCATCTATTGAGTTCTCAACCATTTCTTTTATAACTGAAGCTGGTCTTTCTATAACTTCTCCTGCTGCTATTTTATTTATAGTTAGGTCATCAAGTAAAACTATGTTTCCCATTTTTTATATCATCCCTTCCTCAAGACATGTTTTTAAAACTTTTATCATTATTCATTTGTTTATAACAAGCTTAATTGTTTTCTTGTAATTTTTTATCTAAATCTTTATCAAATTTTGTTGTACAGATATATGTTGATAATACATATATTAATAATACAACTGGCATTGTTAATACTCCTATTGGAATTCTAGCAATTGCTATAATTGCTAATAATATTAATTGAGCCAATAACATAATTCCTATTGATTTTGCCAAAACTTTTAATGAATTTAATTTATAATATCTAATTGATAAATATACTAAAACTATTACTGTTGCTATTGCAAAAGAAACTATATATGGTTTTACTATATCTCTTCCTCTAATATGGGCATTTGCCTCTATTGTTATATCATCTGTTGATATATCTGTTCCATATTTTTCATTTAGCTTTGTTATTAAATTTGCTTTTTGTTCATCACTAATTTCTGTTGTTGTTATGCTTACTGCATCTTTATATACTTCTATTGCTTGTATTAAAACAGGTTGTTTCCCAAATACATCATTTGTTATTTCTTTTATATCTTTTTCTTCAAATTGTTTTCCTAAATTTATTTCTACTTTTTTGCTATCTTCATAATTTAATCCAAATACCAAACCTTTTGTGCATAACATTATTGTTCCTGCTATTAATATGATTGCTATTAAAGCTATTATTATTTTTGCACTTTTTTGTTTCATTTTTTTCATTCCTTCCTTTGAAGTTTTGTTAGCAATATTGCTATACTGCCAACAATCATTAACTCATTTTATTTATTTTTTATTCTTAATAGTCCATTTGTTATAATTGCATTATAAATTGCTATAATTGCAATTCCCCAGAATGCTGTCATGCCAAAACTATTCATTGGTATCCAACTTGCAAAGCAGAATGTAATTACTACAACACAAATTGGTATTATTCTCATAAAGAATTTTTTATATGTTTCTGATACTGATTTACCAACTACATTTTCAATTTTTGAATCATTCATTTTTCTAATATTAGATAATAACATATATATAAATATATAATTTAATATTAATATTATTCCTATAGCAAATATTGAATCTATTGATATAGTAACATTTGTATATCTAATTACTATTAAATATAACGCTGATAAACCTATATATGAAATTCCAGCTAATAATCCATTTGTTTTATATTTTACTATTAAAACAATTATTCCTATAATTGTTACAACAGCCATCGCAATTGCTACATAAATTAAATCTTGCTTTGATATATTTGAAAGTACATATTGATTTTTTTCTACATCATATTTTACTGGTAATTTTCCAGTATCTAATACTGTTGCTACATTTTGTGCTTGTTTTACATATCCTTGTACTGTTGAAGAATCTGTTGATGCTTGTCCAACTGATAATTGTATTTTTCCAGTTGTTATTGCTTCATCAAAAGATGTTGACATTATTTCATCATCATCAATTTTCATTGTTATTTTCTTTTCTGTTGATTTTGAATTTTCAGATGTTGTGTTTGTTTCTTCTGTGTTATTTTCTTTTTCTTCAGTACTGTTTGTGTCTTCTGAAGTAGTATTTTCTGTTGTATTATTTTCTGATTTTACATATGTTTTACTTATTTCTTCTAATTTATTTTTTCCATTTTTATCAAATGAAATTTCTAAATATACTGATGTTCCTGATTGTGTAGTATTATATAAAACTTTTGATGATTTTATTGAACTATTGTCTAATAATACATCTTTTGTTTCACTATCTATAATTTCAAATTTTCCTACTGTTGTTAAATTTGAAACTATTTCATCTGTTTGTGTGTTTTCTGGTATTTGGACTGTTATTTCTCCTGTTTCTTCATTTACTCCTATTTTGTATTCTTGAACATCTAATTTTTTTAATCTTTTTTCTATTATTGTTTTTGCTGTTTCATAATTTTCTGCTGTTTTTACATCGTCTCCATTTTCAGAATTTAATGTTAATTTTAATGTTCTTGCTCCATTTATGTCCATTGCATATGTGTAGTCTTTTACAATATTAGACATTTGATTTTTGTTTTGTTTGTATATTCCAAAAAATCCTATCATTGAAATTAAAACAATTAATAAAATAATTGTTATTATTTTTATTGTTTTCATTACATTTTTACTTTTTTTATTATCATTTTTCATTTTTCAATTTCCTTTCGCTCACTTCGTTTGCTCATCGTCATCCAAAATTTTTTAACAAAAATTTTGTCTGCCAAATCTTATTTTAATTTGCTCTTCTTCATCCAAAATTTATTATAATAATTTTGTGTCATTTATTATTAATTCAAACCATATTTTTAAATATTTTGCAGCATATTTACACATCATTGTTCTTTGCATAAATATTTCAAAATAATCTAATACCGGACTAATTTTTGTGTCTATTGTTAGATTTAATGTTATTTTTCTTTCTTCTGCATTCATTATTAAGTCTGCATCTGTTACTGCATAATTTACCCTGTCATGTATATCAAATGTTGACAAATTCTTATTTACTACTCTGTCTCTGTGCACATCTGATTTATCAGCTAATATTAATGCTGCTGATATATCACTTACTGCTGTTCCTGTGTTTTCATCATGGTTACCTATTGCCATCATTATTTCTGTTATTTCTTCTATTGGCATTCCCATTTCTTTTAAAATGTTGTATGCAAGTATTGCTCCAGTATGTGCATGGTCTACTCTGTTTACACAATTTCCTATATCATGCATATATCCTGCTATTCTTGTTAATTCCACCGTTCTTTCTGGATATCCTAATTTTTCTAATATATCTCCTGCTCTTTTTGATACTATTGATATGTGTCTGTGCCCATGTTCTGTGTACCCTATTGCATTTAATTGTTTTTGTGCTCCTCTTATAAGAGCATCTAGCTCTTTGTTTTCTTTTATGTCTTTTAAAGTTATCATCTGTTACCTCCTTTTTGTCTTTCTAGATTTTATATTAATTTGCTAAAAATATCAACTGTTTTTGGTGATTTTTTGATATTTATTTGTAAATACAAAAAAACGACTATATTAGTCGTTTGAGTTGGAGCAGGTAGTGGGAATCGAACCCACGTCATCAGCTTGGAAGGCTGAGGTTCTACCATTGAACTACACCTGCATATATAAAATTAGTACCAGTTTTCCACATTTTATAAATATATGTGGAGCAGGTAGTGGGAATCGAACCCACGTCATCAGCTTGGAAGGCTGAGGTTCTACCATTGAACTACACCTGCATTTCTCCTGACAGTTATAAATTATAATGTATTTTTTTATAACTGTCAAGAGTTTTTTGAAAATTTTTAATTTTTTTAAGTAATTTTTTTGGAATGAATATTTTTCCATATCTTTTCTTTTAAAAAGTTATTTCATTTTAAAAAAATATTAGCCATACTAAATCCTAACTTGGCATTCTAACGTATTGCATTCGTTAGAAGCGC
>UMCH01028420.1_pt1 | contig 10595 bp, 11 predicted proteins | sample 1964201 | NCBI WGS metagenome assembly UMCH01 (sample SAMEA4835965, study PRJEB28245) | human gut metagenome | biome: gut microbiome; material: fecal sample | place: Denmark | collected 2008 | reverse complement strand
TACGAGGCCGCCGCTCTATATTTACAAGAGCTGACTTCCGGCAAACGCGGATTGCGGAATCATGCTCTGAATCGTCTCCCACGCCTCGGAGATCGGGATGGCATACCCCATTCCCTCCACGCCGTCGGAAGAGACCTTTGCCGTATTGATGCCGATCAGCTCCCCGTCCATATTCAGCAGCGCTCCGCCGCTGTTGCCGGGGTTGATGGCAGCGTCCGTCTGCAGATAGGTGGCGGTGACCGGATTACCTTCCGCATCCGTCCCGGTAGTCACGGTGCGGTTCACCGCGCTCACGATCCCGGTGGTTACAGACTGTCCATACCCCAGAGCATTGCCGATGGCAACCACCTGATTGCCCACACGAAGCTCGTCGGAATCGCCGATCTGCGCGATGGAGATGTTGGAGAGGGTGTCCTCCGACAAACTGCTGACCGGTACCTTGATCACAGCGATGTCCAGTTCTTCGTCATAACCGCACAGCTCTGCCTCGCACACGGCCTCGTCGATGAAGCCGACAGAAAGTGTGGTCGCATCCTCCACCACGTGGTAATTGGTGACGATATAGAGGTCCGTGGATGTCTGTGCAATGATCACGCCGGAGCCGCAGCTGGTGGTTTCCTGCTGTGTGGTCTGCCACTCGCCATTATGCCCGAACCAGCGGTAGAATTGCTTGACCTCCTGGACAGAGATATTGGTAATGGACACCACGGAAGGCAGCGCCTCCGCTGCGATATCGGACACATCCAGCCCGCCCACACTCTGGGCAGTGCCATCCAGCGACATGGCCGAAGCGGAGATCGTCTGGTGGACGGTTGTATCTTCCTCCGGCAGCAGGCAGCTGACGCCATAGTATCCTCCGGCGGCAGCTCCGCCCAGGACCGCTCCGCTGAGACACAGCGCAGCAAGTTTCCTTGGAAGACTTGCTTTGCGCCGCCGTCTGGGGGCAGCAGGGTACATGGTGCCGTTCTCCTCATAATGATTTCTTTCCAGCATAAAAGCCTCCTCCTTTTCCTCGAAGGTCATCTTGTTCATTCAGGTTTTGGCCTTATGATAAGGGGGGCGGCTGAATTTAATCTGAAATCACACAAAAACTTTTTTACTTCTTCCCGGCAAGTTTTTTTCTGACCGCCGGGCAACTCCCGCCATTTTCAGGTTCACTTCAGCGTTGCTTTGTATGATCACTATATATAATGAAGAAACCATTGCACACGGGGGGATCTTTTTGAAGATTTTGATCATTGAAGATGAAAAACTGCTGGCAGACACCATTGGTGCACTGCTCCGGCACAAGGGATTTGATGTGGAGATCGTCTATGACGGCGAATCCGGCGCGCAGTATGCCGAGCTTGGCGTCTACGATCTTTTGATCCTGGATGTCATGATGCCCAAAATGGACGGGTATACCGTGGCCCGGCATGTCCGGGCCAAGCGCCTGGGTACCCCGATTTTGATGCTCACAGCCAAGTCCGACCTGGAAGACCGCATCACCGGATTGAACGCCGGCGCGGATTATTATCTCACCAAGCCCTTTGACGTACGGGAGCTTCTGGCCTGCATCAATGCCCTGCTGCGCCGCCAGGGTCAGCAGGTGAATGCGCTCAAATTCGGGAACACTTCCCTGGACCTCTCTTCCGCCATACTGCTTTGCGGGGAAAACAGCATCCATCTTTCGGCAAAGGAATTTGATATCATGCGCTTCCTGTTCCAGTCCGGACAGCGCAACCTCTCCAAGGAAGTGATCCTGGCCAGGGTCTGGGGCTACGATTCCGACGCCGTGGCAAACAACGTAGAGGTTTATGTGGGCTTCCTGCGCAAAAAGCTCACCAGCATCGGCTCCAATGTCCACATTGAGGCCCGGCGCAATCTGGGATACCATCTGGAGGTGGAACGGGATGATCCAGCGTCTGCGTGTTAAGTTCGTCGCCATCAATATGGCCATCGTGACCATGATGCTGTGCGTGATCTTTGCTCTGGTGCTCTATTTTACCAGCTCCAGTCTGGAAGGCGACAGCATCCGCATGATGGAAAACATCGCGGCGCAGCCGTTCCAGCTGAGCGTCCCCGATCAGATGGATGAGGAGGTTCGGCTCCCGTTTTTTTCCCTGCGTCTGGGACCGCACGGAGAACTGCTGGAAGCCGGCGGCGGCTATTATGACCTCTCCGACAGCGCTTTTTTGGACCAGCTCATCTCCCTTGCGTATGCCTCGCCTAAAAAGCTGGGGGTAATTCAGGAGTATAACCTTCGCTACTACCGGATGGACACCTCCGCGCATCCGTGCGTGGTATTTGCGGACATCTCCAGCGAAATGGCCACCATGGAAAGCCTGCGCAGCACCTGCCTGGTTCTGGGCGTTATCAGCTTCTTCGCCTTTTTGCTGATCAGCATCCTGCTGTCCCGGTGGGCCGTCAAGCCGGTGGACGCTGCGTGGAAGCGTCAGCGGCAGTTCGTGGCGGCAGCCTCTCATGAGCTGAAGACCCCGCTGACGGTTATTACCACCAACGCGGAGCTTCTGCAAAGCCCGGAGTACGACGAGGACACCAAAAATCGCTTTTCCGACAGCATCCTGACCATGTCGCACCAGATGCGGCGGCTGATCGAACAGATGCTGACCCTGGCCCGGACAGATCAGGCCGAGACGCAGGAGGTCTTTTCGCCCGTGGATCTGAGCCGCCTGACCGAGCAGGCGGCCCTGCCCTTTGAGCCGGTATTTTATGAAAAGGGGATGCGCCTGGTCACCGAGATCAGCGCCGGCATCCAGGTTGCGGGCGACTCCGAACAGCTGCGCCAGATCGTGGATATTCTGCTGGACAATGCGCAAAAGTATGCCCGCAGCGGAGGGACCACCTGGATCAGCCTGCAAAAGAAAGCCAGGGGACGCTGCCTTTTGACCGTGTCAGACGAGGGCCCTTCCATCCCGCCGGAGGAGCTGGAACATATTTTTGAGCGCTTCTACCGGGCAGATCCTGCCCGCAGCCGGACAGGCAGCTTCGGACTTGGCCTTTCCATCGCCGAGGGGATCGTCACACGTCACCACGGAAAGATCTGGGCCGAGAGCCGGGACGGGATCAACCGCTTTTTGGTGGAGCTTCCCTGCGTCTGACCCCTCTCTTTGAACGTGCGCTGCCGGGAAACCGGATGGCGCACGTTCATTTTTTCCGCCATTTCCCAAAGCTTCAGCGTCCTTTCAGCGTTCATGCCTATAATCGGCTTGTATGCAAAAGCCGGCTCTGCCGGCAGTAAGGAGGTCAACCATGATATCTGTGGAGCACTTGACAAAATGCTACGGCGGCTTCACGGCGGTCGACGATCTGTCCTTTGAGATCGAAGAAGGCCATGTGTATGGATTCCTGGGGCCCAACGGCGCCGGAAAATCCACGACCATGAACATCATGACCGGCTGTCTTTCCGCCACGAAAGGACGCGTCGTCATCGACGGCTATGACATTTTCCAGGAGCCCTACGAGGCAAAAAAGCGGATCGGGTATCTTCCCGAGCAGCCGCCTCTGTACATGAACGAAACGCCGGAGGAATACCTGCGGTTCGTGGGAGAGGCAAAGGGCCTGCGGGGCGCAGAGCTGGAGCGGCAGATCGGTGAGGTCATCGCCCAGACCAAGATCGAAGATGTGCGCAGGCGCAGCATCGCCGCCCTCTCCAAAGGCTACAAGCAGCGCGTGGGCATCGCCCAGGCCCTGCTGGGGCAGCCCAAGGTCATTATCCTGGATGAGCCCACCGTGGGTCTCGACCCCATCCAGATCATCGAGATCCGGGACCTGATCCGCCAGCTGGGCCAATCCCACACGGTCATTTTCAGCTCCCATATCCTCTCGGAGGTGCAGGCCATCTGTGATCAGATCCTCATGATCGCCAAGGGAAAACTGATCGCCTTTGACCGTCCGGAGAATCTGGAGAAGAAGCTCCTCTGTCCCAACGAGATCACCTTTACGGCGGAGGCATCGGAGCAGGAGGTCACCGACATCCTGTCGGCCATCGGTCACATTACCGACACGCAGATGGAGTCCCAGGAGCCGGGCCTTGTGCGTGTGCAGCTCAAGACCGATCTGGACAACATCCACGATCTGTCCCGCTCGCTGTTTTTCGCCTTTGCCGAGCGCAGGCACGCGCTGCTGGAGATGACGCTGAAAAAGGCGAATCTGGAGGATATTTTCCTGGAGCTGACCGAGCAGTCCGAGCAGGCCCCTGAAGAAGAGGAAAGCGAGGTGGAGAGCGCATGACGGCCGTACTGAAACACGAGCTGAGGCTCTACTTCCATTCTTTGACCGCCTATGTGTTCGGCGCGTTTTTGCTGGCGTTCGTCGGCATCGGTGCCGTACTGTACAACATCCAGGCGGCGGTGAGCAACTTTGAATTTGTTCTGAATTTCAGCAGCCTCATCTTTGTGGTGATCGTTCCCATTCTGACCATGCGGGTCATTGCGGAGGAAAAAAAGCAAAAAACGGATCAGCTGCTCTATTCCCTCCCCATCTCCACCACCCAGGTGATCCTGGGCAAGTATGCGGCGCTGCTGATCCTGTATCTGATCCCGCTTGCTGTCATCTCCCTCTATCCCCTGATCTTCTCGCAGTTCGGAGATGTGTATCTGCTGACCGCTTATGGCTCGATCCTGGCCTTTTTCATTCTGGGCGCCGCGTTGATCGCCGTGGGTATGTTCATCTCCTCCCTGACGGACAATCAGGGAATGGCCGCCGGCATCGGTATTGCGGTCATCCTGCTGAACTATTACAGCGTCAGCCTGTCGGAGTACGTCTCCTCCACCGCCGCCGGGTCTGCCGTGGCGCTGGTAGTGCTGATCCTGGCCATGGGCGGCGTGATCCGCTACGTCACCAAAAACGGCACCCTCGCCTATTGGTTCTCCTTCGTGCTGATCGCCGTGACGGTCCTGCTGCTCTTTGTGGACAGCAGCATCTTTGAGGGGCTCCTGCCCAGCATCATGGAAAAGCTGTCCCTGTTCGAGCGGTTCACCGCCTTTGTCAACGGTGCCTTTGACATGACCGCCATTGTCTATTACTGCACGGTCATCATCTTCTTCCTGTTCTTGTCTGTGCAGTCCATGGAGAAACGGAGGTACAACTGATGAAAAAGAAGCCGTTTTCAAAGCCCGAGCATCGGGGCGTCGCCTTTCAGGGCGGAACCTACTCCCTGGCGCTGAGCGCCATCGTGCTGGCGATTTTGGTGGTGGTGAACGTATTCGTCTCCGCCCTGCCCACGTCCATGACCAACTACGATATCAGTGCTTCCAAGCTCTATTCCATCACCAGCAACACCAAGGTGGTGGTAAACGCGCTGGAGGAGGACGTGACCATCTACTGGATCGTGCAGTCCGGCCAGGAGGATGACGTCATCGAAAACCTGCTGAGCAAATACGAAAGTCTGTCCGACCACATCACGGTGGTCAAGAAAAACCCGGATGTTTACCCCACCTTCGCCCAGCAGTACACGGACGAGACCGTGGAGAACAACAGTCTTGTGGTGGAATGCGGTGACCGCAGCCGCTTCATCGGCTACGACGATATCTATCTCTACGAGGCAGATCTGAACTCCTACTCCTACAACACCTCTTTCGACGGTGAAGGCGCCATCACGTCCGCCATCGACTATGTAGTCAACGAAGAACAGCCTCAGGTCTACGTGCTGGAAGGCCACGGCGAGGCGGAGCTGCCCTCCACCTTCAGCGAGCAGATCGAAAAGGACAATGTGGAGCTGACCACCTTCTCCCTTCTGACCGTTGACGCGGTTCCTGAGGAAGCGGACTGCGTGATGATCTACGGACCCACCAGCGACATCTCCGATCAGGAAAAGGAGATGCTGTCGGACTATGTCACCGGCGGCGGAAAGCTGCTGGTCATGGCCGGCCCGGTGGATGGCGGATCTCTGGACAATCTCTACAGCCTGCTGTCCGATTACGGTGTCACCGCCAATGAGGGCATCGTCATCGAAGGCGACCGGGAGCACTACGCCTTCCAGTCTCCCTTCGCTTTGATGCCGGATATGGCCTCCAGCGACATCACCGACTCTCTCATCGAGGAACACTATTATCCCATTCTGCCCATCTCCACCGGCCTGACCATTGAGGATGGTTCCTCCGCCACGGCCCTGCTGACCACCTCCGACGCCGCTTTCAGCAAGGTCTCCGGCTATGATCTGACCACTTACGAAAAAGAGGACGGAGACATTGACGGCCCCTTTGCCCTGGCGGTCTCCATCGACTGCGAAAACGATGGACAAATCGTCTGGTTCTCCTCCTCCAGCTTCCTGGATGACATGTACAACGCCTACTCCTCCGGTGCCAACGTGAACCTGGGCATGAATGCCCTGTCCTCCCTGATCGGTGAGAGTGAGGCCATGGCTATCCGCAGCAAGTCCCTGAACTACAACTACCTGACCATCAGCGACTCCGTGTCCTCGCTTTTGAAGACGACCATGATCGGCGTGTTCCCCCTGCTGTATCTGGGAATTGGTATCTTTGTAGTTGTCAGAAGAAGGAGGATGCAGAATGAAACGTTCTAAACGCCTTTGTATTTTGCTGGGTGTTCTGGCCGTGGCCTGCGTGGCCACGTTCGCACTCAGCCGCTATCAGGCCCATCAAGAGCAGATCGAGACCAGCGGTGAAGTAGTCCTGGAGATCCCTGTGGACTCCGTCCAGGCCCTTTCCTGGGAATACGACGGCGAGGAGCTGGCCTTCCATAAAGATGACAAATGGATCTATGACGAAGACGAGGCGTTCCCGGTGGATGGAGAAAAAATCGAAGGTCTGCTGGAACAGTTCTCCGCCATGGCCGCGGCATTCATCATCGAAAATCCGGAGGATCTCAGCCCGTACGGCCTGGACGATCCCACCTGTTCTATTGTGATCACCACCGATGACGAGACGTACACCATCCTGCTGGGCGGATACAGCACCATGGACTCCCAGCGCTATGTCTCCATCGGTGACGGCAATGTGTATCTGGTGGCCGATGATCCCCTGGACGACTATGATGTGGGGCTGCGGGATCTGCTGGATCCCGACGACATCCCCGACTTTGACCAGGTATCGAAGATCACCTTTACCGGCAGTGAAAACTACGAGATCTTCTACGAGGCATACGAGGACGGCTCCACCCGCACCTGCTGTGCCGATGACGTGTACTTTGCCCAGCTGGAGGACGGCACGCTGCCTCTGGACACCGACAAGGTGACCAGCTACCTGCAGACGATCCACTATCTGGATGTGAGTGACTACGTGACCTATAACGTCACGGATGAGGAGCTTGCACAGTACGGTCTGGATGACCCGGAACTGACGATCCAGGTAGACTATACCACGGAAAATGAGGACGGGGACGAAGTCGCCGAGACCTTTACCCTGCACATCAGCCGCGACCCCGATGAGCTGGCCGAAGCGGAGCAAGCCGAGAGCGAGGGTGAGGAGGAAGACACCGAGGAAGAAGAGATCACCGCCTATATGCGGGTGGGTGATTCTCCCATCGTCTACCGGCTCTATTCGGAGAGCTACTCCTCCCTCATGCGCGCCTCCTGTGACGACCTGCGGCACTCGGAGCTGCTCACAGCCGACTTCGCAGACATCACCCAGATCGACATTACGCTGGACGGCTCTGACTACACCATCACCACCGATGGCAGCGGAGACGACCGGACCTACGCCTATCTGGAAACAGAGGTGGAGATCGACGACTTCCGCGACGCGCTGGAGTCTCTCCAGGCGGACAGCTTCACAGACGAAGCGCCTGCCCAGAAAGAGGAGATCAGCCTGACCGTCCATCTGGACAACGAGGCCTTCCCCACCGTGGAGATCGACCTTTACCGCTACGACGGCAGCAGCTGCCTTGCTGTGGTGGACGGCGTCCCCACCGCGCTGGTGGAGCGCAGCCAGGTAGTGGACCTGATCGAAGCGGTCAACGCCATTGTGCTCAACTAAAAGAAGTGTCCCGGACCCATATGGGTCCGGGACACTTCTTTTATCTTCATTCGATCATAAACCGTGGTCGATGTCATTCTTGGCATCCGTTTCCTGTTCGATCTGCTCCTGGATCCTCCGATCAAGGCCGATACTGTAAAAAACAGAGAGTGTCAGCACGATCACGAAACAAACCGCGATCCACACGGGAATGACGATCCCACATAAAAATCTGATCAGCAGGGTGACTATAAAAAATCCGCCCAGGGTAAACCAGGGAAGGTTTGTTTTGACCCCGGCGTATTTTCCAAAGAGCTCCCGGGACACCCTCTGATAGTTCTTTGCAATGCTGTCCCGCCGCTTCCCCTCCTGCTCTGAAAGGCCGGCAAACAAAAACTTCGCAGAAAGTCCGATAGCAAGGAACCATTGCCACGGCTCCGCCTCCAGGATCCCCAGCACAAACAGCGGCACAGGGATCAGGAAGATGATGCCCCATATAAAATAATTTTTATGATAGATTTTCATGCCGCACCTCTTCCGCTGCACGCTCCAAACGATCCCTTGACGAAAGCATATCATTCAGCCTGTAAAAAATCAATGACTGGGAATGTCTCTTTCCATCGGCTCTTTCGAGCAGCGGCACAGGAGTAAAACAAAAGACCTGAAACCGAAGTTTCAGGTCTTTTTGGTGGAGATAAGCGGGATCGAACCGCTGACCTCTTGACTGCCAGTCAAGCGCTCTCCCAGCTGAGCTATACCCCCATATTCGCTCCGAACGGAACAGATTTATTATAGCAAAAACAACTCGTTTTGTCAACACCTTTTTTCTACCGAAATCAGCATTTCAACAAATTGTTTTTCAGGGAAGGACCCACAGCAGATTTGCTGTGGGTCCTTGGTGGAGATAAGCGGGATCGAACCGCTGACCTCTTGACTGCCAGTCAAGCGCTCTCCCAGCTGAGCTATACCCCCAAGCCGTTTGTTCCCGTTCGGAACATGTGCTAGTATAGCAGGTAAGCCCATGGTTGTCAACCCTGTTTTTTTCTTTTTTTCACCATTTTTTACTGCTGCCGCAAAACGAACGTCAGCGCCACGGGATTGTGGTCCGACCAGGCAAAGCCTGTATCCACTGTCCACGCCCGGCGGACCTCCACATTGTCCGACACCAGGAAGCCGTCCACCGTCAGCACAAAGCTCTTTTGCGGATCGTAGGGCGCGTCCGCGTTGCGGCAGGACGGCACCGGCGCATCCTCTTCCAGCGGGGCGGTCAGTGTGATCCCCTCCGGCAGCAGCTCCTCCGGGAACGGAACGGCCCAGCTCTCGCCGTTTCCGCTGATGCCGAAAACGGCCGCAGAGTCTCCCAGAAGATCCTTATTGAAGTCTCCGCCGCAGACCACATAGTCCCCTGCCGCATAGGCGCTGTACATATCCTCCAGCAGCATATTCACCTGTTTGACTGCCACCTCTCCGTCGGTCAGATAGGCGGACAGATGCACATTGTAAAGCCGCAGCATCCGGCCGTTGCTTACCGGGAGCGTGGAGACGCTGTAACAGCGGTCCAGGTCGATGAGCTTCGAGGGACCCGTGGCTACCGGGAGGCTGCGACGCACCACCTGGTCTACATCATATCCGGAAAAGGTCAGGATACCGGACTTGGATGCCCCGTGGGGCTCCAGGATCGGCCAAAACAGATATGGGGAATCATAGTTTTGGGCAAAGCTGCTGGAAAAGCCGCTCAGCGCCTCCTTCACCAGCTGCGTCTCATCCACATGGTGGCTGCGGGTGGCGTCCTGATCCACCTCCTGCAAAAAAACGAAATCCGGGTGCAGAGATCGGACCGTCTCCATGGCGCCCGTGAGATTCTCCCGCACCGCCTGGGCAGAGTAGGCCCGGGACTCTGTGCCGCCGTCCATAAAAAAGCTGTAATCCGCGCTGTAAGCCCCAAAGCCCACATTGTAGGACACCAGCGTATATGGCACGCCCGCCTCCGCCTGCTTTGCGGCGTTCTGTTCCACCGTCAGTTCGATGCAGTCCTCCAGCCGGTCGTAGGCCGCAAAGACGTAACCCACATAGGCAAGCAGCACCGCTGCAGCGCCTCCGGCCGTCCCCAGCAGGATCTTTTTCCATCGTTTCAATCGTATCTCCCCCTGTCCTCCCTGATTGTAGCGTAAAAATCCGCCCGGCGCAATACATCCGCTGCCGGGCTGGAAAAATGTCCTTGCTTTCTTGGCCGTTTATTGTTACCATAATGTAGATCAGACTGCATGGAAAGAGGTGAGCGGCTATGGTGATCCACGAGTCTGCCGAGGACTATCTGGAGTCTATTCTGGTGCTCAAAGAGCGCAGGGGCGTGGTGCATTCCATCGACATCGTCAACGAATTGGGATACTCCAAACCCAGCGTCAGCATCGCCATGAAAAAGCTGCGGGAGAACGGATATATTTCCATGAGCCCGGACGGGAGCATCACACTGAACGAAAGCGGTCTTGCCATTGCCAGCCGTGTCTACGACCGGCACAAGACCATTACCCGGCTTTTCGTGCTGCTGGGCGTCTCCCCTGACGCGGCAGCGGAGGATGCCTGCAAGGTCGAGCACGATCTGAGCGACGAGACCTTCGGGAAGATCCGGGAATTTGTGGAACAGCACAGCTGAAAATAAGCCCCGGCGGGACATCCCGC
>UMCH01011968.1_pt1 | contig 10611 bp, 8 predicted proteins | sample 1964201 | NCBI WGS metagenome assembly UMCH01 (sample SAMEA4835965, study PRJEB28245) | human gut metagenome | biome: gut microbiome; material: fecal sample | place: Denmark | collected 2008 | reverse complement strand
GGAAGGGGCGGTATGACAGCACGATTGAGTCGCTGAAAAACCGAAGCCGTGCGCCGCTGCACTCGCCCTTGAAGCAAAGCGACTGGGAAATCCAGCTGGTACAGCGATACGCAAAAAAGTATCCGCGCGACCTGCTGCTGGGCTATGAAAAGGCGCAGAAGCGCGGCTACGTCAGGAGCTATGGCTGCTTCAAGCGAACGGCCTCGAAGCTGAGACCGCCCGAAAAGAAGAAGCGTACCCGGCAGAACAAGCCATATGAACGCGCGGCATATCCTGGTCAGAAGATCCAGGTGGACGTGAAATTCGTCCCGTCCTATTGCGTAGCCAACGGCCAGAAGTACTATCAATTCACGGCCAAGGACGAATGCACGCGCTGGACATACCGGGAAATGTACGAGGAGCACAGCACGCACAGCGCCTGGCAGTTTCTGTTGAACCTGGTTCGCAAAGCACCATTTCCGATCCGGATGATCCAGACGGACAACGGCACGGAGTTTACAAACGCGCTGCTGGCGACCAAATCAAAGCACAAGACGCTTTTTGAGTCCGCCCTGCTGGAAATGGGCATTGCGTATCACCGCATTCAGATCGCAACGCCGCGCCACAACGGCAAAGTGGAGCGCCAGCACCGGACGGATGAGCTGCGCTTCTACCGGCACATGCGGATGTACAGCCTGGAGGACGGCAGGAGGCAGCTGGCGGTATACCAGCGGCAGTCCAACGACCACATCATGACGTGCCTGGACATGCAGTCACCCAACCAGGTGCTGGCAAAGTACGCAGGCGTTATGTGGTAAAGCCTGCGGGCACAGGCGCGCAGCAAGATAAAGTATCTAAGGCTGTTCGGCAAGCCTTGCCGAACAGCCCCCTCCCATTGTATTGCTTTCTTACCACAGTCAAGGTCAGGTTGTATTTGCTTCGCAAATCTCCACCTTTCCCTTGACTGCGCTCTTTGGGCTTTGTGTAACCTATGTTTGACGCGGATACAGTAGCCCTGAAAAAAATAAAAAGCAGTCTTGACAGCAAGAGAGCTTTCTGCTACAATACTAATTGTTAAACGATTACGCAAACGATTAGCAGAGCTGTGAGAGGAATAAGGCTATAGTGACGATCAAGGAAATTGCGAAAATTGCAGGTGTTTCAACTGCAACGGTGTCGCATGTTATCAATTCAAGCCGGTTTGTTTCAGCCGAGCTCACAAACCGGGTACATGAAGCAATGAGAACAACGGGGTATAAGCCAAATATAGCAGCTTATGCTCTTAGAACACAGAAAACAAAGACGATTGGCCTATTGTTGCCGATTTTGATGGACGAAACTTCGAATGTCTATTTTATGCAGATGATGCTAGGCATCGAAGCTGTATTTGAAGCGGAAGGCTATTGCGTTATACTAGGAAATACGCAGGAGAACGTGCAAGTTGAGAAGCGAATGCTGGAGCATTTTCAAAATCGCATGGTCGATGGATTGATCGTTGCACCCACCTGTGATAGCCAGGCGTTCGTTCGTGAGATATTGGGCGAAAAACCAACGGTATTTGTGGACCGTGAGCCACAGGAATTAAAAGGAGTCGATTGTGTTGTTAATGATACGCAGCGTGGCTCACGTGAGGCTGTCGAAATGCTGATTAAGGAGGGCCACAGACACATCGGTATACTTAGCGGCATATTAGGAAAGAATACGATGGCTGATCTGCGTATTCAAGGTTATTTAGAAGCGATGGAAAAATATGATATTCCGGTGGATCAAGATTGGATTCTTGAAGGCGAGTCCAGCAGGATGGCCGGATATCGCATGATGCAGATGTTAGCTGAAAAAGATGACATTACCGCTGTTTTCATTTCCTCCAACATCGTGGCAATGGGTGCTGTTGAGTATCTAAACCGTCACCCGAAGCACCAATCCCGGATTCAAATCGTCGTATATGATGATTATGAATGGGTGAACACTTGCGTTCAGCCATTCACGACAATTCGCCAGGATGCCAAATGCCTTGGAGAAACAGCAGCACGCATGCTACTTAGCCGTATAGCAGATCCTCAGAAAAAAACAGAGGTTCGTCGTCTTCCAACGAGCCTGATTAGACGCTAATAATAGTATCTTACCCATAAAAAGGGTAAAAATAAAGGAGGAAAGTCAAATGAAAAAGGCTGTTGCACTGGTGTTGTCTTTGCTGTTGTGTGGGGTATTTTTTATGCCGGCGGTCACATATGCAGAGGAAAAAACAAAGATCGTCATGTGGGACTTTTGGACTGAGGGAATTGGTGCGGGGTTCTATAATTTTTGGAACGAAAAAATCGCGCAATATAATGAAATGCATCCCAATGTTGAGATTGAGCGCGTTTTGGTACCTCAAGATGAATACCTCGGCTCAAAGCTGACAACGGCTTTTGCTACAGATTCCGGCCCGGATATTTTTTTCGCGAGTGCTGCGATTATGAAACCATTTTTGGACGCAGACGTAGCAGCCCCACTGAATCAATATTTCTCTGAGGAAGTGCTCGCCGACATCATTCCTAGTTCATTAGAACTATGTACTAGAGATGGCATTATTTATGGCGTGCCATGGCAGTCAGACCTTGTAGCCTTGTACTATGACAAGGATATTCTTGAGGAAGCAGGTGTTGAACCGCCCAAAACCTGGAACGAGCTTAAGGAAGTAGCGGAAAAGGTGAACACCGACCTGGTTTCTGGCTTCACGTTTGATATTACCGCAGGCGATTGGCAACTGTTTACTTTCTATCCATTTGTATGGCAGGGCGGTGGAGACCTCTTTGATGAAAACGGCTATCCGCAGCTTGATTCCGAGCCAGTTGTCAATGCGTTAACGCTCTGGCACGACCTTCTTGCATCAGGTGCAAGCAATGAGAGTTTAAGTAGAATCTGTGGCGAGATTGGAATTATTGGCGATGGGGAAACGGCGATGCAGATTAACGGAAGTTGGTCTGTTCCCACACTTGAAACAGTCTATGCAGATCGCAACATCGGCGTTGTTCCGTTGCCAATTCCCGATGTAGGCGGAAAGCCTGCAACCGTTGCCGGCGGATGGAGAATGATGATTAACAAAAAATGCGAAAATATCGATGCAGCCGCAGATTTTATCAAATGGCTCTGGCTGGACGATGATGTGAGCAGTATTGTGAAATGGTGTACCGAAGCGACGTTTGCCTATCCTGTTCGCTTAAGTGCAATCGAGCAAGCCAAGGATTTTTATAACGTGAATCTTCGGGCCGTATTTACAGAACAGATCAATGAAACGTCCAAACCCGAGTTGGCCTTGGACGGGACAATGAACGAGATTGTTAGCGACATGATTCAGGATGCGCTCTATAATATGACGCCTACAGAGGCGGCTAAGAAAGCGCAGGAACGGGCTGTTACAGCGTATAATGGTCAATAATTGAATACTATCAAACAGGACGAGAAATTTCGTCCTGTTTGATATACAAAGAAGGGGAAAGTATGCCAAAACATATGGGACGTGTGCATAGACGGGAGAGCCTTGCAGCATATCTGATGTTGCTTCCAGACGTGTTAGGTTTAATCGTATTTGTTGTTCTGCCGATCCTGTTTGCCATTTATGTCAGTCTAAACAGTTGGAGCGGCTTGGATCAAATGAAATTTATTGGACTGGAAAATTATATTACCCTGTGTTCTGACAGCAAATTCAAACATACAATCTGGGTCACGCTGGAATATGTTGTCATTTATGTTCCGCTGGCTCTGGTTATCCCGTTGATGATTGCGGTGTTGATTCAAACGATACCCGGCAAAATGCAGCAGGTATTCCGTAGCCTGTTTTATCTGCCCTATACGATCTCAACTGTCGTTGCTTCAATGGTTTGGATTTTCATGTTTCAAGTCAGACGAGGCTATTTAAACCAAATTATCAGCGCTTTGGGGTTCGAAAAGCAGGCGTTTCTTTCTTCGCCGCAACAGGCGATCATATGCGTCGCATTCGTAGGTGTTTGGATGATTTCCGGCTATAATATGATCATTTATCTATCGGCGCTTAAAGAAATTCCTCTTACCTATTATGAAGCAGCACAATTAGATGGCGCGGGAACGCTTGCACAGTTTTTCCATATCACATTGCCGGGGTTAAAGGATGCGGCAATCTATGTAGCGGTCTTTACAACCACAACGGCATTTCAAGTTTTCGATCAAATCAAGGTAATGACAGGTGGAGGTCCGGGGAATGCAACAAACGTGACAGCATATTATATTTATCAGCAAGCTTTTGACAGCTATAAACTCGGTTATGCTTCAGCTCTTGCGGTTATTCTAGCGTTGATTTTAATCATATTGACTGTTTTACAAATGAAAATGAGCGGTATACTGAAAAATGAGAATTGAGAGGTGGAGACAATGAAACGCAAAAAAAGATCTGTTATACTGCCTGTCTGCTTGGCAAGTATATTGAGTGTGTTGGTTCTATTCCCTGTTTATGTGCTAGTGCTTTGTGCACTGAAGGAGCCAACTTCGATTTTTGAATTGTCATTATTGCCCAAGTCAAGCCAAATCCGGTTAGAAAACTTTTCCGAGGTGTTCGAAAGGATTGAATTTGGCCGATATATGCTAAATTCCTTTATCGTTGCTTTTTCGGTAACTATAGTTGCTTTGCTTTTTCATTCTATGGCAGGGTTTGCATTTTCCCATATGCGCTTCAGGGGCAAAAACGCTATTTTTGTAGGCATTATGATAACGGCAGCCATTCCTTTTTCTGTGATTATGATTCCACTGTTCATCATCGTGCGCAGTATGGGTATAGCAAATTCCCTTTTGGCCTTGATTCTGCCGATGATTCCTCACGCATATGGCATCTTTCTATATCGCCAGTTTTTTGCCGGCATACCCCATGAACTCTATGAGGCGGCCATGATAGACGGAGCAAGTTATAGCAGAACGCTTTTCCAAGTGTTCTTTCCAATGGCTATTCCCGTAACAATCAGCATGGCGGTGGCTTTTTTCTTGACAAACTGGAACAATTATCTTTGGCCGTTGGTTGTGATTCATGACCGAAATCTTTGGGTGGTCCAATTGGCTATCACCAGTTTCAAGGAGAGCTACTCTTCGGCATGGAACCTGATTTTTGCTGCATCGCTGATGGCTTCTATTCCAATTATTCTCTTATTTGTTTTTCTTCAACGCTATTTCACTAGTAGCGTTAAACTGGCTGGCATCAAGGGCTGAAGGAGAAGGGATCATGAAAGAATTATTTGAGCTTCAGACAGGAATTTATCCAAGATGGGCGAGTTGTGAAAATCGCACAGGCCAAAAAGGCAGCGCAGCCATGACGGGAGGCGGAAGGAAAGGGAGCGCCTATATTCCTGTTCAGGCCCACTCGACGGTTACGCTCGCCTGCGAAAAAGGCACGAGTGGAATCGTTCGTCGAATGTGGATGACCTTGAGCGATATGTCCCAGGTTATGCTTCGTGGTCTACGCTTAAAATGCTATTGGGACGGAGACTTACTTCCTGCCGTAAACACCCCTCTTGGCGATTTTTTCGCCATGTCCACAGGCCGAGTATATCCGTTGCATTCTTCATTGCTTTCGAGTCCCGAGGGACGCAGCTTTGTTCACTTCATTCAAATGCCTTTCCGCGAAAGCATGCGTATTGATTTGGAAAATACAACAGATTTTAACCTGCGTGAACTTTATTATGACGTAGACTATACCATTGGGGATTCTCTGGGAGATGAAGTGTTATATTTCCATGCATGGTACAATCATCAGAACGAAACTGTGATTCGAGAAGATTTTCAGGTGTTGCCTATGATTCATGGCCAAGGTCGATTTTTGGGATTGTCCATAGGGATCATCTGCGATCAGGATCGATACTCAGATGTTTGGTGGGGCGAAGGCGAAATGAAGTTTTTTTTGGACGGGGACATACCCTACCCCACGCTCTGCAATACGGGTGCAGAGGATTATATTTCCACTGGTTATGGTGTCAATGGATTTTCCGATCTTTATAGCGGATGTCATGAATGTGACAAACAAAATATGCGTTTTTCTTTCTACCGTTTCCATATTCCCGATCCTATCTTTTTTTATGAAAGCATACGTGTGACATGGCAACAAATTGGGGCTATTGATTCACATTTATTCCATGATCAGAAGAAACTCTATTTTTTGCAGATGAAAAATGGTGAGCCCTATATGAAAACGGACGGATCAGTTTTAGATATTCCGGCGATTGATACCTCCCAAATCAAGCCAATATTGTTTGAGAGAACGGATGAGGTATCGAGCACAGCGTATTTTTATCATGCTTCGCATCACCCCCAAATTGAACCTGTTTATTAAAGCTACAAAGGAGCAAAAACATGACCGACAGCTATATACGGCTTCTCCCTTCCTCCGATCGTTTGCAGGGAATAAGCGCACTTTTATATGATCAAAAGAGACTTTATTTACGTCTGCAAATGAAATCAACGGCGGGCGAAAGACAAACCGTACAGTATTCCACAGCAGATCTTGTTCATTGGAGAGAGGATAACGTTGCGCCAATGGTCCAACGTTGTGATGAATGCCCAGAAATCTTCTTAGGCGACGTTCAAAACGCCGTGTGCTGTACCTATGAGGATGGCAGTCTGGTTTGTCTCGCATGTGTCAAGGGCTATAACAATGAAACGATAGTCAGCCTTCCCTTCGAAAAGCATAAGGATGAGTTGTCTCTGAGACCTCCGGTACGCCTGAAGGATCTGCGGGTATGGAAAAGAAGGTGGAAATATATTCCTTTAAGAAATTCGTTTCAGCAAGCCTTGTCCTTTGCAATTTTGCCTTCCACATGGCCCGATATTCGTATTGTTGAGCCATTTCAAGGGAAGGATTGCATTTCCTCTAATCAGTTCGAGATAGAACTGATGGTTGAAGGTGGACAGGAGAAGTGCATTAGTTTTGAGCTTTTCGGCCTGCTTTTTCAATGGGATAGAGAACAGGATTTGCTTATACATGAACACTGGTCTTCCTTGATAGACAGTGAATCAGGTTTACTTAAGTTGCACATGTGGATTGATCCGTATGGCTATGAGTTACTCTGCGGTGACAAAGTATTTTGTGGAGCCAGTCTGCCAGATTTTAAACAATCGATTTGCATTGAAGCTAAAGGCGGAAGTGCGACTATTGTTTGCATGAATGTATATGGACTACGTGCAAGCCACTTTAGCCCAAAAATTGCCAACGAGATTGCAAATCATGCATGGTCTAAAAAATGTCTTTATCGTTGCAGCGCTTTTTCTATTTTTCCAGATAGAGTGGAGGATTACAAACTGGGCGAACCAGCAGCTTATGTTCTGCGTAAGAATATGATCATATCTCCCGTGAGAGTTGTTGAAGAATTTGAGTGGCGGGACACACCTTGGGGTGATATGACGCGCGTACTGCATAAAGGAGACTGCTGGGAAGCAGGGCGTATGCCAACAGGCTTTCCTGAAATAAAGACGAAATATGCTGTTGTAGAGGCGGCTTGGAATGTCGCGGCACATACAATGGCTACCGCGCTTGATCCTGCATATGCCTTGGATGGGCAGAAAAATATGTGGTCGGCAGGCGCTTTTCAAGGGAAAGGAGAAGGGTTTGGCGTTTGGAGAAGAGACGCGGCGCAGATCATCCTGCGGTGTGGTACTTTTTTTTCTAAAGCCATAACCAAGACGACACTGCAATATGTTTTAAAAACAGGAATCAACAATGGAGTTGATGGTATGTTTTTACCAGTTATCGCTCTTTGGGATTACATCCAGGCAACGGGTGACTGGCAGATACTTGATGAGACATGGGCGGATGCTGAATATAGCATAAATTCTGTTAATGGATTTTTTGACGATGATTTACATTTGCTACGGGTGGAACGCTCCACATCCAATGATGCGTTCCCTGAAAAAGAGACGGGCGGTTATGCACTGAGTATTCAGGTCTATTATTCAGCGGCACTACGAGCGGCAGCAAACTTAGCAAGAATACGCAATCAATGGGAGAAGGCGGCTGCTTGGGATACACGTGCGCAGGCCGTTGTAAAGGCTGTCAAAAAGTTGTATTGGAATGAAGCTGCCGGATATTATACGTCCGGGCCGAAAGGAAGCACAGCCTTCGAAATGGCCGCATGGGAAACATCTGGTATAGAGTCTTTATTATGGGATAGGTTATGCACAATAGACGATGAACAAAAGGCTTCGATTCTCTGTCGGATGCAGGATGTTGCATGGACTGAGAACGGAATTCGTCTTTTTCCATACAGAAGAGATCGAAATCACTTTACACACGCTTCGTGGGGAGTATACAGCACAGGCTTTGCGCAGGCGATGGCGCAGCAAGGAGCCTTAGATGATCTCTGGAAACTGATTTGCCAACAGATTCGTATGGCCGTCATGTATTGTACATTTTATGAAGTAATGGATACAGATACTGGCCGTTGTTGGAGGTGGCCTGAACAGACTTGGCACGCAGCAGGATTCATATCTATTTTCTTGTATGGTGTTCTTGGACTGCACTATAATGAAACTCATATATGGTTTGAGCCACATGTTCCCATAGAACTTTCAAGCATCTGCTTATCAGGTCTTTCTTGGAGAAACGCAATATTCACCATTCAGATTCGGGGATACGGACAGAAGAAACATATGCTTTTGGATAATCGGTCTGTCAAACAGATACCAGCTACGCTCTGTGGGCAACACCGATTGGAAATTTTAATGGATAAGATAGAATAAAGGGAGCTGTCGACAAAAAGAAATTCGGGCTGAGAGTTGGTGCTATCAGCCCAAATTTTCAGCTTGTGTGAATTCAAAAGGATAAGATTTAACCATCCTTTTTATTAAAGCCATGGCAGATAAGAGACATTCCTGATAAGGTATGACAAAGCGGGTGAAACCCAGTTGCGTCGTGCAGCGGCACCCAGTGAGGCAACAGGAGATACATGAATACAACACGCATCGGGAAGCGGCTCTATAAATAAGTAGCGGAACGTTGTGAAACGTTCTGTTACTGTTATATTATAGGCAGGCAGGTGTTATCAAGGAAAGATAGGGGCAGGGGAGGAAGCAAATAGAGAAATTGAAAAGAATGCCCGTTTCATTGGGAGAGGCGGGCGTTGTTTTAGGTGGATATTTCTTTCATAGACTTACCAGAGTTTCCAGTCGGAGACATCGCATTGGCTCAAATCGTTAACTCCAACCGCAACTACAGTTCCATCCGCTCTTAGACCGATGGTATGGTAGCCTCTTGCCGCAATCGCCACAATGTTTATCCAAGAATTGACCTTGCATAGACCATAAGTTTTCTTTTTTGTCATCTTCAGAAGAGGCGGGAATTGCTTTGACAAACGCTTCGCACAATTCATAAATCCGGCTTCTTCCCGTTTCTTTTGGATGCGTACGCCACCGAAATTGCGCAGCCAAACCGGCGAAATTGAGCATGGATTCCACTGAGATTGAGCAGCGATTCCGCGCTAATTGAGCAGGCTTTCCGCGCAGGTTGAATAATGACGCGACATGCGTCAGGTGGTATCATGATCATGGAATTGCTTTTAGCCGTAGCGGAGGATAGTGCAACGCTGAGGAGCGACATGAGCGCCGTATACGGGGTTGGCGGGGAGAGTGATGCTACAGACATCGATCTCTTTTTTTGTTACGGCCATCACCGCAAAGCGGCGCTGGCTACGGGGGCGCAATGCAAGCATTGCATCCCGCTAGTCGGGTCTTCGTCCCTCCCTCAATGCGTTGCACCATCCGGCATCACTCTCCCTGGAAAACCTCAAAGCGGAAAACCTCGGGTCCGGGCAGAGCCCGGTGAGCCGAAGGCTCTTACTCGTTCAAGCCCTTGCGCTTGCGCATGGACTCTTGACCGTCAATGAGGATCGTGTATGCATCATGAACAATGCGGTCGCAGATCGCATCAGCCAGAATGGGGTCGGACAGCTTGTCTCGCCATCCGGGAATGTCGAACTGCGAGCACAGGATGGTGGATGCTCGCCTGTAACGCGATTCCATGATTTCAAGCAAATCACGGCATTCGCTTTCTTTCAGCGGATACAGCAGCCACTCGTCAATGACCAGCAGGGAGTATTTCTTGTATTGTGCCATGAGTTTGCGGATCGTTCCGTTGCCACGGGCAATGCTGAATTCCACCAGCAGATCCGGCAGACGGACGTATTTCACCGCCAGGAACTGTCTTGCAGCTGCCATGCCCAGTGCACAGGCCAAATAGGTCTTGCCGCTGCCGGTAGCCCCCAGTAGGATCACATTGTGGTGCTCATGGATGTAGTTGCAGGTCCCGAGGCGGAGCAGTTCTTCCTTCTTCAGCTTCCTGTCTGGCAGATACTCCACATTCTCCAGACAAGCTGCAGGGTCGGAGAAGGTTGCCTGCCGGATCAGGTGCTGCAAATGGTTGCTCTTTCGTGCATTCCATTCTGCGTCAACAATAAGCCCCAGTCGGTCCTCAAAGGCCATGCTGTTGTACTGTGAATCTTCCAATTGGTCTTTTAGCGCATTCGCCATGACACTCAGCCGCATTTCACGGAGTTTGGTAATGGTCGTTTCAGTCAGCATTCCGTTTCCCTCCTGTCGTAATATTCAGCGCCGCGGGTAAAGCCGTATTGCGAGGAGGATGGC
>UMCH01081230.1_pt1 | contig 10637 bp, 8 predicted proteins | sample 1964201 | NCBI WGS metagenome assembly UMCH01 (sample SAMEA4835965, study PRJEB28245) | human gut metagenome | biome: gut microbiome; material: fecal sample | place: Denmark | collected 2008 | reverse complement strand
CACCTATAAAAAAGAGGGCCGCCTGTATCAGGACGAAGAGATCGATGAAAGAGAGTGCACGGTTCTGTGATGGATTACGATAAACTGATCGCGCCTGCCGCACGGGAGATGCGCCCCTCCGGCATCCGCAAATTCTTCGATCTGGCCGCTGATATGCCCGAGTGCATCAGTCTGGGCGTGGGCGAGCCGGATTTCAAAACACCGTGGGCTGTGCGGGAAGCAGGCATCGAGAGCCTGGAGCATGGCCGCACCCGCTACACCGCCAACGCAGGCCTGAAAGAGCTGCGGGCGGAGATCTGCAGATATCTGGAGCGCCGGATGCACCTGCACTACGACCCCCTGCGGGAGGTGCTGGTGACCGTGGGCGGCAGCGAAGCCATTGATATGTGCATCCGCACGCTCGTGCAGCCCGGGGATGAGGTGATCATCCCGGAGCCCTGCTTTGTCTGCTATGAGCCCATCACCACCCTGTCCGGCGGTGTGCCGGTGCATGTGCCCTGCCGCCAGGAGGATGAGTTCCGCCTCAGGCCCGAGGCCCTGAAAGCCGCCATCACCCCCAAGACCAAGCTCCTTATCATGCCGTTCCCCAACAACCCCACCGGTGCGGTGATGGAGCGGGAGGATCTGGAAGCTGTAGCTGAGGTGCTGCGCGGTACCAACGTCATGGTGCTTTCGGATGAGATCTACGCCGAGCTGAACTACGGCCTGCGGCCCCATGTCTCCATTGCCACCCTGCCCGGCATGGCCGAGCGAACCATTATGGTGAATGGTTTTTCCAAGAGTTATGCCATGACCGGCTGGCGCTTGGGCTATGCCTGCGGCCCGGCTCCCATCATCAAAATTATGACCAAGATCCACCAGAGCGCCATTATGAGCGCCCCCACCACCAGCCAGTATGCGGCCATCACCGCCCTGCGGGAGTGCGATGGTGAGATCGACAAGATGCGGGATGAGTACAACATGCGCCGCCGCCTGGTGGTGCACGGCTTTAACTCTATGGGCCTGACCTGCTTTGAGCCGCGGGGTGCGTTCTACGCCTTCCCCTGCATCAAGAGCACCGGTATGACCAGCCAGGAGTTCTGCACAAAGCTGCTGGAGCAGAAGCATGTCGCGCTGGTGCCCGGCGATGCCTTTGGCGCATCCGGCGAGGGCTACTGCCGTGTTTCCTATGCTTACAGCGTGGAGCACCTGACCGAGGCCATGAAGCGCATCCGGGAGTTCCTGAAAGAAAACGGCATCAACAGCGGAGAGAAGTGAGGAGGAAGAACGATGGCAAAGCTGAACTGCGTGACCGTTCTGGCCCCGGCCAAGCTGAATCTGGCACTGGATGTGGTGGGGCTGCTGCCCAACGGCTACCATAACCTGGATATGACGATGCAGGCCATCACCCTGTATGAGCGGGTGGTGCTGCGCCGCAGCCAGAACCTGAGCCTGACCCTGCCGGGCAGCCCGGTGGCCGCCAACGATTCCAACACGGCCATCAAGGCGGCACTGGCCTTCTTCCACTATACCGGCCTGCTGGCGGGTGTAGAGATCACCATTTATAAGAATGTGCCGGTGCGTGCCGGTATGGCGGGCGGCAGCGCCGATGCCGCCGGTGTGCTGGTGGGCCTGAACGTCCTTTACGGCGCAAAGCTCTCCATGAGTGAGCTCTGCGCGCTGGGGGCAAAAATCGGCGCGGATGTGCCCTTTGCCCTGATGGGCGGCACCTGCCGGGTGCAGGGCGTGGGCGATGTGATGAAAGCTCTGCCGCCCTGCCCGGACTGCTGGTTCACGGTGGTCATGCCCGATTACGGCGTTTCCACCCCGGAAGCCTTTGCTGCTTATGACAAGGTGGGCAGCAGCACCCACCCCGACTGCGAAGCCCAGGAAAAGGCGATCCGCGCCGGGGATCTGGCAGGTGTGTGTGCCGCCGCAGGCAACGCGCTGGAGGAATGCAGCGGTGCCAGAGACAACGAGGCCATCAAGACCGCGCTGAAAGAGAACGGCGCTGTCACTGCCCTGATGACCGGCAGCGGCGCGGCTGTGTTTGGCATCTTTGAGAGCGAAGAAGCTGCCCGAAGCGCCGCCGAGGCTGTCAGGGCACAGTGGCCGCAGGTGTATGTGGCTCAGCCCGATCGGGGCGGCGCGCGGGTCATCAGCCCGAAGTGGATGCTGTAACATGCATAACCTCCTTTCCAATGGGGAAAACTGCCCAAAGGAAAGGAGGTCTTTTTGTGCAGACCTTTTATAAAGTGTGCCTGATCCTGATGATCATTGGCGGCATCAACTGGGGGCTTGTGGGCCTGTTCCAGTTTGACTTTGTGGGCTGGCTGCTGGGCGGCAGCAGCTCCATCTGGTCGCGCATCGTGTTTACGGTGGTGGGCGTGGCCGCTGTCTGCGGCATCCCGGGGCTGTTTGCAGAAGAACCGGAAGAATAAAAAACGGCTGCTGCACGGAAAAATGTGCAGCAGCCGTTTTTTGTGGATCATTCAGTTATCCCACCCCACCAGATCGGGCAGGGTGAGGGTCTCATCCGAGCAGTGGGGGTCTGCGGGGCCGTCGGTGGGGGCGGTGGCCTTTTCCACAGCCCCCACGATCTCGCTGATGGCGGCGCAGTCCTCGGGCAGGTCGGTCTGGCTGCGGCCCGAGTGGGTGAACAGGATCTTGCCCAGATGGCCCACCACCAGCGTCAGCGGCAGCAGCTGAGGGGCTTTGGTGTCGTAGTGGTAACCGGCATCTCTGGCGGCCTTGTAGATCTTCTGAGCCGCAAAGCTCCAGCTCAGCAGGCCGCGGGTCTGCTCTACGCCCAGGTAGCCGTACAGTACGCCGGGGCCGTCGCAGATGACAGGAAAGGGAAAATCTGAGCCGTGGGTGGCCTTTGCCACCGCCTGTGCCGAGGAACGCACCACACAGACAAGCCGTGCCCCCTTGAGCTGGGGCAGCGTTTTCAGGTAGCGGGTGATATATTCGCGGCTGACAGGGTGGTCGAACCCGGGCAGGAAGATCATGCACAGCGGATGCTCCCCCTCGCACAGGGTGTAAAAATCATTGCCCGGCACCGTGGGGGTGTCGTAGGTGAAACGGGGGATGCTCGTCCCCACCAGATGTTCGCTTTTCATACCGCAATGCACATCCTTTCCATCATCACCAAAACCTCTCCGTCATTGCTGCGCAATGCCACCTCTCCTAATAGGAGAGGCAAGAAAACAGCAGCATAAGCTTGGCTCCCCTATTAGGGGAGCTGGGGCATCAGCGCCTGAGAGGTCATCCTATAAAAAAATCCACACACTGGCCTTGTGGCAGGCCAGCGGTGGATGCAATGCTATAAAAAGATCCCGCCCGGTCGTCTGCGGCAATCAAACCTACCCTTACGGACAGGTGGGTGCCCTGTCGCCGGATTCACGCTTCCTCATCGAACCTCCATGGTCGACCCATGGCGGGGAGGTCTGCAATCCGCCGGAGAACTCCGGGCTCCCGTTGAATGATTAGTAGGATCATATAAACCGCAACAAATCGCGCCGGGCAGGAAGTCTTGCCTGGGAATCTGTCTGTGCTGGGGAATTACTCGATCTCGAACTGGTCGCTCAGGCGCTGCTCAAACAGCTTGCTGACTTCCATCAGAGTCTCGTCATCCTCCACAACGTCCAGATATTCGCCCTCGCTGTCCTCGCCCACGCTCAGGATGACCAGCTGTGCGTCCTCGTTGACATCATCTTCATCCTCTGCGTATTCGACAACTGCAAGGTAATGCACGCCCTTATGGTCCAGTGCATCGATCACTTCAAACGTGACCTCATTGCCGTCCTCATCCTCAAGAGTCATCAGATCGGGCTGATATTCCTCTTCGGTGTTCGGGTTCTTGATCTCTTCTGCCATAAGATACGTTCTCCTGTCTATCCAAACCCAATCAAAGGGATGGTACTCAAATAAAATTACGCACACGGCCCGGGATCTGCTGCGTTCCCGCCATCCCTTGCTGTGCTTATAGTGTAGCGTTTTTTTGCCTGCTCGTCAAGATGTTTTTCGCACAGAAAATGCACGACAAATTTTCACGCATTTCCCTCTCGCTTCCCGGGCAGAAATATGCTATACTGAACTCTGTGCATCTCCCGCGTGCGGGGGAACTGCTATCAGAATATGAACGGAGGGATCTGTTTATGAATAAGACCCGTGTCCGGCTGGCGGCGCTGCTGCTGGCCGTGAGTTTTGCACTGTCCGGCTGCAGCCTTGTGAAAAACATCGGCGGCAGCAGCGGAGCCGGAACAAAGACCATCACCCGCCCGGCGGTGGAATCGGCCGAGCTGCAGTTCACCCACCCGGCAGCGGGGAAACCCGTGGCGGTGTTCGATACCACGGCGGGGGTGTTCCGGGCGATGCTCTTCCCGGAGCAGGCCCCGCAGGCCTATGATAACTTTGTGGGTCTGGTGCAGGCGGGCTACTATAACGGCCTGACCGTGACCCGTGTGGAGCAGGATTTTGTGGTGGAGGCCGGTCAGGGAACTGACGGCAAGGGCACCACCATCTGGAACGGCAGCCGCTACCCGGCTGAGGCCACCGACAAGCTCCACCATTATTCCGGTGCCCTCTGCATGGCGGCGGACTCCTCCGGCCAGTGCGCCAGCGTCTTTTATATCATGTCCACTCTGCCCGGCGAGGATTCCGTCACCCAGGAACTCACCGACCAGATGAACAGTGCAGGCTACCGCGCTGAGGTCGTTTCGGCCTACCAGACCGCCGGCGGCGCACCCTATCTCGACTACACCGATACCGTGCTGGGCCAGGTGTACGAGGGGATGGACGTGGTGGACACCATCGCTCAGGCCGCCGTGGATGAGAACCAGAAGCCCACGGAAACGATCACCATCAACAGCGTCAGCATTGAGACATATCAGGCGCAGTAACAACTGAAAATGACAAAACCGGCTTTCCTGTGACACTACCCGTATAAACGAAAAAGAGGCGCTGAAAAGCGTCTCTTTTTGCTTCCGGTTCAAATTTCGCCGGGGTGCTCCTTGCGCCAGGCGAGGTAATCCTCCAGGATGACCGTGGCGCTGACGGAATCCAGAATGGCCTTGCGGTGGGCACCAAAAGTCCCCACCTCGTCCAGGATGTCGGCGGCTTCACAGGTGGACTGCCGCTCGTCCCACATCCGCACGGGCAGGCCGCTCCAGATCTGCAAAGTCTTGCCCAGCTTGCGGCTCTTCTCGGCGCGCTCGCCCTCGGTGCCGTCCATGTTGAGCGGCAGGCCCACCACAATGAGCTCTGCCTTCTGCTCCTGGGCAATGCGGCAGACCTCGGCGGCCACCTTGGGCCGGGCCTTCAGGGTGATCTGGGGGGTGATGGGCGTGGTCAGGAACTCGGTGGGGTCGCAGACCGCAAGCCCTGTGCGGCTGGCACCGTAATCAACTGCTAGAATCTTCATGGGGAGAGCCCCTCCTGTTTTGCTGTTTTTCCTCAGTTTACCACAGAATAGATTTTTCTTCAATTTTGCGGTAGAATAAAGTGATTAAACCTCTCAGTCACGCTTCGCGTGCCAGCTCCCCTAATAGGGGAGCCCTTGGCATATCGGGCCAGTTCAGTGGCTTGGGCTGAAAGAGAAAGTGAGAAAAACAATGTTACAGCTACTTCTGGGCGGCTCCGGCAGCGGAAAAACAACGCTGTTGTACCAGCGCATCCGCGCCCGGGCCGAAAAAGGGGAAAAAAGCATCCTGTTGGTGCCGGAACAATTCACTTCCAGCACCGAGGGCCGCATCTACCGTGAGCTGGGGGATGCCCTGTCCGGCATGGTGGAGAGTTTTTCTTTTACCAGTCTGGCAGAAAAGATCCTTTCCACCGAGGGCGGCGCGGCGGTGCAGACCCTCTCTGACGCAGGCCGTGCCGTGCTGGTGCGCCGGGCGCTGGAGGAGCTGCAGGACAATGTCCAATATTATCACCGCCACCGGCGCAGTGCGGCCTTTTGCCAGATGGCGGCCCAGACCATCGACGAACTGAAGAGCGCGGGCCTTTCCGGCCAGCAGCTGGCACAGCTGGCCGGTGCCTGCGGAGCCGAGAGCGGTAAGCTCAGTGAGCTGGCCCTCATTTTTCAGGGCTACGAGACCCTGCTGGCCCGCAGCGGCATGGACCCCTCTGACCGGCTGGAGCTGGCCGGAGCCCGGCTGGAGGAAGCACTGGCCCGGCACAGCCTGCCGGAGTTTCTGCGGGACCGGGCGGTGTTCATTGATGAGTTCGATACCTTCAACGCGCCCAAAAAGCGGCTGCTGGGGGCCATGCTGGCGGCGCTGCCCAGCGTGACGGTGGCCCTCTGCGATGATGGAGCCCCCCTGCTGCCCGGTGACCTGAGCCTGTTCTCCGGGGCCAAGCAGGTGGCGGCGCAGCTGCGCCAGCTGGCCCGGAAAAATGGGGCGGAGGTGGCCGTTCCGCAGCTTTTGCGCAAGAATCTGCGCCACCGGAACGCCCCGGGCCTTGCCGCAGTGGCAGAGCTGCTGGAGACCGGCAGCTGCACCGCGGATGCCCCGGCGGGCGAGGTGCGGCTCTTTGCCGCGCCCAGCCGGGAGGAGGAGGCCCGTGCCGCTGCCGGTGCCATCCGGCGGCTGATGCGGCAGGGCGTGCGGTGCGGGAAGATCGCTGTGGTCTGCCGCGATATCGCCAAGTATCGTGCCGCAGTCCGGTATGAGTTCCGGATGGCGGAGATCCCTCTGTACTGCGACGAACCCACCACCCCGGAATTCAGCGCCCCGGCCACGGCGGTGCGGGCCCTGCTGGAGATCGCCCGGGGAGCCGACCTGACCGAGAACCTGACCACCCTTGCCAAGACCGGCCTGTGTGCCCTGAGCGAGGAGCAGGTCTGCGCGCTGGAAAACTATGCCTACACCTGGGCCCCCACGGCGGCGGCCTGGCGGGAGAAGTTTGAGCGCAGCCCCAAGGGCTTTGGAGAACAGGAGCTGACCGAAGAGGATCTCCGCAACCGGGAGCGGGCAGAACATGCCCGTGCCCTGCTTGTGGGGGCGGTGGATGCATTCCGGGCCAAGGTGCGCGGGGTCAATGCCGAGGCCATCAGCCGGGCGGTGTATTTCTGCCTGAAAACGCTGGGGGCTGAGGAACAGCAGGCCGCTCAGGTAAAAGCCATCCGCGCGGGCCGGGGCATCCCGGCGGCGGAGGAAGCCGCCCGGGAGTGGAACGTGGTCATGGGGCTGCTGAACGAGATGGCCCATCTGCTGGGGGAGCAGACCGTGACCGTGGCCGAATACGAGGACCTGTTCGGGCTGCTGCTCCGCTCGTCCGACCTGGGGCACATCCCCCAGACCCTGGACGCGGTGGTGCTGGCCAGCGCAGGCAAGATGCGTCTGGACGCGCCGGACTATGTGTTTGTGCTGGGGCTGGCCGAGGGGGAATTCCCGGCCGCGCCCGGCGAGGTGGGTCTGCTGACCCACGCCGACCGCGATGCCCTGATGGCGCAGGAGATCGACCTGCCAGACTGCTTTGAGAACCGTGTGGTGCGTGAGCAGGTCTGCTTCTACAAGGCCCTGACCGCCCCTGCAAAGGGGCTGTGGCTCAGCTGGCCCAAGGGGCAGGGACAGACCCTCTGCGCTGCGCTGGAACCCCTTGTGGAAGCGCTGGCCCCTGCTGCCCCGGAGCTGGAACTGACGGACCTTGCGGCCACTCCAGCAGATGGGCTGGACTGTCTGGGCGGCGGCTGGCCCCTGACGGAGACCGAGCGTGCCAGCCTGACAGAAGCTCTGCACACCCCCGGCGAGACCGAGCCGCAGGGCCTTGCCCTGCTGCGCCGGATGGCCGACACTGCCCCCCGGCAGGTGCATGACCTGCCTGCGCTGGAAGCGCTGCTGGGGCGGAAGCTGCGCATTTCACCCAGTCAGCTGGAAAAATATTATACCTGCCGTTACGGCTACTTTTTGCAGTATGTGCTGGGGCTCAGGCCCCGTCGCCGGGCCGAGCTTTCCGCCGACCAGAGCGGTACCCTGATGCACTGGGTGTTGCAGATGGCGCTGGACCCTCACCCCGGCCCGGACAACCCCATGGCGGCGCTGCAGCCCTTTATGGAGCTGGACGATGAGGCCATGGCGAGCCTTGCCGCGCTGCTGGTGGACGAGTACGCCAAGCGCTATCTGCCTGAGGACACCGCCCGTTTTGCCTATCTGCTCTCCCGCCTGAAAAAGAGCATGACAAGCCTGCTGCTCTACCTGCGGGATGAGCAGCGGCAGTCCAGCTTCAAGCCCGTGGCCTGTGAGCTGAAGATCGGCCGGGGCGAGGATGCCGTGCCTGCCCAGGTGTATCACCTGTCGGACGGGCGCACCGTCCAGCTGGTGGGCACCGTGGACCGTGCCGACGAGTGGGTGGAGGAGGACGGCACCCGCTGGGTGCGGGTGGTGGACTACAAGACCGGCACCAAAAAGCTGGACCTGAAGGAGGTCTACTGCGGTCTGGACTGCCAGATGCTGCTCTACCTGTTCAGCCTGACCCGGGATAAAAGCGGCCGCTTTACAGGGGCAGAACCGGCTGGTGTGCTCTATCTGCTGGCCGACCCGGCCCCTGAGACCACCACCCGCGAAAAGGCGGCCCACAGTGTGGAGTACAAGCTGGACGGTCTGGTGCGGGACGAGCAGAAGCTGTTCGATGCCATGGATGCCGACGAGACCGGCAGATACCTGCCCTTCTCCTATTACAAAGGCGCGCCCAGCCCCTACCAGAAGGACAAGCGGGCAGACATCGCCAAGCTGAACCGCATCCAGCTGCATCTGGATGATCTTGTGACCCGGATGGGCCAGCAGCTCTATGAGGGGCAGATCGCCGCCGAGCCGCTGGTCACGGGCCGGAGCCCCTGCCAGTGGTGTGATTACGGCTTTGTCTGCTGCCACGAGACCGGCATCGGGGAGCGGGCGCTGGAGGCCCCCGCAAAGCCCTTTGAGGCTCCCGGGCAGCCCGAAGAAGGAGAGGAGGAACAGGCATGAGTGAACCCAAGTGGACCCCCGCCCAGCAGGCCGCCATCGAGGACCGGGGCGGCGCGCTGCTGGTGAGCGCGGCGGCGGGCAGCGGCAAAACGGCTGTTCTGACCGAGCGGGCTGTCCGGCTCATCACCGACCCGGAGCATCCCGTGGATGCGGACCGTCTGCTCATCGTCACCTTTACCAATGCGGCGGCGGCAGAGCTGCGGGCCCGCATCGGGCAGGCGCTTCTGAAGCGCAGCCAGGCGGAACCCGGCAATGGCGCGCTGCGCCGCCAGCGGATGCTGCTGCAGCGCGCACCCATCTGCACCATCGATGCCTTCTGTCTGGACCTGCTGCGCAAGCACTTTCAGGCGCTGGATATCCCGCCGGACTTTTCCCCCGCAGACCCCGGCAGTGTGGAGCTTCTGCGGGCCTCTGCCCTGAGCGAGACGCTGGAAAATGCCTACCGCGACCCGGATTTCTGCGCCTTTGCCGACCTCTACGGCAAGGGCCGCACCGACCGTGCAGCGGGGGAGACGATCCTGCATGTCTACGATTTCCTGCGCGCCCTGCCCGATTACGACAAAAAGCTGGACGAATTTCTGGCTCCGTGGCAGGAGGAAAATGGCTTTGCCGCCACCTGCTGGCATGATCTGCTGCTGGCCGAAGCTGCCCGCAGTGCCAGGGCAGCAGGGGAATTGTTCCGCGCCGCGCTGGCCGACTGCCCGGGCGACCGGGAGCAGGAGCTGGCCGATGCCGAGGAGAAGAAAACGCCCTCTGCCCGGGAAAAGGCAAAGAATGCCGTGCTGGAAAAATATACCGATGCACAGGAACGGCTGGACAGGGCTGCCGCCATGCTGGGCAGGGTGGAACAGCTGGCTGTGGCGGGGGAATGGACCCCGCTTTACGATCTGCTGACCCCCTATGTGCTGGGCATGGAGGAGCTGCCCGGCCTGAAAGGAATGAAAAAGCGGCTGAACGGCGAACACAAAAAAGTCATCCGCACCCGCGCCGATGAGGGCGCGGCCCTGTTTGCGCAGATCCTTGAGCTGATCCCCTGCAGTGAGGAGGAAGCTGAGGCAGACCGCAGGGCCGCAGAGCCCCGCCTGCGGGCCCTGTTCGCGGCGGTGCGGGATTTCGATGCCCGGTTCTCGGCCAAAAAGCGGGACCGGAAACTGCTGGAGTTCAGCGACTTTGAGCATCAGGCCCTCCGCCTGCTCCGTGACCCGGACGGCACCCCCACTGCGCTGTGCGGGGTCATCCGGCAGAACTATGCCGCCGTGATGGTGGATGAATATCAGGACACCAACGCCCTGCAGGATGCCTTGTACCGGTGCCTTGCGTCCCCGGCGGGGGACGACCTCTTCCTAGTGGGAGATCTGAAGCAGAGCATCTACCGCTTCCGGCAGGCAGACCCCAGCATCTTCCGGGAAAAACTGGACAGCTGGCCCGCCCTGCCCGGCGGCGCAGCGCGGCCCCGCCCGGCAGAGAGTACCCCCGGCACCGATGCCATGCTGGCGCTGGATGCCAACTTCCGCTCGGCTCCGCAGGTGGTGGAAGGGATCAATTTCCTGTTTGAGCGGCTCATGTCCCCGGAACTCGGTGACACGGCCTACGGCGACGGCCAGCGGCTGATCTCCGGGGCACCCGGGGAATACACGGGCAGCGTGGAGGCGCATTTCCTGCCCGATGACACCGCCGAAACGGACGCAG
>UMCH01060969.1_pt1 | contig 10663 bp, 18 predicted proteins | sample 1964201 | NCBI WGS metagenome assembly UMCH01 (sample SAMEA4835965, study PRJEB28245) | human gut metagenome | biome: gut microbiome; material: fecal sample | place: Denmark | collected 2008 | reverse complement strand
GTCTGAACTGACCGAGCGCTTGCTTGCGCGCCGCAGTATGGCGACAATGGATGAGTTGATTGACCGCGATTTGAGGGATGAGCTATGGGGTGATATCGCGGCGGCATCTAATCGCCTTGAACGTTTGCCGCTTCATTTTTGGGACAAGCCCGCGGCAACCGTGAGCAAAATTCGAGGTGCGGCGGCGACCATTCAAAATCTGCACTTGATCGTCATCGACTATCTCGGCCTGATGCAGGCTGACCGCCGTGCAGACAGTCGAAATCTTGAGCTTGGACAGATCAGCCGCGATTTGAAAAACCTTGCGTCCGAATTACAGATCCCCATCGTCGCAGCAGCACAGCTCAATCGAGGTGTCAACGATACAGATCGCCCGACGCTGCTTTCCCTGAGGGATTCGGGGGAGTTGGAGCAAAACGGCTCGAAGGTGCTGTTTCTCTGGCGCATTGACGATTCTGGTATAATCGGGGTTTCTGTTGCCAAAAACCGCCGCGGGCGGCAGGGTGTTGTGCAGATGAACTTTGATGGCGCACATCAAAAGTTTACCGAACTTTCAGAGCCGTATCGTGAGCCGGAGAAAAAACGCCGCGGCGGATTTTTGGAGGTTGGCACATGAATTTTGAAATCGCAGCCAACATCTTGGCGGAAATCAAACCGGCACGCCGGAAACGCGAACGCTATCGCCAGCGTGACGAGATGCAGCACCGTGTAATTCCGCTCTTGCCTGCTGATGACCGAGACAAGTTTGAGCGGGCAATGAACCGTCATTTTCGATTATAAAAAAGGCCCTCCCCAAACGGGGAGAGCGGCTCTTGTGGTGGATCCGATTTGTCGATTCTGATTTTACCACAGGAGGAGCAGATATGCAAGCAAAACCACTTGCCACAAATCTTGGCGAACAGGCGAACAAAATTGCAGTGTCGGTTCAATCTGGCGACGGTGAAGTATTGACCTTGTGGGGAATGTGCCGCCGATATGCTATGCAGCAAGCCACGCGGTGGTTCAGAGCGTTTGAAGGCAGCGGCGGTGTCGAATTAGACGACCTTGAACAAAGTGCGTTTATCGGGCTTCTGAAAGCCGTGCAGACATGGAAGCCGGAAAGCGGTGCATTCTCCACTTGGTACACCATCCAGCTAAAGGCGGTATTTGTAGAGGCTTACGGGATGAGGACGAAACGAACGCGAGAAGACCCGCTCAACAAATATCATTTATCGCTCGATACGCCACTGGATGAGAACGAAGACGGCAGCTTTACTATCGCCGATGTTCTACCAGATGAAGCAGCAGAAGAGGCCTTTGAGGACGTCGAACAGCGGGACTTTCAACAGGCCGTGCAAGCGGCGCTTGCACAACTGCCGGATGCGCAGCGCGATGCGATCATCAGTGAGTTTTGGCTTGGTCAAAAGCCTGATGCAAGGGCGCGGCGGGAAGCAATACGAGCCCTGCGGCATCCGCGTATCCGCAAACCGCTGATGGAGTATTACTAATAAAAAACACTGAAACGTCAGATAAAGCAGAGCCGGAAAGGGGGCTTTTCAAACTTTGGCAAAGAAAATTCGAGACGAGACCATTATTGACGCGCTTTTGATCTCCGCGACGGTGCGGAGCGCGGCGGCAAAGCTCGAGATCAACGAGCAGACGATCTATCGCCGAAAACGTGACGCGGAGTTTATGCAGAAGTATAACGAGGCACGGCGCGAGCGAACCGAAGCAGCGCGGAATGTGCTGCAAGAGCGGGCGCACGCCGCGGCGGATACGCTGGCGACGATCATGCAGGATGCAGACGCGCCCGCACAGACCCGCGTGAGTGCCGCGGCAGAGATTTTACGTCAGACGGTGAAATACACGGAGATCACAGACATCATGCAGCAGCTTGACGAGCTTGAAGCATGGCGAAGGGAGCAGGAACAGCGATGAAGAAAAATTTTGATATCCGCCTTGCGGCGTTGCGGGAATACCTCAGGTCGCTGTCAGCCGATGAGACGGTCTTCATCGTCGAGGGCGGCGGTGAGTTCCGCACGGCAGAAGATGCGTTTACGTATTTGCGTAAGTATGGCGCGGTGACGCCGGACGGCAAACGCATTGTGCTGTATCCCCATCCTGTCGAGGGCGTTGACCCGTTAAGCCTTTCCCTCTATCAGATGCTTGACGAAGCCATTGAGTGCGGCAAGCTGGAATTGCCAACGATTGAGAGTGACGAGATCGGAGGTGAAACCCTTGAATAACGGAATTAAAGCCCGCCTTGCCTTTTTACAGGCGATTGCAGCGCAGAAGCAAACGGGCGTAGCAATTATGACCCTGCTTGAAAATGGCGCGTGGGCGGCTTGCAGAGCGCCGCAAAGCCCTGCAAAGGTGTTTCAGACGGAGCAGGCGGCACGAGATTATTTATCAGACTGCGAATGCGTTATCATTATCGACCTTTAAGGGAATAGACACATGAACAACAGCAGTATTAAAGCCCGCCTTGCAAAGCTACAGCAAGAGGGCGACAGCTTCCCCGATGTTCTGCGCTGGATCGCAGAAGGGCGCATTTATGACGAGTTAGCGGACACGGAACGCGCGAGGTATGCCGCATATTGGAACACTACGCCCCGCGTCCTTGAAGAATTGGAATTGGCGGCAACAGGCACGCTTCACAAGCCGCTTGAGCGACGGCCAAAGCTGCCAACGCAAGAAGAGCATAGAGAAATCATCAAAGAACTTGAAAGGATGGTCTATGGACGTTTTGAATGAATTTCCCCTAATTGATGAACACGGCAAAAGATACCGCGAGTTCGGACGCGGATGCCGAGAGTATGCGCCGACCCTTGTAACCTCTGCGGGCGAAGTGCCGATGGGAACAGTCATTTATAAGAAGATGCAGGAAGAGCCAACCGCACAAAGAAAAGATTGCCCCTTTCAGGGCGGCCTATACCCGCAATGCAAAGAGGACGATTGTGCTTTTTTCAAAGGCGGCAAGTGCAAGCCGGGAGCGGCGCAGGCGGGCAGGCATTGCCCTTTCCCTGCGCGTTTGATTTGCGGCGATACCTGCGCCATGTATGAGAATGGGCGCTGCACCCTCTTTTGCAGCAGAAAGGAAACGAAAGAATGAGCGAGTTTAACCATTTTGCAAAAGAACTTGATGTGGCTTTCCGCACCGCGAGAAGCGAATACGCCGCAGTTTATGACGAACTGACCAAAGCGAAGGAGAACGCAAGCGCGGCGGGCTTAGATGCCATAAAGAAGCAGATTGCCACGCTTCAGCTCCAAGAGGCGGAGAAGAAAATGCGACAGGAAACGGGGCGCATTTGGACGGAGTTTGACGCAAAGGCCGCAGACCTCCGCCGCGCATTGGAAAAGGAAGTACAGACAAGCAACCTTGCTGACCCTTCCGCCATTGACAGCAACGCCGTTGAGCTGATGAAAACCGGCGTTCTGACGGTGGATGATTATTTCGGCTTTGCGGACAGATACGACGGGAACCCGACCATGTTAAAGCTGATCGGGCACTATGCAAAGGAAGCCGCCGACAGCGCCGACGACCGAAAAGACAAGGCTGCTTTAACCGTTCTCGCGCAGGATTGCGCCAAAGGCACGGGAAAAACCTTGAAAGCGTGGGACAGTATGATGACCGCCGCCAACTATTGCAGCGGGCGCGGCGGCAGCGGCAACAGGCGCACTACTCCCGGCGTAACGCTTAGCATGGGCGAATGGTGGGAGCAGCTTTCCGGCGAGATCGTCGAAAACTTTTAAGGGAGGGCTTACATGGGCTTGATGATCTGCGGCGCGGTGACGTTTGCTGTCGGTGCGTTCTTTGGCGCAATTATGGTCTCTGTTGGGATCCAGCTTGAAAAGAGGCGATGATATGACGCACAGAGCGAAATGCAATGTCTGGATGCGGAAATACTTAAAAGCGATGAACAAAAACTTTGTTATTGCGTTTGGAATGGGCTATGAGGATGGAGCCGCCGGAAAGCAGCGGCAGGCTCCTCCTTTCCCGGAAGAAATACAGCCGGGAACACCTGCTTATGGTGCGGTAGTTTTTGCGCAAACAATGTATGACAGAGGGTATACCTTCGGAAAGGAGATGACAAAATGAATTTACTTGACCTTGCCGTCAAAATCACGGTTGATGACAGCGGTGTTGACAACGGCCTAAATAAAATAACGTCCTCGTTCGAAAAGGTCAAAAACAACGTCGGCTCTGTGATAAAGACGGCTTCAAAAATTGGCGCAGTTGTTACCACAGTCGGAACAGCGTTAACCGCGGTCGGTGTAGATACCGCCGCTGAGGTGAGGGCAGAGGCAAGCGCGTTTGAACAGACCTTCGGTGATATGCAGGACACCGCTACAAAGGCAATTGGGCGCGTAGCTGATGAATCCGGCATCTTGCAGACGCGCTTGAACGCACTCGGCAGTAAAATCTATGCGTTTGCGCGCTCTTCCGGCGGTGATGCGACCGAAAGCATGAATCTGATGGAGCGCGCATTGAAAGCGGCGGCAGACAGCGCGGCCTATTATGATACCAGTGTTGAGCAGGCCACAGAAACGTTGCAGTCATTTTTGAAAGGTAACTTCGCCAACGACGCAGCCCTCGGACTTTCGGCCACGGAGACCACACGAAACGCGGCCGCTATGGAGCTTTTCGGGCAAAAGTATAATGAGCTTTCCGAAATCCAGAAACAGGAAACTCTTCTGAAAATGGTGGAGGATTCGCAAAAACTATCCGGCGCACTGAGGCAAGCTTCACGCGAGGCTGACGGTTGGGAAAACGTTCTCGGCAACCTGAAAGAATCGTGGAGACAGCTAAAAGCCGCATTCGGTGAGCCTATTCTGAATTCTGTAACGCCGATGCTGCAAAGCGCAACGGCGGCAGTGCAGGATTTTACGGCAAAAGTGGATTGGGAGAAAGTAGCAAATGTCATTACGACGGGGTTTGATTCCGCTGTAGACGCTTGCAAGACTTTGATGGACACGCTCAATCAGATCATCCCTGTTGTCGGGGTCGCTGTCGGCGCTTTTGCCTCGCTCAAGGCTGGAATGGCGATTCAACATCTTGTCCAGGGCTTTCAAAACGCACAGGTTGCCATTTCGCTCCTGACTATGGGGCTGAATAATACGACACTTGCGCAGGCCGCATTAAATGGGACAATGACTGTCGGTGAAACGATCGTAGCGTTGCTCACAGGGAAAATGACCTTAGCGCAGCTCGCGCAGGCTGCTATGACAAAAGGGCAGCTTGCCTTGAACACCGCATTAAGCGCAAATCCCATCGGGGCAGTCATTGCCGTTGTTGGAGCGCTGACGGCGGCGGTCGTTGTGCTATGGAACACAAATGATGATTTTCGCAATGCGATTATTTCTGCATGGGGAAAGATCACGGAGACGATCTCCGGCGCAGTATCAGCAATCAAAACTTTCTTCACTGTAACAATTCCCGATGCAGCAAAAACGGCAGTCAAGTGGTTTCAGAGTATTCCTGAACAGATGCGTAAGGTCGGCAGAAACCTTTTAACAGGGCTTTGGAATGGCATCTCCGATAAAGTCGCATGGCTCAAGCAACAGGTTTCCGGCATTGTGGATAGAATCAAGAGCTGGTTTACGAGCAAAAACGGTTTTGATGAGCACAGCCCGTCGAAATGGTCGAACGGCGTTGCCAAGTACGTTATGCAGGGCATGGCTGACGGATTTGAAAACGGTCTTCCGTCGCTGATGGACAGTGTAGGAGGTATCACAGACCGCATCAAAAACGGCCTTGACTTTGGCACAGCGAGCATCGACTATTCGACATCTGCGACCGGCAGCCTTGCAAGAGCTGCAAACCGCAGCAATGGCGATGAGACGCGGCCGATCGTCATTGACTTTACCGCACAGCTTGACGGAAAGACGTTAGTTCGTCAAATGGTGCCCATCATGCGAAATGAGGTGCGCTCTGCCGGTGCAGCAATTATCTAAAAAGCCACAGCCGGAGAAAGACCCGGCAGCAGGCGGCAAAAGCCCACAGGAACACTCCTGTGGGCTTTCTGCGTTACATGAGAGGATCTATCGGCAAACGGTTGACCGTTAAGCATTTGACAACAGTCTGTTTGCAGTCCGATAAAGGACAGGTGAAACAGCTTTCGCTGTACTCACACACTGTATTCTTTGCTACTCTTCGGCGGACTCTACGGGCTACTGTACACTTTGGCGCGCATACATGGGAAAGCGGCGTGTTGATCAGATCATGTGCTCGAATGCACTCATCTGTGCTCATTCGGAAGCACCTTCTTTCCGAAAAGCTCGCGTTCGCGCTCGACGGTCATAGTCGCGCCGATGAGCAGCACCTTTCCGAGCGGCGTTTGCACGACAGGATAGAATCTGTCATTATCGTTCATAGTGTGACCTCCATGCTCTGCATCAGCTCTTTGACGGATACGCCGGACAGATCAGCGACAAAGGAAAAGCGCGTGCCGCGTTGACGGTATGCAGCCCCGCAGCACGGGCAAATAAACACTGTGGCCGCGCTCATCAGCGGCGTCGTGCAGCGGGCGCAGTAAAGGAGCTTCATGCTTTACCTCCTGCGGCTCTGCGCTTCCTCCTGGGTGCGGCCTTTTCTGCTCTGCGTCCCTCTGCAAATCCGTAATGATACCCGGACATAAAGCAGCTATAGCCACACCCTCGATAATATTTTCTCGCCGCCAGCGCATAGTCCCAGCTTGGCGAATAGTAAGCTTCCAGCGGATCACGAGGGAATTTCTCTTCAAACTCATGCCAGCTTGTCAGATCGGCTCTTTCTTCTGCGTCTAAGCTGCGGACAATACCAATAACGACGCCGGTTACGCGCAATTCATCCAAAGAAAGCGTTTCGTTTTCTTCACCGTCCGTGGGATCGCATACAAGGACGGTTTGCCCCTCGATAAAAAGGCGCTGGTATAAGTCTTTCTTTGATTTGGGGGAGTACATAAGGCAAATACGCCCATTATAATCTTTACTTTCGGTGTCAATCAAGCAAATATCGTTGTCCATGAGAACGGAAAGTTCCGGCCCTTTGCGCCCGCTTGTAATGCTGGTTCCGTCTGCTTGGCCGATGATTTTAAACAGTCTCTTCACGGAATTTTGCATAAATAAGAAACTCATTCTGTTTTTCCTCCTTGTTTTCTCGGTGGGAGGTCGGTATAATACCGATACCGGCCTCCCTGTGGTGGTTGGTGGCTCTCTGCATCGTGCTTTGGTCGGCGAGGATGCAGAGGGCTTTTTCTTATGCTTGGATCAGGTTCCTGTCTTGCATGGCTGTATTATAGCATATAGATAGCTATATGCAAGATGGCATTTAGCATAAAGATATCGGTATATGCTTGTGCTATTTGCATATAGATATCTAACGCAATAAAATGTATAATAAACTAACAAGGAGGTGTTGCTATTGGGCGGAAAAAATAGCTACGAAAGCATTAAGCGTTACGAAGATAAGGCCTATGATAAGGTGCTTGTTCGTTTTCCAAAGGGTAAGAAAGATATTATCAAAGCCCACGCAGAAGCCCACAGCGAGAGCGTGAACGGCTTTATCAACCGAGCCATAGACGAAGCCATAGAGCGTGACGAAAGCGCTCCTGCAGCCTCTGAGGGGCAAGGAGAGAAGTAATAGAAGAGCGGAGGGTGATTCCTCCGCTCTTGCTGCATATATTGTGAAGATGTTTTAAAGGTCGGATTTGAAATCCGAGCCTTGCGACGCATTAAGGGCTTCATTTGAAATGAGACCCTTGCAACCGTCCAGATCAGGCGACCATTGCGCCGATTTGAAATCCGGGCAGTGAAGCTCACTTCGATTTGAGATCGAGGCGAGCAGCGCTAAGCGTAGACAGAACCGTTCAGAGACAGTCTGAGCATGATTAAGCACGTTTGAGCATGTCTGCGGTAAAAAATTTTTGTAAGTTTTCGTTGACAAAAATGGAGAGAATGCATATACTTCAAGTAGGCAGCAACATGATTGTCTGCCGCGACTGTGAAGCAAGTGATGGGGTCAGCATCCGTACACTTGTGGAGTCTTGTATTAGGGTTAAGCGGTTTCCACAGGCTGATGTAGGGTTAGACCCGAAAGAAAACGCTGTTGCGGAGCTCTGGATTCAGAGTTCCGCTTTTTTTAGGGGAAATGTCGAAATGTGTCTACTTGTAAAGGCTGCTCGGGAATGGGAACGATTGAGCAAAACTGAATACCACATTGTAACCGGCAGACGTGGCAAGGCGTTCCATGTTCGGCTAAAGTTTGCTTTTGAGGACTTTCCCCACTTGTCGGGAATGCAGTATGCCCGGGACGTTGATTTTGGGATCCGTATAGCAGAATACTATGGCGAAAAGCTGATTCCAGCACTACTGAATGGAAGAATGGACGGCAGGAGAATTGAAAACGGGCGGAATTGGGAAAGGATCAAAGGCCGATTAGATGCAATTATTGGCCTGAAAGAGACACTGGAAGGTGATTTTTTAATTGCACAGTTCAATCCTCAAAAAGTGCGAGTGAATAGCCAGATCGATGCAGACTTTATCATAAAAAACGAGCGGTCAGGCGAAACATATTTTGTATTCATAGATGAAAAAGACGAACATCAGCATTATTGCAAGTCTGCGTTTGCAAAAGAAAATGTTGACTATATGGAAAACCAATCAATGCTCACAGTTTTGAAAAAAGAAAAGATCGAGAACGGGGAAACAGTAGTCTTATATAGACATCCGAATTTCAAAGAAGAATAGCGGACAGAAAGACAAAAGCAGGGTCATTTGTAGAAGGCAAAGAAGCCTCTTTTTGACCCCTAAGTTTACCCCAAACAGCTTTTACAGGGCTTTACAACATTTTACGCCAAAACCCGAAAAGCCTTGAAAATACAGGGATTCTTTTACACGTATTTACAGCATTTTACACCTGCTTGCGAATTCGAATCCTTCTCCCGCTGCCACTGAGAAGTCTGAAACCGTAAGGTTTCGGACTTCTTTTTTTCTGTTTGACCCTTTATCTGACCCTTTAACCGTTTTGCAGCTTCTTCCCACAGATGGTGTGCTGCATATAGGCTTCCATTCGATTTGCACTGTCCTGTTTCAGCACCAGTGAAAAAAGGGCAAGGGAAAAGTTCCTCAACGCTTCTCCCTTGCCCTTTTGCATCTGTCATGGTATACAGCTTAGCACCGGTTATTTGAGTGGCTCCTCGCCGCGGTGCAGATCATTCCAATTGCTGACGAATTCGTCGGGGGTCCAGTCGATATCGTCATTTTCGGGATGCGTGATGAGGCCGTCGGCTGCGGCGGCGATGGCGGCGGCTTCGCTGCGGGGAAGGGAAGAGAGATACCTGACGCGGATGTCGCTGACGAAATCCCAGTAGGCGGCGCGGGCAAAGGCGTCGATATTCGCGGCTTTGATGCCGAGAAGGCCGACGAGAGGCTCCTGCTCGTGGGCGTCGTACCGGTCCTGAATCGTCTCGAAAATATCGCCCGCGTCGCCGCCGTACTTGGTCAGAAGAAAAATGAGGTTCGTTTCGGGAAAAAGCTCCTGAAAGCGCGCGGAAACGGAAGTGGCAGCCATAATTGTTCTCCTTGCAAGATCATTTTGTTGCCTATAGTGTCACACAACGGGGCGTAAAAGTCAACATGGATGAAATCACTTACTGCGCGGGCTGCGATTCTGGTCATGCGGCGGTTGACAGTGTTGGTCAACTCGTGCTATGATGCGAAAACCAACAATCATACTATGTTTGTAGATGCAAAAGGTGTAACGCAGACATTTTTCCAACGCCAGGCGAAGGATCGGCGAGAGCCGATAAGAATAGCTTGACGATCAATCTGCTTGAATTTTTCAAAATCGGGGAGAGAGTATGCTCAATCAGTTTTCAAGAGCGCAGCTGCTTTTAAAAAGAGGTATTTGCCGCATGCTGCGGCAAATACCTCTTTTTATTATTTTGATTTGAAATTCAGCGGAGCGACCGCGTTACGACAGCTCGTCCCCGTCCAGCAGGGCCTCTTTCAGCGTGCGCCAGCCGAGCACCGCGCATTTGACGCGCGCGGGCATATGGGCGATATCACGGAGAGCCGAGGCCTCTTCCAGGCTGTCGATCTCGTCTTCCGATGCCTCGCCCTGGATCATTTTCAGGAAGATCTCGCCCATTTTCAGCGCGTCTTCCTTCTTTTTGCCGACGATCATGCCGAGCATGATGTCCGCCGACGCCTGCGAGACGGCGCAGCCGTCGCCGACGAACGCGCCGTCCGCGATCACATCGCCGTCAAGCTTCAGCTTGAGGAAGATGTCGTCGCCGCAGCTCGGGTTGACGCCCTCGAGCACGATGTCGGCGTCCGGCAGGTCGTGCTTGAACTCCGGATGCAGGTTGTGCTCGGTGAGAATTTCATTGTAAAAGCTTCTATTTTCCATAACCCATTCGCTCCCTTAGCGTGGAAATGCTGTCAAGCAGCCGGTCGACCTCGGATTCCGTGTTATAAAACGCGAGGCTTGCCCGCGCGGTGGACGGATGCTTCAAATAGGCCAGAAGCGGCTGCGCGCAGTGATGGCCTGCGCGGATGGCGACGCCGTCGCTCGCGAGGATCTCACTGATGTCGTGCGGGTGAACACCGTCCACCGTAAAGGTGATGATGCCGCAATGCTCCTCGGGCTTTTCCGAGCCCAGCACGTGGACGTGCGGCATCTCGCCGATCGCGTCCATCGCGC
>UMCH01054638.1_pt1 | contig 10716 bp, 7 predicted proteins | sample 1964201 | NCBI WGS metagenome assembly UMCH01 (sample SAMEA4835965, study PRJEB28245) | human gut metagenome | biome: gut microbiome; material: fecal sample | place: Denmark | collected 2008 | reverse complement strand
GCGGCAATACCTGTGCCGCCGGTATTTACTCACCCTGGCCCAGCTGGCGTTCCTGCCACTGGGCGCGGGTCAGCAAAACGGCACGGGGCTTGGCGCCCTCATAGGGGCCGATAATCTTTTCCTGTTCCATCTGGTCCATGATGCGGGCCGCACGGGCATAGCCCAGCTTGCAGCGGCGCTGCAAAAGGCTGGTGGATGCCTGCCCGGCTTCGATGACGCATTCCACCGCCTGTTCAAACATGGGGTCGCGGCTGCCGCTGTCATCGTCCGAATCGGAGCTGCTGCCCTTGCCGCCCTTTTCGGCCACGGCACGGCGCTCCATCTCGGCAATCATCTCTTCATCATACTGGGCGCTGGAAGTGGATTTGATAAAGTTCAGCACAGCGCTGATCTCTTCATCCGTCACAAAGGTACCCTGCACACGCACGGGCTTGGAAGCACCGACCGGCAGGAACAGCATATCGCCGTTGCCCAGCAGCTTTTCGGCGCCGCCGCTGTCCAGAATGGTGCGGGAGTCGATCTGGCTGGAAACTGCAAATGCAATACGGCTGGGGATGTTGGCTTTGATCAGGCCGGTGATAACGTCCACGCTGGGGCGCTGGGTTGCCACAATCAGGTGGATACCGGCCGCACGGGCTTTCTGGGCAATGCGGCAGATATAATCTTCCACCTCTTTGCCGGCAACCATCATCAGGTCGGCCAACTCGTCAATGATAATGGCGATATAAGGCAGGTGTTCCAGCACATCGGGGTGCTGCTTGGCCAGCTTGTTATAGCTCTTGATATCGCGCACATTGTTTTCGGCAAACAGCTTATAGCGGCGCTCCATCTCGGCCACACTGGCCCCCAGGGCACCGGCGGCCTTGCGCGGCTCGGTCACAACGGGCATTAACAGGTGGGGAATGCCGTTGTACTCAGCCAGTTCCACCACCTTGGGGTCGATCAGAATCAGTTTGACATCTTCCGGACCGGAGCGGAACAAAAAGCTGATGATGATCGAGTTGACGCAGACGGATTTACCGCTGCCGGTGGAGCCGGCGATCAGCAGGTGGGGCATTTTACACAGGTCCGCCACCTGGGCTGTACCGGCAATATCTTTGCCCAGCGCCATGGTCAGTGGGCTGCGCATGTTGATGTAGTTCTGGGATTCAAACACCCCGCGGATGCTGACGGTAGACCGGATCTTGTTGGGCACCTCGATACCGACGGCGGGTTTGCCGGGAATGGGGGCTTCGATACGCACACCGGCGGTGGCAAGGTTCAGGGCGATATCATCCGACAGGCTGGTGATACGGCTGACCTTGATGCCCGCCTGGGGCTGCAGCTCATACCGGGTCACGGAAGGGCCGCGGCAGATATCCAGGATATGGGTCTTAACACCAAAGCTGTCCAGCGTGTTCACCAGGATATCGGCGTTTTTCTTCATCTCGGCGGCCGCGCCGCGTTCATCTTCCGGCTTGGCCGCATTGAAAAGGTTCAAAGATGGGTAAGTATACGGCGGGAACTCCTCTTTGGCCTGGGCGGCAAAGGCTGCCGTAGCTTCGCTGCTGGCATCCTCGTCCGCTTCGCGGGCTGCACCGGCGGGTGCGGTGGCTGCCGGGGCGGCAGGGGCTTTCGCCATTGCTTTGGCCACGCTGGGCGGGCTGGAAATGGGAGCCGAAGCCGAATTGCCCATGCTGGAAGATACCCGCAGCCGGTTGGGACTGCCGGGGCGGCGTTCATCCGTTACGCTGTATACTTTAGGCGCAGCGGCGGCAGGCTGGGCCGTGGGCTGCGGTGCCGGGGCCTGCACGCTGACCCGCCCGGTGAGCAGATCCGATACCGGAATTCCGGCGTTCCAGGCAGCCTTGGCTGCATCGAAACCGCCCTGGTCAAAGCTGCCGCCCAATGTGGGGATGGCTGTAACAGGGGCAGGCGCTGGCTGGGTGGGTTCCGGCCCCAGCGGTGTTTCAAAATTATCCGCGCTTTCGCTGCTGCCAACGTCATCCGGTTCCGGCAATTCCTCTACCGGCTCCAGCGGGGTGGAAAAATCTTCCACTGAGGCGGCAGGTGCGTTATCATCCGGTTCCGGGGTCAGCGGGGTTTCAAAACTTTCCGCTTCATCCTCATCGGGCAGGCCCACATCGGCACCGGCCACGGGGGTATCCCGCCCGGTCACGGCGCGCTGGATCAGGTCATTCAGGCTGTCTTCCTCTACCGGGGCTTCCTCAGCCTGCTGGGCTTCCGGTTCCAGGTGCAGCTCAAAGCTTTCTTCCTGCGGCTGGGGTTCCGGCTGGGGCGTGGGGTACTCGCGATGGTTCAACTGCTCCAGCGGGTCAAGGCCAAAGGTGCCGCCGGGGCCGATCTCAATTTTCTGCAGCGGGTCATGCTGCACGGCGTTCTGCAAAGCGCGCTGGGAAGCATCCGGCCCCAGGTCCACATCAAAGTCCGAACGCTGGGCGGGCGGGGCAAAGCTTTGGGTGTGCTGCACGCCTTGGGGCGCAGCCTGGGCACGCTGCATATCGGGGTATGTTGCGGTGCCAGGCTGCGTATACGCCTGCTGGGGCTGGGCCGCCGGCTGGCCGGCCTGCGCTGCGGCGGCTGCCTTGTCGGCAGGGTTTGCCTGGGCCGCATTGCGGCGGGCGGCTTCCTCCTGTTCCAGATAGGGGGCCACATCAAAGGGGCGGCGGGTGCCAGACTGCGGCGTGGCCGGAGACTCGCCGGCCATGGGCGGCAGGCTGCCGGTCAGGTTTTCAAGGGATTCTTCCTCCGCTTCATGGCCAAACAGCTGGGTATCATAAGCGGTTTCTTCCTCCGCACGGGCGGCGCGGCGGGCTTTGAACTCCTGAATATAATAGCTGATGAACTGCACCACATCCACCGGGGTAACGGCAAAAAACACCATCAGCCCCATCAGGATGACAATAATCATGACGATATTGGCACCGGGACGGCCACAGACGGCCAGCAGCGATGCGCCGATGGGCACACCCAGCACACCGCCGGTCCAGAACTTGCGCTGTCCCCAGGCAAACAGCATCTTGACGGTCTGCCAGGGGGTATCCCCTACCTTAAAGTCCGAGAAGATAACCGCCGTACCGGCCAGCAGCACCGCCAGCAGCAGCACCTTGCCAATGAAAGTGCCCACATGGTAACCGGATGCCAGCAGATAGGCCAGATACAGCAAAAACGGGCCGACAAAATATGTAACCACGCCAAAGGTGCCAAACAGCCAGCTGCGTAGAACATTCCAGAAGCTCTGCCCCGGCACCAGCACCAGCGCAATGGCCAGAATGCCAAGCCCGGCCAGCACCACGCTGCGGATCAGGTTTTGCTGCTGGGCGCGGCGCTGTTCCAGCCTGGACATCCGCTTTTTGCTGCCGGAGGCCGAACTGTTGTGTCTGGTCCCGGAGCTGCTGCTTTTACTGCTTTTGCTGCCGGAGGCGCGGTATGTGTTTTTACTGTTTTTTCCGTTTTTGGCGGAACTTGAACGTGCCATGCTCTCCCTACCTCTTTACTATAATATGCGTATATTCAGGCCGCCCTGTTCAGCGGGCAGCCATTGTTGATTTGCTTTGGCGCGGCGGGTCCTGCCCCCGTTTTGAACGAAAGTTCTTTCGCCTTTTATCTGGCAGTGGGCGGCCATCAAACAGCATCCGGCGGCCCCGCATAAAGAGACTTTCCGCGCAGTGATTTTATCTGCCATCCGCCACGGCGGCTGTGCCGTGCTGTTTTGGGTAGGGGCATACTGCCCCTTATAGCATAAGGTATATTGTAGCATGAAAACGCCCGCTTGTAAAACCCCTTTCTCTTTCTATCTTCATCAAAGGCAACACCGCACAATTCCCGCCTTGCGGCTTAAGCACCGCTCCGGCAGCTGCGGCACGGCATCTGCGTTGCCAAAATGCTCGATAAGACATCCAGTATTATCTGCGCTTTTGGCTTGGCATCTGCCGCACCTCGCTCGCCGTATCGGTACTTAGAATTATGCGGTATTGCCCAAAGCCTTTCCGCCCACTGGCGGGCAGCGCCCCCTCAATATCCGGTTTTCCCGGCGTCGATTTCGGCATACAGGTAGCGCAGCGCATCGCCCAGGTTGCCGATGGCGTCGATCAGCCCCTCTTCCACAGCCTGTTCCCCGCCCAGCACGGTACCCATATCCATCACCAGCTCCCCGGTATTGTGCATCAGCTGGGTAAAGCGCCTGGCACTGATGCCGGAATGCCCCGCCACAAAGCTGACGATGCGCTCCTGCATCTGCTCAAAATAACGCAGGGTCTGGGGCACCCCCAGCACCATGCCGGAGTGGCGCACCGGATGCACCGTCATAGTGGCGGTGGGCACAATAAAGCTTTTGCGGGCCGAAACCGCCAGCGGGATGCCGATGGAATGCCCACCGCCCAGCACCAGCGTTGCGCTGGGCTTGCTGACGCCGGAGATCAGCTCCGCCAAAGCGAGCCCGGCTTCCACATCGCCGCCCACGGTATTCAGGATGACCAACAGCCCCTCAATGGCGGGGTCCTCCTCAATATCCACCAGCTGGGGGATCACATGCTCATACTTGGTGCTTTTCTGGTTATCAGGAGCCAGGCTGTGGCCCTCAATGGTGCCGATCACCGTCAGGCAATAAATGGCATGGCGGCCCTTGGTGGCGGGCACAATGCCGCTGTCCGTGATCAGGTCATGTTCCAGCCGCATGCGCTCCACATCCTTGGCGTCCTTGGCAGCATGGGGGGCGGGCTGTTGTTTTGGGGTACGGTTTGGCATGGCGGGGGTCCTTTCCTTCCGACAGAATCGGTGCGCCGGGCAGTGCAAAACCCGGCTATACCCTGACAGTATGCCCCGCTGGTACGCTTTTTTATGCACAGAGGGGCGTGACTGAGCAAAAAAAGCGCGGAAAAACTTAGATAAAAAATTGACACTCGGCACAAGATTGATTATACTTTTACTAGAATTTACATCGGAATTACACAAGAGGCAGGGTGTTCCCTTTACCCCTGCCCGGAGAACGGGAGATTAGTCTTTATGTCATCAACAATGCAAAACAAAGCATCGTTGCCCGTGATCAAGCGGCTGCCCAAATATTACCGCTACTTGAGCAACCTGCAGGCAGATGGGCGTGATAAAATTTCTTCCAGCGAGCTGGCCCGCATGATGGGCACCACCGCCAGCCAGGTGCGGCAGGATTTTAACTGTTTTGGCGGTTTTGGCCAGCAGGGCATCGGCTACAAGGTGGATGTGCTGCTTACCGAGATTGGCAAACTGCTGTTTGGCAACGGCGAGTTGCTGCCTACCGTGCTGATCGGCGCCGGCCGCCTGGGTACGGCGGTCTCCAGCTTTATCAGCCGCGATACCAACGGCTACAAGCTGATTGCCGCATTTGATATCAACCCCGCCCTGGAGGGCAAGGAGATCAGCGGCGTAACCATCCGCCCACTGTCCGAGCTGGAAAGCTTCTGTGCGGCGCACAAGCCGGTGGTCGCCGTGCTGTGCGTGCCGCGCCAGAGCGCCATGGACCTTTCGGACGAGCTGGTCCGGCTGGGTATTCAGGGTTTCTGGAACTTCAGCCACTATGATCTTTCGGTCGTTTATCCGCAGGTCACAGTGGAAAACGTCCATTTGGGCGACAGCCTGATGAGCCTTGGCTACCGGCTGCGCAACCATGATGAATAAAAGCCGGGCACACAGCACATGACTGTTTCCGGCGGGGTGTACCCCAGCGCCTGCCCCGGCATGGGTGCAGGATCCTGTGGTACACCCCGATTTTCATGCTGTTTTTTACTTTATTTTAATAAGGAGCCAAACATGGCAAAGCTATATTACCGTTACGGCGCAATGAACAGCGGCAAAACCACGGCGCTTTTGCAGGTTGCTTTCAATTATAACGAACGCGGCATGCGGGTGCTGATTCTGAAAGCCAGCGTGGACACCAAAGGCGGCGATCATATTGTTTCCCGCTTGGGGGTCAGCCACAAGGTGGATGTGCTGGTCAGCCCGGACATGGACATCCTGGATATCGTCCGGGCCGATACTGCCGCCCATGGCAGTGCCCCTGCCTGTGTGCTGTGTGACGAAAGCCAGTTCTTTACCCCGGCGCAGGCCGAGCAGCTGTTTTTGGTCACGGTGGACCTGAACATTCCGGTCATCTGCTATGGGCTGCGGGCGGACTTTATGAACCGCGGTTTCCCCGGTTCCACCCGCCTTCTGGAGCTGGCCCATACCATCGAGGAGATGAAAACCATCTGTGCCTGCGGCCGCAAAGCTACCTGCAACGGCCGCAAGGTAAACGGCGAGTTCGTGTTTGAGGGCGCCCAGGTTGCGATTGACACAGTGGATGCTGTAGAGTATCAGAGCCTTTGCCCCCAGTGCTGGTACCGGGAATACCGCGCTTTCCTGAAACGCCACCCCGCGCACCAGTGATCCCTTCTTTTATTTCAATTATTTCAATCTGTGTTCCACCCTTTTAATAAGTAAATGACAACATATATGGCACAAAAGCCGCTGCCCAGCCTTGCAGCACCGCTTTTGTGCCATTTTTGTTTCCAACACTTTGCGGCACAATTTTCAGAGCACCAAAAGGCCGCATATACAAGATATGTTTTATGTGCAGCAATTTTCATTCCATTTTTCGCACATATTTTGCTATCTCGAATATTTTTAGCATACTGCATGTCTCCCCATTGCAAATTTTGCACGGATGCGCAAAAGAAGTGCGTTTGCGTACATTTTTTGCGTTACCAAATTTGTGCGTTTGTTTTCTGTGATCCATTCAGCATTTTACACGTTTTTCCCTATAATTTCGTTGCAACCGTTTGCAACATATACAAATCCGCACAAATTGCCTCGATTTATGCAAGATTTTCCGTAATTTTCGTTAGATGCGGGGTTAAGCTGTTTCCAGTATTATGCACAAATTGTTTTGTCTTAGTTCGTATGTTTTGACATAGGTTGATTTTTTGCCCATTTAATTAAAGCAATATTTGTTTGTTTTCGCGATTTACACACTATTTTGGATATTTTTTTGATGTTCACAATTTGTTATTATAACAGCGTTGAATGAAGCGGTCAGTTGTCAGGCCGCTCGTTATAGGAACATTTTTAGGAGGACTAAAACAATGAAAAAGGCAATCGCCCTTGCAATGGCCAGCGTTATGGCTGCTGGCCTGCTGGCAGGCTGCGGCGGCTCCGCTGCCAACAGCACCGCAGCTTCTTCCGAGGCCGCTTCTTCTGAAGCTGCTTCCACCTCTACCGAGGCTGCTACCGAGGCTCACACCGTCAACACCACCGATCCCATCACCCTGACCATCAGCTGGTGGGGCGGCGATGCCCGCCAGGCTGCATACGAGGCTGCCTGCAAGGCATTCACTGAAAAATACCCCAACATCACCGTTGAGTGCACTTACGGCCCGTGGAACGGCTGGGAGGAAGCTCAGTCCACTGCCCTGGCTGCCGGCACCGCTGCCGACGTGATGCAGGTCAACTGGAACTGGCTGTTCCAGTACTCCGGCAAGGGTCAGAGCTTCGTTAACCTGAACGATTACTCCGATGTGCTGGATCTGACCCAGTTCCCCTCTAGCGCTCTGGATGCCTGCACTGTGGCTAATTCCCTGCAGGCTGTGCCCGTCGCTATGGCCGGCCGTATTTACTACTGGAACATGGCAACCTTCAAGAAGGCTGGCCTGGACCACTACCCCACTACTGAGCAGGAGCTGCTGGACACCGCCAAGACCTTCCAGGAAAAGCTGGGCGATGACTACTATCCGCTGGCTGCCGGCCCGCTGGACCGCATGATCATGATGACCTTCTACCTGGAAAGCAAGTACGGCGAGCCCTGGGTTACCGACAGCACCCTGAACTACACCGTTGAGCAGCTGCAGGAAGGTCTGGAATGGATCCAGAGCCTGGAAGATAACCACGTGATGCCCGACCTGAAGACCATGAACGCCGCCGGCGATAAGACCATCACCGATGGTCAGGCCTGGATCACCGGCAAGTACGCCGGCATCTTCACCTGGGACTCCAGCGCACTGAGTGCAAGCCAGAACCTGCCCGACGACGCTGAGTACGTTGTTGGCGACGAAATCAAGTGGGGCGAGGCTGCCAACGGCGGTTTTGCCAAGGTTTCCATGGGTATGGCTATTACCCAGAGCTGCGAGCATCCTGTTGAGGCTGCTGCCCTGATCAACTTCATCCTGAACGAAAAAGAGGGCGCTTCCATCATGGGCACCCAGTGCGGCATGGTTTGCTCCAAGGCCGGCCAGGAATACGCCAAGGAAGCCGGTGCTGTCAACGAGCTGATTCTGGAAGCCAACACCAAGGTTATGGCTTTTGTTGACCAGCCGTTCGACCCCTGCTACGAGAGCACTTCCCTGAAGGACGAGACCAATGGCGTGTACGGCGATGTGTTTGAAGGCTTCAGCTACGATCAGTATGATTCCGCCGAGGCTGCCCAGATCCTGTACGATGGCATCTGCGAAGCGCTTGCCTAACCCCCGTTTTCACACTTAAGGCAATACCGCACAATTCCCGCCTAACGGCTCAAGCACCGCTCCGGCGGCTGCGGCACGGCATCTGCGTTGCCAAAATGCTCGATAAGACATCCAGTATTATCTGCGCTTTTGGCTTAGCAGCTGCCGCACCTCGCTCGCCGTATCGGCACTTAGAATTATGCGGTATTACCTTAACCTTACACATCAGCAAGGCTGGCCCCGGCCCCATGGCGGTGGGGCCAGCCCTTTATTATGTAACAAGGAGGTTTCCTTTATGAGCGCACCTGCTGCCAAGACAGTGACCCGCACTCCTTTCAAAAAATGGTGTGATGAAAACGTTGGCCTTTTGTTCCTGATTCCCTGGATCATTGGTTTTGTGGTGTTCAAGCTGTATCCGTTTGCCACTTCCCTGTTCTACAGCTTTACGGATATGAACTTCTTTGACGGCATTACCAAGTACGGCCTGATGAACTACATCTACATTTTCACCAACAAGAAAACGCTGACCTCGTTCATCATCACCTTCCGTTATGCCCTCATCACCGTTCCCCTCAAGCTGATTTTTGCTTTGTTCATCGCTTACATCCTGAACTTCAAGATCAAGTGCGTCAACCTGTTCCGTACCATCTACTACATTCCCTCCATCCTGGGCGGCTCTGTTGCCATTGCCGTTCTGTGGAAGGCCCTGTTCAAAGAGGATGGCATCATCAACATGCTGCTCTCCTTTATCGGCATTCAGGGGCCCAGCTGGCTGGCTGACCCCGATTACGCCATGGTCGTTATCATTGTGCTGCGTGTATGGCAGTTCGGCTCCGCCATGGTGCTGTTCCTTGCCGCATTGAAGGGCGTTTCGGTCGACCTGTACGAAGCCGCCACCATCGACGGTGCTTCCAAGACCCGCCAGTTCTTCTCCATCACCGTGCCGATGATCACCCCCGTTATCTTCTACAACCTCGTTACCCAGATCGCTCAGGCGTTCCAGGAATTCAACGGTCCCTACATTATCTTTAATAATGGCGGCCCCCGCGGTTCCGTCACGCTGGTTTCGCTGCTGGTTTACAACTATGCGTTCAAGAGCAACGAAATGGGTATGGCCTGCGCCATGGCCTGGGTCATGTTCATCATCATCGCCCTGCTCACTGTCATCGCATTTGGCAGCCAGAAGCATTGGGTCTACTATGCTGACTGATTGAAGGAGGAATTGATTTATGGGTATGAAAGCACGCGCCAATGTGGCAACCTTCTTCAAGTATTTTGTTCTGATTTTGATGGGCTTTATCATGGTGTACCCGCTGCTGTGGATGGTGGGCTCCACCTTTAAGACCAACGCCGAGATCTTTACCAGCCTTTCCCCGTTCACCACGCACCCCACCCTGGATGGCTATTATAACGCTGTGACCAAAACTTACGGCGGCGATATCACCATCTGGCGTGCATTCCTGAACACCTACAGCTACGTTATCCCCAAGGTTGTGTTCACTGTTATTTCTTCTGTCATTGCTGCTTACGGTTTCAGCCGTTTCAAGTTCAAGGGCCGCGATTTCCTGTTCGGCGTTATGATCATGACGCTGTTCCTGCCGCAGGTTGTTCTGAACGTTCCGCAGTACATGATGTACAACAAGTTTGACTGGATCAACAACCCCCTGTACCCCGCCCTGTGGGTGCCTTCCCTGTTTGCTACCGAGACCTACTTCGTCTACCAGCTGGTGCAGTTCATGCGCAGCATCCCGCACGACCTGGACGAAGCAGCTGCCATTGACGGCTGCGGCCCGGTCAAGATCCTGTACAAGATCATCTGCCCCATGCTCAGCCCCTCTCTGGTCGCCTGTGCGCTGTTCCAGTTCATGTGGAGCTGCAACGACTTTATGGGTCCCCTGCTTTACGTTACTACCCCGCGCAAATACCCCATGGCAATCTTTGTTAAGCTGTCTATGGACAGTACCAGTGAAGGCATTCAGTGGAACCGCATCCTTGCCTTGTCCCTGATTTCCATTATCCCGCAGCTGCTGGTTTTCTTTGCCGCTCAGGATTCCTTTATTGACGGCATTGCCGCTGGCAGTGTAAAGGGCTAAGCTTCAAGTTTTTTCCAAAACTTTTGATCTTTTTGCGCCCAAACCACCACACAGGCTGCCCCGTACCGCTGCAAAAGGGGTACCGGGCAGCTTTTATTTTGAAAACTCCGGCCACTGGCTTTTCTCGCTTTTGGCCGTTCCTAAGGCAATACCGCATAATTCTAAGTGCCGATACG
>UMCH01051693.1_pt1 | contig 10741 bp, 7 predicted proteins | sample 1964201 | NCBI WGS metagenome assembly UMCH01 (sample SAMEA4835965, study PRJEB28245) | human gut metagenome | biome: gut microbiome; material: fecal sample | place: Denmark | collected 2008 | reverse complement strand
TACCCGTATTGCTGCGGTTCATATCCGGATAAGTTTCCTTAATCTTACTCCATACCGGATTCAGCTCTTCTAATGCACAGGCCGGACACTCATCCTTCTCTCTTGCTTTTTCCGCAATCTGGACTTCTTTGGCTAATCTCACATAATCCGGGTCTTTCCTGGAAAGAGCAAACTCCGCCAGCTTTAACGGATTGGAACGGTAGGAAGAAGTCTCTCCGGAAGGTATCAGCTCGTCGGTGGTTGTCACAGGGTCATGAATTTCCGATACCACTTTCAGCACCAGATTTTCTGTAAGTGCAGGCATCTTAGGCCAGTCTTTAATATTAGGACCAAACTGTATTTCTACTTCAGGGTCTGCTTTTCCCTTGCTGTCAAATACTCTGTTTTCGTAAATTGTCTTATCAAAGAAATACTGGGGCCTTCTGTATTCTCCCGCAAACTCCGTAGCCGGTGTCAGGCGGCCTTTATTTGCAGCTGTAGCTGCAATAGAGCGGGCATCCATAAGGGCAACGGAAGCAATCTGGCCATTTTGTATCTTAGAACCTTCCCGGTTGGGGAAATTTCTGGTTGAATGACGGATACTCAACGCATTATTGGCCGGTGTGTCTCCTGCGCCAAAGCAAGGACCGCAAAATGCCGTTTTCACCACTGCTCCGGTCTGAATCAAATCAGCCAGAACTCCGTTTTTAGCCAGTTCCATGTAAATAGGTGTGCTGGCCGGATATATGCTCAGCGTAAAGGCATCATCGCCAATACTTGCGCCCTTCAGTATATCCGCAGCGTCACAAATATTCTCAAATCCGCCGCCTGCACAGCCTGCAATAATTCCCTGCTCTACATACAGTTTACCGTCTTTCACTTTATCCTTTAAGCTATAAGGGATCTTGCCGTCCAGGCTAATCTGAGCTTTCTTTTCCACATCCGCCAGAACATCATCCAGGTTTGCGTTTACCTCTTCGATTGTATAGGTATTGCTGGGATGGAATGGCATAGCAATCATTGGACGAATTGTACTTAAATCAACATAAACCAAGCCATCATAATATGTCGCATCCTTAGGATTTAATTCCTTATAATCCTGGCTTCTGCCATGAATAGCATAAAACTCTTTAATCTTATCATCTGTCTTCCAAATGGAGGAAAGGCAAGTGGTCTCCGTAGTCATAACGTCGATTCCAATACGATAATCTGCACTTAATTCCTCCACACCGGGGCCTACAAATTCCATTACCTTATTCTTTACATAGCCATTGGCAAATACAGCTCCGATAATAGCAAGAGCCACGTCCTGAGGTCCTACTCCCGGAACAGGCTTACCGGTAAGATAAATACCTACTACTTCCGGCCGCTTGATATCATAGGTTCTGCCTAAAAGCTGTTTTACCAGCTCCGGTCCGCCTTCGCCCATAGCCATAGTTCCCAGAGCTCCGTATCGGGTATGACTGTCTGAACCCAGAATCATTTTTCCGCCTTCTGCCAGCATTTCTCTGGCAAACTGATGGATAACAGCCTGATGAGGGGGTACATAAACTCCGCCATAGCGTTTCGCACAGGTAAGTCCAAACATGTGGTCATCCTCATTTATGGTACCGCCAACTGCGCACAGGGAATTGTGGCAATTAGTCAATACATAGGGAATAGGGAATTTCTCCAGTCCTGAAGCTCTGGCTGTCTGTATGATTCCTACAAAGGTAATATCGTGAGAGGTCAGTTTATCAAATTTAATCTTCAGATTTTCCATGTTATCTGAAGTATTATGATTTTCTAAGATAGAATAGGCAATTGTATTTTTTGCCCCTTCCTCCTTCCCTGGAATCTGCTTATTGTATTTATTGAGAATTTCGGCGCCTGCACTGGGGCTGTCTGCTACCAGTTCTTTTCCATCTATAAGCCAGGCTCCGCCGTCATATAATTTAATCATTCCTGTTCCTCCGTTTTGCAAAGTTTTCTACTATTATAAATTTTATTGTTTTAAAAAGCAAGTAATTTAGCACAATAAAATAATTGTATACAATCATACAAAACTTTTTCTGCTTCCTATTTTTCTGCAATTCCCGGATACGCTAAATTTCAAGGATATTTTACTGTTCAAAATTCATACAAAAGCCCTGTCACAGTACAGTATTCTCTTAACCTATATACTGTATTGCAGCAGGGCTGGTAATTGTTCAATTCCTGCCCTTCCTGAACAAGAATATATATCTTGTCCAGAGAGGGTAAGTCCTTCTGTTTAATCCTGTTTTTTCATAAATTCCATATAGCTGGATACCATCAGGGCAATTTTAAAGGTAAGGGCATCGTCAAACACACGAATATCCAGGCCTGTACTTTTCTGAATTTTTTCCAGTCTGTATACCAGGGTATTGCGGTGAAGGAACAGCTGTCTGGAAGTCTCTGAAATATTCAGATTATTATCAAAAAACTTATTAATCGTATTGAGCGTTTCCTCATCCAAGGACTCCGGCAGGCGTCCTCCGAAAACTTCTTTCATAAACATTTCACACAGCGGCATGGGAAGCTGATAAATCAAACGTCCGATTCCCAGATTGTTGTAGCCCACGATAGTCTTGTCCACATAGAAAATCTTTCCTACATCCAAAGCCATCTTCGCCTCTTTGTAGGATCTGGATACGTCCTTAATCTCATGGATAATGTTTCCATAGGAAACCCTAACCTGAGACATAGCCTCAGCATTGAGCATGTCCACAATCATTTTTGCTATCTTCTCGATTTCCTCATAACCGTCGTTCTCATCCAGACTGCGTACCACAATAATATTTTTCTCATCAATAGCTGTAATAAAATCATTGGTCCTGGAAATAAAGAGATTTTTCAATATTTCCATTGAATCCTGGTCTTTCTCGTTTCTGGTTTCTATGAGAAGAACCACCCGTTTTGCCTCTACGGCAATATGAAGCTTTTTGGCTCTGTTATAAACATCTACCAGCAACAAGTTATCCAAAATCAGGTTCTGGATAAAATTAGATTTATCAAAGCGTTCCTTATAAGCTACAATCAGGTTCTGAATTTCTGCCACAGCTACCCGTCCAATCATATATGCATCCTCGTTGCCTCCTCTGGCAATCAGCACATACTCCACTGCCTGGTTGTCGTATATTTTGAAAAAATGGTAGCCCCTCATCACCTGGCTGTCCGCCATTGATTCCACAAAAGCTCTCACATCTCCAAAATCTTCATTTTCTACAGGAAAGGTAGAAGAATTCACTTTACCGTCCACATCCATCACACACAAATCAATCCGTGTGATATTTCTTAATTCATCTAATGTTTTTTGTATAATCTGACTCGAAATCATATCAATTCTCCTTTGGCCGCTGTATTCAGCAGATGCTCCCATTTCTTGTATAATAATACCTTATTTTTTTCAAAATAGCAACCGACCTCCAAAGAGTTTTCCAACTATGATGATCCTTAGGCCACCGGCTAAGGTAATTTTTACATTAGCCGGCATGTCCGTTTATTATGAATACTTGGTCTTATCTCTATCAAACGATAATCCACAGATAAACCAAACCGGCCCGCACCGGCAGGTCGGACCAGTGTATCAACACGTTTATTTTCACGCAGAATGTCAGACAAAATATAAACGTGTCAATGCATTTGAGTCCGTCATGCTGATACGGGCCAGGATAACATCAGATTAGATATGAAGTTTATAAGCAACCTGATTCCAACGCAGCTCATTTTTCAGATTGCGAATTGTAGTATCTTTATCAATATATACTGCTTCAATACCCATAGCAGCAGCCCAGTCTCCCATCTGCTCTGCAGTTAAGTCATAGGAGAATGCTGTGTGGTGAGCGCCGCCTGCCAGAATCCAAGCTTCTGCTCCTGTCTGAAGGTTTGGCTGAGGAGTCCAGAATGCAGTTGCTACAGGAAGCTTAGGCATTGGCTGCTCTACTTTCTTACAGTCTACATCGTTGATAATCAGACGGAATCTGTCGCCTAAGTCAATAAGCGAAGTAGCGATACCTTTTCCTGTCTTAGAAGTAAATACAAGTCTTGCCGGGTCTTCTCTGTCGCCCATGGTCAATGGCTGGCACTTAATGCTGATTGGCCCTTCTGCAATTGTGGGGCAAACTTCCAGCATATGAGCCTCCAGAATTCCTTCTTTTCCGGAAACCAGATTATAGGTATAGTCTTCCATAAAAGAAGTTCCCTTAGCGTCTTTCTTACCCTGGGTCATAATTTTCATGAGACGAACCATAGCAGCGGTTTTCCAGTCTCCTTCACCGCCGAAACCATAGCCTTTTTCCATTAATCTCTGAATAGCCAGTCCCGGAAGCTGCTTTAAGCTGCCCAAATCTCCGAAATGAGTTACAATAGCCTGATAATTTTTCTCTGTAAGGAAGCGCTCGAAGCCAAGTTCAATCTGAGCCTGTACTGCTACATGTTTTTTGAATTCTTCCGGGGCTCTTCCTTCCAGGAGAATGTCATATTTGCTGTAATACTCTTCTACCAAAGCGTCTGTATCTGCCTTGGATACAGCTTCTACAGCCTCTGCGATTTCATTTACCGGATAAGCGTCCACTTCCCAGCCAAATTTAATCTGAGCCTCTACCTTGTCCCCTTCGGTAACTGCAACGTTTCTCATGTTATCAGCGATTCTCATAACACGGATATGGCTGCTTTCAATGACACCGATAGCAGTACGCATCCAGGAAGCGATTCTCTCCTGAACTTCTTTATCATCCCAAAAACCTACAATTACTTTACGCTCAATACCCATGCGGCTTACAATATGTCCGTACTCTCTGTCACCGTGAGCAGCCTGATTCTCATTCATAAAATCCATGTCTATAGAATCGTATGGAATTTCTCTGTTGAACTGAGTGTGCAGATGAAGAAGCGGTTTTCTGTACTCCTGCAGTCCTAAAATCCAGGATTTTGCCGGTGAAAAGGTGTGCATCCAGGTAATAACGCCCGCACAGTTTTCATCTGCATTTGCTTCATTTAAGGTCTGGCGAATCATAGCATTGGTAAGAAGGGTTGGTTTCCAAACCACCTCAAAAGGCAGGACCCCTGACTTATTTAATCTGTCTACAATAATCTTCGAGTGTTCTGCAACATGCTCCAGGCACTCCTGGCCATATAAATCCTGAGAACCGGTACAAAACCAAAATTTGTACGCTTTCATTTCCATCATAGCTGTTTCCTCCTTTTACTTTCGGCAGCCGGAAAGCTCTTGAGTCTTTCCTGTACTGCTGTGCATAATCATTACGTTCTTTCTATATCTCCAGTATAACTTTCCCAGCCAAAAATAAAAGAAATCTATTACTTGTTTATGGACATTTATTAACATTTCTGATAAATTAAAACATAGAAATAACCACTCTGCGGGCTATAGGCTTTTTATAAGGCAGGAAGGAGAAAATACATGCTGGCAAATTTTGAACACAGAGAAAATATAGGGAAAAACCGGGTGTGGGCAGGCAGATATGAAAATCTTCATAATCTTCCCCACTGGCATTTGGAGTGTGAGCTTTTATTTGTAGAAAAGGGCAGGGTCACTTTATCCCTGAACAATACACTCTATGACTTGGAAACAGGATGTGCCTTTTTCATTGACAGCGGCGAGGTTCATTATATCAAGGGTGAACCGGAAAGCATTGCGGAAATTCTTATGTTTGATTCTCCCCTTTTAGATGAAATTACAAAAAGTTTACGTCCTCTTTCTCCAAAGCTTAGCAGCTCCTATCCGGTCAGGAAATATTATAATAGAATAAAGAAAGAGCTTTCTATGCGAGAGCCTTTTTTTGAACAGAAAATCTGCGGATATATTTCTGACTTGATGATAGAAATTTTCCGGAAGGAGCTGCTTGGAGAGCGCAAACAAAGCAATGCTAACTCATCCACGGAGAATTATAAAAATCTGCTTCAGGAAATTGAAGAAAAATGCAGCTACATAACCTTTGAGGACGCCTGCCGTTTTATGGGGCTTTCAAAACCTTATTTTTCCAGATTTTTTAAAAACATCTCCGGAATGACTTTTTCACAGTATCTGAATATCATCCGTCTGGAAAAAGCTATTTTTCTTTTGAACCACAATCATGGGCAGCTTTCTATTACAGATATTGCTTCGCAATGCGGTTTTGACACTATCCGTCATTTTAACCGGGTATTTAAGGATTTTACAGGATTTTCTCCCCGGCAGCTCCCCTCGGATTTTGTTTTATCCTCTCACTCGGTAAAAAGCATGCAGCGAAATTTCAATCCAACTCTTCCAAATTCAAGGCTTTTAGACTAGTGTACTGGCACGTTCATTTTCAGCATAATGACGTAGAATGAATTTTCATTCTGCAAGGCGGAGGAATGAGGCGTAGCGGTGGCTACGTCGATTGACGACAACACAGCAGATGGAAATTCAGGCAAATTATTTGTTGAAATGTGAACATGTCAGTACACTAGAGGGAACCACCGCTATAAAGAAATTCTTCCCGTGCAAAGGCAATCCTGTCCCCGTCCTTTAAAGGATAGGGTTCTTCAGGATTCAGATATTCCCCGTTTAAGGTACTTCCGTTCTTTGAGTTTAAATCCACCAGGCAATCCTCATTCTCCTGATGTAATATTTTTCCATGTATCCTGCTGACAGTAGGTGCGTCCAGCCAAATATCAACTGATTCCTTCCATTTTCCCACAAGAATATTCTCTTTTTCCAAAGGAAAAATTTTTCCCGCATTAAGGCCGATTCCCACAAGGCAGGAACAAGACTTACTCTCCTGACTCAGCACCTGGGTCATAGCTGCTCCAGGCTGAGAAACTTCTTTATGTTTATCCGGAAATTCCTCCGGGTGCTTTCCCAGGCAGGCTTCTTCATAACTTACAGAATACTGTTCTCCATATTCCTTCTCATAGTTTCCCGAATACTTCTCCCGATTACCATCATAGTGTTTTTCTTGGTCCACGTCCTGCTTTGCACCCGTAAAAGGCTCAGACTCCAAAATACTGAAAGCTCTTTTCCCATCCTGCTCTCTTCGAACCGGTTTCCTTGGCGGGGAATACCCTGTACCTGTCTCTCCGGAATTCTCTTGCTCTCTGCTAATCTTTTTGGGTTTCAAAACAAAAAACCACAGAATACAGCCGCCCCCGCCTGCCGCCAAAAGCAGGCACATCAACATCAGCAGCCAGCTCAAAGGTATCAGGCGGTAATGCTTGTTTAGGAACACAGCTGTTCCTATTCCTGCTATAATTCCCAGGGTTCCCAAAAGACCATATGGTTTCCCCTCTTCATCCTCTTCTTTATAGAAATCATCTAAAATTTTCTCTCTTACTTGTTTTTTGCACATTTCTTCTAACATTTCTGACTCTTTCTCTATGCCTTCTGCTTTCAGTTCTGCTTTTCTGTCTTCGGTTTCTGTCTGGTTCCATGGAGATATTCTCTCTTCCGATGCTTCCTCCAGATAAATCTGTCGTTTCAATGTCTCTAAAGACAGATTTACCTCCATGGATTCTTTATAAATACCGTATCCCAGAGAAACAGCTTTTTTGTCTTTATGGTCAATTCTGGGCAGAAGATATTCCGTCAGCTTTCTCAGCTCTGCCTGCAAAGAACTGATTTGAAAAGGGAACCAAACAAAGCCATAGGCCTGACTGTCTTGATTCCGATAAATAAAAGTGGGCGCCAGCAGCAGATAATCACTTTCTAAAAGGTATTCTCCCAGAATTTCCATACACTGATTCCATGCCTGAAAAAGCCCCTTCAGGTCCTTACTGTCAAATTTTCTGTTTTCGAATAAATTCTGGATACACTGAAATCCTGTTATATTGTAATAAAAGTATTCTTCTCCGTTTAAACGCTGAGCCTGGCAAGGTAAAAGTCCCGGTATTTCATTCTCGAAAAAAATCTGTCTCTGATATCCTGTTCCCGGCCGGGCCTGGTCTTCATGAAGAATCATATAACTGGCACCTCTGCTTCTTTTATAACTAATCTCCACCTGTCCGACTCCTCTCTTTATTGCCCTGTAAGGTTTTCCAGAAATCTTCTGGATTTTTCTACTTTTTCTATAAAAAGCACGGGGCGAATCACTTTGGTTTTTATCATTCCTTCTCGCTTCCATTTCAATTCCCCATAGGGAATTGCCAGGGTATTAGAATAGCTCACCGTTATTTCCCGACTGCTTCCTGACACAGAAAAACCGTTTTCTTTGTCTATCCGGTTGGATGCTGCCGAAAGGGCTTCTCCCTGTCTTGGCACGCCATTTATACTTCCATAAGCCGCTCCTTCCGCTGCTTTTGCTGTATCCCTTACTCCAGCGTAAGTTCCTAAAATCAGTAGAAGAGAGGCAAAAATCACCAAAAGCCAAACTCCGCTGAGCAATGCCATTTCCACTGTATAACTCCCTCTGAGTATCTGTCTTCTCTCTTTTACAGAATACATATTTTGTCTGTTTTTGTTTCTGATTTTCCAATCTCTATTCCGTACTTTGCTCTGCATCCTTGTTCCTCATTTCTGCTTTTATTCCCGCAAGCAACGAGCCAAGTTTTCTTATACTCGAATCCACAGAATAGCCCCTGCCGTTCCTGCGAACAAAAAGGGAAGAAAAGGTATTCGAAAGACTCTCCCTCTTTTTCCGGAGACATATAGCCAAAGTGCTGTTAAAAATACCCCTGAAAGAGCGGTAGCCAAAACTCCCAGGCCATTCCAAAAACCCAAAGAGAATCCCAGAACAAGCATAAACAATCCGTCTCCGTATCCTACAGCCTCATCAGTAACCCTGGCCAGCAGCAAAAGCAGCAGGCCGGGAACCATTCCTGTTAAACAGTAAAGAAAAAGACCAGTAATATCTTCCCCTCCGGTGAAAAACTTCCCTATCTCCATTGCCAGTACCAGCAGCCCATACAGAATCAGCTTCCACAGAGAAATCTGTTTTGTTTTTATATCTTGTATGCTGCAAAAGCCCAGCATTGTCGTGTGTACTAACCATTTGATTTCCATAATTCCACTCCATAGCATTATATCCCTTTCTGTGTCGAATCTTTTTTATTCCTGATTCTCATTCTCCTTTGCATCTGCTACATTCCCTGAGAGCAGAGGCTTGAGATTTTTTTACTGCCATAACTGTTCTTGTCAAGCCAGAACAATCCCGGCTATTGTGGTAACAGTCACCCGTTCTCGTTATGTAAACCTGACTTTTTCCTCTTGTATCTCCCACACATTTTTCACAGGGATGATAATGCTCTCCATATTGATTTTTGCTGTTTTCCGCCTCAGTAAGGCTTACCTTTTGTATATCCAAAGATATGTGTGTACAGGCAGAAGAGGTGTGATAAACACTTTCCCATTCTGTTACATATACCAGTTCTTCTCCTTCCTGAGAGCCGTAAGTAACCCCATTATATCCTGTCCAGGCCCTGGCCTGGCTCTCTAAAGATATTGAGACAGGAAAAAGTCGAAAAAAATCTATCGGATTTCTGTAGAGAAAGCTGGCTCTCAAAGTTACCGTGTCATTCTGATATCCGGAACCCACGAAAACAATTCCGTTTATACCGCCTAAAATCTGGCTGAGTCGTTCTCCTTCCAGACTATCCCGGACTTTTTTCATTCCGTATGCTCCGCAGACAGCACCTTCTACCAGGCCTACGGGCGAGCTATCTTCCCCCTCTCTGCAGTAGGCATACATTCCTAACTCCCTGGCTCCTTCACATAGGGAAGATTGTATCCTTATCTGAATTCGGTATAAATCCAACATCCCGGTAACTGCCACCATTGCCAGGAAAAAAAGAGGCAGAATCAGAGCACATTCTACAGTGAGGCTCCCTTTATGCCGAAGAGCTCCTTCCCCCTTTCTTATTCTTTTTCCTTTTTCTGCCAAAAACTCCATATTCTGCCTCCTATTCCTATCTTTTTATCTTTTATTCTCACATATCATAGGTATAAAACCGCTGTGCCTCCCATTGGGTTTCCTCGGGTCCTTCTATCAGGAAATTGACAGATAGGGCATCCAGGCAAGCATCCAGGGAAAAATTCTCTTTTCCCGGTTTTTGCCGAATATTTTGCTCTATCATATCCATGCATCTTGATGTCAGCTTTTCTGCGGAGGAGAAAGACAGCAGAAGAAACAGATATTCCCGATAAGACATTCCTTTTTCTGAGGAATTCTCTTCTACAGCCAAACTTTTCAGCTGTGTTTTCCAGGTACTGTTATCCTTTATAAGAGGAATTTTTCCTCCTGAAAGAAGGGTTTTCACATCACAGATACTTTCCACATAGGCCCAGCCTGCAGCTAAAACTCCCTGTACAAAACTCATGCCTTCGGGTATGAGCAGGAGGAAAGAAAGAGCGGCCGCACAGGCTCTAAGCTGGGCCCGCATTTCCTGACTGGTATAGAGAAAGGCAATATTTGCAGTTTCTCTCAGCAAAAGCAAGCGGTTTACTGTATACTGAAGGTTTTCTTTATCGCTGTTTTTTCCTCCCAGCACATACTCTGCCTGATAATTCAGAGCTCCCTGCTGCTTTTGTTCTGTGTAAAAACTCAGTTTTTGGAGAATGTATTCCTGAATAAGCAGTTTGTCAAAAGCTCCTTTCTCTGTCTCAAGCCGGGAAAGATTTCCTATTCCCTGGTTCAGTCCTCTGTTGGAAACCAAGCTTGCAGGCTCCACTGTCTTTTGGGAAAGTACATCTCCGGCCGGAAGTACCAGGCCCAAAAATCCATTTTCTCTAATGCTTTTTATAATGTCCAAAGGATTATTGGATTCCGAGATTTCTTCCATAGGTTCCTGA
>UMCH01062855.1_pt1 | contig 10789 bp, 11 predicted proteins | sample 1964201 | NCBI WGS metagenome assembly UMCH01 (sample SAMEA4835965, study PRJEB28245) | human gut metagenome | biome: gut microbiome; material: fecal sample | place: Denmark | collected 2008 | reverse complement strand
GCCGTTCTGCTGTGGAGAGGTAGACAACCTACCTCTCATATACCACCAGAAAAACAGGGGGTAATGGAGATGCTTTTCAGAAATTTTCCCGCAAATATTTTTTCATGCGTTTGATCCCGCAGAGGACGGAGCACCTAACGGCGCTTTTATCCACGCCCTCCTCGCGGGCGATCTCCCGGTAGCTTTTACCGAGAATAAGGTGAGCATCCACCCGGCGGCCCTGGAGCTCCGGTAGGGAGTTGAGCGCGTTCCAGAGCCGGAAAAACATTTCCTTGCGATCCAGGAGCTCTTGGGGGCTGGGCTCATGCTGGCAGGCGGAATATTCGATCCCGTCATCACAGTCCAGGGAATAATATGCCTTGTTGTACCGAACCCGCTCCACATAGGCGGCCTCCTGGCGTTTGCTGGCAACGAGGGCCTCGGCCACTTCGTCAGCAACCTCAATATATTGATCCTGTATGTACCAGTAATAAAAATCTTTCAGATTGATGGTTGTCATAGCTTGTCCTCCATTTCGTTTTGTTCGGGTTGAGGGGAAACGAAATGGAGGGCTGGTGGGGAGCGGCACCTGGGAGGGCCGCCCCGCACCTTGGGACACTTTGTCTCAAAGTACGAATAATAGAAAACGCTTGCACAGCATAAAGCCGCGCAAGCGCATAAATTGAGATATTTACCTACATTATAACAATTTTCGCAACTATCACCAGAATACCATCGTACATTTCCTGGACTTTTTTTGCTAAGTCAAGTAGATGAACGTGGCGTGATAGCGACACAGATTCCCTCCTTAAATCATGTTAAGTAAAGTTAAGAATGTTCTTTGCTTAAACAGCCGTCTCCGCCCATAAGTGCGGTCATTTCTTCAATGCGTTCCAACGGAAAGGGAGGTTGAGTTAATGGCTTCATAGCAATAGACATTAGTTTCATAGGGTTGTCATCTGCCGCAATACGATTTGAACTAAAACTTCCACAGCGACGGCAACGATGAATAATAGCCCATTCTCCATTCTTGCGTACCCAAACACCTACCGGCTCCATAATACCGCCGCAATCGGCTTCCCTGTCCCCTGGCTCAATATCTAAATGCAAACTGGAAAGGCAATTAGGGCAATGATTACGATGGTCGCTTCCGGCTCCGGTAGCTACAACTAATCTGCCACACACTTTACAAGTAAAACTGTCTTTACATTCATGTGTTTTATAATAGCCTTTTTCATACATTTTTCTTTTATTTTCTCTGTTCATGACTGCTCCTTAATTGATATATCGTTGTCGCTTTTGTCTAAAATCTCATGCATGTATTTTCTCAACGCATCACGGTACTTTTGCGCAAGCGTCAAATATTGCTTTCTTTCCTCGTCCGTCCATTCACTCCAGATTTTATCTTCAATTTCCAAAATAGCAGAGATGTTCCTGTTGCAAAATACTTTTCCTTTTTCGGTTAGGCATACAATCGTATTTCGTCCTGTTCCTTGTTTAAGATATACAATTTCGTCTTTTTCAAGTTTGCGAATAGCGGTATTTATTGTTTGCCTACTCATGCCTGTTAGTCTGAAAATATCACTTTGCAAGCATTGATTTCCTTTTTCACAAAGCACATATAGGGTGTTTAGAACGCTGTCTGAAACACCAATTTTTAATGCTACCTCGTGATATATGGAATCAATTTCTCCAGATATATGTACAAATTCTCTTGCTTGTGGATTTCTCATAATGGCCTCCTTTATATCCGGTTTCGTATATACCACCATTATATCCGATTTCGTATATATGTCAAGTCCAAATTGCATTTGTTCCTCTGTTTGGAGGACTCAGTAGGTCTATGCACGTTTTGGCAAGCAATTCGAGTGTGCCCACACTCGAAATTTTTGCCGGGCCGCAGGCCCGTGAAAATGCTTGTTGGGGAGCTCCCCAAACCCGCTGGACTTCGGGACAAATTGTCCCAAAGTCCCGGCGCTATGCGCCTGTTGTCTGCGGCCTGTCGCTATCGCTCCTGGGCCTTATTTTCCCGCCCGTCCGTCACGCCGAGCAGATGGTCAATGTTCGCCTTGACTGCCACGGCCTGCCGCATATCGGCCTGGGCCTGGCGATACTCGGCATAGAGGGCCTTTTTCTTTTCCGCCAGCTCCCGGCGGGATTTTTTCAGCGTGTCTATTTTGGGGAGCTTTGCCCCGTCCAGGATTTCATTCATGGCCGCCTTTGCCGCCCGATAAGCGGCCAGCTCCGCCTCATGCTGGGCCAGGTATTTTTTACTGTACCGGGCCGCCTTGTAGCCATCGAACACAGGCCGGGTCTTGGCATAGTCCACCGTGGCCTCCATAAGCCGGGCCGTTTTGGAGAGGGCGGCCTCCGTATCCCGCAGCTCCCCGGCCAGCTTGTGAAAGCGATCCACCGCCGCCTCGGTGCTGGCCTCCAGCGCGGCATAGTCGGCCAATTCATGCTCCCGCAGATACTGGAGCGCGGCGGCCATCTGCTTTAGATTGTAGACCTTGGCCCACCGCGCATAGGCCGGGCCCTTGCCCTGGGCCATGCGCTGTTGAATGTCAATCACCAGATCGACGCGCCGGGGCGGGGCCGGAGCGTCCTGGGGGAGCTCCGGGATGGGCCGCTCCCCGGCAATCACCGCCTGGATGTCCTCCGGGTCAAAGCCCGCGCCCAGGGTAGAAGCCCGGAGCCGGGTCGGTTTATCCTGGCCGGGAGCCAGGAACGAGATCACGCCGCCCCGCCCATGCTTGACGGCAAAGCCGGACTCCTCCATGAGCCGCAGGAACGCCGCAAAGTCGCTGGGCTTTTTCTCCAGGGCCGCGATGACAGCCAGCCGCACCCTCTGCTGGGCAGAGGGCGGCTTTTCCCCGATCCATTGACCGTAATGGAGAAAGCGGCCCTTGCTGTGCAGTTTGGGATTTTGGATATAGGACAGCTCGTGCTCAATGCACACCCGGTCAGATAGCCGCCGCAGGGCAAAGGACGAGCCGATGAAATTATGGAATTTCCGGGAGCGGTCAAAGGCCGTGGAGTTATAATAAATGTGATTGTGAATGTGGCCTTTGTCGGTATGTGTGCAGACGAAAAACTGGTATTTGCCTTTCGTCCAGCGCATCGCCGTTTCATAGCCGATTTTATTTGCCTCCTCCGCCGTCACCTCGCCGGGCGGGAACGCCTGCCGGATCTGGAAGAACAGGGCCCCGCGCTCCACGGGCCGGGCCGTTTCCGCCTGGTACTGGCTTTTTACCAGCAGGAACTCGGCGGGAGCTGTGGACGGGTCACAGAGATAAGAGGACACAGCCCCCAGCTTTTGGGGATTGAGCCCATAATCAAACCGCTCCTCCATCGTCTGGACTGCGCTTTTTCCAGCCGCTACCTTGTAGGGCCGGATGTAGGTTGTGGCCGTGAATACCCCTCCTCTCTGTATGCGGCTTTCGCCACCTTGGGACAAAGTGTCCCAAAGTCGTGAAAACCGGGGAGCGGTAAAACACCGCTCCCCGGAGGGTCAAAGCTCCACCACGGCGGAGAGCCTTTCCAGTAAATCAGACAGCGGCCCCCATAAGGCCGCATAGTCCCTTTGCAGAGCGGCGATCTCCTCCGGATAGATGCCGCCGTAGGTGTTGGCCTGGATCGCCACCTGGTTTAGATTGTTTGAGCACCGCCGCTGGAGCGACACCAACTCCCGGACGGGCGAGAGGTCAACGTGGAGCACATAGCCGTTAAGGGCCATTTTCCGCATATAGGCCCCCATGTTGCGGATGCCAGCCTCGGCCATACGCTCCCGGATCAGCGCCTGCTCCTCCTCGGACACCATGACATGAAGATGGACAGGGCGGCGGCGTTTCTTTGTCACCGCTCCTCCCGTTCCCGGCTCCGATAGGGGCGGGGCGGCTCCTTGACCTTATCCACGGGCTTTTCCTCCACAGGGGGCAGGGGCGCGCCGAACACGCCGCAAAGACGCTTAACCTCCAGATGGGCAAATTCCTGGTCTTTCTGTTTTTCCATAGACACCTCCTCAAGCATAACAGCCTGGGACTTCGGGACACTTTGTCCCAAAGTCCCGTTTTTCCATGTTGACAGCATTTCGGCCATTCCGGGGCAGGGAATATAAAACTACGGCCCGCCCCAAAAGCGGCCCCAAAAAGCCTTGAAATCAGCGGCTTTTCCGGGGGCTAATTGTCAACAGATCACCCCCGTTTCCGGCGCATATATTCCCGCTGTTGGCGGCGGTGGGCTTTTAAGGCGCAAGCCTCTGAACAATACGCCTGCCGCCTGTCCGGGGCCACGGCCCCGCCGCAGATGGGGCAGGGCTTGAAATCCGGCCTGGGGCCCTCGGTAGTAAGGGCGGCCTCCAGCGCGGGATCAAGGGGCAGGACGGCCTCCCGGAAGTAGCGGCAATAGGCACCTGTCCAGCACTTTCCCAGCATATAGCACTCACAGTCCAGGGGCAGGCAACCACAGGCCCGGTCATAGTTGGCGCACCATTTCACCACCAGGGAGCGGATGGCCGCCTTTTCCTCCCGTGTCAGTTCGCGGGCCAAAGCGTCACCTCCCGCCGCCCGGCCTGGGAGAAAGTTTCTGATAACAGCAGACACAGCGCAGGCCCCGCCAGTAGGGACAGCCAGAGCAGGCGGAGCCCCTGGGCGGTTTGGCCGGGCCGGGAGCCTGGGGCCGGGGCTTCTGCTTCATCATCCGTTCAAAAGAGCTCGTTGTAAAATTCATTCCCCGTCCTCCGTTTCCTCGTTTTCTTCCTCGTCTCCGTCCTCATCCCAGGGCGGGCCGTCCTCCTCGCCGTCATAGTCCTCTAATTCCTCGCCATAGTCCTCCTCCGGCTCCGTTGCCGTCTGCTGTTTGGGACGGTACACCTTGAAATAGAACGCGGCCCCGCCGCCCAGCACCGCCACGGCCAGCACCAGCAGGAGCATCCCGGCGTTGCCCTTGTCTGTTTCCGGTTCCGGCTCGGCGTCGGGCTCGGCCACAGGTTCCGGCTCCGGCTCTGGCTCCGCGCCCGCGCACTCAGTCATGTTGACGGCGCACACCGCGCAGTCGGTGTTGACAGCCCCCGCCGCGCATTTGTCCGAGCAGGAGCAGGAGGCCAGCTCCGCGCCAGCGGCCTCGGCAGCGGCCAGCAGGTCGGCCTCGTCCACCGTATTCAGAAAATAGGTCTGGTACTGTTCGCCGTCCTCGTCCACGGGCTTGTCGTAGTCAATGACAATGTAAAAGGTGGCCCCGCCGCTGGTCTGGACGGTAATAAACTGCTTGTTGGTATGCTTGTCATAGAGCAGATCGCGGGTCACAAGATTGCCGTCCTCAGAAAAGCCCTCGCCGGGCACAATCACCGGCTCCTCCGTGACAGCGGGCTCCACGGGGTCAAGCCCCTCCCAGTCCTCGCCGCCCCCGGCGTAGGCCGTTACGGGGGCAAAGCCGCATAAAAGAACAGCGGCGCAAAGCGCCGCCGTCAAGACTCGAAAGCGTTTCATATTCAGTTGTCCTCCTTTCCCTCGGTAACAGGCGCAGGCTCGGACTTCGGGACACTTTGTCCCAAAGTGCCATCATCCCGGAGCTTCTGGAGCACCAGGGGGAGCTCCGAAAGGGGGATGCTCATGCCCCGCACGATGTCCACGATCTCGCTGTTTTCGGCCTCCAGTTTCTTCTGCTCCAATTCTTTCAGCCGGGCCTGCTGTTCGCTGATTTTGGCCTTGACCTTATCAATCTCGGCCTGGATTTTCATACTTTTTGCTGTTGCCATTCAAAACCTCCATTCAAGGCAAACGCCCGTAGGCGTAGAAATGAGACTGCCAGTAGCTGGTATTTAAGTTTGCATAGCTGATGGGATCGCCACAATGGATCATCATTCCGTCCCCCACATAGATGCCCACATGGGAAACGCCCGGCGTGTCATAAGTGCCCTTGAAAAAGACCAGATCGCCGGGGCGCGGGGAACTGGTGCGGGTACAGATGTTATAGAGCCCCTGGGCCCCCAGGCGGCCCACGTTCCAGCCGGAGTGATTGATTACCCAGGACACAAAGCCGGAGCAGTCAAAGGACGTGGCCGGGGAGCTCCCGCCCCATACATAGGGATAGCCCAGGTATTTTTCCGCCTCGGAGAGCATAGCGGCGAATGTTTCATCGTCCAGATATTCCCCCGGCACCTCATATCCGGCGGGCGGGTTTGTCACATAGCGATCCACATAGGCGGAGCCGGGGAACAGGTCGGGGCGGTTTCCCAGGGTAGACATATAGAGGGAGTACCGGGCCAACTGCTCCTCGCCCATGAAATACACAGGCAAATGGGACAGGTCAAAATTCTCCAGCGTTACATAACAGATATACCAGGAATAGGGCTCGTCGTCGCTGTCATACCGTGTCTCCACCACCACGTGCTCTGTAAGAATATACTGGCGGTCAAAGAGCATCCCCAGCGTACCCTGCACCTGGGCCGCCGTCCATTCCCCCTCATGGAGCACACAGAGAATGGAGATCAGCACATAGGGATCGTGTTCGATTTCATCCAGATCAAAATGGTACTCGTCATAATTGTGGGTGCTGGTGTAGGTATCAAGATAGTTTTGGAGCTCCGCCTCCAGATCGAGGTAGGCCGCCTCCGCCGCCAGGATTTCCCCGTCCGGGGACGGGTAGGTGGTAGCCCCCACAGCCCCGGCCCCGGCGTTGCCGAGCAAAACCAATGCGGACGAACAGGACTGCATAGACAGAATGAGCAGGACACAGGCCAGGGCCAGGAGCACACCCAGGGGATGCCGCTTCACAAAGCCCACCGCCTGGGCCGACAGCTTTTCGGTGGCGGCGGCGGTCTTTTCAGCGGCCACGGCCCCCTGGCGGGCGGCCTCCTTTGCCCGCTTTTGGTACTGCTTGCGGAGCCGCCGTTTCTGCCAGTAGCGGGACAGGGCATTTTTCGAGAGCTCCGGGTGTTCCTGGGCGGCGGTGTAAAATTGATAGTCCGCCGCAGCCTTGCCATACCGGGCCTCGGCCCGCCGGACGGCCCGCGCCGGGTGTTCCCGTATGCGCCGCCCCACGAAGCGGGAGCCCTGGCGGAACGCGGACTCGCCCAAAAGCTCGGAGTGATGGGCCCCCTCGGTGCCTACATTTTCCTGCTCCACCTCGTAAATCTTCCCATGCACAAAGCCGTGGACGGAGCCCCCCAGGGCCCCGCCCGCCCGTTTGACGGGGCCGGGCTTTTTGGGGGGCTTCTGTTTTGCCAGCTTGCCCTTTGCCGCCTCCAGCTTCTCCCCGCGCTTTTCCATGCGGAGCTTGGACGCGGCGGCCTGTTCCTGCCTGCTCTTTTGCCGGAATTTGGGCTTTGGGACACTTTGTCCCGAAGTGCCCCCGGCCTGTTCTTTCGTGCCAGCCCCGGCCTCCGGGCTCGGAGCCCCCTGGGGCGTGGCCTGCTCCGGGCGCACACGGGGCCCAGGGCCAGCCTTATCCCGCCGCGCCATCTTTCAAATCCTCCGGGCGGGTGGTCAGAAGATCGTAAATCTCCCCACGGGGGAAACGATCCATAAAGGGGATGGTCACATTCCCATAGAACAGCAGGCCCTCGCCGGAATTGCTGTGTGTGATATAGGAAAGCTGATGCTCGGAAATGCCGAGCTGTTTTGCCAGAATTGCCCGGTCACTCTGCGCCTGGGACAGCAGGATCATAAAATCTGTGTTGTCCAGAATATTCTGGATTTCCGGGCTGGCCAGCAGGTGTTTGACGTTCTGCGTCAACGCGCTGGGCACACAGCCCCGTTTGCGGAGCATCTGCCAGATGGAAACAAAATAGCTGGCGGTGAGCTGATCCCGGAGCAGAACATGGAACTCGTCAAAGTAGCACCAAGTCGAGATGCCGCTCTGATAGTTGGTATTGACCGAGGAATTGACAAATTCATTTGTGACGTGCATCGCAATTTTTCGGAGATTGTCTCCCATGCCCTTGAGCACGATGCACACCACACGGCAGTCGGTTTTGACATTCGTGGGATGGTTGAACAGGTTAAGGGAGCCTGTACAGTAGAGCTCCAGGGCCGTCGCCACGCGCCGGGCCTCCGGCTCCGGCTGTTTCAAAAGTTCCTCGTACAAGTCCTGGAGCAAGGGCATCCTGCCGTCCCCCACGCCCAGGGCCAGATCCCGGTAGACCAGCCTCACACAGCGGTCTATGACGGTTTTTTCAATCGGCTGTAAGCCCTCCTTGCCGCCCACTACCAGCTCGCACAGGGACAGCAGAAAATCCGCTTTCATGGAAAGGGGGCTGTCCTCGTCGTTGCCGCCCATTTGGATGTCCATAGGGTTGATGTGATTAGGGCTGTCCGGGGCAATTTCAATCACCTGGCCGCCCAGCCGCCGCACCAGCGGGGCATATTCGCCCATCGGGTCTACAATGATAATCCGATCCTGGGGAATGGTAAGAAAGACGTTGAGCAGCTCCCGCTTTGCCGCGAAGCTCTTGCCGGAGCCAGTAGAGCCCAGGTAGAGCCCATTCGCGGATTTCAGTTTTTTCCTGTCCGCCATAATGACGTTGTGGGAAAGTGCGTTCATGCCGTAGTAGAGGGACGGCCCGGCCATGCGGAGCTCCCTGGTCATAAAGGGAATGAAGATCGCCGTGGAGCTGGTAGTCATGCCCCGCTGAATTTCCACCTCGTTCCCGCCCAGGGCCAGGGAGGAAACAAAGCCCTGCTCCTGTTGCCAGTCCAGCCGCTTCAATGTGCAGTTGTATTTCTGCGCGATGCCGCCCACCGTGAAAATATCATTTTCCAGCCGCTGGCGGGTGGGGGCCAGATTTACCACGGTAAAGGTCAAGAGGAACATCCGCTCGTTGCGGGACTGGAGGTCGGCCAGAAGCTCCGCCGCGTCTTTGGAAAATGTGATAAGGTCGGGCGGCAGAATGTCGGGGTCATATCCGGCCCGGACAGCTTTGCGCTGTTCCTCCACTTTCATTTTTCCAATGTCAGAAATTTTCCCCTTGATGGTTTTAATCGCCTTTAGCTGATCCACGGTCTGGATATGGAGGGTCACGGTCATTTCCGCGTCAAGCTCCAAAATTTCCGCCAGGAGCTTGTCGGAGAGCTCCGACGCCAAAATCTGCAAGTAGGAGGCCGCGCCCCAATACTGGCCCATGCGGAACAGCCGGGGCTGGCGGAAGTCAAAGCTGTCGGGGGCAATAAAGTCCTTTGTGCCGAGCCCCGTCTTTGCAATATCCCCCCAGGAGAAGCGGAACGGCTCCCGGCTCCCAGGATGCATCTGCCCATGAAGCAGAGCCAGACGCGCCCGCCCGTCCATAGGCTCGGAGGGCACGCCCAGCCGCTTAAAGTTGCTCATAACGTCCGCCTCCACGCGCTCCAGCCGGGGCCGCGCCTCGTCCAGACTTTCCGCCGGGATGCCAAAGGTAATATATTTTGAGCGTTCAATCCCATTGTTTGACCGGGCAATCTGATTTTTCAGCATCCCGGTAAACTCGGCCCGGACGCTGTTAAAGTCATCCTCGGCCTGGGGGATATTCACCTTGTAGCGGCTCCGGGAGTGGGAACGGCGGTTAATAAAAGAAAGCTGGAACGGCAAGGAGCTGTCAAAGTAATTGAGGAACGAGCTCCAGCCGCTAAAGATAGCCGTCTGATCCTCGGTGCTTGCCACGGAATAATTGATGTCCTCATATTCCACGGTTTTCGTATAGAGCCCGCCGGGGAGCTGGCACACGCCGTCCGGGAGCATCCGCACATAGGGGATCGTCTGCTGGGCGGACAGGGCCGCCCGGTTTTTACCCTTTGCGGCGGGGCCGCGCCTGGGTGTTTGCTTTTTTGCTTGTTGCAATCGCATCCTCCTTTCCCACGGAGCCCCGCAGGGTAAACGGGGCATATAAATTCTGCGTCTGATAGGGCCTCGCGCCGGGCCGCAGGAAACGGGCCCGGATGATATTTCTTACCACCTTTTCAAAGGGGAGCCCGTCACGCTCATACATCGCCAGCAGAAACGCCGGGAGCATAACGGCCAGCATAAGGAACATGGCCCCAGTGTTGCCGATAGAGCTGCGGGCCAGCAGATAGGACGGGATACCCACCGCCGCCGCGCCGCCAAAGCAGACAAGCTGGCGTTTGGTAAGATTAAAGGCCATTTTCGTTTTGATTTTGGATAAGTCGTTGGGTACATTTACATAGGGCATGAAAGACCTCCTTTCGGGCCGCCCACCTTGGGACAAAGTGTCCCGAAGTCCGGGACGGTGCTCTCCACCTCGTTCCCCCACACGTCCCAGCCGGGCGGGGTCTGTCTTGCAAAGAGCTCCACGCGGGGCAGGTCGCCCAGGAGGGAAACAATCTTGTCGCGGGCCTCGTCCGGCTTTTTGCTGTGGGCTTCAACGGGGGAAATGATAAACTGATGGATATTCGCGGCCTGCCGTTTGGGATGGCCCCTGGTCGCCAGCAGGCAGATTTCCGCGTTGCCCCGTGTCCAGAAGCCCAGGCCGTAAAACCAACTGTCTGCCTTTTTGTTTTTCTTCAGCCAGACAAAAGCCACGGTTTTATAAGTGAAGCCCCACGCCTTAATGAGCCGCAGGGCCTCCGGCAACTGTGGGAACGTGGCCCACAAAAAAAGTGCGCTGTCCGGGGCCGCCAGATCAGCCACCGGGAGCGCACACAGCTTCTCAATCCCCATTGTGGGGTAGTGATTTTCCGCCGCCCCCTGCACATTCTTTGCAGAATACCGCCAGGGCGGATCGGCGTAGATGATAGAATAGTTTCCGATAGTCAGACTCCTTTCTCCCCGGCCTCCACCGCCGCCTGTGCCAGCCGGATGCGCTCCGTGGCCGGGGCGTAAA
>UMCH01071047.1_pt1 | contig 10902 bp, 10 predicted proteins | sample 1964201 | NCBI WGS metagenome assembly UMCH01 (sample SAMEA4835965, study PRJEB28245) | human gut metagenome | biome: gut microbiome; material: fecal sample | place: Denmark | collected 2008 | reverse complement strand
CGCTGCAGGTTTCATCTGCCGGACAGACGCTCCCATCATATTTCCCTGCGCCTGTGCCTGATGATAAAATTGGTTCATCATGCTCTGGCTGGGGCTGGATTCTGCCGTACTTCCCGGATACACCATATTTCCTGCAGGCGTATTCCCTGCATAGTGATTCTGGCTATTGTAGCCCGGCTGTCCGGCAGAAACCGGCTGCCCTCCATAAGAGGGAGCACCTGCGGCAGCTTCCGGATACTGCATTGGTACGGGGATCCCCGCATCCACCTGTGCCGGATCGTTGCTTTCTCCTACGTCCGCAAACTGGACGCCATAACCCGCATCAGAGAGCGCACGTCCCACGGCGGCAGTCTCTGCCATCTCCAGGAACTTGTCTCCAAACTTTGGATCCTCTGAGCGGAATTTCATGGAAAACGCATTGGCAATGTAATTCTCCGGTGCATCCGTGTAGTTCAGATAGATCTTTGCCTCCGCCAGCGCCACGTTCTCATTAAACCAGACAATATGACTGGAGATCCGCCCCAGAGGATTCGCCAGACGGAACCAGAGTTTCCGGTATTTCACATCCAGATAAAGCTGGTCCTCCTGATCCTCCTGTTTGATCGTCCGGGCAAATTCCAGAGGTTCAAATCCCTCCACCCGGTTCAAAGCCGCCACTGCCTGATTTTTCTGGTACAGTAATTCGTTCATACATCTGCTCCTTTCGCAAACAGGGCAGGATATCCCTCTACATAAGGAATAGCCTGCCTTTCTTCATAAGTGGAAATTATTTTTATACCGCAAGCCGAAGCTGTTCCGGCTCACGCTCATTCAGGTATTGATAATAGTAACGGGTGATCCGCTCACCAAGTGCTGTATTGCGCCTGCCAGCATCGTCCGTATGGACTGCCTGGCAGACTGCGTTCCATTGCCCCACCAGATACACCTTTTTCTTTGCACGGGTAATGCCTGTGTACAGGATATTCCGCTTCAGCATCATATAAAAGGCTCTCACCCAGGGGATGATGACAATATCGCACTCGGATCCCTGGGACTTGTGTATGGTAATGGCATTGGCGTGTTCAATCATCTCCAGATCTTCCGTCTCGTAGGTCACGACACGTCCATCCGGAAATTCGATCACCGTTTTTACGGTTCCTTCCTCATCCGTATAAAAATCCGTAATCCTTCCCAGGTCCCCATTACTGGCCATCAACGTATTCTTGTTCTGAAGCACCTTATCCCCTTCCCGGTAGGTCTGCCCTCCTGCGGACAGTTCCTTTTTCCCAGGACTTGGCGGATTGATCAGGTCCTCCAGGCTCCGGTTCAGCTCGTTAGCGCCGTTTACCGTCTTTACCCGATAGGGTGTCAGGATCTGCACATGGTCCAGGCCGTTCCTTGCGGCCTCTTCCTGGTAAAGCTGGCGTACCATGGCTGCTGTCTCATCTGCCGAATTGCAGGAGATAAACTGGAAATCATCGCCAAACCCAAAATCCGTCCGGTTTGCCAACATTTTACGGGCATTTAAGTGGATGTTGCTGGTCTTTCCCTGGCGGAATACCAGATCCAGCACCGTCACAGGGATCAGCCCGCAGCCGATCAATTGCCGGAACACATCACCGGCTCCCACAGAAGGGAGCTGATCTACGTCGCCTACCAGCAGGATACGGGAGGCAGGCTTTACCCTGCGGAAAAATTCATATCCCAAATGCATATCTACCATGGATACTTCATCCAGATTCAGAAATCCGGCCTCCAGATATTCTACTGCGTCTTCATAATCGGCAAAGTCACCCAGAAGCCCCAGAGCCATGTGCATCGTTGAGGCGTCTTCATGCCCGGTGCTTTCCGCCATCCGGCGTGCCGCACGCCCCGTAGGAGCCATGAGCTGCACCTGTGATCGGCAGACAATGGCATGGATATAAAGGATGACTTTTAACACGGTGGTCTTCCCGGTTCCAGGCCCTCCGGTAATAATACTGATCTGGTTCTGGAACACCATACGCACTGCCTGCTTCTGCTTTTCTGACAGAGTAATCCCCAGGGCAGTCTGGGCCTGCGCCAATTCCTTTTCGATGTCATACGCCTCGCCCTGATCCAACAGACGCCGGGCGATCATGGAAGCAGTCTGGTTTTCTTCTTCATACTGTTTCTTCACATACACACGCTCGCCGTCTACCACAATGCTTTCCTGCATCACCAGCCGGTAGAGTACCCTCTGGATATCTGTTTCTGTTACTGCCTGATTCGGAAGATCCTGGTTCAGCATGGTATAGGCCCGCTGGATCAGCTCCGGGCGCTCCAGGTACAGATGCCCCTCCTCCTTCATAGCTGATTCCATGAGATGGGAGAGGCAGCCTGAAATCCGCATGGGATCATTGAGCGCCTGGCAGTTCTGCCGTCCAATAGCATCCACCGTTAAAAAGCCAAACCCTTTTACTGCACAGAGCTGATAAGGTCTGTGGCGGACAATCTCCACGGACTCATTGCGAAACCGCTGGAGGATCAGGTTCACCTTTTTAGGTGTTACCTTATAGGGTGCCAGGAACGTCATGAGTTCCCGGAACACCTTGTTCTTTCCGTAGGATTCCACGATCCCCTTCAGCTTTTTCTTGGAAATTCCTTTTACCTTCAGAAGCTCCTGGGGATGTTCCTCCATGATTTCCAGTGTATTAAGGCCAAATTCTTTGTAAATGGCCTCTGCAACTTTTGCCCCTACACCCTTTACAGAGCCGCAGGAGAGGTATCCTAAGATCCCCTCCTTCGTGCGCGGTACGATCTCCATGAAGTTTTCCACCTGATACTGCAGGCCGTGGCTGGACTTTTCCCACTGTCCTTCCATCTCGATCTCAATCTGGTCAGACCGGGGCAGGTCAAAGCCTATGGCGGTAAACCCGATCACGTTCTGGCCCTGTAAATATTTGTCTCTGGCAGCAAGCGGTACAGAAGCATCCCTCGTGGTAAACACCGCAATGGTGTATCCATTATCCTCATTCAGAAATATGGTTTTCCGGTATCTGCACCGCATATTCGATCTCCTTCCATTTTTTTATCTTCCGTAACTGAAACGGATCCCGTCCTCCTTCGAGCCAGTACACCTCCTTCCCGGTATCATGGGCATAACGGATTTCTCCTTCCATGCCGGAAGAAATCCTGCCGCCACAGATAATCAGCACATCACAGAAGTCTAAAAGCTGTTTTCCAATGGAAAGCGCCAGCTTCCGTTCCTCTGGTATGGTGTCATCCAGCATCAGCGGCAGATAGGCATGGGAGGCATACGTGCGGCAGTGGAATACCTCTCTGATCGTATCCAGATACGCCTTCGCAAGCCCCATGTTAAACATTCGTTCTTCCCGGGTTTTTGCAGACAACGGAGAGCAGATATACGCTCTTTTTCCTTTTAACATCACGCCGCCTCCTTCTTTAACCGGAAGATCCGGTTTTCTGTTTCTGTAGCATATTCTTTGAAAATATCCGGATGCTGCACTTTCAGCTTTTCAAGATTTTCTTTCCCGATCATCGTCCTGCGGGTCGGGTTAAAGGTAATCTTGTAACGGTTGGTTCCGTCTTCCAGAAATGCCTTGCATCCCTGTCCCATCAACTCCACGAAAGGAACACTGATCGCACGCTGTTCAGCGTCAATTTCCTTCTTACGCTTCTCTAAGCGTGATTTTTCATCTGATAAAGCAAGATACTTTTCCAGGCTTTTGGAATCCAGCGTCGTGATCAGGATTTCCGGGATCGACTTATCAGCATAGCCGCTGTAACGGCGGATGCTGGCAAGCACCAGATCCGGTTTCCCCACCAGCGGCGGTTCCACCTTCTTCTCCACAAATTCACGCCAGAAATATCCTTCCTGCTCGATGATATCCTGCTCTTCCATGAGATCACGCTCCAGAGAACGGTATACAAAGTCATTCTCGTTATTTCCCCACAGACACGCAATAAATGCATGACTGATGTTCACCACCGACATATAGTGCCGCACCTGATAGACATAGTGCTCCGGAATTTTCCCGTCATCCCACTTCTCTTTGGCGTTATAATTACAGGTTTTGCACTCCAGTATGGCAAAGCTGCCATCCGGCATACGCACAAAGAAATCAATATCGGCAAGCATAAATGGGTAAAGCGGATGCCGGAACATGATCCGCACGGGAAACACCTCCAGGCCGGTTTTCTTAGAGAAAATCTCCGCTACCAGATCCTCCAGTCTGTGTCCAAATTCCTTGGCAACCCAGTTGGCTTCAGGTTCCTCAATCACCGGGGTAACGCCGATCTTGTCATAGTAAAGATCACGGCTGGTAACAAAAGGCGAGATCCCCATGATAGCGGCTACATCACTGCCTCCGATCCCCAGACGGCGGAATGCGAGCCATTGCTCTCTGGAGAGGGTGCTGATATCCACGACCTGTTCCGGTTCATAATCCATTCGTAACGTCTGTTTCATAAGCTCCTCCTTAACACTTAACGGCGCCATATACATCAAATTCCTTCCAGTCCATGGCAAGGGCCCTGGTCAGGTTTTCCTCCATCCGCAAAAGCTGGCTGCCGGTAAATCCCTGGCAGGCGGCATAGAAGGGTGCCTCGTTCATGGCATAGTAAAGGTCATGGGCCGTACAGCTCTGTTCCCCGTTCTGTGCCACATACATCTCCACCACTTCATTACGGATCGCCGCCTTGATCTTCAGCTTTTTCATCAGTAACCTTAAGCAGTTCACCGGGTTATGGATCTCGATTTCCAGAAGCGCTGCCAAACGCTCTGTGGCATCCTGATATCTTGCATACACTTCTTTCAAATTGTTGCGGTAATCCAGGATCGTGCTGTGGTTCCTGTGCGCCAGAGTGATCGGGCTTCCCAGGCTGAGCGTATGGTTGTTCCCGTCTGTCAGCAGCATAGGATACAGATTGACACCGCTGGCTGCGACATCAGAAGTGGTCAGGCGCAGCGCCGGTGTAAGATTCTTTCTGCTTACTCCGTACCGGTCCAGCGCATCCCTGTAGGTGTCCAGAAGCTCCTGGTTCCCGGAAAGCGTCCACATGGCACTCATGACGGAATGGTCATAGGTTCCGGAGCCTTCCAGATAAGCGCTTCCCTTGAAATTCGTGTGCAGATATTCGCTGGTCATCTCAAAGATTGCTTTCATGTCCAGTACGCTGTAATCATGGGCGTCTCCCCCGTGGACTGCAGAGACTTTTCCATCCGCAATCTTGATGAGGCATTCCCCTTTCGCTGCTTTCAGGCAGCAATTCACAACCTTTGCATAAGTTGCCAGATCCAGCTTTCGCAGGCCGTCCCCGCCGATACCGGCACGTCCTAAGATTGTCTGGATCGCACAGTTCCGGACCGGATATGCCTCGCCTCGTACCTTCAGTACAAGCCGGGTGTGCTTTTCCGTATCCTTCAGGATTTCCTCCATCTCTGCGTCTCCGTTATCCAGGTTGTCCGCCTCTTTTTCAAGCGGCACCAGCCGGAGGGCACGGATGGGCTTTCGGATCCACTCTGAGGCTTTCCCTCTTCTTGAAAGAAAATCAAGCATCTCCTCTGCCGTTGCAAATGTCTTTTCAAAACCATCTGCGTAAACCATTGTTTCATTCATTGTTTCTTCCACCTTTCTTTAAAATATATATCCATAAACAGCCGAAGCTGATTGTGGCAGGCCACATACATACACAAAAATCCGGCAGAAACATTTTCTTCCGGATAAACGGCAACAAAAAAGGATGAGCAGAGAAACCTCTTGTTTTCTCCATTCATCCTTTTCCAATCTGGTTCTTCACCGATAAAACAAAAAAAGTGCCACACAGCCATTTCAGGCATACGGTGACACTTCACTACAAACATAAACAACTTATGCCGGGAAAAGCTCCTGCTTTTCCTCTTCATGTACGGGATTTCTCAAAATCCCAAAACATGATCCCCCGCCGGGGAACGCATAAAAAAGAACTATATCAGTATAGTAGCACAGGATATAGGTGCTGTCAATTTGTTTTATACTATATATGGTATGCAATAACGGTATAAATATCCTATTTTGTGGTTTTTGTTTCCTCCTCGCTGACAAACGTGATCTGTCTTGCCATAAATTCCTCACAGCTTGTCAGAGTTTTTCCATGCTTCTTCAGTTCCTCACTGGCATTTTGATTACATCGTTCTTCAAAGATACATCCCTCACAGTTATTTGCCAGCGCCCTGCGGACCCATTTCAATTCTTCCTGCGTACCTATGATTTTCATTAAAAACACCTCATTAACATCATACCCTAAAACAGCGCTTCTATCACATTTTTTTGCAATCAGGTATATAGCAGTAAATTCCGGTTATATTCCGTAATATGAGCATTTATATAGTGAATAACTCTATTTTATTCCGTAATTTGCCGGAAGTAAATAGTTTAAAATCGAAGGAAGATGTAGGAAGAGAGGTGGATGACATGGAGAAAAAATTTATCGGTGACAGGATTACCGAACTGCGGATAAAAAAGAATGTATCCGAATATCAGATGAGCCTGGATCTCGGCAAAAACAAAAGTTACATCCAGTCCATTTCTTCCGGGCGCTCCCTGCCTACCATGGAGAACTTCCTGGAAATCTGCGAATATCTGGAAGTAACTCCCTGCCAGTTCTTCGATACAGCTCTTCACAATCTTCCTCTATACGAAAAAGCGGCTGACTTATTAAAGCAGCTCGACGATGAGGATATGATCGCTGTAATCAGTATACTACATCGGCTCGCTGCCAGACATAAATAATTTTCAGAGGCTGTCCACACGGACAGCTTTTTTTCTATTTTTTTACACATTCTGCATTTTCTCCGCTATTTCCCTTACAAATGGCAAAATAGAGTACCTTGAAAATTTCACACCCTCCCGGAAGAGGGATACGGGTGCCTGCAGATAGTGCAGCATGATGCGTGCCTGCAGGCTTTAAGATTGCATAGCAACGCCGAAGACGCGGCTTGGGAAGGCGCAGGAACTGGCTTCCAGGGAGATAGAGAAAAACGGTATCTTAAACATAACTATAATTTATTTTTGCAAGAGGTATCTGAACCTAAAGACCTTTTACTCAAATTCTGGTATAATAATGAACAGGTATTGAGAATGGTACTCTGTTCATGGAAAGGAGGGTTATGGTTACTGTAACGAAATCAGATTTAATTGCACTTGGATATGGTCCTTCTTTTGCTGCTGACATTATACGTGAGGCTAAAAAGTTAATGGTGGAAAAAGGACATACCTACTATCAGTCAAGAAAGCTGGACAGAGTTCCAAAAGAGGCCGTAGAAGAACTGCTCGGTATCAAACTTCCAGATGAGCAGTAATGACACACTTCTTGCAGAAATGTAAGGAGTAAACTTTATGGCAAAAGATCCAATTAAAAAAGCGGAAAACGGAACCTATTATTTCAGGGCAAACCTGGGCTATGATTCTGTAACCGGAAAGCAGATCCAGAAATACCGCAGCGGCTTTTCTACAAAAAAGGAGGCTCGTACAGAGTATTCCCGATTGGTGCTGGCGGCATAAGAAGGACTGGCTATGGAAAAGAAACAGCCCTCGTTTAAGCAGTACATTGAGGAAATTTATCTTCCATGGTATAAAACGCAGGTCAAAGAAAGTACCTATAAAAACCGATTAAATACTATTGAAAAGCACTTTAAATTTTTTTACAGGAAAAAGGTTGCTGAAATAGAGCCGATTCATGTACAGGCATGGCAGCTGAAGCTGGCAAAAGAGTACAGTCCAAATTATGTACGGATTATCCAGGGCATGTTGTCGCTCGCTTTTGACCGTGCAATTATCCTTGGTCTTGCTTCAAAAAATCCGTCACGTATGGTCGGCAATATTAAGTCAAAAAAAGTGAAGATAGATTTCTGGACGCTGGATGAATTTCAGAAAGTCATTTCCCTTTTATACAAGGGTGACTACTATGAACATTATTTGTTCATCTGCTTCTGGCTCCTGTTCACAACAGGACTGCGGATCGGAGAGGCTGCTGCATTACAGTGGGATGACATTGATTTTGAAAGCGGAATAATCAGTGTAACCAAAACGCTGTATTACAAATCAATGACGGAATACAAATTTGTGGAACCCAAAACATCTGCCAGTGTCCGAACAGTTGTGCTTGATGATGATACTATCAGGGAATTAAAAGAGTGGAAAGAAGTACAGAAAAAAGTTTTGAAAGACTGTAACTTTGTACTAAGCTACAATGGGATTCCCACCAGCAAGCATACCCTGCCAAGAGCCCTGGAAAAGCTGGCAGGGCTTGCCGGCGTTCACCGAATTAAAATCCATGCTTTACGTCATTCTCATGTTGCACTCTTAATCAGCATGGGGGTGAATCCATTGATCATTAAAGACCGTCTCGGCCACGAAAAAATCCAGACGACTTTAGGGACCTATGGACATCTATATCCTAACAGCAACTTTGAGGTTGCTAAAATGTTAGGCGGAGTTATTAACTTCACACCTGCTACGGAAAGCGTGGCTGATTACACACACAATCAGTTCACCGCTTCTTATCACAGGCAAATGTAAAAATGCAATGATAATGCAATCCAGAGGCACCGGTGCCGGAAAAGCCCGTAAATAAAGGCTTTCTGGCCCACCGCCGACTATTCAAACTCAATCGTCCCCGGCGGCTTGGAAGTAATATCATACAATACCCGATTCACATGACTTACTTCATTGATAATCCTACTCGTTACCTTACCCAGTACTTCCCAGGGAATCTGTGCTGCCTCCGCGGTCATGAAATCTATGGTATTTACTGCTCTCAGCGCCACTGCGTAATCATAGGTTCTCTCATCCCCCATGACTCCCACGCTGCGCATATTGGTCAGAGCTGCGAAGTACTGTCCAATGCTCTGATCCAGTCCGGCCTTTGCGATTTCTTCCCGGTATATGGCGTCTGCATCCTGCACAATCCGAATCTTTTCTGCCGTTACTTCCCCGATAATCCGAATTCCAAGTCCCGGGCCAGGGAAGGGCTGACGGAATACCAGATGCTTGGGTATGCCAAGCTCCAGTCCTACTTTTCTTACCTCATCCTTAAACAGGTCCCTCAGCGGTTCGATAATCTCTTTGAAATCCACGCAATCCGGCAATCCTCCCACGTTGTGGTGGGACTTGATGACTGCGGATTCCCCGCCAAGGCCGCTTTCTACAACGTCCGGATAAATGGTTCCCTGCACCAGGAAGTCCACGGCTCCGATTTTCTTGGCTTCCTCTTCAAAGACGCGAATAAATTCTTCTCCGATGATCTTTCTCTTTTTCTCAGGCTCTGTCACTCCGGCTAATCTCTGATAAAAACGCTCCTGCACATTGGCGCGCACGAAGTTTAAGTCATAAGCTCCGTCAGGACCAAATACGGCTTCTACCTCGTCTCCTTCGTTTTTGCGCAAGAGGCCGTGATCTACGAATACGCAGGTGAGCTGATCTCCCACTGCCTTTGACAAAAGCACCGCTGCCACGGAAGAGTCCACTCCACCGGAAAGGGCGCAGAGTACTTTTCCTTTGCCCACTTTTTCCCGTATTGCCTGGATGGATTGTTCCACAAAGGAATCCATCTTCCAGTCTCCGGAACATGCACAGACATTATAAAGGAAGTTATGGAGCATTTTGCTGCCTTCCTTGGTGTGCAGCACCTCGGGATGAAACTGAATGGCATAGAGCTTTTGAGCGGCATTTTCCGAAGCCGCCACCGGACAGTCTGCCGTATGGGCAGAGATCTCAAATCCCGGAGCCACCTTAGAAATATAGTCAAAATGGCTCATCCAGCAAATCGTCTTGGGAGATACGTTTTCAAATATGGGGGAGCTTGTTTTATCGATCAAGACCTCTGTCTTTCCATATTCTCGCACGGAAGCCCGCTCTACCCGGCCTCCCAGCACATGCGTCATCAGCTGAGCGCCATAGCACAGTCCGAGAACGGGGATTCCCAGTTGAAACAGTTTCTCGGTATAGGTGGGTGAGTCTGGCTCGTAGCAGCTGTTCGGCCCGCCTGTCAGAATAATTCCTTTTGGATTCATTTTTTTAATGGTTTCCAGATCTGTTTTATAAGAATAAATCTCGCAGTACACGTTGCACTCTCGCACACGTCTTGCCACCAACTGATTGTACTGGCCTCCAAAATCTAAGACAATGACTAATTCGTTTTTCACAGTTTTTCCTCCTAAGTTTCCCTTTCCCTGAGCCATCTTGGGGTCTGGCTTTATTATAAGGGAAAGGCGCGGCATTTACAAGATAGAAACTAGATTTTCCCGGTTATACTACAATGCCCCTTTTGCCTTCTTCTTCCTATGCAGGGCAGGTCAAGTCATAAAGTTTTCTCTCATAGTGCCTCTTTTATCACGCTCCAGGCAGGAATCAGCCGCTCCATCTGCCAGGCAGCATTGGCCGGGCTGGTGGATGGCAGGCGGATGCAGTCTCTTTTTATCACCGGGTAACTATATTTTTTATACAGCTGCCAGGCCTTTCCTCCGTTTGCGTAGATTTGTTTAATGGGAGCCTCTTTTAAAATCCATTCCAGGTTAGCAGGCTCCACATTTTTAATCGAACTGTCGCTGGAACCGATGATATCACAGCTTGCAATCACATCCCAGATTGCCACCCGATGCTCCAGCAGACATTGCTTTTTCTCTTCAATCGTTCCTGGCAAAGGACATTGAAAAACTTCTGCCAGAACTTTCCAAAATCTATTTTGAGGATGTCCATAGTAAAAGTTCATTTCTCTGGATTTTACAGAGGGAAGTGTCCCTAAAATCAAGATTCTGGAATCTTTATTAAATACAGGCTGAAATCCATGAGATACATGTTCGTATTCCATCATAAATTCCTCTTTCCGGATATTTGTATGCTCATGTGCTATGATTACATGACCAGCATAGATACAATTGGAATGGTAATCACAGACAGACAG
>UMCH01101875.1_pt1 | contig 10958 bp, 8 predicted proteins | sample 1964201 | NCBI WGS metagenome assembly UMCH01 (sample SAMEA4835965, study PRJEB28245) | human gut metagenome | biome: gut microbiome; material: fecal sample | place: Denmark | collected 2008 | reverse complement strand
CCGTGAGGGCCACAAACAGAATAGTGCCCAGGAAGATGACAGGGTAAAAGACCACTGTCTGAGGCATGGCGGACATATTGTCGTTGGTCAATGTCTCCAGAGCCCGGGGTACCACCTCCAGGCACAGCAGCATCGCCGCCAACATGCCGGGCACCAGACCGGCCAGGGCTGCCAGTATGGCCTTTGCCCGCACCAGGGTACGCAGCTGCCGGGGTGTGGTTCCCAGAGTCTTCAGCATACCGTAAAACCGGATGTCATGCTGGACAGAGAGAGACAGAATGTTGCTGACAAACAGACAGCTGCCCACCAGAATGAGCAGAGCGGTAAATCCCAGCAGGCCAAGGACCTGCTCTAGGGAAACGACGGAGCGCTGGGACGTGGAAACCCAGCACTGTGCGTCTGTGAGCGGAATCTGCTGCAAGGTCTCCCAAGTTCCTTTCTCAGACCAACACACTCCCAGCTGGCAGCTGTCCCAGCCCCAGAATTCCGAATAGATCTCCCGAATCCCAGACTCCGAGCGGAGCACCCGGTCCTCCGATGTATAGTCGGTAAACCAGCCGCTTAGCTGGTAATCTTGGGTCAGGTGGATGGTCATGCCTATCTCCGGATTCTCAATACCCAGCCGTTTGAGGGTACCCGTGGACAGCATGATCTCCAGTGTATCCTGAGGGTAGGTTCCAACCACATCGGAGATCATGGGGAGAATCTGGTATTCCCAGGCTGCCTCGTCGTAGTACCAGTGCTCCAAGGGAATCTCGAAGCCACGCGCACCTGGAATCGTCTCACTGCCCGGCGACATTCGGATGCCCACCACCTCCACCCCGGGGGTAGCTTTGATCTGCTCATACTGCTCCTGGGTGGGAGCGTACAGAAGGGCGTCGGTCACCCCGTCCAGCCGGTCCATCATGACTTGTAAATTGCGGAAGTAGTTGACACCGATGGTAAAGATGGAGAAGAGCATAAGGGTGGAGAGAAAGACAGCCAGGGCGGTAAGCAGGTTTCGGCCCAGGTTGGCCTTAATGCTTCGTCCGGCCAAACGCCAAAAGAGACGGCGGTTATGAATGCGGAACATGGTCCCCCTCCTTCCCCAGGATGCCTCCGTCCTCAATGTGGAGGATGCGGTCAGCCAGCTGGGCCAGTTCCTCGTTGTGGGTGATCATGATGAGGGTCTGCCCAAACTTCCGCACCGAGTTCTGGAGCAGCAGGGCCACCTCCAGCCCGGTTTTGCTGTCCAGGTTTCCGGTGGGCTCATCGGCCAGGATCAGGGCCGGCTTGGTGGCCAGGGCCCGGGCAATGGCCACCCGCTGCCGCTGTCCACCGGAGAGCTGGTCGGGCATGGCATGGCACTTCTCCTCCAGTCCCAGCGCCTGAATGATCCCGTCCAGAAATTCCTTATCTGGCCGCAGACCGTCGGCCTCCAGGGTGAAGGTGATGTTCTCATACACGTTGAGCATGGGAATAAGATTGAAGTTCTGAAAAACAAAGCCTATGTTACGGCGGCGGAAGATGGTGAGCTGCTCGTCGCTGAGCTGCCCCAAATCGTGGCCCCGCACCCACACCTCTCCCGAGGTAGGCTTGTCCAGCCCGCCCACCAGATTCAAAAAGGTGGACTTCCCGCTGCCGGAAGTGCCCACAATGGAGACAAACTCTCCCTCCTCTACCGTCAGGGATACGTGGTTCAGGGCGTGGACGGCATTGTCTCCGCTGCCGTAAGTCTTGCACAGATCTTTGGTGGTCAGGATCGCCATAAGAATTCCCCCTGTGTTTTGTTACCCATAGGATACCACAGACTTCTTACAATTTGGTGACGGGGATTGATTATCCTCCGCTCCGGACATATTTCCATGTGAAATCGTCTCATCAGGGCCTATTTCCCCCGCAGAACCATGATAAAAAGAGCTAACTGACCAAGCAAAATCAGTTAGCTCTCTTTTTATAAATGGTTGCCGCAGAGGGCATCAAGCCTTAAACACACAGGCAAATGATATTCCCGCCTCCATTATTGAGGCAGACGAAACTGGCAGGTATTGCAAGTCTGGTCCAATCAACTCGGCAAGCGATTTGCCAATGTTAATCTGTCAGATTCTGCTTCTCCAGAGCTGCCAACTTCAAACAGGTACAAAATACCTTGGCCGCTGTTTTCACATCCTCTAACGCCGGATACGAGGGTGCAATCCGAATATGACGGTCCTCCGGGTCCTTTCCATAGGGATATGCTGCGCCTGCCTGGGTCATCACAAGTCCTGCCTGGCGGCACAGTTCCACTGTCCGTTTGGCACAGCCCGGCAGGGTGTAGAGGCTGATGAAATATCCTCCCTGCGGCTGGGTCCACCGGGCAATCTCCAGGGGGCTCAGTTTCTCCAGTTCGGCCAGAAATGCGTCGAATCGGGGCCGGAGAAGCGCTGCGTGCTGCTGCATCAGCTCCAATGTGTGTGCCTTATCTTTCAGGAATCGAACCTGCCGGAGTTGATTGATCTTGTCGCAGCTGATCATTTGAGCATCCATCAACCCGCTGAGGTACTGGATGTTGGCCCGGCTGGCAGCCATAACCGCCATTCCTGCTCCCGGAATGGTCATTTTTGAGGTGGAGGCAAATTCATAGACCATGTCTGGATTTCCATTCTGCTCACACAGCCGCAGGATATCGGGAATGGACTGATACTCCCCTCGGAACTGATGCACACAATACGCATTATCCCAAATCACCATAAAATCCGGAACCGCAGGCTTGAGTGCTGCCATCCTGGCAATGGTTTGCTCGGAATAGATAATGCCATCCGGATTGGAGTATTTCGGCACGCACCAGATTCCTTTGACATCGGGATCAGCAACCTGCTGTTCCACCTGGTCCATATCCGGCCCTTCCTCTGTCATGGAAATAGGAATCAGTTCTATGCCAAAGGACTGGGTAATGCGGAAGTGACGGTCATATCCGGGACAGGGGCACAAGAACTTGACCCGCTCCAGCTGACTCCATGGCTTTGGACTGTGAAGCAAGCCGTTGCTCCACGCTTTGGCCACCAGATCATACATCATGGTCAGACTGGAACTTCCGCCCACAAAACACTGTTCCGGCTCTACATCCAGCATCTGAGCCCAGTATCGTCTCGCACAGGGCATTCCAGCCAGTTCTCCATAATTTCTGGCATCTATGCCATCCTCCACGCAGTGGTCAAAGTCCAGAATGGTAAACAGCTCCCGGGACAGTGCCAGCTGCTCCAGGCCGGGTTTTCCCCGGGCCATATTCAGTGTCAGCCCCTGCCCCTTCCATGCATTGTAGTCTGCCTGGACCCGCTTCCATTCCTGAGTCAATTCTTCCCTGTCCCAATGTACGTAGCTCAAGACCGCCGCCTCCTTCTATACTCCCGCATATCGGGTTTTTATATAAGCCTCCAATTCTTCCATATACTGCTCCAGGGAGTTGAGCGAGAGATATTCTCGCTCGGTATGAAAATCAACGCCCTGAGGGCCGTATAGAATCGTGGGAATTCCAAGGTTCTGGTAGAGGATATTTCCGTCACTCACACTCTGGTTGACCTTCAGCTCAGGTACACGCTGAAAGCGCTGCTTCAAAAGCGTGCACAGTGCCGCTAAATCCGGTTGATTTTTCGGCAGCTGATAGGAGGGGTAGCTTGGGATCTGTCTTGTGATATTCAACGTCCCCTGTCCCACCGTCTCCTTATAAATCCGTTTCAAATCCTCCAGAAAATTCTCCGCCCGTTCCTCCGCCATCAGCTGTTTGTTCATCAGGCAGGTGCAGCGCTGGGGAATATTCAAACTGTATCCCGGATAATCACTGTGGATCATCAGGCAGCAGTGCGACCCTACCGTCCCTTCCCGGTAGCGGCTTCCCCAGGTCTGATTGACTGCCTGGAGCAATGCCGCCATACAATCCACCGCATTGATTCCCTTCTCCGGTGTCGCAGCATGGCCAGGCGCCCCGATGACTTCCAGCTTCAGCAGCACCTTTCCTGTAGCCCCTACAACAATGTTGTCAAAGTGGGGCTCCGCCATGATAAAAAAGGTCTCCGGCCGGGGCTGCTTTTCCTCCAGAATCCGCCGCACATAGTCATTGGCTCCCACCGAGTGGCGCTCTTCATCCGCAAGCCCCACAAATTCCACCTCTGCATCCCACAGGAAGCCCTGTTCCTTCAGAGATTTCAACACCATGAGCTGGGCTGCCAGGCCCCCTTTCATATCGCCCGCACCCAGTCCGTGCAGCCGATCTCCCTGCTGCACCAAACGGTAGGGATCGGTCTTCCAGAGGTCTGTGGGGCCCACCGTATCCAAATGCCCGCCCAACATCAGTTTGCGCCGGGCACTCCCCGGTTCCAGGGGCCAGCGTCCTCTCACATTGTAGCTTTTTCCCTCTACATGAATTAGCTGTGTTTCCATCCCCAGCTCATCTCTCAGGTAGGTCTCCAGAAAACGAGCGTGCGCTTCTTCATTCTGAGATTCACTGGGGATCGAAACCAACTGCCGCAGCAGGTCCAGGCAGTCATTGATCCGGCTCATACTTCCTCCTGTGTGTTTACACGCCCATAGGAACGTCTGGATGGCCGCAGGTTCAGGCGGGCAGCCATCTCCGCCCAGGCCAGCGCCAGAAAAGCGGGGTCAATGACTTTAACGCCAAACTCCTGCTCCAGAGCATCGCCGTACTCTGCCAGCCCCAGGCAGCCCAGCACCAAGGTATCCGCCCGGTCTTCTTCCACTGCCTTCTGACACAGCTTACTGAGATACCGCATCGTGGCCTTGGGATCATCCCGCAGCTCTGCCACAGGAATATTCAGCGCCCGCACGCCCGCCATTTTTTCCCGGCAGAGCGGGTTTTGCTTCAATCGGCGCAGCGTTCTAGACACGTTCCGCTCCACGGTGGTAACCACGGTAAAGCGGTTTGAGAGCATATCTGCTGCCGCCAGTGCCACTGCGCCCGGGCCAACGACGGGGATGGACAAATTCTCCCGCAGGGCATCCACCGCCAGATCACTGAAGCAATAGACCACGAAGGCATCATATCCCTCCTGCTGCGCCTGCCGCCCAGCCTCCAGGAGATAGGGTCCGGCCGTCACCTCATCCGTCACAGATTCAATGGAAATCGGACCGCCGGGAATGCAGTCCACCGAAATCTGAGTTCCGGGGGACCCCGCCCGGGAGAGCATGTTCTCCCGGGCATTTAACGTGTCTCGATCCATTCCGCTGTTGGGGATTACAACCCTAATTCTGATCTGCTTCATCCTCACACCCACCTTTTGTTTCAAGCAGCATGGAATACAGCTGGGCCAAGCGAATGATGGTAAACAGCCCGTCGTTGATGCGATTTTTGTTTTTAACCGTCTGGGTCTGCACCATACCATACTCCAAAGAATCCGGAGCAAGTACCTTCAGCCGGGGCAGGTCAGCAAAAAGAGGAATGGGGGCAGAGAGCTTACTAAAGCCATAGCTGTCCTGGGAATACTTGTCGGCATAGGTCATGGTCACGTTGGTGATCTGACGGGAGACCGCCTTAACAAAGTCGTTATACAACTGTGCTTTTTTCCCATGGCAGGACTCCCTGCACTGCTGCACCTGGCCCACCAGAGTCTCTGCCTGTTTCAAATTCTCCAGCAGATCAGAAAAGTCCATATGACTTCCATACTCCCCCGCCAATTTCTCTGCCTTTGTGCGGAACTGTGCCAGCTTTTCTGTAAAATCGTAGGGGAGCAGCTCCACCGTGGCCAGATCATAGATCACCTGGAGCGACGCCTTGGTATCCTCCACCAGCACATCAGGGTCGCACTTGTCCAGACCATCCTCCTTGGTATGGTTCCACCAGCCCAGCGTGGCTCCGTGGGCGTGCTCCATGTAAGCCTGGGTAAAGGAGATCCGTTGGGTGATAGAGGGGACGCCGATCCCCATAAAGCTCTGGTCCCCGATCTTCTTCAGAGACATGGCGCGCAGTTCCATCTGAGGCAGCACATTTGCCGCATTGGCTTTGGCAAAGTCCAGCAGCTCCTCAGATGCCTTAATTTCAAACAGCTCCGTCTCCCGCACCCCGGTGGAATCAATGTGCATGTAGCCTACACACTTTTTATTCAGCAGGTCCCAGTAGTTGTCCACAAACCAGGTGGAGCCTGCTGCTTCTGCTACCTCGTGGCCGTTCCAGAATACAAAGTAGATGTCCCGGTCCAGCTCTTGCCGATGCTGGCTTAAAATACGGCAGATCTCCAGAGTGGTGGCGTTGCCGGTAGCATTGCAGGTGACGCCCGGCTTCCACGCATCCAGATGGGAGCACACTAGGACAAATTCATCCCGCGTCCCGTTTCCCCGAAGGATACCCCGGGGCTGATGAACCTGGCTCCAGGTACGGTCGGCAATGGCGGTGACCTTGACCCGGACCTGCTTGCCCTGCTGGCACCAGTCTTTCAGCATCAGCCCAGCCCCCCGGGTCACGCCCACACCCACCAGGTCGGGAATATTTTTCACGTTGCTCTCGGTGGGATTTCCCCAGACGGCCTTCAGTCCCCGGCGGCAGATCACTTCTTCGTCATTGCCCCAGTTCATGCACATGATACCGGCGGCACCCATCTCGTAGGCAATCCGGGCCTTTTCCGGGACTGGCGGAGCATAGGACACCTCCACCAGAACCATCTTTCCCGCTACATCCAGCCCCTCATATGCCCCATAGGAACCGTCACCTACATAAATCAGATCAAATTCCTCACCCTCGGGCTTGGTGGCTCGGATGTGGGCACAGGGCAGGCTGTCGATCTCCTGAAACTCCGGCTGAAGAATCTGTACCTTGGAATACATGGGGTCACTGTTGTAGGTGTAGAAAGTCTCGTTGTCTACCTCCAGTCCGTACTCCCTCATGCGGCTGACAACATACTCCGCCGCTGCTGCCTCGCAGGGACTGCCTGCCAAACGATACGGGAAATGTTCCGTCATATAGCGGACGGTTTTCATCAGTTCCTCTTGTTCTATCTCAGCACAACATACTCGATGTTCCATTGTTCAACGTCCTTTCTAGACTTGGTCATTTTCATCGGAGCGGCCCGTCCAAACATCGCTGGCAATTCCGATCTCTTCCGAATTGAAGAGCTTTCCGGGCGCGCTGCAATAATTTTTAAATGCCTTCATAACAATCTTGCTTCCCACAATAAGAGTGGGCACATTGATGAAGACCAGCACAACATTGATGAAATCGGACACAGACCACAGGTTATCCAGCTGCAGTCCTGCCAGTACCGTCAAGGTTCCAAGGGGCACAAAGAACAGCGCACCCAGAATCCGGATTCCGGAAATAAAGGATTTTTTGCGGGAAATCTTATTGGCCGCAATCTCCGCATAGACCACATCGCCCAGCAGCGTAGTAAATGCAAACAGCCCAAATGCAATAGACAGAAACAGCACCACAATGGAATCCGCCGCTGTCCCGGGGACCAGCTCCCGTGCAGAGGCCAAAAACAGCCCCAACTTGTCATTCTGAAGCGTCTCCCAGGCCGCCTCGCTTGTACTCCACAGATGCCCCGCACCCACAACAAAACCAGCCAGAGAGCAGATGATGATCGTATCCAGAAATACGCCGATGGACTGGACAAAGCCCTGCTCACATGGATGGTTGGAGTGTGCAATGGAGGCCGCTTGGGTAGCTGTACCCATACCGGCTTCGTTGGAAAGCAGGCCTCGCTTCAGGCCCTGGGCCAGAGCAACGCCAAACGCGCCGCCGAAAATGGCCTCCGGCTGGAAAGCACCCTTGAATACCGAGGCAAAAAACGCAGGAACCGCAGCAATGTTGATCACTACCAGCGCCAAAACCACCACTGTGTAGCCGATGGCCATAATGGGAACGATTTTATCCGTAACCTTGGTCACCTTATGTACGCCGCCGAACGAAATAAAGGCAATGCTGAAAATAATGAGCAGCGCTACAACATAGTAAATAGGCTCTGTCTGGTTGGAACTCTTCCCGGTCACTTCATCGATTACCGAATTGGCTGCCGTAAAGACATGGAACGTATGCACCGGAATACTGAGCATGTTATATATCAAGTACAGAATACACATGCCGCTGCCTACCCATGCCAAATTCCCCCACAGCTTCTGAATGTAGAAGGTAAAGCCTCCTACATACTGGTCGCCCTTGCGCTCTTTGAACAGCTGAGCCAAGGTCGCCTCGGCAAAGGAGGTGGACATTCCCAGAAAAGCAGATACCCACATCCAGAAAATAGCACCCGGACCTCCAATGCTGATTGCTCCGGTCACACCAACAATGTTGCCGGCTCCGACCCGGGAGGCTGTGCTGAGCAGAAAAGCGGTCAGCTGGCTTTCGCCCACTTTGCTTTTTTGTTTGCTTGTCAATAATTGAATGCCACGCTTAAAATACTTCACCTGAACAAATCCGGTGCGGGCCGTAAAATAAACGCCGATGCCCAGCAGCAACAGAATCGCCAGGGAGAACTGTCCTAAAATGGGGATATTGGAATACCACGCGTAGTTTGTTGGAAAGTCCCACAGGAAATTTGAGATCGGGACGACAAATGCAAACAGCTGATCTACCCAGTTAAATACTTCTGTCATGTCGGAATCTCCTTTCGTGTTATATCAGGTGTTGTTCCATCATCTGCGCCACTTTACTGTTGAGTGCATGGTATTTTTCTGCCGCTTTTTCCACGACAAGCTTTGCCGCTTCGTTGGCCTCCTTTCTGATCTGATCCTCGCTGCACGAGGTCAATCTTCCGTCTTCCACCACGAAGGTCCCATTGATCATCACCGTGGTTACCTCACTTCCATTGGACGCATACACCAAGTTTGGAACAATGTTTCTTACCGGATGGAACAGAACCGGATTCAGATTCAATCGTTTAATGTCGATGACAATGAGATCTGCCAACTTTCCGCTTTCCAAGGAACCGATCTGATCCCCCAATCCAATGGCTCTTGCCCCGTCGATGGTCGCCATCCGCAGCACTTTCCAACATGGGAATATGGTCGGGTCTTGGAAGCGGCATTTGTTCAAAATTGCTGTAAACTTCATCTCATTAAACATATTGGAGCTGTTTCCCCCCGGCGTCTGGTCTGAGCCAAGGGCCAGTTTGGGACTATAACAATCAAATTCCCGGGCCGGCGGGATATGTCCATCAATGATTGCCTCACTGCCTGAACACAGTACCATTCCCGCACCAGACAGTGCGTATTCCTTCAGCTCCTCCTGGGTGGCCACCGACAGATGCACTCCAATCAAACGCTCATTCAGAAGCCCTAATTCCTTGAGAAAGGGAATGGTTCTCTTGTGATACCGCTTCTGCATTTGGTAGGTCTCCCGGTCCCCACACGCCACATGCATATGGACATTTACCCCATATTTTTCGGCTGCATCTCTGACCTTCAGCAGCATTTCTTTGCTGACGCGCTCGGGAGCCTGTGGCCCAAGCATACAGGTAATTCGTCCGTCACAAGCACCCTGCCATTCCCGGATGATCTCTAAGCTCTCCTCAAACAATTTGTTTTCCTTGGCAGAGTCCAAGGGATATAGTTCTCCCTGGGGTAATCCGCTCACGTCCTGGGGAAGTGCCGCAATCGTGTGAGCCACGCACGCTCTGGTTCCAATCTTTGCGTGATTTTTGACCAGGTGATTCATATGGGTATCAAAATCACAGATGGTTGTCGTGCCGTTTTTCACTGCCTCAGCCAGCACCAGCATCGAGCCCTTTGCCGCCTCTTCGGGCCCCATGGCCTCCCTCAAAGGCCAGATGCAGGTATGCAGCCATTCATCCGTATCCTGCGCCAGCCCTCGGAACAGGCCCAGTGCAGAATGCATGTGACCATCCACAAAGCCAGGCAAGATAACATTCCCTTCCACATCGATCATACGATGGGCCTGATATTGGGCACAGACTACATCACTTTTTCCAACTGCTACAATGCGATTTCCCTGGATTCCAACCGCACCGTCTTCAATGATTCCCTCTCCCACTCGCTCTCCTGCCATTGTGATCACAATGCCGTGGTAAAACAAAACGTCCAGCATAGCCTCTCCCTCCAGGTCACTGGGTTACTTGGTCACCCACTAGTTCTTAAAAAAAGAAGATGTTTACATCCTATTTTTATAGTATACACAAAAAACGACAAAAGTCAACTGTGACTTTTGTCGTTTTTGTTCTGCTCTATTTCAAATAATCAATGGTGCCTTGAATGTGATCAAACATAAACCGTTTTGCCTTTTCTGCATCCCGCTGCTTCAACGCATCTACGATTTGACGGTGCTCTTTGGCTTCCAGCTCCACATTATGCATGTCCAGTACGTCATGGGAGGTGGTCTGCATCATCTCCAAAATGGTACACAGGACAATGTCCAGCGTCTGCTCCATAAACATGCTGCCAGTTTTTTTGGCATACAGACGGTGCAGATCAAATTCACCCACCGTAGTTCCTGTCTCCTGAAATTTCTGAACCATACGACCATAGGCTGCCTCAAGCTCCTGCAAATCTTCGTCTGAGGCATTCCTTACGATCAGTTCCATGGCCTTCTCTTCCAGCACTTGACGGACCTCATATGCCTCCCGTAAGGAATAACGCTCTAGATTTTTTGACATTTGGGCGTACTTGTCCTGTTGAGGGCCGTTACTGGGGAGCGAACGTAAAAATCGTCCTTTCCCTTGGTGCGAAACGATAATTCCCCGCTGCTCCAGCACGTGGAATGCTTCGCGCAATACGTTGCGGCTGACTCCAAGCTGCTCAATCAACTCCCGCTCAGAAGGAAATTGAGCTCCCGGCTGCAGCTTCTGCTCATCAATGATTTGATATAGGGCATTGACCACTTCCTGATACAGCAAGGGGCGACTAATTCGAGATGAAAAATTCATATTTTCACTGAACTCCTTCAGCACACAATCTGTCCTCATTGTAGTGTGCCACCCAAGAAATGTCAAGTTTTGAGCCAAGCCTTAGGTCAGTTTACAAGGAACTACACGCAGACCGTG
>UMCH01099501.1_pt1 | contig 10963 bp, 12 predicted proteins | sample 1964201 | NCBI WGS metagenome assembly UMCH01 (sample SAMEA4835965, study PRJEB28245) | human gut metagenome | biome: gut microbiome; material: fecal sample | place: Denmark | collected 2008 | reverse complement strand
GGGGCTAACCATGGAGAGCAGCTCAAAACGAGTCGAGCTGATGCCGGTTGGACGCGGCGCAATGCTTAATTCAGAGAACTACGCAAGGATCGCCGAGGGCGTGATGAAGCCGAGGCAAGATGACCGGATGTTCCGGTTGCTCACAACATCAAAGCTTCGTCGGATATACAGCTTCATTATGAACCTGTATACACAGATTAACGCGCCTGAGGATTTTGAGAACCGCATCGGTGATCTTCAGTATCTAAAAGTCAAAATGGCTTACGAGGCGGGGAGGGAGCAATCGGTCAGAGATTTTCTTGATGCCACGCAACTTATGAATGCGATCGATTCGATTAAGACTTACGACCAATTCATGTTGTACTGCCGATATGCCGAGAGCCTTGTTGCGTTTTTCAAGTTTTATGGAGGGAAGGAGTAGCGCGATGAGCTACACAAAGATATTGATCAAGGGCATCATCGAGATAAAAACCGGCCTTCATATCGGTGGCGATGACTCATTTAGCGCAATCGGGGCAATAGATTCACCGGTCGTGAGAGATCCGCTCACGCGCGACCCGATTATTCCGGGATCCAGCCTCAAAGGAAAGATGCGGTCACTGCTTGCGCGCGATAAGGGGTCGGTACCTGCTCCAGGCACAAAAGGGCCTGAGCGCGATTGTGCAGAGATATTGAGGCTGTTCGGGTCGAGCTCGCCAACGAGCAATGCTGCGGAAACCGGAATACAGATGTCCCGCCTGCAGTTTTCCGATTGCTTCTTACGGAACAAGCGAGAGCTGCCCACCGTGTTTGAAACTAAGTTCGAAAATACCATCGACCGGCTTACATCGGTGGCGAATCCGCGCCAAATCGAGCGTGTGATTCGCGGAGCGGAGTTTGACTTCGAGATTGTCTACAACGTTGAGGATGTAAGCGAGATTGAAGAGGACTTCGCCAATATCCGTACTGCCATGGACTTGCTCGAGCATGATTATCTCGGAGGCGGCGGATCGCGCGGAAGCGGTCGAATTGCGTTCAAAGACATATCCGCTGAGGTTGTTGTGGGGGACACTGGCATATCTGTGCCAGATTTGAGGTAGGCATGGAAACGAAGCTGGTAAAACTGCGGTTTAAGAGCCCGGTTCATTTTGGTGCTGGGAGGCTGTCTGACAGCCAGATTGCATGTGATGCCGCCACGCTGTTCAGCGCGCTTTATATTGAGGCTTTGCGGATCGGTGTAGAGGAAGAGCTTCTATCTGCTACTGAATCCGAAGATCTTCTTCTGAGCGATGTTTTTCCCTTTGTGGGAGATGCGCTGTACATTCCAAAGCCTATGGTTCAGTTTAACGTGGTTTCTGCCACACGGCCGCTCGATAAAGATGAGGGGTCGCGTGCTCGAAAAGCCGCCAAAAAGCTCAGCTTTATTCCGGCTCGTGAGTTGAGTGCGTATCTGCGTGGTACGCTTGATCCTGTTGCAACCCTTGATCAATTCCATGTTGGTTGTGCGGGTGTGCAGACCAAGGTAAACCTTCTGCGCGACGAGACCGTCGACGCTATGCCGTACTTTGTTGGGGGCTTTTCGTTTTTACCTGAAGCGGGGTTGTACTTCATCGTCCGGGGGTCTTTCGACCTTGCGCCTCTTCTCGACTTGCTTTCCTTTTCGGGCCTGGGCGGCAAACGCACCGCAGGGTATGGAAGGTTCTCATATGAGATTTGCGAGGGGAGTGCCTTTCCCCCTCTTGCAGAGATGGATTCGTATCACCCAACCCGATCAATGCTTCTCTCTACGTCGACGCCGACAAACGGCGAATTGAGTAGCCGGTTGCTTGATGGTGCGCGCTACCGGTTGGTCCGGAAGGGCGGTTTCGTACAATCCGCAGCGCACGGCAATACACCGCAAAGGAAGCGAGGTCTTTACGAGTTTGTAGCCGGTTCTGTATTTTCGCATACATTTCGGGGAGATGTGTTTGACGTGAACGATACGGATGGCGCGCACCCGGTATATCGCTATGCTCGTGCCATGTGGTTGGAGGTGTAGATTATGGGGACTCGCCACATTACCCTTCATTTGACAACCGTAGGGCCGGTGCATATCGGAAATGGGAATCGGCTCGGTAAAAAGGATTACTTTGCAGAAGGGGCATCCATCGCTATTTTGGACGCTCGAGCCTTTTCGACTCGACTCAATGCACGGCAACTTGCCGAGTATATCCAGTTTTTATCGGATGCTAGTAATCGTGCTACTCTACAGGATTTTTTCGATAGGCATTCCGATATGCGAAAGATTGCCGAGCGTTCGATTGCGTATACGATAGATTCGCGGCTCGACCGTGCGCGTCGGGGAAGCTATTTGTACTACGATGTCGCAGAGTTTGTAAAAGATTCATACGGTAGGCCATACGTTCCCGGTTCGAGTGTGAAGGGCATGCTTCGCACGGCACTGCTAGCGGCAACTATCGATGGACAACAAGAACAATATGCTTGTTTGTATGATAAGAATGCTTTGACTAGCGGGCGCCGAAAAGACTGGTCGCATGCATGCTCTCGCATCGAAGGGTTGGTTTTCCGCGGGGAATCTTCCAGTTCAGGTGCTCGAGGCGCCACGAACGATATCTTGCGGTACGTTTCCGTGGCCGATTCCACACCGCTTTCAACAGACGATCTTGTGTTTGCAAAAAAGTATGACCTTTTTTCCAAGTTTGATGACGGTCGTCATAAAAAGGATTTGGGAAGGGCTTCGGATGAGGATTACTGGGAAGGGAACAGCCTGGATATCTATCGGGAGAGCATCAAGCCCGGGGTATCCTTTGAGATAACAGTTGACATCGATGAACGCATCGATGGATATCTTGGAGTTCTTGACGCTAACCGTCTGTTCGACATATTCCAGCGCGCGGGTGAGATTTACGACGAACGTTTCCTAAGCAATTTCGAAGTTGAAACGGAATCGGCTGGGAGATTGGGCGCTGTTTCGTCTGGAGACGGAAGGTGCCAGTATGTCTATAAGACTGGCCCGCTCAAGGGTTCGCGTTGTCGAAATCGGGCCGTCGAGAGAACGGGTTACTGCAACACGCATAAAGACAAGGCGCGCAACAATACGCGTGGCTCGGATCATGCGACATCATGTTACCTGGGAGGTGGCGTAGGCTTTTCGAGCAAAACAGTGCTGCATGCGCTCCTTTCCGACCAAGACGAGCCCCTTGATGTGATTTCTCATGCGTTGTACGCACAGTTTCCAACGCAAATTGACCGCGATAGGTACCCTGATTTGTGGGTTGATGTCCGGAAGGCCGGCTTTTCTCCGAGAGAGTTCCATGCTCGATATGGTAGAGGCGGCCGGCTCATCCGTGCGAAAAATGATCATAGGCATTGGCAGGATCCTGAGCTTGGAGTATCTCCGCATACTGCAAAGCTTGCTGTTGTGGATGGAAAGAAATACCAGATGGGAAAGTGCAGACTGGAAATCGAGGAATAGCATGTCAGTATTGTTTTCGCCGATAGGCACGGCGGATCCAGGGACGCATTTGGGTGACGGGCCCATGTTACATATCGTTCGGCATAAGCGGCCAAACAAGGTGGTGTTATTTCTATCTCCTGAGATGGCAAGGCACCAAGAAGCGGATGGGCGGTATACCAAATCGATCGAGCACCTCGCACGGACTATGGGGTTCGCCGCTCCTTCAATTGAGGTGATCCCCTCAAATGATAATGAGGTGTACAGCTTCGATCGCTATATCACGATATTCGAAGAAGCTCTCGAAAACCTGAGCGTCGCATATCAAGGTGAAAAGCTGCTGGTTAATGCATCTTCTGGCACACCCGCTATGGAGCAAGCGCTTGTGGCGCTTGGCTCGTTTGGACGGCTCGATTTGCAACTTTTGCAGGTGCTTACCCCTCGCGAGGGAGTCAACAAGAGAGACGATCGAGAAGACCCCGATAACTACGATCTATGTTTTATGGCTGATTGGGTTGAAGAGATCGAGGCGAGTAGAGATTTCAAATCACGTATCATTGAGGTAAAAACGCCTAATTTCTACGATAGGGTCCTGCGTGAGAATGTCGTGGCACTTGTGGGGCGCTATGAGTACGGTGCCGCGTATCAGCTGGGGGCTCAGATGTCTCTTGTTGACGATGTGACAAAAGAGATGATTCTTGCCGCCGCCGAGCGCTTAGACCTCAACGATAAAAGGTCTGCCCGCGTATTCGGCGGAACTCCGTTGTCATGGAAGGCGAACGACCGACTTGCGGAGTATCTGTACACCATGGAGGTTCGCCTTGAACAAGGACGCTGGGCGGACTATCTGCGCGCTATGACTCCTGCGCTTACCGAGATCATGAAACGAGTGCTCGAACGCTCGGGGCTGTTTGAGAAGAGTTATATGGAGGTTGGACGAGACGGCAAGCCGACGGGGAGATGTGACCCGACGAAGATAAAAGCCGATCGGCGCCTTGCCGAGGCTTTCAACCTGAGGAGCGACAAACCCATCTTCGTTACTGATCAGCAGTATTCGAATCTCGTGGCAGAGTATTGCGAGGATGTCCAGGTCAAGGAGCAAGTTTTGGGATTGAGAAGGGTGGAACAGACGCGAAATACCCTGGCGCATGAAATACGCTCATCAACAAAAGAGGCGCTCGAGCGCGAAGGCGGTATGAGCATGCAGGAGGTTTTCGACACCTTTGTTTCCTTGCATGATTGGTTGATGCCAAATCAGAAAATGGTTCCTGGGCTATACCACCGCATCAGTGAGATGATAATTGGAATGTTGTAAGGCGGGATAGTTCCATGGCGTTCCTTTACGTAGTTGACAGCTCGACATCTCTGGGACTACGGCAGGGTCAGGTCGTTATCAAAAACCCTGCTGTAGACCATGATCGCGAGATACCCTTGGCTAGCGTGGACGGCATTTCAGTGTTCGGCATGGCGCAGCTGAGTACACAACTCATACGGACATGCTTAACCGAACATATTTCGATCGGGTATTACACCGATGATGGGCACTACATCGGCAAAACAAGCTCGTTCGATTCTTTGGACCCCATACGCCAAAAACACCAGATGATGCTGACCGACAATGATGAGTTTTGTCTGGGCTGGTCGAAAAAGATCGTTTCGGCAAAGATACACAATAGTTTGAAGTTGCTTACTGCCGTATGCAACGGCTGCAAGGAAGACACGCGTTCGAAGTGCCCGCTGCACCGGTCGCTTCATAATATAGAGCATGCGGAAACGATTGAAGTTTGCATTGGATATGAGGGAGATGCGGCAAAACGGTATTTCCGCTGTTTAAACAACTTGATTCATATTGCTGAATTTAGATTTTCAGGTAGGAGCTCACGCCCTCCTAGGGATGCTTTTAATGCCATGCTCTCCTATGGGTACAGCCTGCTTTATCGGAATATTGTTGGGTCGATAGAACGCCATGGCCTTCACCCGTATTTTGGGTTTATGCACAAGCTTCGCCACGGACATGCAGCGCTCGCATCGGATCTTATCGAGGAGTGCCGAGCACCGTTAGTGGATAAGACGATAGTCGACATCGTGAATGCAGGAGGAGTGTCGATAGACGGGTTTTATAAGAATTTGAATGGCGCTGTATACTGTATATATGGATAAAGATACAGCGCGGCGCGTAACCAACGAGCTGTCTTCGGCGTTAGTTAAGAAGCGAACCTATTTTGCCTCAGCTGACGATACGAGGAGATATGGCTTTCAGGTAATGCTTGATATGAAGCTCATGTCAACAATTGAGGCAATTGAGCGCAAAGACATCGGGTATTACAAACCATTCATATGGGAGGTGGCGAGGATGACATGAACGCTGGCGGTGCCGGTGTTGAAATACCGCTGCTTAGAATAGAAGGCGCTTCACCGGCAGACCATAGGTACTACACACTGGTGCTCTTCGACATAGCAGATAGTAAGAAATACGGCAGGCTCATAAAAATTCTGAAGCGGTACTGCGTAAGGATTCAGAAATCTGTTTTTGAGGCATATCTCCGGCAGGGGCAGATTAACGAGCTTGAAAGTGATATTCAGAAGTTGATGTGCTCGAGTAGGTCCTATAACCCTGATGACCGCGTTAGAATATATAAGTTATCCGGCAGACCTTGCGCTACGATCTTTGGAGCATATGAACCCATCGGGCTTGAGGAAAACATTTTCCTGTAAAGCGATTATTGCCCTAGCAGAGTTGCCCAGAGACGTCAAGAGAGTTGGATAACCTTGAACCCCGTGAGGGGACGGAAACTAGCCCAGTTTGGCGTAGTGGCTCACGCTCCACTTGTTGGATAACCTTGAACCCCGTGAGGGGACGGAAACTTGGTCATAGGTGCAACCGGACACGTCTCCGTATCGACTAGTTGGATAACCTTGAACCCCGTGAGGGGACGGAAACTCGTACACACGCATCTTGGCCGCGTCTACCACGTCCCGTTGGATAACCTTGAACCCCGCGAGGGGACGGAAACTTGGATTCCACGTACGCGGAGTAGAGCTCGCCCCTGTAGGAGCGTTGGATAACCTTGAACCCCGCGAGGGGACGGAAACATAAGGGCGTTGATAAGCTGCTTGCGAGTGATGTGTTGGATAACCTTGAACCCCGCGAGGGGACGGAAACGAGAACACCAGGTCGTGATGGGAATATCGGATGCACGTTGGATAACCTTGAACCCCGCGAGGGGACGGAAACGGGCGCTCCCTCGTATCTACTCATTGCTCTCCTTCCCTGTTGGATAACCTTGAACCCCGCGAGGGGACGGAAACGGTAGGTAACGAAATCGTATTTGTCGCAAACCATAGTCGTTGGATAACCTTGAACCCCGTGAGGGGACGGAAACTATATCTCCGGCAGCGGTATCCCGTCGTACTTCAGCCTATGCATGTTGGATAACCTTGAACCCCGCGAGGGGACAAAAGATAATCAATGTGGATGCTGTTAGCTCCGTTTCGAAGAGTTCAGCTTTCATTCAGATTGCTAACGATATGCTTGTCAGCTGCAACTAGGGAGGCGCTATGAATATGGAACCTATTCGGGAAAAGATCGAAGCAATTCTCGAGCAGCGCAAGGCGATGCTTCCGAAAATTGAACAGCGGGAGGGTATGCTCCAAGGGCGCCAACAATCCTTGAAGGCCTTGAGGAACAACATCCTGAATCTCAAACGTCTTGAGAAAGATCAAGCTCGTATTGGCTGCTTAGACAATCTTGCTAAGGATTTGGATGTTTGCTCGAAAGAAATCGAGCGAGACATTTCAGCGGTTCGGGATTTACGAGGCAGGTTTTCGCGAGATACCATCTGTATCGGCGTTTCCGGTATGGCCCGCGTGGGAAAATCAACTACGTTGCAGAAGATGAGCGGCCTCACCGACAATCAGATTCCTACGGGGAATAGGAAAAACGTGACGGCGGTTCATTCGATAATACATAATTCATCTGAAGGAAAACCTCGGGCAAAAGTTTCCTTTATGAGCGAGTCAGAGTTTCTCGATACGTACATCTCGGAACTCGTTGAGGGCATAAACGCGAATTTGTCGGACGATAAGAAACTCATTGCCCCGTCAACGTTGCAGGATCTTGAGCATATGTCTATTCCGGATACGCTGGGAGAGACAACCACTCCGACTGCCGGGGATAGCCTTTTGCGTCTGCGCGAAGCGAAGGAAAGCGTCGGCTCCTATAGGAATTTACTGACCGGCTTGGATGAGCTCCTTGTACTTGAAGGCGACAATCTAAAACAATACGTTGCTTATCCCGAGCAAGAAGTGCCGGGAGCCGGGCGACCCTATCTTGCAGTAAAAGGCGTTGAGATTTATTGCCCGTTCCCCTCGATTCCGGATGTTAGGCTGTCCCTTGTTGATCTCCCCGGGTTTGGCGAGATACATGAGGGTGTTGCTAGGAAGCATGTGGCTGCACTCAATAAGAACGTGGATCACATCCTAGATATCCTAAAGCCTACAGATACATCGGGCAGCTATACCAGCTCCGACGCTCATGCGATTGAGCTGTTATACAGCGTTTTACCGGCCGTCACTTCTCGTCGTAGCTTGATTACTGTAGGCATCAATGTTTTTGATAAATACGCTTCCAATGCTGAACAGCTTGAGTCTGACTTTAATATGCGGTTTAACGAGGCGCAGGATTGTCCCTTGCATGTCGAGTTGTTCCATGCAAATGATGAACAAGAGGTTTTTCAGCTCTTTGGTAAGATGCTCGACAATTTGGCGAATGATTTGCCAGGCATGGATCAGGATTTATTAGATGCGGCTTCGGGAAGTCGGAGCGTCGACGAGCTTGAGAAGTTGCTCGATCAGGTGAGAAAGACGTTGACGTCCCTTGCTGGCACGATTCCGTTGCGCGAAGAGTTTTTAAACAATGCTATCGGCGATATCAGCCGTTCTGTGATTCGCGAATGCCAGATGTATGAGAATCGGCTTAGCGAAAATGCAAAGATGGAGAGCGAATACAAGCAAGAGTTTGATAGGCAAGTTGATGCATGTTATCAGTTTGTAGAAGAAGGTCTGTCGGACGGATTCTTTTTAGGTGAAAATGCGTGGGGGCGAATGGCGCCTGCTGGGGACTATTACAGCCAATATAGGAAAGAGTCCCGCAGAATTAGACGTGAGATAATTGCATGTTATGAGCAGCTCAATGTATTCTATTCAGATAATTGTGAGAATTTTAAAAAGCAAGTACTCAAAGCGGCGTTCCAGCCGTTCGGAAACCTGTTTGATGTGCTTTCCGTCGACACTGCCCATGATGCTGATCGCGAGATAAGCTCTTTGCGCGATGCCTTATCTTCTATCGTGCGTAACACAGGTGTTCTTAAGGCTCTTGATCTGTTGGAGTCTGTGAAGTTCAGTTTTAGGCACAATGTGTTTCTAAATATTGCACCGTGTTTAGACGAATTGCTAAATCCCTACAGGCGCGATTCTAGAAGCGCGAGGGAGGCGAATGAAGTGCAGGTTGCGCTTGGTGGTATCGATGACCCGCAAGAACAAATAGAGCGCCTCCGTAAAGAGCTTCTAATAATCGGGCGACGTGCGAATGACTCCGTGCGCAAGGCTCTTAAAGGAAGTGAGGATCGCTTTTTTGAATACCTGTCTGTCTGTATGTCGTTCTTTATCGATTTTCTCTGGAGGCAGGACGAAGATTCATATAGGCAGGTTGTTGTCCGCAAGTTGGTGGGTGAGTATCCCGAAGCAATTCTAGGAGAATCGGCCTCTCTTTCTCGTGACGAAATGCGGGCGAATGAGTATACAGCCGCGATTAAGCTGGCTGCTGAAATGCAGAAGGAGGCTTCATCGGCCGCAGGGAACGTACGGTCGCATGAAGATGCGAGCAGCCAGGGGCGTTCGGTGCATAAAAAGGAGAAGAAACTCTTAAATTCTGAAGCAAGGCGGTTGCAGATAGGCGATGAATATGACGGCGTGGTTTCCGCGACCAAAGGATTCGGTGCATTTGTTAAAGGTGCGAACAATCAAGAGGGGCTCGTACACGTCACTTCAATAAAACAATACTTCAACGTGCCTTTCATTAAAGAAGACGAAGTTCATAGGTACTTGCCTAAGGGGATGAAAGTCCGAGTTCGTGTTGAAGGGTTTACCGAGGAGGAGAAGGTCAATTTATCGCTTATTGACGTGATGGGTTGAGCGGACGTTTTCAATGAGTAAATAGACCTGCGTTAGCATCAAGATTATCGTGCGCACGGGCATGCTTGTAATAACGCTTAACGAGGCGATTTCGAACACCGCCGCTATTGCTAAGCGTGCTGCGCCTCATATTCTGTGTGCTCTGTATAAGCCTTAGACTTGTCTAGGGGGCGAAAGGGGCGCAAATGTTCGCAACCCTGCGCCTATGCATTCGTATCCCCACGCCCCTTTCATTCGTAATCTGGGGGGACATAATCTGCATTTATGGGATGCTTGTATTCGCATTCTTAGCGTGCGATGTAAAAGCCGATCGTAGAGATAAGATTAATAGAATGATGCCTAATATCATATGATTAACTATGGGTATAATTATAAAAATAAAGCCATTAATATCGGAGGCCGCTATGAATACTGCTACCGTCGCAGAGCTCGCCCGGGCACCAAGCGCGGTACTTTCCAGTAAGGAGCCGTCCATCGTCACGAACAACGGCAAGGCGCAAAACCTCATCGTCAATGTATCGGGAATGGGTATCGATGAAGTTGTCGATTTGGCCCGCTCCATGCAGGCGCGCGCATCGTTAAGCTCTTTGCGAAGCTCTGCGCGCAGGCAGGGGTTAGGCAAGCTTTCAACCGAAGATATCGATGCCGAAGTGGCCGTTGTGAGGGCAGCCCGATGAAGTTCGTCATCGATACGAACGTTATTGTTTCGGGGGTGCTACGCCCTGCGTCAAAGCCGGGGCGCATACTCGATTTGATGCTTGCGCGCGAGTCCTCATATGTAGTTTCAACTGAGCTTGTGGAGGAGTATCGCGAGGTGCTGAAGCACCCCAAGTTTGGATTTGATGCTGCATCGGTTGACTCCCTCGTGGACGGGCTTGCTGCAGGTGCGGAGCTCGTCGTTCCGTATCCACAGAGGGACGTCATCTCGAATAACCCAAAAGACCAGTTCGTTATCGACCTCGCGTGCGCCGCCAATGCGTATATCACGACGGGGAACGCGAAGCATTTTGTAGGATATGAGCGGACGGTGAGCCCCGCCGAGGCATTAGATCTGCTGAGAAACTAGACGCACCGGTTTAGGGCGGAGTGGCGCATTACTCGACACGGCCGTTCGCACCCTCTGTTTCTAGGCAGCGGACTGACTATAAAATGCTTTACATGCTTTACAATAATGCTAGCAGCTTATACACTGGATCTACGACGATGTGAGGAGGTCCGGTATGGCGCAATCAACGGCGACTCTTCTTGAAGATCCGGCCGAGGCTGCTCCCGCACAGCGGCAATCGCAGGTAAATGCGCGCATTGATGCCAAGCTCAAGGCAACGGGGGATGCCGGGC
>UMCH01036627.1_pt1 | contig 11023 bp, 10 predicted proteins | sample 1964201 | NCBI WGS metagenome assembly UMCH01 (sample SAMEA4835965, study PRJEB28245) | human gut metagenome | biome: gut microbiome; material: fecal sample | place: Denmark | collected 2008 | reverse complement strand
CAGTGTATAAATATACAGTATGTCAGACGTATGACAAGATGTGATTATATACGGATTGTAAGACGTATTAACAAAAGTAGTATAGATGAACTATACAAAGTAATACGTCTTATAAAAGATAATATATCAGATAATATGTATAGTTTATTCAATTATGTCTGCAATTCGTGATTTAATGAAAGCTGCACGTGCAATTTTGTTAGAATCACAATAGTTTTGCAATTTTTCATATTGTGATTTTGATAGTCTGATAGTTATTGTTTTTGTATTGTTTTCGTTCCACTCTTTAGCATATTTCTTGTTATATTCATAATTCGACATAAATTATAGCCTCTTTTCTATTCAATTTGTTGAGTTGTATATGCAATTAAACTTCTAGTAATAATTGTCAGTTAGTTTACTGTAAAAGAAAACAATTATCAGAAACATTGAGTTTTAAAGCAAAATTGTATTCACAATCTTAAAAACACTATGGCTCGATCAGAGAAACCAGACACAATTCAATACAATTCGTTATATTGACTGAATATTCTGATTACTTTACTACTGTAAAATTCTATAGTATTATCACTGTAAAATTTTTCAATTGTAAAATTTCAATGCTGTAAAACTTTGCTACGGTACGGATGTATAATACTGAATTATTAAAGTATACTAGGGCTATCCACTTTTACACTGTGAAGCCTTGAAAACAGGGCATTTGTAAAACGATACATCTTACCATTGCGTATTCCATAGCATTCCTACTACTTCAGTCAGAAACAGTCAAAATCAGCCCGAACTGTTCATATCTGCCCACTAAAGGTTTGAAAATAAGCATTTTCGCACGTTTTAGACCGGGGGTACTTATGCCCTGAAAGCCTTGAAAACGCAGTGTTTTCCGGGGATGCAGAGCTTTTTTGACACCAAGTTCAGATTTCGGATCCATGTTCCCAGATTCTCCGATCATCACATCTCTCTCACTCGATTTCCAGATCAGAGTTTCTTCCTTATTATATATGTTTTCCTGATTCACCTGTTTTTATTTTTCTAAACAAGTTTGTAAAATTCTGTTGACATTTTTCATGGTCAGTGCTATAATACACTTATCCCGAAAGGGATAGAAATCACAGGAGGCACATATGAACGACATTACTTTTATTGGAGTCAATCTTACTCAAGAACTCCAAAAACAACTTGATTCTCACAAATCAGCCATTCTATCTACTGCACCTCCAGATGCAGTAAAAGGCTACAATCTAGGTGTACAAAACACTCTTCTACTCTTAGATTCACTTCTCTCATCTTTCGAACCCAACGAGTTCCTGATCAATACTACAGATTCCCACTTAACTGAGTATGACTATGATGAGCTTGAAGCTTTAACCCGTAAACAAGTTTATAAATCATAAGGAGTATTTTATATGAAGACTTTTACTAATACCCACACATTACTATACCACACTAATGATTCAATTTCAATCCCTCTCAGATACTCTATCATTGAAGGCACCACATGGTTCATCGGTAAAGATGTTGCAGCTATCTGTGGTTACAAAGACACCTGGCGAGCTATAAAATACCATGTTTCACCTGAAAATACCGATCATACTATTTTTAATTCCCGTAAACTTATCATCATCAATTATGCAGGATTCAAAGAGATAGATCCTACTGAAGAGCATCTAAACTGGTTTGTAAATCATCTTTCAGAAGCAGATTCGCCCACAGAAGCCCCAACAGTATTCACTCACCCACAATTCGGCACTGTTAGGACAGTAGAGATCTCAGGAGAGCCATGGTTTGTCGGAAAAGATGTGGCTACTGCGTTAGGATATGCAAATCCAAGTAATGCTGTATCTGTTCATGTAGATAAAGAGGATAAAACCTCATACCTGATTCAGGTATCAGGTTCAAACTATAAAGCAAATACAGCACTTATCAACGAATCCGGGCTATACGCCCTAATCCTCAGCAGCAAGCTTCCATCAGCAAAAGAGTTTAAGCACTGGGTTACGGCAGAAGTACTCCCATCCATCCGTAAGACAGGGGGCTACGTTAACCCATCACAGTCCGACCTTTTCCTAGACACCTATCTCCCATTTGCGGATCAGAACACTCGACTTCTTTTTAAAACTACTCTTGATACTATCCAGCAACAGAACAATACAATTCAGCAGCAGAATCACACTATTTCACATCAAGAAGACATCATTCGTAATCTTACATCAGACATTCCATTAGCAGATAAACGTCAGATCCTCAATAGAATTGTACGCTTCGGAGGAAGTCCTCATACTCGTTGGCCATTCCTCTACAGAGAGTTCGACAATAAGTTTCATATGAATACTAAAGTACAGCTTGAACATTACAATGAGACACATAAACCTAAGCTACAGAACCGTTTAGATTACATAGAGCACATTGGTATGTTCAATGATCTAGCTGAAATAGCATGTGTAATCTTCGGTCCAGACATCGAAAAGTTGTCTGCTCAGTATTATGAAATCTGTAAGTAAATTTTGATTTTACAGTGAGAGGCTTACAACTTTACAGTGAGCCTCTTACAAAAGAAATTTGATCCATATACTCGAATAAAACCATTATATAGGGGGTAAGAAAGTTGATTGACACTACAAAAATTTTACCAGGTCAAGAATTTAAAAATATGCAGGAACTGTCAGTAGCTCTTACTGGTCAGAAGATGCCTGCCGGTAAAGGTTATGTCCTACAGCAGGAGAAATTTAAACTGTATTTCTCCTGGAAAAAAATTACAGGTACCCACAAATTGATCATTGACGAAATATATAAAGAACCTAAGACTAAACCTAAACGTAAACAAAAAGAGTATTGTCCACATGGAAAATATAACTCAGCAATCTATGCAAACTTACAGCATCTGGAACTCAATAAAAAATATTCCGTAACAGACCTTTATGAGCTCTTAGGGTTTACGAGTGATAGATTCACGAGACCAAAATATTTTTTAGATTGTGTGAATGCAACAGAACTCTCTCTTTCTTCTTATAGATATTTTCATAAAAAAATAAATTGTATCATTGCACAAATATTATATATAAATTTGAGGAAATTTGAAGAGAAAGGTTGTATTTCATATCATATGGACTATGCCTATACATTCAAAGAAGGACACAAACCAGTAGACATTCCAATAGACTACATGGAAGATGTAAAAGCTCAAGCTTTGGCACAAACTTCATATAAAGATGAATGGTCTATCTTACATAGTTCCAAAGCAAAAGAATATACTGATTTTATTCTTAAAAAATTGGAGCCGCTAGGAGTAAAAAGGTATACAAAATGTTACGTATTTACTGAGATTAAGCAGTTTAATACTCTTCCATTATCAGATCCTCATGCTCTAAACAATTTAATAATACAAAAGTTGAAAGATGCAAGTTCCAAATGTGATGCACTGAATAATAAGAAAATGAATTCAATAATTGACACCGCTGTCAGGTTGCAATAGAGCGAAAGGCGAAGCCTGAGGTCTGAACACATGAAAGTTTTTTCAGCGCTACTTTCTACACTCGGCGGTTAAGCGCCTCGCCTAAAGCAGCTGCTTCTGAAAAAATTTTGCGTTCAGACGTTGATTGTTTTTTGTTACACCAAAAAAATATAGTAATTATTTTTTATATAAATAATAATTGTTGTTTTTTACAGGTGTAATAAATCCAACTCGAACTGATTGAACGAATGAGCGAAGCGAATGAGAGAAAGAAAGTAAGACCCTCATAGCTCGCTACCAAAGAAAGGAATGATTACAATAGCAAAGCAGAAAAAATGTAAAAGATACTTATTCAAGCTCCACAGTGAACGTCTTCGCAGATCACGCTGGAAGCTAGAATATCCATTAGAGGAAGCTCTAAACACAGAAGACATTATTTCTCTGTCTGATAGCCAAATTCTCAGATTCATTGATGAACTCAACGGAGACACTAGTGAAGCCAGAGAAGAAGAAGCTTCTTATATAAAGAAAGAAATCAAGCGTCTCAAAAAATCTGATTCTTCTAAGAAAGATACTCTCATAGCAAATCTCTATAAAAGATTCTATAATCTTCAATTTGTTCCAGATTACATGTGTTTGATCATTGATAAAATGTCTGATTATGACAGAGCCAATAAAGGCTTTTCTATCAATGGAATAAAATATCACAGACTCCTAGGCACCAACGGGGGTGTAAAGAATTCTACTATTGTTTATGTCTCTGAAAGACTATATTCACAGCTCTATGAGCGTCTCTGTTGTGGCAGGAACCTAGAACAAAAATTTGTACCAGCTAAACTTGAAGCGTACCAGGCACTGATCTGTTCCGGTAGTATTCCAGTAAGTATGCCGAAAGGGATTATAGTCGTTCCAGACTGCGTTACTCATTTCACAGAAGACATTATTCGTGTAGATGACTCTCAGTCTGATGAACCAATAGTAGAGTTCCTCAAGGATCAAGAAATAGAGCTTACGGAATCAGACGGTTACGGAATCATGCTTCCATCACTCTCTTACCGTTGGGCAAGAGAACTTGACGAAGAAGAAGATTTTTTATCTGGCTGCAATCTCAGAGGACTTCCATGGACAAAGGGCATGGTTTTCACAATGGATTACTTAGCTTTTGGGGAATCTATAGCGAAAAACTTCTATATAAAAGATGCTTGGGGAGACATGAGAGATATCAGAGAGTCTGAACTGATTATTACTACTTCTATGCTTAAATTATGGGATTCCTACTCTTCTTTCGAAGATTACTGGTCCAATGTAAAAAAATATCATTATCAGATATCTATAGCCAAGACTGCTCCTGCAAGACTTGATGAGTACAGAAGCACAAATTACCAGTTCTTGCAGAATTACCACCTTACACCGGAAGAAGTAACTGAATTGGTCCGTCCCACAGTAGAAGAAATTCAAGAAATCCTTGGATTAGACTACAGGAAGTCACTCCTATTTCTGAGAGGAACAAATCTTACAGAAGATTCCTATATTGATGAAGAGCCATATATCAACGCTCTCATGATTGAGCCACAGATGATTCATGATCCTTACATCAGAGATAGAATCTACAATATGATAAAGAAAAAAATCAGACAGGCCAAGATTGGTGTACTCAAAGTGAGGGGTAACTTTGCCATCATTGGAGGGGATCCGTATAGCTTGATGCAGAGTATCTTTGGTTTACCGGTCACAGGATTGCTCCACGCTGGGGAATGCTGGCATAAACATTGGCTTGATCGAGGAGTCAGCGAGGTCTGCTGCTTCAGAGCACCTATGACAAGCAAATACAATGTACGTAAGCTTAAGATAGTAGGGACTCCTGATATGACTTATTGGTATAGATATATAAACACATGTATGTTGTTAAACTCATGGGATAGTACTAAGGAAGCTCTTAATGGAGCTGATTGTGATAAAACTCTGTCACCTTATACAGCGATGTATATGTAAAACTCGGTGAACTTACAAATGTAAGGTGTCCGGAAGTACCGGGCTAACAGTGGAACTCTTATTGGAAAAATAGATTATAAAAAAGAAGGTGAGAACAATAGAAGAAAGAATTTTAAATGTAAAAGGTATTGATTACATAGTTCGTGAAGATGGAAAAATATTTAGTACTCATAATCGTGGTAGAGCGAAATATCATCAGGAAATAAAACAACGTATGAATTCAGATGGGTACATGTGTATTACTGTCGGTAAAACAGGAAACAGAACAGTTGCCAGTGTTCATAGATTAGTAGCAAAAGCATTTATCCCTAATCCTTTAAATTTACCGGAAGTAAATCATAAAGATTACAATCGCACAAACAACAGTGTAGATAACTTAGAATGGTGTTCACATAAAGAAAATATTGACTATACTCTCGCTGCTGGCAGACATGCTTCGCAGACGTTAGATTATAGTGGCAAGAAAAATCCCAACTACGGAAACACCACACTCAGTCAGAAGTACAAAGCTGATCCTGCATATTCAAAAGAAAAACAATCTCGTCCCGGAGGACAGAATGGAAGAGCTATTCCAGTATGTTTGTTAGATAAAGACAAAAATGTAATAGCAACTTTTCCATACATGCAGTTATGCGCAGAATATGTGTTGAAACAACTGCACTCTTCTTCATCTCCGGCAGGTCTAGCAGGAAGAATCCCATATTATATAGAAACAGGTAACATATATAAACACACATACTATTTTTCCAAAGACAATACTGTGCTAAGTCTCAATAATGAGAAAAGTTCAACGACTATCGAAAGCATAGCTTAAGAGAAATACTTAAGTAAAGAAGCAAGTAGAGTACCTTGTGAGTGGAATCCTCGCAGGGGAAGTGCCGAGCATCTGTATCTTGGTGATAGAGCTACAGATGAAGATATAGTCTAGTCCTTATGGAAACATAAGGTGTTAAGTCGGGAGACTTAATGTTTACTACTAACAATACTATCTTATTAAAACATACAGAAAACCTACCGCCAATCTATTGCATCCAACGTAAAGGAAACAAGGTAATTCCGACTGAAGCAGATATGATACAAGCTAACAAAGGATCTTTCGGTGATGCTATTGGTTCTATTACTAATGTTATCACTTCACAGATATGTCTACAGGCAAGGTTCCCGAAAGACAGTGAGGAATATAAAGTCTTAGACTACAGGATATTGTGTGGGCAGATGTTCCAACAGAACTCTATTGATAAAGCTAAAGGAATCATCGCTAAACCTATGCCAAAACATTGGTATGATAATAGCTACAACCGTATAGAAGAAACAGATACACCAGAAGAAATAACTAAGAAGGAATTCAATCAGAGAATTTGTGCAGATAAGAAGCCGTACTTCTTCATCTACAACTACCCTACTCTTATGAAAGAATACAAAGACTACATCAAAACATCAGATGCCGTGAGCAGGTCCAGGTTTAACATCCCACTGGAAACATTGCTGGCTGCTGAAAAGTTGACTGAAGAACAGGCAGAGTTTCTTAAATTCTATAAAGAGTTTTATCCAGTCAATGCAGAAACCTGTGTAGTCAATGAACTCTGTTGGGAAATTGAGAAGGAACTTTCCGATGTAAAAGAATGCAAAGTGCCGTTTGATAGCTCTATTCTGAAGTCAGATGCCACTTACACGAATAAAGATAAAGTACTCATAGAGCATATCTACAACAAATACAATAAGCAAATGAATAGATCATGTACAACTAAAGTAGATGCATTTACCGCTTCGTATAATAAAGCATTTAAAATTGAATGTGCTGAATATGTGTCTGATCCAGACAAACTCTGCAATATCCTTATTGATTTAGGCTACAACTCTAAAAAAGGAAAGTCTTTTATTTGGGAAATGTCAGGAGATACCATTATTAAAAATCTCCTCTCGCACACTGATGGCTATGCTCAAATACCAGTAAAGGATCCATTTGGAGATATAGAATATTGCGGAGAGCATTTTACTATGAAAAAAGTTTACATGGAAGGAGAAAGAGAATGGATTTAATACTTAACGAAAAAGAATATGCTGAAAGAATGTTAGAACTGGGTGAATTTAATCCCAAAGACTTAGGTTCAGTCATAGCACTTCTAACAAGATATATGTATCAGGAAAAATATACACAAAAAGAAATATATAATAATATAGAAGAATTTGTAACAAAAGTCGTACCAGAATTTGATATTAATGCTTGGTATTCATTTATAGATAAATGTATCAACAAAGCCAAAAAAAGAGACCTGTTGAACATTGATTATATACCTATTACGCAGAAAGAGTTAGACACTATCAAGGAAATTAAAAATCCCGCCAGGGAAAGACTTGTGTTCACACTCTTGGTCATTGCAAAGTTCAATAATTTGAAATCTGAAACTAACAATAATTGGATCAACTATCCTATGGAAATGTGGTTTAAACTTGCCAGAGTTGCTTGTAAAGTAGATGATCGCCCATATATGGTTTATGATCTGAAAGAAGCTGGTTTGGTTGAGGTGAGTAAAAAGATAACTCGCTTCAATATAAGAATCACTTTTGTAGATGATGAGTCCGATCCGGTACTTAAAATTACAGATATGCGTGAGTTAGGTTATCAGTATCAGAACTTGGGGCCGAAGTCTAAGATAAAACTATGTAAACGTTGCGGCAAGCCGTACAAAGTAAAATATTCTAAAGGTGGCTCACCTTACTGTACTGATTGTCAAAAAAAGCATCAGGATGAAGAAATAAAAATCATAGTTTGCGAGTCTTGTGGTTCTGAAATTCTTATAACTTCAAAAAATAATCGTACAACTTTATGTCCTACTTGTCAGTATGAAAAAAACAAAAAAAAGAAACGTGATTTTATTAGAAATCAAAGGCAAAAATCTAACTATGTAGAAATATCAAATTAAACCAATGTCTCCGCAAATGCGCTCTACAGGCGTGTTTGCGAGATTCTTTAAATTCTGCATATTATGAAAGGGAGATATAGAGATGAAAAACAATAATAGACTTTATTTTGCCAGACAGAAATTTTTAGGAAAATGTCCTGTCTGTGGAAAAACATTGAAAAAAGTAGATGGAGTAAATATCCTCCGCTGTGACAACGCAGTCTGTTCCGGAGTGACTGTGAGAAGAAATGGGGAGTCTTCTCAGGAACCTTACTACAGGATGCTGAATGACAGGGGTATGGAAATCTATGAACATCTATTTAATAAAAAATAAATTATAGAAAGAGTTGATTATTATTAAACCGATTTCTAAGAAAGAAATTGAAAAACTAATGGACAAAGGTATCATTAGAAACACGCACAAAGGTTACATTAACAAAAAAGGATATCATGTAGGATATTATAAGACCTCAGGCAACAACAGATATATTGAGGACTACTATGCTGATAAAGCAAAATCACTGTAAAGGAGTGCCTAACTATTACTAAATTTTATGATACCAATGCTCTCCTGAATCTCCAGGAGGCAGCATTCAAAGAAAGATTCTTCATCTCTGATGAAACTCTTAGAGAAATCGAAAATATCAAAACATCCTCTCGAAAAGATGAGGATATCAAATACAAAGCTAGACATATAGCTCGTCTTTTAGATCAGAATCATGATCAGTATTCCGTAATAAATTATAATTTTGAAATGGAAAAACAACTGTTAAATTTCGAATTGGATCCAGTTAGACCAGACAACAGGATTGTTTTTAGTGCTTATACTCTATCTAAAGTTCAGGATATTGAATTCATTTCAGATGATTTGTGCTGCAAAAATATTGCAAGGAAAGTCTTTAACCTGCCAGTGTACGGAATCGTAGAGCCTACTAACGAGATATATAAAGGATATAAAGTAATTAAAGGTGATACTAATGCTATCAATCAGGCTATGGCTGAACTAGATTATTCAACTTGGCATATCAATGAATATCTCATTATTGAAAATACCGATGACGGCACTACTAAAGAAATGCGTTATGATGGTCAGGGGTTTGTGGCACTAAAACTGCCATCTTCCAAATTTATTAAAGCAAAAAACTCTTTACAACGTTGTGCATTAGATATCTTGAATAACCCAGATATTACTATCGCTGCTATTCTCGGTGGTTACGGCAGCGGAAAAACTTATCTTTCTATGCAAATGGCACTATACAATGTAAAGGAGAAAGGCAGAAATAGTAAAATCTTAGGTGTACGAGAAGTTTCTGGTGAAGGTAAAGAGATCGGATTCCTTCCAGGCGACATGGAAGATAAAGTTGGGAGATTCTTTGAACCACTCTCTCAGTCTCTTAATGGCGGAGAGTTTGAATTACAGAGTTTGAAAGTATCTGGTGTGTTAGATACTAATGTACCGTTCTTTATGAAAGGTACTACTTATAATGACACTGTTATTCTCTGTGATGAAGCAGAAGATTTATCAGAAAGTCAAATTAAACTTATTGGTACACGACTCGGAGAGAACAGTAAAATTTATCTTGCAGGTGATTATAAACAATCCCTGTTAAGCAAAACGATTAATAATCCTCTCATTAAAATGTGCAATGAGTTTAAAGGAAATGAAAAATTTGGATGTATCTATCTTGGAGAAGATGTGCGATCAGAAACCAGTAAACTCTTCGCTGATCTTTTCGAAAAGGATCACTTCTAAAAATATAAGGATTACAAGGAGAAACATATGGAAGAATTATTTGATTTTCCAATTATGAAAAGTGGAGTAGATGAATTAGTTGCTGATATCATCAAAAGCAACTATGACAATCGTAGATTAATCATTAACGATGAAATCAATAACAATCTATTAGAGTCCATCTGTTTATATATTTTGAAATATAATCAGGAAGATAAAGATGTTCCTGAAGATAAAAGAAAGCCTATTTGGATTATTTTAAATTCAGTAGGTGGAGTCGTAAACTTCGGAATGGGACTCATTGATTGTATTAAACATAGTATCACACCTGTTTATTGCTTAATAATTGGAATGGCTGCAAGTATGGCAAGTTATATTCCAATGGTCTGTGATAAATCATATATCTTTCCTAATAGTACAATTTGTATTCATGACGGACAAACCGGTATTATGCAGACTTCCAGAAAAGCAAATGACATCATGAATTTTTATAATAAATGTGATGAAAGATTAGCTGAACTTGTATATGCCAATACCTCTATTACCAAAGATTTTTTAGACGGTATTGCTGATCGAGAATATTATATGTTCCCAGAAGAAGCTAAAGAATTGGGAATTGTTGATACTATTGTTGGCGTTGACTGCCCTATTGATGAAATATTATGAAATATTCCAAAAAGGAATTGATTGCTAAGGTTTCAGAAAAAACAGGCTATCAAGAAGAAAATATAGCTGAAATATATGAAGCTTTAGAAGAAACTGTGTATGATTTACTCCTGTCAGCAAATGAACATAAGGATGTAGAAATTCGACTGTTCACAGGATTTGGTATGTTTAGTAAATTAGTACCAAGTCATGAGAAAAAGATGCCTGACGGAGAAATTAAAACAATAGAACCTACTTTAAAATTCTCTGCACGTTACAGTGCTCGCTGGAGGAAAGATAATA
>UMCH01070744.1_pt1 | contig 11037 bp, 7 predicted proteins | sample 1964201 | NCBI WGS metagenome assembly UMCH01 (sample SAMEA4835965, study PRJEB28245) | human gut metagenome | biome: gut microbiome; material: fecal sample | place: Denmark | collected 2008 | reverse complement strand
ATCGTAATTTGTCGCGACATGCGCGTGACAAATTACTCTCTGCGCGGAGCGCGTGTCGCAGCCGCCTCACGGGCGGCAAGGCACGAAGCGCAGCGAATCCCCTTGAAAAGGCGGCATAGCCGCCTTTTCAAATACTCAAAAACGCGGGACTCAGTCCCGCGTTTTTGAAGTAATATAGAGCATTAAAGCTGCAACATCCGCCGGACTGACGCCCGAGATTCTCCCCGCCTGCCCCAGATTCTGCGGACGAATGGCGGCGAGCTTTTCGCGCGCCTCCAGACGGAGACCGTCGATTTTCGCGTAATCGATATCCTCGGGAATGGCGCGGTGCTCCAGGCGCGCAAACTCCGCGACCTCCGCCATCTGGCGGCGGATGTAGCCCTCGTATTTGACGGCGATCTCCACGCTCTCGGCGAGTGCGGGCGGGAAGGCGCGGCAGCCCGCATCAAAATCGCGCAGGTCGTCATAGGTGAGCTGCGGGCGGCGCAGCAGCGCGATGAGGGGGCTGCCGTCGCGCACCTCCGCCGTGCCGCGCGAAGTCAACAGCGCGTTGAGCGCGTCGGACGAGGGGACGCCCGTGTGCTCGAGGCGCTTGATCTCGCGGCGCACCGCGTCGTATTTGCCCACGACCTTTTGCAGCGTTTCATCGCTGACAAGGCCAAGCTCGTGTCCGATGGGCGCAAGGCGCTCGTCGGCGTTGTCCTGCCGCAGGATGAGGCGGTACTCACTGCGGCTCGTCATCATGCGATAGGGTTCGTTCGTTCCCTTGGTCACAAGGTCGTCGATGAGTGTACCGATGTACGCCTGCTCGCGGCCCAGAATGAACGGCGTTTCGCCCTTTAATTTGCGTGCGGCGTTCACGCCCGCGACGAAGCCCTGCACCGCCGCCTCCTCGTACCCCGACGAGCCGTTGAACTGTCCCGCGCCGTACAGGCCCGAAATGTGCTTGTATTCAAGCGTCGGATAGAGCGCGGTCGGGTCGATGCAGTCGTATTCGATGGCGTAGGCCGGGCGCATGATCTCCGCGTGCTCAAGGCCCTTGACCGAGTGCAGCATTTCGATCTGCACCTCCTCGGGCATGGACGACGAAAAGCCCTGAATGTAGAGTTCTTCTGTATCGAGGCCCATGGGTTCGATGAAGAGCTGATGGCGGGGCTTGTCGGGGAATCGGACGATCTTTGTCTCGATACTTGGGCAGTAGCGCGGACCGACGCCCTCGATGACGCCGGAGTAGATGGGACTGCGATCCAGATTCTCGCGGATGACGCGGTGCGTCTCCTCCGTGGTGTAAGTCAGGTAGCAGACCGCCTGATTTTCGGGCGGGTGTTCCGTCGAAAACGAGAACGGCAGCGGCGTTTTGTCGCCCGTCTGCACCTCCATCTGAGAAAAATCGACGCTGCGCGCGTTCACACGCGGCGGCGTGCCGGTCTTGAAACGGCGCAGCGGCAGTCCGAGCTTTTTGAGCGCGTCCGCCAGCGTCAGCGAGGCGTGCATCCCGTCGGGGCCGCTCTCGCGCACACATTCGCCGACGATGGTGCGGCCATCCAAAAATGTGCCCGAGCAGAGGATGACAGCCCTGACCGCGTAAACGCCGCCTGTCTCGGTCACAACGGCGGACACGTGGCCGTCGGGGACGCGTAAGTCGACGATCTCCCCCTGCCGCAGCAGCAGATTTTCCTGCGTTTCGAGCGTGTGCTTCATCACGCTCTGGTAGCGCCGCCGGTCGGCCTGCGCGCGCAGCGACCAGACGGCGGGGCCCTTGCCCCGGTTGAGCATGCGGTATTGAATGCAGGCTAAGTCAGCCGCCCTTGCCATCTCGCCGCCGAGGGCGTCGAGCTCGCGCACGAGATGGCCCTTGCCCGTGCCGCCAATGGCGGGGTTGCAGGGCATGTTGCCCACCGCGTCTAAGTTGATGGTAAAGCACACCGTTTTCATGCCGAGGCGCGCACAGGCAAGAGATGCCTCGATGCCCGCGTGTCCCGCGCCGATGACGGCGACATCATAGCTTCCGGCAGAAAATTCACGCATAGCCTCAGCCCCTTTCCAGTGTGATGACCGCCACCTGCGGCCTGTTCAGAATGCGCGGGATGACGCGCGGCGAGTTTCCGAGCCCGCGGTTGACGAAGACGGACGCGCCGTTGTCTGAATAAAAGCCCGCCGTGTGCGTGGGGAAGAGGTTCCTCTGCGTGCCGAACACCCCGCCCACGAACGGAAATCTCCAGATGCCGCCGTGGCCGTGACCGGAGATCGTTAAGTCTGCACCGAGGAGACTGTATTCCCGCACAAAGCGGTCGTTTCGGTGCGCCAGCAGCAGCCAGAAGGGGTCGCCGTATTTCGCGTAGACCTCCTGCGCAAGCTCGTACGGTGTCTCCTGATCGGCGTAGCCGTTCGGATCGTCGATGCCTGCGAGGATGATACTGTCGCCATTTCGCGTGAGCGGTACGAATTCGTTCGAGAGCACCGTCACGCCGCTCTCCCGCAGCGTGCGCTTGATCTCCTCCACGACCTTTGTGCCGTGACCCCACTCGTGGTTGCCCGTGACGTAATACGTCGGTGCGATGGCCGAGAGCGCCGCGCCGACCTCACCGGCGTAGATGGTCGGGTTCTCGGTCTTGCGGTCGACTAAGTCGCCCGTCACGAAGATATACTCCGGCTGTGCGGCCTTGACCGCACTGTACAGGCGCTCGTTGCCCTTGCCGAAGTATTTGCCATGCAGATCGCTGAGCTGCACGATGCGGCAGCCGTCAAAGCCCGCAGGCAGCGCGCCTGAGGTGAATGTCGCCTCGTCGGTCTCGATGCTGCGGTTGCCCCAGTAGAGGTAAATGCCGAACAGCACGATCAAAATGAGCAGGTTGCGCCAGAAATGATGTTTTTTTCTTTGTCTCGCCATGGGAACTCCAATCTATAAGGAGGCTATAAGCCAAAAAGCCTCGCAGAGTTGCGTGCCGCGCACGGCACGCAATCAATTCAAATCCGTTTTCTGCCGCGACACGTGCGCCCTCCAGAGGGGCTTCTCTTGCCCGCTGCGGGGCAATTCACCTTCTGGCAGAAAACACTTTGCGCGGAGCGGAAAACGGTGAAGCGCCGTCTGTGACGGAAACAGCAAGCCGTTTTCGAGGAAGCGGCACGATTGGCGCGCCTGAAAGGGCGCGGGAATCGTAATGTCGCGACGGTGCAATGTCGCAGCCGCCCTGCGGGTGGCAAGGCACGAAGCGCAGCGAATTCTCCTCGAAAAAGCGGCGCGCCGCTTTTTCGACAATAGTAAGGGGCGGCTTTTGCCGCCCCTTATTGTAGCACATTGCCCTGCCTTGAAACAAGAAATTTTATTCCGCGCTCTTGAGGCTCTCGACCATGTCGATCTTCTTCATCCTGAAGTGCGCGAGCACGTTGACGAGCAGCGAGAACAGCGCCGTCAGGATCGCCGCGTACACGTAGGCCGACGGCGCGGTCTGCCGCCCGAACATCATGAGGTCAATTTCCGTCGAGCGCACAAGGTAAATGTGCAGCCAGTGGCCCATAAAGCAGCCGAGCAGGATGCCGAACAGCGTGAGCACGATGTTCTCGCGATACACATAGGCCGAGACCTCGCCGTCGTAAAAGCCCAGCAGCTTGATCGTCGCAAGCTCGCGCTGGCGCTCGGTGATGTTGATGTTCGAGAGGTTGAAGAGCACGACCATCGCCAGCGCCGCCGCCGCCAGAATGATGATGACCACAACGAAGTCCACGCGCTCCATGCTGTGCATGTAGGTATCCTGCGTGTCGCGCATGCGCGAGGTCGTCGCCACGCCGCTCATGTCGAGCAGCTTTTCAAAAATGGCGTTGCAGGTGTCGGTATCGTCGCTCGTGAAGTTCAGAAGGTAGGCGTTCGGCTCGCCGTCGGCGTGGAGCGCATTTTCATAGTAGCCGGGCGTCATATAGATGAAGTGGCCCGTATAGTGCTCGTAGATGCCCGCGACCGTCACATCGCCGCGCACGTCGCCGTCGAGGAAGAAGGTGTCGCCCACCGAGACCTTCAAAAGCTCGGAGAGCTTCTGGTCGATGTATACGCCCTCATCGCCCATTGTGATGGGATCTCCGCTCTTGTAGTCGAAAAGGTCCACGACCTTGCCGATCTCGTCGGAGGCCATCACCTCGACATAGGCGGTGGTTGAATAGGAGGGGGTGACCACCGTGGCGGACGAGGCCGCACAGGGGATGTAGTTCACAACGCGGGAGTCGCCTGCGAGGAAGTCCTCCACCGCCGCGCGCTCCTCGGGCAGGGCGTTGTCGGCAAGCGTCACCTGTGCCGAGTAGTGGAACAGCTCGTCATACTGGCGTGACATCGTGAAAAGAAGCGATGAGCGCATGCCAAAGCCCGCGATGATGAGCGCCGTGCAGCCGCCGATGCCGATGACCGTCATCCAGAAGCGCTTCTGGTAGCGGAAGAGGTTGCGCGCCGTGACCTTGTGGATGAACGACATGCGCTTCCACAGGGGTTTGATGTACTCAAGGAACACGCGCTTGCCCGCCTTCGGCGTGCGGGGGCGCATCAGGCTCGCAGGCGTTTCGCGCAGCGTGGCAAGGCAGGCCCAGAGCGTCGCGACTGTTGTGCAGGTGACCGCCGCAAGCACGGAAAAGAGCGAAATATCCGTGTAGGCGTGCAGCTCGATATCCGGCATCTGGTACATGATCTGATAGGCCGTGAAGATCATCTTCGGGAACAGGATATAGCCGATGACAAGGCCCAGAACGCCGCCGACAAGGCTCGGCAGCAGCCCGTAGCCGATGTACTTCCGTGAGATCGAAAGGCGGCTGTAACCGAGCGCCTTGAGCGCGCCGATCTGCACGCGCTGCTCTTCGACCATGCGCGTCATCGTCGTCAGGCACACGAGCGCCGCGACGAGGAAAAAGATGATCGGCAGCACGCTCGCGAGGTTCGCCATACGGTCGGCGTCCTGGCCGAAGCCCGTGTAGCCGGGGTTGTAGCTGCGGCTGAAGATGTACCATTCGCAGCTGTCGATATCCGCGACCTTGCGGCGCGCGTCGGTGATCTTTTCCTGTGCGTCGGCGATCTTCTCGTCGGCCTCCGCCTTGCCGTCCGCGTATTCGCGCAGGCCCTTGCGGTAGTCCTTTTCGCCGTCCGTCAGTTCGCGGTAGGCGTCGGCCAGCTCCTGTGCGCCGTCGGCGTATTTCTCTTCGCCGTCGTAGTAGTCCTTCCAGCCGTCGTCGAGTTTTTTGCGCGCGTCAGAAAGCTCCTTTTTCGCGTCCGCGAGCTGCGCAGGCGCGTCGTTGAGCTGCGCTTTTGCGTCGTCCAGCTGCTTTTTGGCGTCAAGCAGCTCTTTTCTGCCCGCGTCGAGCTCAGCCTCGCCGCTGTAATACTCGCTCCAGCCGTTGTCCAGTTCCCGCTTGTTTGCGGCGATGCTGCTCGCGCTGACGCTGTTTAACTGCGAGAGGTTCTCTTCCAGTTCCGCCTTCGTCGCCTGCGCGGTCGCAATGCCCGCCTCAAGCTGCGGCTTCGCGGCCTGCGCTTCAGCAAGCATCTGCTTCTGCTCCGGCGTCATATATTCGGGTGGAATCTGCGAGAGTTGGTCGATTGCTGTATTGACTGTAACCAACTGATCCTGCATCTCGTCAATCTTGCTCTGCGCCTTCGCAATACCGCCGGTGAGCTGTGCGCGCATACCGCCCAGCGCGCCGTCCGTCGCGGCGATGGCTGCGCTGTCGCCGCGGCCGAGATCGTCGAGCAGCTTCCCCGGCGCGCCCGCATAAGGAGAGCCTGTGCCCGCGAGCGCGTCCGTCACAGTCTTGGCCAGCGAATTGAGCTGCTGCTGGCCGCTTTCCAGTTTGCTCCTGCCCGCGGCAAGCTCTTTTTCGCCGCTCTCAAGCTCCTTGACGCCGTCCTCGTACTGTGCGAGGCCGTCTTCATACTCTGCCCTGCCCTTTTCGTACTCGTCCAGCGCGTCTTCGTACTCTTCCATGCCGTTGAGGTATTGCATTTCGCCGTCGTCGAGCTCGATCTTTGCATCGTCCAGCTCGACGCGCGCGTCCTTGAGCTCCTGCTGGCCGTCGTAGTAGTCCTTCCAGCCGTCGTCGAGCTTCCTGCGCGCATCATTCAGTTCTTTTTGCGCGTCGCCGAGCTTTTCGTCGGCCTCGGCCTTCGCGTCGTCCAGCTCTTTCTGTGCATCGTCGAGCTTTTCCGTCGCCTCGTCGACAAGATCGTCGTGCCGCAGCTGAGAGCGTGCGTCGCCGAACGGCTCCAGCTCGTCGATGACGGCGTCGATATAGTCGTCATAGTCGCTGTAAAACGCGGTCATCTCCGCCGCGCCGGAAACGCGCACATAGGCTGCCATGTAGTAGTCGAGCGTGAACGCCTCGCGCGGCAGGTACAGATACGCCTTGACCGTGCCGCTGCCGAGCGTCGACGTGCCGCGCTCCACCGCAAGGTACACGGGCGAGTGCACCGTGCCGACGACCGTATACGTGTCCTGCGCGAGCGCGTCGGAGAGATCGTCCCCCGGCGTCAGGGTGATGCGATCTCCGATCGCGATGTTCATCAGCGAGAGCATGTTTTCCTCCACCACGCACTCGTCCGCGCGCTCGGGCATGCGCCCGTCGCGCAGCAGCACCTCGTTGATGCCGCGGCCCGTGAGGGAGAGGACCTTGACCACCGCGTCGAGCGAGGCGGACGAGGCAAACGCGTCGATGACGTATTCGCCCTCGGCGTCCTCGACCTTGTCCTGTGCTCGAAGAGAGGTAATGTCATCGTCGGTCAGGCCGAGCGTTGAAAGCACCTGAATGTCCGCCAAGTGCAGGGAATCGAGATAGTCGTCGCCCGTGCGCTTCATGTCCGGCGCGGTCGCCTTGAGACCGGAGAGAAACGCGACCGATAGCGCGACCAGGATCATAATGGAGAAAAAGCGGCTGCGCGTGTGCTGGATCTCGCGCCAGAAGTCCTTCTGCATGGCGTTTTTCATCGCGCCGCCCCCTTTCGTTCCGATTTCTTCGTTACCATTCGATCAGTTCCACGCTGGTCGGATGCTCATTGCACTGCATACTCTCCACCGTGCCGTTTTTGATGTGGATGACGCGGTCGGCCATCGGCGTGATGGCGCTGTTGTGCGTGATGACCACGACCGTCACACCCTTTTGCCGGCAGGTGTCCTGCAAGAGCTTGAGGATCTGCTTGCCGGTCACATAGTCGAGCGCGCCGGTCGGCTCGTCGCAGAGCAGGAGCTTCGGATTTTTCGCGAGCGCGCGGGCGATGGCGACGCGCTGCTGCTCGCCGCCGGAGAGCTGACCGGGGAAGTTGTTCGCGCGCGCGGACAGGCCGACTTCGTTCAAGACCGTCGCTGCGTCGAGCGGGTCTTTACAGATCTGCGCCGCGAGCTCGACGTTTTCAAGCGCCGTCAGGTTGCCGACGAGGTTATAGAACTGGAAGACAAAGCCGATGTCGTGGCGGCGATAGGTCGTGAGCTGGCGGGCGTTGAAGCCGCTCACAAGCGTCCCGTCGACCGTGATGGTGCCGCCCGAGCAGGCGTCCATGCCGCCGAGCATGTTGAGGACCGTCGTCTTGCCCGCGCCCGAGGGGCCGACGATGACGCAGAATTCACCCTTTTCGATCGTAAAGCTGATGTGGTCCACCGCGCGAATTTCGGTCTCTCCGCTGTGGTAGACCTTGGAAACATCCTCAAATGTGACGAAAGCCGCCATAGTCCGACTCCTCCGCTTCAAATATCGTTTCTATTTTATTATAAGTGGAAAATAACGGAAATGCAAGTGTAGATATAGCAGCTTGCATGAAAAAGCCGCTAATTTTTTAGGCAAAACCATGAGAGCTGACGATTGAAATTTGCCTTTTCCGCGCTTATAATACAAACTGAAGTAAATGAAGGAAAGGAGCGTGAAAACGAATATGTTTGAGAACTTCATCAAGCAGGATGTTGACGACATGATCTTCGGCAGCACCAAGCAGATCATCAGCGAGCGCTGAGATCCGTTGTATCGACCACGCGAAAGCGTGGCTTTTTTGTTTTTATCGCCGGAAAGGCGAAAAAGGGCCGCTTCCACGGGAATTTTCGTCCCGAGAGGCGGATTTTTCTTGCCTTTGCACGGTGTGTGTGATATACTTTTTCGGCTAATGAAGGATAAAAGTAAGGAGAGAGAACGCCATGGCTGTGATCGAATACGATTCCTACAAGCAGAAGCTGCTTGCGATGGACGAAACATTTGAAAACCTCTTCAAGGCGCTGGAGATCGAGCAGGCCCGTCAGGAGCTGAACCGCCTCGAGCTTGAGGCGCACGAGGACGGCTTCTGGAACGATCTGGAGCGCTCGCAGAAAAACCAGATGCGCTCCAAGCAGCTGCACAATAAAATTCACCGCTACGAAAAGCTCGTTTCCACGCGCGACGATCTGCTCGCGCTGATCGACATGGGAACGGAGATGGACGACGCGAGCCTGCTGCCAGAGCTCGAAGAGGGCTACAAAAAGCTCGAAGCCGATGTGGAGCAGGCGCGACTCACGACGCTCCTTTCCGGCGAATACGACAACTGCAACGCGATTCTGACCTTCCACGCCGGCGCGGGCGGCACCGAGGCGCAGGACTGGGCGCAGATGCTCTACCGCATGTATATGCAGTGGGCGAACAAGCACGGCTTTGAATTCGAGATGCTCGACTATCTCGACGGCGACGAGGCCGGTCTCAAGAGCGCGACGGTCATGGTCAAGGGCGAGAATGCCTACGGCTACTTAAAGGGCGAAAACGGCGTGCACCGCTTAGTGCGCGTTTCCCCGTTCGACGCGAACGCCCGCCGCCAGACGAGCTTTGCAGCCCTCGAGGTCATGCCTGAGCTGCCCGACGACATTGAGGTCGAAATTCGTCCCGAGGATATTGAAATGCAGGTCTACCGCGCGTCCGGCGCCGGCGGCCAGCACGTCAACAAGACGAGCTCTGCCGTTCGACTCATCCACAAGCCCACGGGCATCGTCACCGCCTGCCAGACCCAGCGCTCGCAGTTCCAGAACCGCGACTACGCCATGCAGATGCTCAAATCCAAGCTCATGGAGCTCAAAATTCAGCAGCACGCGGAGAAGATCTCCGACATCAAGGGCGTGCAGCTCAAGATCGAATGGGGCAGCCAGATCCGCTCCTACGTTTTCATGCCCTACCAGCTCGTCAAGGACACGCGCACCGACTACGAGACCGGCAACATCCAGTCCGTCATGGACGGCGACCTCGACGGCTTCATCAACGCGTATCTGACGAAGTCCGCGAACGGGGAGCTGAAAAAGTAATTCAAAAATGCACTGCGGTGCATTTTTGATTTGGGTTTTGCCGAGCGCTGCGTCGCACTCACTCCGTTCGCACGCTTGCGCTCTAAGGGGTATTTTTTCCAACGCACATGTCGTTGGAAAAAATGATTGCATTTTGATTCCGGCGCTGCGGCGCCGGAATTTTATATGTCGGAACGAAAAAGGTAAACAGGGAGGAAACATGGAAGAAAATACCAGAGAAAACAAGATGGGCACGATGCCCATCGGCAAGCTGCTGGCCAACATGGCGGGGCCCGTGATGATATCGATGCTCTTTCAGGCGCTCTACAACATTGTCGACAGCGTGTTCGTCGCGCGGCTCAGTCAGGACGCAATGAACGCCGTATCGCTCGCTTTCCCGCTGCAAACGCTGTGCATCGCGTTCGCCGTGGGCACGGGCGTCGGCATGAACGCGCTGCTCGCGCGTTCGCTGGGTGAAAAGAACATGCAGGCGGTCGACCGCGCTGCGGGCACGGGACTTTTCCTGACGCTCTGCACCGCCGCCGTCTTTGCTGTCCTCGGCTTTTCACTCGCCACGCCGTTTTTCCGCTTTCAGACGGAGAATGCGCAGATCATCGCCTACGGCAGCGACTATGTGATGATCTGCATCGGCGGCTCGCTCGGACTGTTCCTGCAAATTTACGGCGAGCGCCTGCTCCAGTCCACGGGGCGGACGGACCTTTCGATGATCTCGCAGATCGCGGGCGCGGTGTGCAACATCGTGCTCGACCCGATTTTGATTTTCGGCCTTCTGGGCTTTCCCCGCATGGAGGTCGCGGGCGCGGCGGTCGCCACGATCGTCGGCCAGTTCGTCGGCGCGGGCCTCGGCCTTTTCCTGAACCTCAAGAAAAATCCCGAGGTGCAGATCCACCTCAAGGACATCCGTCCCCACCGCGCGACGGTGGCGGACATCTACGCCATCGGCATTCCGTCGATCATCATGCAGTCCATCGGCTCGGTGATGATGTTCGGCATGAACAAAATTCTCATCTCGTTCACCGAGGCGGCGACCGCGGTGTTCGGTGCTTACTTCAAGCTCCAGAGCTTCATCTTCATGCCGTGCTTCGGCCTCAACAACGCGATGGTGCCCATCGTGTCGTACAACTACGGCGCGCAGAAATTCGACCGCGTGCGCAAGACCGTCCGCCTGACAGTCTTCACGGCCATCGGCATCATGTGCGTCGGCTGCGCGCTCTTCGAACTCATCCCCGAAACGCTGCTGGGGATGTTCTCGCCGACGGACGAAATGCTCTCTATCGGCCGTGTTGCGCTGCGCATCATCGGCGTACACTTCCCGCTCGCGGGCTTCAGCATCATCGCGGGCAGCGCGTGTCAGGCGCTCGGCAAGCCCATCTATGCGCTCATCAATTCCGTCTGCCGCCAGATCGTCGTGCTGCTGCCGGCGGCGTATCTGCTCTCGCTCACGGGGCGGCTCGAGCTTGTGTGGCTCGCCTTCCCGATCGCGGAGGTCGTGAGCGTCATCCTGAACGCCACGTTCCTGCGGCTCACGTACCGCGTCTCGCTCGAGAGAAAATAATTTTGCCTGCGCGCAGACGCAGATCGGAGAGAGCCTCTTATTATAGAAGAGGCTCTCCCCTTTTATAAACGTTCCGCACGGCGGTTCAAATTTTTTCTTTTGACAGACCGCACAGACGCGGGTAAAATACATTTGATAAGCTACGCTTGATAAATTGTTTTCGCAGGAGAACCTATGAAAAGACAACTTGCAGCGCTGCTGCTGACGATT
>UMCH01081546.1_pt1 | contig 11043 bp, 10 predicted proteins | sample 1964201 | NCBI WGS metagenome assembly UMCH01 (sample SAMEA4835965, study PRJEB28245) | human gut metagenome | biome: gut microbiome; material: fecal sample | place: Denmark | collected 2008 | reverse complement strand
CTCGATTTTCTCGATCATCATCTGCGCGAAGAGGTCCAGCGCCTTGTCCTCGCTGTTCGGGCCGTCGGCATTCCTTTTCCTGTAAGCTGCCATGGCCGTTACCCGTTGGTGTTATCCGATTCGGGAACATATTGTGCCAGCTCTTCCGCCCGGCAGGAGATGTCCGGTTTCCCGTTGTGTACCGTTACGGTCATTGCGCCCTTGACCTCTACCCGCGCTCCGGGCTGCAACCACTCCTCGCGCCCGCGGTCGAAGCACAGGAATCGCACCCACTGGTATTCGAATCCCTCGTCCGTCTTCTCCGCGCTGAACGCCGAGAATACCGTGTAGGGCTTGCCGTTCTTATCCTTCCGTTCTTCGATGTTTTTACCTACCTTTCCTCGGAACGATATCTCGCCCCCGATGGCGTCCGCAGCGTCTGTCGCCGCCGGAGCGATACGGTCTGCAAAAAGGTTGAAATAGAGCCTTTCGCCCCTTCGTTTCAGGTACATCGTACCCGTGGCCTCGATACGCGAACCGCTGCGGTATCCCGCGGCCTCCTCCGGCCCGCCGTCCCGGCTTACGCCGATCTCTACCGTTTCGCTCTGCCCGTCCTTGCTCTGAATGGCGACGCGGAGCGGGAAGGACAGGAATGTTTTCTCTTCCTTTCCGGTGCGCGTGGCCGCGTCCCGGCCGATCGTGCCGCACACCGTAACATTGCATTTAATCATGGTCTTTTTGTCTTTAAGTGATACGCCTGCCACCTCCGAACAACCGTGTGTCGTATTGATGTCGAACCGTTGAACCGGGCTCCCGGTCGGGTGCGCGTATCCTCCTGCGGACGAACCGTGCGGCCCCGGCCGCGAAAATCGCTTTTTTCATAGCGCATAACGTTTATTTGCATGTGTAATCCGCGAAGTCCATCGCATTGAACAATCGCTTGTTGTTGCACCAGTAGGCCAGTCGCCACGCCTCCCGCGAAGGCTTCGTGTTGCTCGTAAAGTCGCGGTAGGGCTGTGCGCATGGTACACAGACTAACGCCTTCAACTCCCGCCTGTGCCCGTCGAGGAACTCCTCGATGTCGGCGTGGGGCCGGATACCGCCCTCCTTATGCGACACCACGCACCACGGGCAGCGGTTCGGGCATCCGCGCGTAAGAAAACCGTAGGCTTCCTCCGCACCGTAGAGCGAGTAATCGGGACACGTATGCTCGACCTCCTGCGGCAGCACCGTCGTATAGTCCCGATACCCCGTTCCTCCGCGCACGACCTCGCAGGAGTACTCGTCCCGGCAGTCGGGCGAATGGGTAAAGACCTTCGACATATACACCCTGTCGTAGCTTTTCGCCGGGTCGGCCATCTCCGCCGTATCGCCGTGGGCCTTATGCCAGGCCGAGAGCTTCATCAGCGCGAGGTTCGGGAACCCCCGTCCGTCCACATCTACCAGTCCGATCCGCATACCGCTAATATCCCGTTTCGGTCTCCGGCTGCGGCACGTCGTCCCACGGGGTGTCCTGCGGGATCTCGATCTCCGTTTGCGGCCGCTTCAGCGTTTCCGTTTCCTCCTCTTCGTACAACTTGGTACAGGAGGCCAGCCCCGTGGCTGCGAGTAGCGCAAGGGCCGTCATCATTCTTGTTCTCATATCCGTATCATTTTTCGGTTTATCTGTCTTTGTGGCGGAGCAGCTTCCCGCCCGCTATTTGAGCCACTCGTCCATGTTCGTACTCAATACCACCGTGCGGCCTCGGCCGCGGCTGTCGCACACCGTGAACTCGAAGTAATTGTCGGTGGTGTTGTAGTTCTTCGCGCCTTCGTAGTTCGAGAAAGCGAAGATGATCTCGGAGGTCCCGTTGCCCTTGTGCACCGAGACCCGTTCCCCGGCACGACGTGGACGATGCGGGCACTCTCCATCTGCGGCCCGAGGTGTACGTTTATGCTGATCTTCGCCGCCGTACGCCGCAGGACAATGCGGCAGGTCGTATTTCCGGCCACGGTCATCGTCTGCATCCCGGAAAGGTACATCGCCCCGTTTTGCAGGAAACCGTCCTGTCCCGTGACGGGCGTGGAGAGGGCGAGCAGTTCCGCTTCGTCCATCTGCCCGAGCGAGTTGCCCGCATTGGCGATAAGATAGACATGGTACGGCTGCATTCAGAATACATAGGAAAACGATACTTCCATTTTGGCCGGGGCCAGCACGACGCGGCGGTAATGCCGTAGGAGTACGTCTTCGACGGGCGACGGACGGGGGGTCCAGCGCGTGTCGTCCATGTAGTAGATACCCAGCCCGCCTTCGAGCGAGAAGCTCCATCGGCGGGCCAGTCTCCACGCATAGCCTACGGACGAGCCCGCGCCCGCCGTCCAGCCGTTGTAGCGGTTGCGTCCGTTACCTACGCGGTAGCGGGCCACGGTGGAGTGCAGGCCCCAGAAGAGGCCCGCGTACGGTTCGCAGCGCCAGCGGCGCACACCGACGGTTCCTGCGAGCACCTTCATCCGCAGGTTGTCCGTGGCGATGGGGTTCCAGTAACCGGATGCCACCACCGACCATCTCTCCGCTACGGCCACCTCTATGCCCGCATTGAGGGTTCCTGTGGCCAGAGCCAGCGCATTGACCCTCACGGCCGCCTGTTGTGCCGAGGCCGCGTTCGCCGCGAGGACGAACAGCAGCAGTGCGAAAATTCTTTTCGTCGTCTTTGCGTTTAATCATTCAGTAATCGCTGCCTCCGGCCATCGGTCCTGCCGTAGCGTGCGGACCGGTCAATCGGCCGGATATTCGGGCACGACATTGCAGTTGTCCCATGCGGTAAAGGAATACTCCGGCTCCCGCGACAGCTCCTTGCGGGGATAGTGGTTCTCGAAGTTGCTCCACCAGACGGCGACCGTCTTCCCCGCGGTGCCCCTGAACGTGCAGCGGCTTCCTATCGGAACCACGAACGCCTGCTTTTCATAGTCCGTCCGGAAATCGCTGTCGCAACTCATCTCGACGAGATCGACCTGGGTATAGATGTAGACGGCCTCCTGTTCGAAGTTCACGTAGAGCGTATCCCGGAAACTTTTCATGGGATGGCGGTACGGGTTCTCGGCCGCGACGGGGTGCGTGAGGTCACTGTCCGCATACCAGGCGTCGAATCTCGATCCGTCTACCGGTTTGAGGGGCACGAGCGGCCCGTCGTCCAGCGACAATATCATCGTGCGGGAGCTTTCGTTCGAGTAGGAGGCGCTCCACTTCACGACCGACATGTTATCGTAATCGACGCCTCCCCGTCCGCGGTGGGTCGTGCTGCGTTTCCATGAAGTATATATCGTCAGGAGGTTGTAAAAGTCGTGCGTGAACGTTTTCGTGTAACGGTATCCGCCCGTATTGCTTACCTCCACCTCGTAGACGAGCCGGTAATTGTCGGCGGTAAACACCCCTCCGGGGATGTAGTCCACCGGAAAGCTGTAAACGCCCGAAGGATCGTTCAGCGGGAGGGTGACGGACGAGGTAAGCGGCTGCCCGTTGAAGAGGAAGGCTCCGTGCTGGCCTTGTAGAAGGCGAACCGTCGCCGACAGGTCGCCGGCTGCCTGCGGATTCTCCACGGTCAGGTTCAGCCGCTTGCCGGGCTCGTAGAGGCAATACCCCTCGAACAGGTAGCCTTCATAGGGGAAGTTGTCCGTAATTCCGACCTCGAACGCATCGACGCGGGTGTCGGTCTCCTTCTCACCCCGGATGACGATCTTGAGCGTATATACCGTATTGCGCCGCACGTCGAAGTTGGTCGTGTTGTTCTCGCCCAGATATACGTCGTAAATCACTTGCCTGCTTCCGCGCTGCGCCTTGATCCGCAGGAAGGTAGCCCCTTCGGGGGCATTGTCGGCGCACTTTTGCTGCTGGTTGACGATTCCCGGCACTTCACCCCGACAGTTCTCTGCCAGATAGTACGTGCGCGACGCCTTGCGGACCTCATACGATGCCATCGTCGACAATTCGGATGAGCATAGCTCCCGGGCCTGCTGATTCTCCGAGAACAGCATCGTGGAGCCAGCCATATCCATCATCTGCACGGATTGCAGCTTCAGGTCGTAGAATGTCCCGTCAAGGGAGATGTTGCAGACGATCTTGGCCACATTGCGCCGCACGGAGACCGTAACGCTTTGCGTTTTCGGCCCGACCGTACAGACCGCCTGTCCGGACATGGGCAGCGAAGCGTAGCTCCGGGGCACGCGAAACTCGTAGGCCAGCAGTTCCTCGCGGTCCATCGCGCCCATATCTTCGTGCAGGTTGGCCACGGCATATACCTCGTATTCCCCGACGGGGACGGAACATTCCAGTACGTCGCCCCGCACGTAAAAATGCTGCGGCCGCGCTATTCTCCTGACGTCGTACAGGAAGACGTTGACATTCTGCACGGCCTTTTCGTCCGCAGCCCGTGCCGCCAGACGCAGCCCCTCTTCGCAGATGTTCAGCGTGAGCCGGGCCTTCGTCCCTTCGGCCGTTTCCGGCTCCTCCTTGACGCATCCCGCTAGTGCGAACAGCGGCAAAATCCATATCAGTATCTTTCTCATAGCAATTTCAAAAAATCGGGAGAGAGAATCCGGGTAATCCGTACCCCTCTTCCTATGTTCGTTACATACCGAGGTTTACCTCCTGATTGATCGGGCCCTCCCAGTCGGCCGGGGTAATCGTCACGGCCACGTCGGCGCCGGTCAGACCGCTGATGTTCACGCTCACGCGGCGGTAGGTGTTGCGGCTGATCGCCTTGCCGCTGTCGCCGTTCAGAGCCACTTCGTAGCTGACGGGAATCTGGTCCGAGGTCGTGGCGAAATCGCCGTCGTTGTCGTAGACCCCTTCGAGCGTCAGCAGCACGTTCTCGGCCGGAGCGCTGTTTTCGCTCCCGTACACGTAGAACAGGTTGGCATATTTGCCGCTCTGCTCTTTCGAAGCCTGTGTCTGGCTGAAGTCATGCGCGACGACGGCCAGGTTATCGGCCCCTCCGGAGTGCTGTGTTCCGTTGAAATAGGAAATCGAGGATGCGGCGCGGGAAACGGTCGCCGAGGCGATCTTCACGCGGCCCGGATATGCGGCCGCGAACTTGCTGTCCGTAGCGGTCTGCACGGCGATCTTGGCCACGAGCCTTTCGATGCCGATCTGCACGTCGGTCGTTTGTCCGGCCTGCGCGATGGCCTTCGTCGCCGAGCCGGTCATGGTAAAGCCTCCGCTTCGCACGGCCTTGGTCGTCACTTCGTCGAAGGTGCCGTTGTAGCTTGCGGCTTCGCTTTCCGTGGTGCTTCTCAGTTCGGTCAGGTCGGCCACCTTTTCCGGATTGTCGGAGTTGGCTACGACGTAGAACTTGTACAGCTCGCCCGGTTTGGCCTCCGGTACGGGGATGGTGGCCGCCTGTCCGGAGATCTCCGCGGCGGAGAACCTACGCTGCAAGACCGCACGGTCGCTCCCGTCGAAGACGAACAGCGTGAGGGAATTGATTTTCTTTTCCCAGCTTTCGGCCGCCGCCGTCGTGCCGAAGAAGGCGCGGGTCATCGCGGGCGTCTTGTCCGTTAGGGTAATCTTCACTACGCCGCCCTTCGCGGTATCCGCGATCTCGTCGGCGTTTTTGGAACACGAGGCCAGCATGGCCAGAGCGGCCGCAGCCGCCAGAAACATCTTTGTCATAAAATTGGAATTAATTGATTTTATGCCGCATGCCGCGGCGGTTAGTAAAAATGGGCCGGTCGATGGCCGGCTTTGCTACATGCCGCCCCGGACAAAGGTGTGCCTGATTGTTGTTGAACCTTCGGACTGCGGGCCTAATCGGGAGCGCGTATCCGGATGTAGACGAATCCTGCCGCCAGCAGCAGTTGCACCCCCGCGAAGACCAACGTCGCCGCCGGGCCGAAATGTTGCAGGCAGAGCAGCACATGCAGGGCACACATGGATATTCCGAGCAGATAGCCTCCTGTTTGTATCATCGCGTCTTTCATGGTACGGCTATCTTTTCAGGTTCTCTGTCTGTCCCCTCTGTTCGGCCATGCCCTGCTCGAAGTTGCGCGAGGCCGTCTCCGCGAGGACGACGGAGTTCAGCAGGCCCGCCACGCGCATCCGCCGGGCCTGCTCGGAGAGCGAACCGTCGTTCAGCGCGGCCGACAGACGGCTCATCTCGGCGGAGGTCAGCTCGCGCGACACCCGGACACTCCCGTTGTCCGCTTGCAGCGTGGCCCTGCCGTTTTCGCCGACAGCCAGCTCGCAGCTTTTCATGCCCGGCAGCAGCGGTTTCAGGTCGATTCTCCGGCTGTCCATAGCCGCCGACACGGCCGTCCGCTGCTCCTCCTCACTGCGGCCGTCGATCTGCGCCGCCAGCAGCATCAGGGAGGCAAAGGCCGTCACGGCCATCTCCACCACCGGGTCGTTGCATCCCGACAGCCCCACGCCGCTGTCTTCTGACGAAAGCAGCTTCTTCATCCACTCGTCGGGCGAAAGCCTCTTTTCGGTCCCGGCCTCTTCCGCGCCCTTGTATTTGGCCAGCAGGTCGTTCCCGTCGTGCAGCGCCTGCTGCTTGAGGTTGCCCTTGCGGGCGATCTCTGCCAGGTACGCCGCTGGGTCTACGTCCCGTTGTGTGCCGTCCGCGTTGATCTGCCGGACGCCGAAATGCAGGTGTGCCCCGTCTTTGCTCGTCGTGCCGAGCTTTTGCCCGGCCTGTACCGTATCGCCGACCTTCACGGCCATATCGCCGAGGTGTGCGTAGGTACACTGCACGCGGCTGCCGTCCGCGCGGGTGTATTCTACTGTGACGGACTTCCCGCCGACGGCGACGACCTTGCCGCCGCGCTCGGTGGTCTGCACCGCATCGCCCTTGCAGCGGATGTCTATTCCCTTGTGTATCTGCTGCTTCGTTCCGTCTTCCGGGTCCGGCCGCATCCCGAAAGGCGAAGTGACGAACAGGAACTCCTCCCGTTCGACCGGAAAGGCATACTCCGCCGCGGTCTCCGCTTCCCGGAGCGGATTCTCTTCCACGCCGAAGCGCTTGCCCTGCGCCTCCATCTCCCGCATGACCTGACGGTCGTAGCGTTGCAGCCCGTTCTGCTCGATGATCCGTTGCAGGCTGTCGGCATAGCGGCCTCCCGTGGCATAGCCCGCCTGTTCGAGGCCCTGCGTCCAGCCCTTGTAATCGTCGGGCGCGAGCGCGAAGCAGCGGGCATAGCGGCCGTTCTCCTTCAGGAAGCGGGAGTGGTGCTCGTAGGAGTCGCCCACGCTCTCGTAGCTGCAAAATTTCTCGTCCGGACGGTCGTCCGTGTACACGCCGTAGCGTCCGCCTTCCGCTATCCATTCGGGCGTGGCCTTGATGCCGAAGTGGTTGTTCTCGTTCACGGCCAGACGGCTCTGCCCGTTGGCGCTCTCCAGTATGCCTTGTGCCAGCGTCACCGAGGCGGGAATGCCGTAGCGGCGCATCTGCTCCATGGCGTATTCTGCGTACTGTCGTGCATATTCTTCGTTCTTGCTCATCGTCCCGTCTCCTTATCTGTGAATACTTCTGTGCGCCTCCGCTCCGATCTCTTCCTGTGTGTCCGCGTCCCGCTCATGTGTTGCCGGCAGTTCGCTGACGGCGACGCGCTCGCCGGCCCGCACGAGTTTCGCCAGATAGCTGTCGAATTTCTCCTGCGGGAACTTTGCGGAGGAGGTAAAGCCGTGCTCCGGGTGCTCGGCAAGCGTGAGCCCCAGTATCTTCGCACCGCGCACGGCATCCTCGTTGTAGAGCCGGTAGTGGTCGCCTGTGCGAATCAGTTGCAGGGCGTCGGGATGTTTCGCTTTGGTTTCATCCCACAGCTTCCGTTGCGGAGTGTGCTCCTCGTCGCTTCGGGCCTCCTCCCGCTCCTGCACGGCCTTTTCTCCCTGCTGTCGGGCCTCGGCCTGCTCCCGTTTCTCCCCGGCGCGTTCCTCCTGCGCCTGTCCCTTGCGCAGCACGTCGGCGAAGAGGGTGGCCGCCAGATGGCGTTTGTAGCTGTCGCGGTCCTCCGCCAGCCACATCCGTTGCCACTGCTGCGGCGTGACGCTCCGGGGCTGTACCTTCGTCCCGTCGATGGTGGCCGCGCAGAGGATACCGTCCGTCTTGGTCTTGAAGACCGACACCCGCTGTATGCGGTTCAGGTCCGTCTCCCGCGTCCGGCTGCCGAACAGGTCCACCTTCAGGTCGGGCTGCGTCTCGGCCAGCGCGTAATACTTATGCGCCAGCTCCATCCGCACCTTGTCGATGTTGCCCATCGCCTGCTTGAGCGTGGAGAAGAAGCGGTTCACATCCTCCTTGTCGGGATAGATGCTGTACCCGCTCCTGTTTTCCGGCTTGAGGTAGAGCGCCCAGCGGTTTTTGTCGTCCTGAATCATCTGTACCCGTTCGAATCCTACCTCGTGGGCCCTCCTGACCGCCTCGTCCACGTTCAGCGTGGAGAGCATCTCCATCGTCCAGTTCTTCAGTCGGGCCAGGGCTACCTGTTTCTCGGCGAAGTAGCTGTCGTCGGGCCGGTATCCCAGCGCTCCGTCGGTGTTGTAGAAGCGTACCTGCTCGATGCTCTCTTTCCGCAGGGCCCGGCCGATACGGGCCTTGTTCATACCCGGTATCTCGTTGTCCGCCTCCGCCGAGGCCCCGGCCGGCAGGATCACGTCCGCTGTCTTCGTGGCGGGGTCGATGACCACCACGATGGTCTTCTCCTCCCGGTTGGGGTGCTGCCGGATCTCGTTGGCCACGAAGTAGTGCTTGGGCATCTGCTCCTTCATCTCCGAGGTCTGACGCCGGTTGCGCAGGGTGGCGTACTCTATCTTTTCGCCCTTTTCCGCCTTGCGGATCACTTCGAGGGCGTTGTTCACGTCGCTTTCGAGGGCGGCCATCAGGTTGGGGTTCTCCTTCAGCTCCCGGCACCAGTAGTCCACCAGATTGAGGTTCTCGTCGGAGAGCCGTGCGGGCAGCCCCAGTTCCAGCATCTTGATTCCCGAGGCCACCTCCACGACCAGCCGTTCCTGTTTGACGGCATCTTCCGAGGGGGCCACGCCGTTTTTCATTACCATGCCCTCGCGGGCGAGCCGCTGCTGGTGTCCCGTGGCGCTCACTACCTGCCGCAGGGCTTCCTGCACGTAGTCGTTGTAATGCTCGAAATCCCGTTGGCGCGGCATATAGACCGCATCCCTGTCCGTCTCGTAGTGGGGCATTCCGCTGCCGTCCGAACGCACGGGTACGAGGTTGTCCCGCATCTTCGTCAGGAAATCGTTGAAGCGGCCGCGCAGCCGCCGCTCGTCGGCCTCCGTGTAACCCCGCTCCACGATGCTGCCGTCCTGTCTGACCACCTCCTCGTAGCCCTCTTTGTCCACGTAGGGCAGTGTCGTCTGGTCGATGTTGAACAGCGTGCGGATCTCGCGGTTATGCACGCCCTTGTACTGCTTGCGTTCCTCCTCGTCTAGTTCCAGGTAGGCTTCCCGGCCGATCCGCTGCTCCGGGTTGTTGCGGTGGACGTATTCGTTCCAGTTGTAGAACAGGAACGGCACGCCCTGCTCGTGTTCACGTACTGCCGCGCCGCGTGCCTTGGCGTCGCCGAACAGTGTGAACAGGTTAGTCCGGCATCCGTTTCGGTCCGAGTGCAAGGCCATGAACAACCCGTTGAAAGGGCTGACGGCGACGCCTTTCGGGTAAAATTTCGGGTAGCCCTTGCCCGCCGCATTGAGCCAGTGGCCGCCTGCGTTCGACGCTTCGCGCAGAGCGGCCGAGAGCAGGACTACCTGTTTCTCTTCGGCGTTCTTTTCGATTTGCGATTTCTCTTTCATATCGTATCTCTTTGATTACGGCGTTATTGAATACCCCGCGTCCGCACGAGGGTCTCCTGCTGCCCGTTGTCGTAGTTCTGCGCGGCGGCCGCGCGGAGCCGGTCGCTTTGGGCGAGCACGGCGTTGGCCAGCGTGTTCAGCGGCAGCGCTCCCGTGCGGTAGGCGTCCGCCACCGTGGGGCTGAGCTGCACGGTACACGGTATGCCGTCTATCGTGGCCACGAGCGTGCTGCCTTGCAGCGCCGGGCTTGCAATGCGCGGGTCGAGCGGTTCGTCCGCATAGCGTTTGTATTTTACCTCTCTGTCTGTCGTGGCCGTGTTTCTGTTTCCCTCCGTTCGTCTTTTTTCCAGCGTCTCGTGCCCCGCCTTGTTCAGCAGGTTGGCGCCGCCCAGGCCGATCAGCAGCATTTTCAGCAGCGGGTTGCGGATGAACATACCCGCTACGATACTCGCTATCGGCAGCAGGTTGTCCCCTAATCGAAGCGATTGCGTCTTGCCTGTGAACGCCCCCAGCAGGATGTCGGGCAGCATGGCGATCACATAGCCGAGATTGCCGGCTACATCGCCCATGCCGTCCAGCCCCAGCGTGCCGAGCACGCCTTCCCATCCGTTCGCGTTGCCCTGCGCCGGTACGGCCTCCTCTCCGCCGCGCTCTTCCCGCGTCTGTTCCCCGGAAAGGGCCGTTCCTTCCTGAAGCGCGTCGTCTTTTTCCTCCTCTTTCCCTTCTTTCTCTCCTGTCCCTTCTTTCCGCACTTCCTCTTTCCCACCGGTTTTCCTGTGCTGCTCTCCGTCCTCCGCGGCTTCGCGTCGGGCTTTGTCCTGCAAGTAGGCTTCCTCCTGCCCGGGGGCGACCACCAGCGGTACGTCCCTGTACCGATCCGCGCGTTCGCGCTCCTCGGCGCTTCGCGTGTCCGGCCAGGGCAGGTACTCCGCGCCCGGCTTCCACCAGCCCGCGAGGTCGTAGCTTACCACCGGTATCTTGTTTCGCAACCGCCCGTTGGCTTCGGACACGAGCGCGTTTTCCGCCGCCGGTATCGCGGCGGCCTCCCGGCGGAATCCCTCGAATACGTTGTCGTCGCTGTCGAAGACGCCCTTGCTGATACACAGCTCCGCCGAGAGGGGTTCCGGCCCCTCCGGCCAGAGGCGCGAGGCCACGGCCGATACTGCCGCGTCCATACCGACGAAGCGGGCCAGTGCCGTCCACGACCCCGCGCCGCCCAGCATCACGGCGTCGGCCGAGACGCCCAGCACCTTGGCCGCGCCTTTCTCTATCTTGCTCGGACGGTA
>UMCH01014302.1_pt1 | contig 11054 bp, 7 predicted proteins | sample 1964201 | NCBI WGS metagenome assembly UMCH01 (sample SAMEA4835965, study PRJEB28245) | human gut metagenome | biome: gut microbiome; material: fecal sample | place: Denmark | collected 2008 | reverse complement strand
CAGCTACGAAAACCAGACGAAAAAGGCCATCACCAACAAGTTCATCCAGGAGGCCATGACGGAGTTCCTCCGCTCCAACCTGGAGATCTACTTCATCGAAAACCCCTTCGACGCCGAGAAGATCGGCGAGCAGGTGCTCATCAACAAGCGCAGCCGGGAGAGCGCGGAGAAGCAGCGGCTCAACATCAAGAAAAAGCTCTCCGGCAACATCGACATCGCCAACCGGGTCCAGAAGTTCGTGGACTGCCGGTCCAAGGACCCGGACAAGCGGGAGATCTACATCGTGGAGGGCGACTCCGCTCTGGGCAGCGTCAAGCTCAGCCGGGACGCGGAGTACCAGGGCATCATGCCTGTCCGGGGCAAGATATTGAACTGCCTGAAGGCCGACTACGCCCGCATCTTCAAAAGCGAGATCATCACGGATCTTATCAAGGTCTTAGGCTGCGGCGTGGAGGTGCAGAACAAGCACGTCAAGGACATGGCGGCCTTCGATTTGAACAACCTCCGGTGGAACAAGGTCATCATCTGCACCGATGGCGACGTGGACGGCTTCCAGATCCGCACCCTGATTTTGACCATGCTCTACCGCCTCACCCCCACTCTCATCGAAAAGGGCTACGTCTACATTGCGGAGACGCCCCTCTTTGAGATCAACTGCGGCGACAAGACCTGGTTTGCCTACTCCGACAAGGAGAAAAACGACATCGTCAAGACCCTGGAGGGCAAGAAGTACAAGATCGACCGGTCCAAGGGTCTGGGCGAGAACGACCCGGACATGATGTGGCTGACCACCATGAACCCGGAGACCCGGCGGCTTATCCGGGTCATGCCCGAGGATGTGGCCGCCACGGCGGAGGTCTTTGACCTGCTGCTGGGCGACAACCTCCAGGGGCGCAAGGACCATATCGCGGAAAACGGCTACAAATACCTCGAAATGGCGGATATCTCGTAATTGCCCCCCGGCCTGGCAACCGGCTGGTGCGATGTGGTCCTGCGGCCGAGCGGATGCGAGAGCCGCCGCGCGAGAGCGCGTTATGAAATCGTCTGCCGCGCAGAGGCATATGCGCCGCGGCTGCGGCGTGGATGCCATATCGCGGAAAACGGCTACAAATACCTCGAAATGGCGGATATCTCGTAATTGCCCCCCGGCCTGGCAACCGGCTGGTGCGATGTGGTCCTGCGGCCGAGCGGATGCGAGAGCCGCCGCGCGAGAGCGCGTTATGAAATCGTCTGCCGCGCACAGAAGAGGAGGCGAACGGCTGTGTCGGGAAAGGAACTGCTGTTTTTGCTGCTGGGCGGCGTGTGCTTCGTCTATCTTCTGACGCTGGGCCTTGTTCTGGCCTGCACGGACGTGGGGTGCGGCATGTTCTTTTATTACAAAGATGGCGGGATCTATTCCTGCAAGACAGACCGCCGTCTGACGGATGACACCCCTGCGAACCGCCGCCGCATTTCCCGCGGGATGGGGCTTTTTTTGATTGCTATGGACTGCCTGGTGTTCGGCGTACTGGCTGCCGCGCGGTTTTTCTGATGCCGGAAGATTTGCCGATGCTCCCGTTTTATGAGAAGTTTTTACCGGAATCTATTTCCCTGCCCGGGGCGGGGAAACGAAAAGGAGGAACCCATTATGAAACGCATCCTCGCTCTGGCACTTTCCCTGGTAATGGCCCTGACACTGTGCGTTCCTGCCTTGGCGGCGGCTCCCGAGCGGCCCGGGTGGGTGAAGGATTGGGAGTATACGGTCTTTGAAGCGGACGATGTCTACACCGGCGAGACCTGGCAGATCGTGGAGCGGCTGCGCTCCGACGCGGCTGCCGGGAATCTCCAGCCCAAGAAGGGGGACGACCGGTACGAGGACTGGCTGGCTGGAGAAAAGACGGGTGCTCCTGCGGCGCTGCGGTTCGAGCTGGGCCTCATCGGCGTACAGTACACGCTGAATGCCGGCAAGCGGACGGCCGTGGCGCAGGCCCGGCGCTACTTCGGCCTGGCTCAGGACACCTACCTGGACGAGGGCGGCACCCGGGATGACGCCACATACAACCTGCTGACGCTGTGGTACCTGCGGGCGGGGATGGTGGAGTGCAGCCCAGGCACCAACCAGACCTTCTCCGGCCTGGTCCTGGAGGAATTCCTGGACCGGTCCGGCTACACCATGGAGCAGTTCCGGGACTGCCCGCTGATGGATCTGGTGACGGAGGCGGATTGGGCCACCATTCAGGAAAACCTCCCTGCTGAAAGGGCGGAAGCGGAGCTGGCCAAGACCCGGGCCAAGGTGACGCTGGACGGCAACCGGATCGACACGGAGAACCTGGCCCGGGTGGTCAATGGCCGGACCATGATCCCGGTGCGGTGCCTGGCGGAGCAGATGGGCGCCGACGTGTCCTATGACAGCACCCTCAAGGCCGCCCGCATCGTCCGGGCGGGGGTGGAGATCATCATGCCCATCGGCAGCAAGATCTGCACCGTCAACGGCGAACCCTTCCAGATGGATGTGGCGCCCTACATTGAAAACGGCCGGACCATGATCCCCGCCCGGTATGTTTCGGAGCTCTTCGGCCAGAACATCCAGTGGATCTCCGACACCCGCACGGCCGCTGTGACGGAGAACAAGGCCCTGGCGGGAGACACGAATCTGGAGCAGTGGGCCATGGCCATGGGCGCCTATCTGGGCGCCGCCAACAACGGCGGCAATCTCACGGTGTTCGGCGGCAAGGGCCGGGGCCTGTCCTACAGCAAGGACGTGATCGGCCAGCCCATGGCCATGGGCACGGTCTATACCTATGAGTGGGCCCGGTACATGCTGGAAGACGGCTGGAGCATCCACGACCGGGCAGAGCTCATCCAGACCGTGTGCGCCATGACGGTGGCCGGGCACAATGCAAGCTTCCTCCACGACGTGGACATGATCTCCTCCATGACGGACGCGCAGTACCGTGCCCTGCTCTCCCAGGCCACAGGCATGGATGCCTACATGTTCCCCTACACCAAGGCCCTGGGAGAAAAGTGGGGCGAGCGGGGCATCCTCTGCTGGGACCTGTTCCGCATGAGCAACCTGGTCCAGTGGGGCTATGCGGCGGGGTATCTTACCTACCCGGAGGCTTTGGCGCTGCTGGAGCCCGCCGCCACGGCCCTCCATGACAATTTTTCCAGCTGGGAAGAGGCCTGCGAGAACTATCTGGACGGCTACAACTGGTGGGCCCGGGAGGACGTGGGGAGCAAGGACCCCTGGACCGTGACCCGCGGACCGTATCTGAAAAACCTCATGGAAAAGAATGAGGACTTGTTTGACGATGCCATGTTCTCCGCGCCCATCAAGGGCGTGGAGGGCCTCAGCGCCCAGGCGCTGCTGGAGTCCGTGCTGGCCGCTTCGGCGGCGTGAGAGATACCCGGGGCCCGTCGCCCCGGAGAGGGTGAGCAGCCGGCCCGCCGGGCCGTACAATCAAAAAAGGAGTGAAGAGTCATGAAGCGCGTGTTTTCCTGGATGCTGACGCTGGTATTGGCCCTGACGCTGTGCGTTCCCGCCCTGGCGGAGGAGTCTGTCCCGCTGTGGCAGGAGTATGGCTGTGCGTCGGAGGAGGAGTGCATCGAGCTGTGGTTCGGCGGAGACCGGAGTGCCTACGACGCCGAGGTGGAACAGCGGCAGGCCCGCCAGCAGTGGGAGGCGGACATGGCCGACGAGATCGCGGCCTTTGACCCGGACGCCTACTGGAGCTCCGGCCAGTGCTGGATGGCGGACTACTACGACTCCAAAGAGGCCTTCATGGAAGAGTGGCTGCTGGAGACGGAGGAGGACTTCCGTGCCTGCATGCTGGAGGACTGGCTGGACAACCAGTGGTGGGACTACTGGAACGCCCATGAGACGGAGCGGCTGCGGGCCCAGCTGGGCGGCGTGGCCGGGGAGACCGGCGTCATGCTGGACGGCAAGTTCATCACCTTCCCCAACGGCAAGCCGGAGGTGACTGCCGGCCACACCATGGTGCCCTGCCGGCCGCTGCTGGAGGCCTTCGGCGGCACCGCGGCCTATGAGGGGGACACGCTGGTGTGCCGGAGTGGAGACGTGACGGTGCGGCTGCGTCCCGGCAGCGCCTCTGCGGAGGTCACGGATGCCAGCGGCACCCGCACCGAGGACATGGGCACCGCCTGCTATACCCGCAACGGCGATACGTATGTCCCCGTCCGATTCCTGGCCGGTGTTTTGGGCTGCGATGTGCTGTGGGACAGCCGCTATGACGCGGCGGTGCTGCTGCAGCGGGACAAGCTGATCGCCCAGGCGGACAGCCAGTTCACCGTTATCAACCGGCTCCTCGCCGCCCTGGCCCAGGAGAGCGGCAAGAACTATCAGACAAAAGTGAAGCTGGAGGGCCAGCTGACGGCGCTGGACTCCATCAACGGCGACAAGACCTACCGCCTGGGCGCGGATATGGAGATCTTGCAAAGCGGCACCACCGTGGAGCTGACTGCCAAATTCAAGCTGGACGGTCTGGATCAGATGCTCGCAGGCCTCTATGCCGATGAGACCACCATACAGGTTTGGAACGAACTGAAGGACTCGGAGCTGGAGGTCATCTACGACGGGGAAAACGGCATGCTGTATGTGAAGCTGCCGGCGCTGGAGCTTTTGAGCTACGGCATGTACGCCGACGGCAGCTGGCTGGCCGTGCCCACGGCCACGATCCAGGAGATGGACCAGATCACCTCCGTGGGCCAGCTGCTCTATGAGAGCGTGTATTCCGCCTACGGCGGCGAGTATGCATACGGTGACCCGGCGCTGATGTATCAGGAGCTGGAAAAGACCGTGGAGGAGGCGGCCGGCTATGTGGGCGACGGCTGCTTTGCCAAGAGCGGCGGCTATCAGGTGCTCCACTACGGCCAGGAGGAATACGAGGCCGAGCTGGCGGAGATCTACGGCGAGGACTATGTGGACTGGGCCAATGGGTTCGAGCAGCTGGAGCTGGAGCTGAAGGTGGCCGAAAGCGGCAGCGCCACGTTCCGGGTGCTGGTGCAGAACCGGGACCAGACGGGCTTCAGCTCGGTGGTGCTGGTGGATGCCCAGGGCACCATCTCTCCCGCCCGGGTGAACATGGACCTGCTGGTGCGGATGAAGAATCAGTTTGACCTGGCCCTGAGCTACACGGCTGTGACGGCCGTGACGGACCAGGTGCCCGCTGCCGCCCCCGGCGACGGCGAGACCGTCATCAACCCCTACGAGGGCTTTACCGGCGAGGTAAGCCCTGAGCCTATGGAGGACGCGGCCGCTTGACGGCCGCGTTTCCTCCGGCGGCAAATTTTAGACTGGAAGTAAGGATCAAGAGACTATGCCAAAAAAGAAGCAGCCGGAGGAGAACCGGCACAAAGCCACAAACCCCAATGTTCTGGGCTTGAAGGCGGCGGTGGTGGAACAGCCCATCACCGACACCCTGGAGCTCAACTACATGCCCTACGCCATGAGCGTCATCGTCTCCCGGGCCATCCCGGAGATCGACGGCTTCAAGCCCTCCCACCGCAAGCTCCTGTACACCATGTACAAAATGGGACTTCTCACGGGCGCGCGCACCAAGTCCGCCAACATCGTGGGCCAGACCATGCGCCTCAACCCTCACGGCGACGCCGCCATCTACGACACCATGGTGCGCCTTTCCCGGGGCTACGGCGCGCTGCTGACGCCTTTCGTGGACTCCAAGGGCAACTTCGGCAAGAGCTACTCCCGGGACATGTCCTGCGCCGCGCCCCGGTATACGGAGGCCAAGCTCACGCCCATCTGCGCCGAGCTGTTCCGGGATATCGACGCCGACACGGTGGACTTCGTGGATAACTACGACAACACCATGAAAGAGCCCGCCCTGCTGCCCACCACCTTCCCCAACATCCTGGTGAGCGCCAACAGCGGCATCGCCGTGGGCATGGCGTCCCAGTTCTGCGGCTTCAACCTCAAGGAGGTCTGCGAGACCACCATCGCCTACCTGAAAAATCCCGACTGCGATCTGACGGAGACGCTGCTGGCGCCGGACTTCCCTACCGGCGGCCAGCTCATCTGCGACCCGGACGCCCTGCGGGACATCTACGATACGGGCCGGGGCAGCGTCCGGGTGCGGGCACGCTACCGGTATGTGAAAGAGGAAAACCTCATCGAGATCTACGAGATCCCCTACTCCACCACCGTGGAGGCGATTCTGGACAAGGTGGCCGAGCTCATCAAGGCCGGAAAGGCCAAGGAGATCGCCGACATGCGGGATGAGACGGACCTGACGGGATTGAAGCTGGCCATCGACCTCAAGCGGGGTGTGGACCCGGACAAGCTCATGACCAAGCTCTATAAGCTCACCCCCCTGGAGGACGCCTTCGCCTGCAACTTCAACGTGCTCATCGCCGGCAGCCCCCGGGTGCTGGGGGTGCGGCAGATCCTGGAGGAGTGGACCGCCTGGCGCACGGAGTCCGTCCGGCGGCGGACGTACTTCGTACTGAATAAGCGCAAGGAAAAGCTCCACCTTTTGAAGGGCCTCAAGCGCATCCTGCTGGATATCGACAAGGCCATCGCCATCATCCGCCAGACCGAGGAGGAGGCGGAGGTGGTCCCCAACCTGATGATCGGCTTCGGCATCGACCAGGTGCAGGCGGAGTTCGTGGCGGAGATCAAGCTGCGCAATATCAACAAGGAGTATATCCTCAAGCGGGTCAATGAGACGGAGGCCCTGCAAAATGAGATCGACGACCTGGAGGATATCCTGAGTAGTCCCCGCCGGGTGAAGAAGATCATGGTGGAGGAGCTGACGGCCGTGGCCAAGAAGTACGGCGAGCCCCGCCGCACCTCCATCCTGCTGAGCCATGAGGTGGAGCACTACACCGAGGAGTCCGAGGTGGCCGACTATCCCGTCAGCGTGTTCCTCTCCCGAGAGGGGTACTTCAAGAAGATCACCCCCGCCTCCCTGCGCATGAACAGCGACCAGAAGTACAAGGACGGAGACGGCCTTTCCCAGAGCTTCGAGACCACCAACACCGCCGAGATCATGTTCTTTACGGACAAGTGCCAGGTGTACAAGACCCGCCTGAGCGAGTTCGACGACGCCAAGGCCAGTGTCCTGGGCGATTACCTGCCGGCAAAGCTCTCTATGGACAGCGAGGAGAGCGTGGTGTACGCGGTGCTGCCCGGGGACTATTCCGGCGCACTGGTGTTCTTCTTTGAAAACGGCAAGGCCGCCCGGGTGGAGCTGAAGGCCTACCAGACCACCTCCAACCGCCGCAAGCTCACCGGTGCCTACTCCGACAAATCCCCCCTGCGGTGCATCCTGCCCCTGACGGAGGAGCAGGAGGTGGCGGTGTACTCCACGGAGCGGCGCTGCCTGGTGTTCCATACGGCGCTTCTGGCGCCCAAGACCACCCGTACCACCCAGGGCGTGGCGGTGATGACCCTCAAGCCCAAGTATCATCTGGAAAGCGTGGAGCCGCTGGCCCAGACCAGCATCTCCAACGTCAGCCGCTATCGGGTGCGGGCCCTGCCCGCCGCCGGCGCCCTGCTGCGCCAGGAGGACACCGAGGAGCGGCAGCTGGATCTTTTGGAGTGAGGGACAATATGAAAGAAAAATTGAAAAGCTACGGCATCATCGCCCTGGGATCGGTGCTCTTCGGCCTGGCCTTCGACTGGTTCTTCGATCCCAACCAGGTGGCCATGGGCGGCATCACGGGCCTGGCCCAGGTCATCAACGCCCTGCTCCCCGGCATCCCCGTGGGCGTTTTGACCATCGTTTTGAACGTGCCGCTGTTCTTTGCGGGCTGGCGGTACATCGGCTTCCACCTGCTGGCCTCCTCCCTTTTTTCCATGGCGGTCAGCTCCGTGGCCATTGACCTCATTGCCGCCGTGTATCCCTTCGGGCCCATGGACCCCATGCTGGCCACACTGTGCGGCGGCGCCCTCATGGGCTTGAGCCTGGGGATCGTGTTTTCCCAGGGCGCCACCACCGGCGGCACGGATATCGTGGCCCGGCTTTTGAAGCTGCGCTGGCCCTGGCTGCCGCTGGGCAAGCTCATCCTGGTGCCTGACGGCGTGGTGCTGGCGCTGGCGGCCCTGGCTTTCGGCCGGGTGGAGGCGGCGCTCTACGGCGCGGTGGGATTGTTTGTGGCCACCCGGGTCATGGATACGGTGCTCTACGGACTGGATACGTCCAAGGTGGCCTATATCATCTCCGACCAGTGGGAGGCTCTGGCCCAGGTGCTTTTAAAGGAGCAGGACCGGGGCGTGACCATCCTGCGGGGACAGGGCGCCTATACGGGCCGGGACAAGCAGGTTTTGATGGTGGCGTTCAAGCAGCGGGACATCGTGCAGATCAAGCGCACGGTGCACCAGCTGGACCCCAGTGCCTTTTTGATCGTGTGCGACGCCCACGACGTGCTGGGCGAGGGATTTGGAGATTATCAAAAGGAGGAGATCTGAGATGGCGGATTTTACGAAGGTGGAGCAGGCCCTGCGGCAGCGGGGCTATACCGTGCATGTGTTTACTACCGGCGCGGAGGCGGCGGATTACTTAAACGGCGCCATCGACGGCGTCAGCGTGGGCATCGGCGGCTCGGTGACCGTGCAGCAGCTGGGGCTCTATGACCGGCTGGCGGAGCACAACCAGGTGTACTGGCACTGGCAGGGCGGTCCGGAGCAGCGGGCCCACGCGGCGGGAGCCGACGTGTACCTGACCTCTGCCAACGGCCTGGCCGAGACGGGAGAGATCCTCAATATCGACGGTGCCGGCAACCGGGTGGCCTCCACCCTCTACGGCCACAAGAAGGTCTACTTTGTCATCGGCGCCAACAAGCTCGCGCCCACCCGGGACGAGGCGCTGTGGCGGGCGCGGAACATCGCCGCGCCCCGGAACGCCCAGCGGCTGGGCAAAAAGACGCCCTGCGCGGTCAACGGCGACAAGTGCTATGACTGCAAGAGCCCCGATCGCATCTGCCGCGGTCTGGTGGAGCTGTGGGGCCCCATGATGGGCATGGAGACGGAAGTCATTTTGATCAACGAAGATCTGGGCATGTAAGCAGGGAAAGGAGGTGTGCCCTTGAAACGGAAAGCAGGCGTCCTGGCGGCGCTGGCGGCGCTGTGCCTGTTGACGGGGTGCGCCTCCCTGCTGGAGCGGGAGTACAGCACGGTGGAGCCCCACAGCTCCACGTTCTGGGAGAGCGAGGCCGCCGGCACGCTGCGGGCGGAGAGCTATCAGGATGTGGTCAACGACGTGCTGCTGCTCATTGGCCGCCACACGGAGAGCGCCACCATCCGGCTCTATAATTTTACCGACGACATGACCGTGGCGGAGACGCTGGAGCAGGCCACCACGGAGATCCAGCAGGAGACCCCCATGGGCGCCTATGCCGTGGAGTACATCACCTCCACCAGCCGCTCCCAGCGGGGCTACTACGAGATCTCCGTGCAGATCGGCTACCGGCGCACGGAGCAGCAGGTCCAGGCGGTGGTCAACGCCACCAGCATCGAGGCCCTGCCCAGCTTGCTGGACGCTGCCCTGAATGAGGGAAAAAGCGAGCTGGCGGTGCGCATCGGCTACTGGCGGGAGGACGAGGATCCGGCCCGGCTGGAGACCATGGTGTCCCAGATCCGGGAAAATCACGGCCTGACGGACGCCCCGGCGTGGACGGTGACCTATTATCCTGCCTCCGGCCCGGTGGGCCTCATCGAGTTTGTGTGGAGCTCCGGAGATGCGGAAAAATAATTTGAAAAAAATTGGGGAAACTGCTTGACAAAGTGGGTATGCTCTGTTAGAATAACACCTGTTCCGCGGGCATAGCTCATCTGGTAGAGCGCCACCTTGCCAAGGTGGAGGTAGCGAGTTCGAGCCTCGTTGCCCGCTCCAGGTAAAAGAGGACATCCGATTTTGGATGTCCTCTTTCTTTTTGTCAGCGGCGAACGAGCTGCCTCCACCCGCGCCGCAGGGCCATGCCCAGACGGCGATGACGGGGGAGCGAGACCGCCGCAGGCGCATAAAAAACAGGAGCCATGGATTTCCATGGCTCCTGTTTTTTCATTTTTACACAGACAGGGAGTCCGCCAGCTCCAGACCGGGGTTGTGCTTGGTGAGGAAGCCCACGGACCACTCGCCGCCAAAGGCCACCAGTAAGCGGCCCCGGAAGTCCTCCAGAATGGCGGAGCCGGTGCAAAGCACCAGATCCTCCGGCTTGCAGGGGCACTCCGTAATGAGCCGCAGGTGGTCGTAGGGCAGGCCGTTCATATAGAGCTCCACGCCGTACTCGTTGCGCATGCGGTACTGGAACACGTCGAACTGCAGCGTGCCCACCACGCCCACGATGACCTCCTCCAGACCGGCACCGGGGATCTTGAAGATCTGGATGGCGCCCTCCTGGGCGATCTGCTCGGTGCCCTTGATGAACTGCTTGCGCTTCATGGTGTCCTTGGGGGAGACCCGCATGAAGTGCTCGGGCTCGAAGGTGGGGATGCCGGAGAAGCGGAACTTCTTGCCCGGCACGGTGATGGTGTCGCCGATGGAGAAAAGGCCCGGATCGAACACGCCGATGATGTCGCCGGCGTAGGCCTCCTCCACGATCTCCCGCTCCGCGGCCATCATCTGCTGGGGCTGGCTCAGGCGCATCTTCTTGCCGGACTGGACATGGTAATATTCCGTGTCCCGCTTGAACTTGCCGGAGCAGATGCGCATGAAGGCCAGCCGGTCCCGGTGGGCCTTGTTCATGTTGGCCTGGATCTTGAAGACGAAGGCGGAGAAGTCCTCGGAGAACACGTCCACCTCGCCGGTGTCCGCCACACGGGGCAGGGGCGGCGTGGTCATGCGCAAAAAGGCCTCCAGGAAGGGCTCCACGCCGAAGTTGGTGAGAGCGGAGCCGAAGAACACAGGGGAGAGGGTGCCGTTGCGGACGGCCTTCAGGTCGAACTCCCGGCCGGCGCCCAGCAGCTCCACCTCTTCCCGCAGCGCGGCGGCACGGGTCTCGCCGATGGTGTGGTCCACGGCCTCGTCCTCCAGGTCCACCTCCATGACCGCGGCCTTTTTGCCCCGGCCCTCGGCGGAGAAGAAGAGGATGTGCTTTTG
>UMCH01101258.1_pt1 | contig 11073 bp, 7 predicted proteins | sample 1964201 | NCBI WGS metagenome assembly UMCH01 (sample SAMEA4835965, study PRJEB28245) | human gut metagenome | biome: gut microbiome; material: fecal sample | place: Denmark | collected 2008 | reverse complement strand
TCTTCCGATCAGATCCAACGTCTTTTGCTGCATTGTCTGCGGATTGACCGAGATCCGGTCTACACCACACTCACGCAGAGCCAACAATTTGTCCTCCGTAATGCTATCCGGTCTTCCCGCTTCCACTGTAAACTCTACAGACGTGTCCATCGGAAAATACTCCTGCATCGTCTTTATCACAGTACGAAGCTGCTCCGGTGATAATGTTGTTGGCGTCCCACCACCCATATATACACTTGTCAGCCGCTTTCCCTGCATCAACTTTGCCGTTCCCTTGATCTCCCGCTGCAGTGCTGCCACATAATCATCCCGCAAATGACCAAAACGATCGCACGGATACGACGGAAAGGAACAATACAAACAGGTGGTCGGACAAAACGGAATACCTACATACAAACTATATCCGTCCTGATATTCATTTTGCTGCAGCAGAGCTGCCTCTCTTGCAGCAATTTCAGTTCCAAGCGCAGCCTTTTGCTCACTGCAACAATAAACGTTCTGCAGTATTTCCATAACTTCCGTTCGCTCACGTCCCTCTAGCAACATATTCATCGGAATCTTTGTCGGACGTACCCCTGTCATCGTGCCCCAAACCGGAAGTCGTCGTTCAAAGCCCTCCGGCAGCCATTCTTCCGGGAAATCACGGAGCACTGTAAATACTAATTTTTTAACGATATTTTTGTAATACGTCCGATATGGGTGCGCAAGCTTCCCCTCTTTTTTGTGCCAGTCGTCATCTCCGGTTACCGCTGCACTAGACGCTTTACGTCCGGCTTTTGTCTCCACACAAACAGAAATCTCCGTATCACCATAATCAATGGCAATATGGAGGTCTCCTGATTCCCCATTTATTTGTGTGCGTTTTCCCGGGAAAAATCCGGTTGCCAACGCCTGTAGTTCATAGTCAAACTCTTTTTCAGACAATGTAAATCCTATCATCTCAATCCTCCATGTCCGAAAATCATTCTACTGCAAATGGATTAAACATCTTTTCATTTTTGATCGATGTCATAAGTCCATGCCCCGGATACACCTGCACGGCATCCGGAAGAACAAATAATTTTTCACGGATCGACCGCACGATCTCTGACATACTTCCTCCCGGAAAATCAGTCCTGCCGACCGATTCCTGGAAAAGTGTATCTCCGGAAAAAAGCATTCCCGCCTTCGGAAAATAAAAACACATACCGCCCACCGTATGTCCCGGAGTCAAAATGCAGCGTACTTCCTGATCTAATAAAGTGATCGTCTCCCCATCTTTCAACCAGTGATCTGCTTCTACGGACAACATGGCACCACCCATATTGATGGAAAGATTGATGGACGCATCCTGCATTGTCTCCTTTTCTGCTTCTGCCGCATACACCGGAATATGATATGCCGCACGCACACTATCCACTGCCATAACATGGTCAAAATGTCCGTGTGTCAGCAAGATGGCAACCGGATGTAATTTCTGATCTTCTATAAACTTTTTAATACGTTTTGCTTCATCTCCCGGATCCACGATCACACAGTCTTTTGTATCCTCACGATACAAAAAATAACAGTTTGTCTGTACCGGTCCCACCACTTGAAATTTACAAATCAATCGACTCATAATTACTCCTTTTTATGAATGTGTTCTTTGTATATCCTTAACGCTCTCTACCTGACGCAGTTTTGCGGTTAGCACATGCAGCGCTTCTACACTACGGATCGCAAATCCGATCGTGATCGTTGCAATGCCCTGTTTGCTCGTACGGGAATTGACATTATTAATCGTAATACCGCTTTCCGTAAATACTCTGGTCAAGTCTAACAATACACCAATTCGATCATATGCATAAATAACCAGTTCGGTATCATACAGCTCATTTTCCTCTTTATCCGGAGTCACCTGCCATTCTGCCTCGATAATTCGCTGACGATCCGCCTCATTCATGTTCATTACATTCACACAATCTGTACGATGAATGGATACGCCACGACCTCTTGTGACAAAACCAATGATCTCGTCTCCCGGCACCGGACTGCAGCAACGTGAAAAACGTACAGAAACATCGTCCAGCCCTGCAACTACAATACCACTCTTGGACTTGATCGCTGCCATTGCTCCCGTCTGACCATTGGATGATGCATTATTTTTTCCTACTGCTTCTAATATATCTTTATCCGTTGCAAACTGCGGATTTTTCTTACGATAAGCGTCCTGCAGCTTATTGATCACCTGTCCCTCTTTCAGACCACCATGACCAAGTGCAGCCAAGACAGAATCCCAATCACGGAAACCATACTTTTTCATACAAGCCTGCGTATATTCCGGTTTGACCAGATCCGTAAGTACAATTCCTTGCGCTTTACAATAATTCGTTAACAATTCCTTGCCACGCAGTATATTTTCTTCCTTAAACTGCGTTCGAAACCACTGATTGATCTTATTTTTGGCCTGTGTGCTTTTAACAATAGACAGCCAGTCGCGGCTTGGACCTCTGGAATTTTGTGACGTGATGATCTCCACACGGTCACCATTTTGAATATGATAATCAATTGTCACCAGATTGCCATTCACCCTGGCACCTACCATGCGGTTACCAACCGCACTGTGTACTGCGTACGCAAAATCGATCGGTGTCGAACCTGCAGGCAGATTCTTGACATCACCATCTTTCGTAAAGCAATATACATAGTCGGAGAACAGATCCAGATCGCTTTTAAGCAGACTTAAAAACTCCTTATTATCCGACATATCACGCTGCCATTCCAAAATACGGCGCAGCCAGGAAAGCTTTTCTTCCTCACTCTTGGAAGTATCCTGTCCATATTGATTTTCTTTGTATTTCCAATGTGCTGCGATACCATATTCCGCGGTACGATGCATCTCGTACGTACGGATCTGTATCTCAAACGGTTGTCCTTCCGAACCGATCAATGTCGTATGAAGCGACTGATAATTGTTCGGCTTTGGCATTGCGATATAATCTTTGAATCGACCAGGTATCGGTTTATAAATCTCATGAATAACACCTAACGCCGTATAACAATCTCTCTCTGTGTCTACAATGATACGCACAGCGAACAGATCATAGATCTGATCCAATTTTTTATTCTGGGTAACCATTTTCTTATAAATACTAAAATAATGCTTTGCGCGTCCATCGATCGTCGCTTTGATCCCGGCCGCTGCAATGTGACTGCGCACCTCTGCCACGATCTTGGCGATAAACTCGTGCCGCTTCACTTTGCCCTGCTCCAGACTTTTTTCGAGCTGTTTGTACATTTCAGGCTCTAAATATTTAAACGACAGATCATCCAACTCGACCTTAACTTTGGAAATACCGAGTCTATCCGCAATCGGTGCGTAAATATCTAATGTCTCTGTTGATTTCTCTTTTTGCTTGATCGGCGTCTGGTACTGCATTGTGCGCATATTGTGCAGGCGATCGGCTAACTTGATCAAGATTACACGAATATCTTTTGCCATCGCAAGAAACATCTTACGCAGATTCTCTGCCTGCATTTCAACTTTATCGGCCACATAGTCGATCTGTGTCAATTTCGTCACACCATCGACCAACAAAGCAACCTCATCTCCAAACTCTGCTGCGATCTCCGGTCCGGTCATAACGGTATCCTCAACAACATCATGAAGCATCCCGGCAACGATCGTCTCCTTATCAAGTTCCAATTCCGCAAGTATCAAACAGACACAGATCGGATGGATGATATATGGTTCCCCCGATTTACGAAGCTGCCCCTCATGCGCCTTTGATGCGATCTGATACGCTTTCTCGATCATCGAAATATCATCTGACGGATGATATTTACGGATCATTGTAATTAACTTTTTATATAACTCCTCCGGTGCTGTAAAATCCTCCGGAATCGTACTTGTTGCCAACTCCCCCGTATCAATCTTAAACCCCAATTGTCCCATTTTGTTGTCTTCCATATGCAGCCTCCTAACCACTCATGTGTCCAACAACCCGTATATATGGGCCGCCAGCCGTGGGAGTATGTAACTTTTGTATTGTCATCATCGAAACACTTTGTATTGTAGTATACGATTTTTTTCATTCAAAATCAAGTAACGAAAAGCCCATCTTTACTCGCATTCAATACCCATTAGCTTTTGCATCAGCATATCAAACTGTTCATCTGTCAACTCTTCCTCTTCGTAAGCATCTGTAATCAGTTCTTCCAGCTCATCCCATTCGTATTTACCGGTTCCCTCCTGCAGTTTATTCAATTCTTTGTCCCATTTTTTATAGGTCATATTCTGATCCTCCATGATGTTATTTGTATATAGCAGACACTGTACTTCTTGTATCCCATTGTACGGCTCATACTAATTCCGGAGTATATATCATCACTCCCTGTAACCATAATTTTACCAAATTTTGAATATTCATACAATCACCATCCGCAGAAGAAATTCGCTTTGCAAACCATTCCTCTTGCAGCGGTCGTATCATTGTCGTGCAATACATTCTTTCTGCATCAAAAGAGTACGCCGGCAGATCACAAACAAGACGTATATCCTGCTTGTTCAAACGTTTCCGTACATATTCTGCCAACTGCCTGCACACCAACTTCTGATACTGCTTTGCTGCCAATACATGAGTGATCTCTGCCTCACTTTGATCTTCCTCACACAGATAGGCGGCAATTGCGATCGGTTTTTCCTGATCCCACACTGCAACCAGCTCTCCGTCGTAGCATTTCATCTGCTGATCTGTTTCTGCAAAATATGCCGCCGTCCATGCTGCGTGCATATCCATCGGCAGCTCTGCCGCAAAACTCTCCAGTTGCTTCGTCTGTCCCGCCGTCCAACGATCAAACGGGCATATCTGTAATGTATGATTTCCGACATTTTGTATTGATCCCGCCTGTCCAAGTTCCGGCACAATAGCATCCCATCGTGCCTGTGACAGGGATGGGTCTGCTTCTTCTGCTTCTTCTGCTTCTATCACGAACTTATCACACCATCCCGCTGACACAAAATCATACGGACGATAGATCGCCTCTGCCGCCGGCATCAGATACGTAAACGGCTCCCCGTCCTCTTTGCAGATACGAAGTGCCTCCGTAACCAACTGCCCCATATATCCTTTTCCCTGTTCTGCTTTCTTCGTGCAAACACCCACAATGTAATGCAGATCGAGCCGCTCGCCCTGCACAATGCAAGTGTACGGATTAAGATGCAACATCGATACAATTTCCTCTCCACGCAGCAAAAGCAGCACCCGATTGTGTTTCCAAGTGCTGCTCATGTAATGATCTACATAACTTTCTTTATCTTCAAACATCTCGATCCACAGCGCCTTAACCGCTGCTGCAAATGGTTTCTTTTCTGCCTCTGTCTGAAGATCTTTCATCTTGATCTGATCCACGGATCCCACATTCCTTTCCGTTCCCGCAGACTGATAACAATTTCATCCTGCCGCAGGCACATCATTGCTTCGCTAGTTAATATATGTCGGCTGATCCGTACCATCTAACATGTCATAGATCAGATCTGTCGTCCGGCGTGTGGAACTGCCATCCAACAGGCCTAAGAAAAATTGACGAAAAGAATCATCCACAGAAGTTTTCGCCGGACTGATAAGTACTTCCTTCATCCTGCTTATCAGCGTCTGCAGATCTTCTACGATCTCACCCGGTACAAACTCTGCGAAATCAAAATAAAGATCTCTCTCTCTCAAATACTCCTCAAGATCAAACGCATAAAAGATCATTGGAATATCTATCAATGCTGCCTCAAAAATAGACGAGCTATAGTCTGTCACCAACAGATCGGTGATAAATAACAGATCATTAATATTTTCTTTGCCGGTCAGATCAAAGAGACGATCGGCAAAATCGCATTCCCGGTACATCGAAAGATCGGAATGTACGAAAGGATGCTGCTTTACAAGCAACACGGTATCCGGTGGTAATGCATTCATCACGAGATCGATCGGAAATCGTTCCATCGGATAAAACGCCGTTTTATTACCACTTCCACGAAAAGTCGGTGCAAAGAGCACGATTTTTTTGTCTTTCCACTGCGGATAACGCTCATAAAGAGCCGCAACCGTTTCTTTGCGATAATCCTCATCAAAAAATACATCGGTACGTGGTATGCCTGTCTGACGAATATTATTAATGTGCATACCGAAGGCTTCACTGTAAAACGGTGCCATTGCAGATCCACTGACGATCGCCCGTGTATATGTTCTATGATTTCTCGTATTCTGTGCCAGATCCGTAAGCCCAAGCTCTGACAACCCAAACAGCTTAAATGCGCCACAGGCATGCCACAATTGCAGCACCTCAGTCTCCTGTCTGACGTTGAGTGCCCCCAGCTGCGGCACAAAATCTTCTAAAACGATCACCTTTGCCCCCGCTGCGAGATATGCACTTTTTTTCAGTTCCTCCAAAGTCAGTTTATCTACTGTCTTCGTTGTCAAAAACTCTTTTAACTCTGTCTTTCCCTCTTCCTGCAAAAGACTCCGAACCCGGTCCAGATTACCGCCTGCATCCACCTGTCTTTCCGACAGAAATAACACCCCCTCCGGCGTAGCGATCTGTTTTACGGCACGAGCATACTGTCTGGCAAAATATCTGGTTTTGTAATCGCGAACACTATAATCATATCCCGTCCACGCCTTTACCATATCATTTGCATGATAAAAAATTGCCTTTTTACCGGATGCTTTCTGTGCTCTCGGGCTAAGCTTACCAATTCCTTTCGAGGCAAGCCAACCGGAACACAACCATACCGGCAGCAGCACTGTGCACAGACCAAACAACACCCGCTTAACTATTCTGATCAAAACACGTGGTTGTTGATATAGGTCAAAAAACTGCTCTCCCCGCAGATTTCTTGAAACTTCTATTTCCTGCCACTGCATATTCTGATCCACATAACAAAGTGAAACCGACACATTCCGTTCAGACTGCAATCCTTTTTTATCCGCAAACACGTACGCCAACTCCACTTTGGAGGTGCCTATAAACTTGCAATCTCCCTCCTTAGTCATTGTGCATTCTACAAACATTGGATAATACCGTTGCTTTTTCTTTTGTCCGCCGATGTCCTGTACAAAACTAAGCAGCATATGCATCCTCGCCGCAGTCGTTTTGTATCCTTTTAACTTTCCGGATACCGTCAGTTCATAGACAACCGATCGGTCTGTTTTGGTCACATCAGCAACAGCCTGCAGATTCTTTATCACGCTATCTCTCCATTCCTTTCTCAGCCTGTCAGCCCATCAATATTTTTTCACGCGCTGCTACAGGTGTCCTCCATATTACTTCTTCGTTCTTTTCTTCGTACTTTTCTTTGCCTTTTCCTTTTTTGTCACAGCAGCCACCTTAAAAGCACAGATCCGGTCAACCCGCTTCGTAGCTGAAGTAAACTGTACCGATTCAAAATTTACATATAAATACTTACCACTTACCGCAATCTCCTCATTCATCGACGGCATATTGATCACTTTATTGCGTTTGCCAAGTGTGATCTTACCGGCTCTTGCTTTTTTCAGATTCGGTTTGTACACATCCATCTGATGCAGATAGCCTCGTTTCGTCGAATTGGTCTGACAAGATCTCGACAGGATCAATCGTCCATTCGAAGTAAACGTTAATCCCTGTACACGGTTAGGAAGCTTAATACGCCCACATACGGTAAGCACCGGCTTACCGGTCTTGTCTGCGATCCGATAGGAGCCCAAATAGCCGGAATTACTTTCGCTATACGAAGCCACCCACAAAAGTCCCTTATAATACGTTACCGCAGCCGCCTGCTGCCCTAACGCATTCTTGGTCCCATACGCCTTAATCTCTAAATATTTCTTTTTAGCAACCGCCGCTTTTTTGATCTGAGCAAACGATATGCTGCGCAGATATGTCGACTGGCATATCCAAAGATTACGCCCGTCATAAGCAAGACCACCCGCATGTGTCTTATTTGGCAATACAACTGTCGTCAACAGTTTTTTACTGGATCTGCTCATAACATATACCACGGAATTATCGATTCTCTTGCTGTCATAAGCACTGACGAGTAAATACGAGCCGGCAAACGTCATTCCCTGCGGGACCATTGTTTTACTTCCAAATTCCAAAACGTTAGTATTTGTCATTCCCGGCAAAACGATACTCTTTGCATAGTTTAACTGTTTCTTTACAAAACTGCACGCCTTAACTGCTGCCGATCTCAAAAAAGCCTTTTTTGATTTATACAGCTTGGCACCGGTACTCGTCTTTGCTACCTTAAGCGGCTTCACACTGGTCTTTGTCGCCTTGCTGCTCTCATAATCTTTCTCTTTATAGGTGCGGTATGCTGTCATCGTGTAATAATATCTGGTACCGTTTTTGAGTCCGGTACGAAGATAACTGACCGTAGATTTTTCTTTCAAATCAGCTATAAGAACCGCCTGTGAACCATTAAACTGATAAATGCGGTATCCTGTCGCACCATTTACCGCTGTCCACGTGAGCTTTACCCGGCCATTTCCGGCACGAAGCTTCATGGACGGTTTGGCAGGATTCGTCGTGGTCGAAATCTGCTCCGAATATTCTCCGGTGTTTTCCTCGTCTGCAAAATAGGTTCGAATGCGATAACGGTATGTGACACCCGATTTCAAGCCGGTATCCTCATATTCTAATGTCGTTGTGCTTCCTACTTTTGTTTCTACGCCATTTGCCTCTGTGCGGTAGATCAAATATCCGGTCGCACTCTCCACTTTCTCCCAGCCAAGTGTGATCGATTTGGAAGTATTTTTTATGATCGAAAATGTCGTAAGTTCTTCCGGCCGGGTAAACGTGTGAACCGGTTCTGCAAAGTGGCTCTGTTCTCCGCTTGACTGACGATAGGCACACACTGTGATATAAAATTCATCACCGGCTTTTCGGTCTTTCCACGTATATTTCTGCTCTTTCGTCTCATCTAAAAAAACATAAGCAGACTTCTCAAAATCATAATAATACACAAGATACGATGTCATTCCGGGCATTTCATCCCATGCTACCGTGATCGAGTCCGTGGTCGTTTCTGTTACTTCCAACCCGGTCAGCACATCTTTCTCTTCCAAAAATACAGCACCCTCCACCGGTGCGATCAAATCTACTCTATCCGGTGTATAGATTTCCTCACCGGTCTCCTCTGCCTTTGCCATTGGGGCAGCCGTAAACCCTCCCAAAAGACTGCAGACAAGTGCAGCAACGATCATAACCGCTATTCTGGCTTTCCGTTTTCTGATGCTGTCAAACAACTGTAACATAATGCTTCATCCTCCATGCTCTACTCTTTCTGTAATATTGCAAATACTCTGTCAAGAGATCCGCCTTCTATATAATCATACTGTAATTTGGCAAAATCTTGGCGTTTTTGAGCATTATCCACATTTTTTTGCAAAAGCTGCAAAAGTTCTTCTGTCGAATATGCAATATCACCCGGAACCGTCGAACGATAGTCACGATAAAAACCGCGGTCATATTTGTCAAGGTCATAGGCAAATAATATAATCGGCTTATCTAAAAGCACATATTCCACAACGGTTGAAGAATAATCTGTGACCAAACAATCTGCGACCATATAAAGATCTGTTATATCACTATAGTCTGTCATATTCAGGCAATGTTCATGCAAGGTAATATTTTCTGACGGAAATTTCGGATGAAGTTTAACAAGAACATACCAATCATCTCCAAGTGTCTGACAGATCTTTGCAATGTCAAATTTTTCCAATAATTGTGCATTTTCCTCTGCCGTTGCCCGAAACGTCGGCGCATACAATAATACCTTTTTATCACGAAGGACCGGATACTGACGATATACATTCTCTGCTCGTCTTTTCTTGTCCTCTTCATCAAAATACGCATCCAAAACCGGAATGCCCGTTGCATAAATGCGATCTGTCGGAATGGCAAAAGCCTCACTATAATACGGTATGATCTGCGTCGAAGTGACAAACAGATGTGTCACATGCTTATTAGCCTCAGCAACCTGTTTACGAACATTCGGATTTTCTTCTGTAGAAAGACCAAATCGCTTAAACGCACCGGCACCATGCCACAACTGAATAATCTGCTGCCCCTCCGTATGCATATAGGCAAGCGGAAGCAGATTGTCATTGAGAAAGATCTTCCCGGCATCTGCCATATTCCACGGTACTTTTACAAAAAAACACAGTATTCCCTTAATCTTAGAACATATCCCTCCGTTCGGATGAAAGAGATCCTGCTTGCTAAATGCCACGATCTGACAGCCCTGATCACGTTTTGTAATCTCCTCAGACACCAACTCCAAATTACCATTCAGCCCATGGTTATGTCCATTAAAAAGTACAACTTTATTATGCATCTTCGCAAATTTTCGATGCAAATTATATATTCCCGCAAATACATAGTAACCTAACTGTTTCATACGACTTTTTTATTCCTTTCCAAACTCGCCAACGTTCATTGCCGGCAACTAACTTTATATTTTAACAGAATATCACTTTACTTGTAAATCCCCACTTCCGTACCACCTCTCGTATGCATACAATAATAGAAAACAAATTACCACTCGAAAGGAGGGCTCTATGAACCGAGTCTCTTCTATCATTCATTTAGATTATGCCAGACAACACGGTCTGACCGGGCAGGGGATCGGTGTTGCTATATTGGATACAGGCATTGATTTTCATCCGGATTTTTATTCTAAAGAAGGCGGATATCGTCTTGCCGGTTTTCTGGATCTGGTCAATCATAAAACACACTATTACGATGACAATGGACATGGAACACACACTACCGGCATTTTGACCGGTAACGGCTCCGTCTCAAACGGACTCTACTGTGGTGTTGCACCGGAATGTCATTTTTATTCCATCAAAGTGCTTGGCAAAAACGGCGAAGGGCATATTGAACACGTCTTAGAAGCCATTCACTGGCTGTTACAGCACTACAAAGAATATAATATCCGCATCGTTAATATTTCCATCGGCAGTACCCGCGGCCGACAGTTTGACGAAAACTCTCCTCTCGTAAAAAGTGTCAACTCTCTGTGGGAACACGGTCTTGTTGTCCTCACAGCTGCCGGAAATCATGGCCCGGCTCCCG
>UMCH01028894.1_pt1 | contig 11084 bp, 7 predicted proteins | sample 1964201 | NCBI WGS metagenome assembly UMCH01 (sample SAMEA4835965, study PRJEB28245) | human gut metagenome | biome: gut microbiome; material: fecal sample | place: Denmark | collected 2008 | reverse complement strand
CTGACGGTGTTGGAGCTGCCGCCGGGGAAGCGGATGATGGCGGCTTCATACCCGAAATCCGAACGGAGCCGGTCCCGCAGACGGTAGATGTTCTGCATGAAGGCCTCGTCGCTCTTATAAATGGCGGCGTAATCGTGGGAGTAGCCGTGGATGGCCACGGTGTGGCCCTCGTCGATCATCCGGCGGATCAGGGCCTTGCCGGACTCCCCGTAGTTGACGATGAAGAAGGTGGCGTGGACGTTATACGCCTTCAGGGTGTCCAGCACCCGGGGAGTCACCCGGTCGCTGGGGCCGTCGTCGAAGGTCAGGTACACGGGGCTTCCGCCGGAGGAGTTCTCATACACCGACACCTGCCGGGTGGCGGTGGCGGTGTTGCCGGCCTTGTCGGTGACGGTATAGGTCAGGGTATAGACCCCGGGGGAGGCGGTGTTCACCGTACCGGCCCGGGTGACGGAGGCGGTCAGATCGCCGTCGGCGTCGTCCTGGGCGGTGAAGCCCGGCTCCTGATAGGCGCCGCCCAGGGGAACGAACAGCTCCCGCTGGCCGGACAGGGTGATCACCGGGGCCACGATGTCCCGGACCGTCACCCGGCGGGTGGCGGCGGCGGCGTTTCCGGCCTTGTCGGTGACGGTGTAGGTCAGGGTGTGGACGTCACCGGAGGCTTTGTCCGTTACCTGGATGGAGGCGGTCAGGTCGCCGTCACAGCGGTCCCGGGCGGTGGCTCCCGGGTCCTGGAACAGGTCATAGCGGGAGACGGTGACCTCCGCCTGGCCGGTGAGGGTCAGCTCCGGGGCCTCCCGGTCCTCCACATGGACCAGGCGCTTTGCGGTGTAGCTGCGGCCCCGGAAGTCCGCCTGATAGGTCAGGGTATAGTCCCCGGGGACGTCGGTGTCCACCTTGCCCTCCACGGTGACGGCGGCGTCGGTGGGGTCGCCGCCCCGCAGCAGCCGGGCCCCGGGGTCTGTGTAGGCGGCGAAGGCGGCGATGTGCTCCTCCGTCTGGCCGTTGAGCTGCATATGGGTGGGCGGCAGCAGAATAAAATAGCCCCGGACCAGGCTCAGCACGCCGATGACGGCGGCTGCCAGCAGCAGGGCTCCCCCTGCGGCCAGGGCGGCAATGGTTTTCTTTTTCATGAGAAGGTCCCCCTAAATCGATTCTGTTTTATATTGTAGAAAACCGTCGGGGGAAAAGCAAGAACGATTCGATTACAAGACGGTAACAAATGATTACGAAAAAATTTTATCCGCGAAAGTGCGGGGTCATCCCGGCAGTGCAGTAAAGCGGCGGGGGCCGGGGGTTCCGGATTTGGCCGGGACGGTGAGCCGGAGGAAACTTTTGGGGGGGCATTATAAAAAAGCACAAAAGGAGTAGGCAAAACCATTCTTTTTTTCGATGAATTGACAGATTTGCGGCAATCGAATATAATATTGAATTGGAATAATCGTAATACAAGACAGGAGGCAGCATATGGCATTTTATGATGTGGACAACGCGATGACGGTGAAGCTGGACTATGAACTGCCGAAGGTCCCCGCCTTCCGGGAGGGGATCCGCCGGGCCCCCAGGCGGGAGGCGCATCTGTCCGAGGCGGACAAGGCCCTGGCCATCCGCAACGCCCTGCGGTATATCCACCCGGACCACCATCTGCAGATGGCCCGGGAGTTTGCCCGGGAGCTGGAGGAGCACGGCCGGATCTACGGCTATCGCTTCCGGCCGGAGGGGGAACTGCACGGCAAGCCCATCGACCAGTATCGGGGCAACTGCATAGAGGCCAAGGCCTTCCAGGTGATGATGGACAACAACCTGGACTTCGACGTGGCCCTGTACCCCTATGAGCTGGTGACCTACGGCGAGACGGGGCAGGTGTGTCAGAACTGGATGCAGTACCGGCTCATCAAGAAATATCTGGAGGTCATGACGGACGAGCAGACCCTGGTGGTCATGTCCGGCCACCCCCTGGGGCTGTTCCACAGCCATAAGCTGGCCCCCCGGTGCATCATCACCAACGGCCTGATGGTGGGCGCCTTTGACGACCAGAAGAACTTCAACCGCGCCGCCGCCCTGGGCGTGGCCAACTACGGCCAGATGACGGCAGGCGGCTGGATGTATATCGGCCCCCAGGGCATCGTGCACGGAACCTTCAACACCCTGCTCAACGCCGGGCGGCTGAAGCTGGGGATCCCCGCCGACGGGAACCTGGCCGGGCGGCTGTTTGTATCAGCGGGTCTGGGCGGTATGAGCGGCGCCCAGGGCAAGGCGGCGGAGATCGCCGGGGCCGTGTCCATCATCGCAGAGGTGGACGACTCCCGCATTGAGACCCGCTATACCCAGGGATGGGTCAGCCAACGCACCGACAGCCTGGAGGAGGCGTTGGCCATGGCCCGGCGGCACCTGGCGGACCGGACCCCCTGCGCCATCGCCTATCACGGCAACGTGGTGGACCTGCTGGAATACCTGTACAAAAACGATGTGCACGTGGACCTGCTCAGCGACCAGACCTCCTGCCACGTCCCCTATGACGGCGGATACTGCCCCCAGGGGCTGACCTTCGCCCAGCGGACGGAGATGCTGGACCATGACCCGGAGAAGTTCCGGAAGCTGGTGGACAAATCCTTGCGGCGGCACTATGAGATGATCTGCCGGTTCCATGACCGGGGGACGTATTTCTTCGACTATGGCAACAGCTTCCTGAAGGCCGTGTTTGACTCGGGGGTCACGGAGGTTTGCCGCAACGGGGAGAACGACCTGGACGGGTTCGTGTTCCCCTCGTATGTGGAGGACATTCTGGGGCCGTGCCTGTTCGACTTCGGCTACGGGCCCTTCCGGTGGTGCTGCCTGTCCGGCCGCAGCGAGGACCTGGACAAGACCGACGCCGCGGCGGCGGAGTATATCCTGGCCCACAACCGGCGGTATCAGGACTATGACAACTATGTGTGGGTCCGGGACGCCAAGCGCAACCGCATGGTGGTGGGCACCCAGTGCCGCATCCTGTATCAGGACGCCATGGGGCGCATGAACATCGCGCTGAAGTTCAACGAGATGGTGCGCAACGGCGAGATCGGCCCCGTGATGCTGGGCCGGGACCACCACGACACCGGGGGAACGGACTCCCCCTTCCGGGAGACCTCCAACATCAAGGACGGCTCCAATATCATGGCGGACATGGCAACCCAGTGCTACGCCGGCAACGCCGCCCGGGGCATGAGCCTGATCGCCCTGCATAACGGCGGCGGCGTGGGCGTGGGGAAGGCCATCAACGGCGGCTTCGGCATGGTGCTGGACGGCTCGGAGCGGGTGGACACCATCCTGCGCATGAGCATGCCCTGGGACACCATGGTGGGCGTGGCCCGGCGCAGCTGGGCCCGGAACGACAACGCCGTCACCACGGCCATGGAGTATAACCGCCTGTACGCCGGGCAGGATCATATCACCCTGCCCTATGCCGCACCGGAGGACGACGACATCATCGCCGCCGTGCTGCACGGGGCCCGGTAAGGAGGGGCTATGACCACCTATATCACAAACATTGGCCTGCTGGCCACCCCCCGGGGGGATTCCGCCCGGCGGGGGCGGCAGCAGGGGGAGATCACCCTGCTGCGGGACGCCTGGGTGGCCGTGGAGGGCGGAAAAATCGCCGCCGTGGGACAGGGACAGCCTGCCCCGGAGGACGGCGACATCCTTCTGGACGCCGGAGGGCGGCTGATGACCCCGGGACTGGTGGACGCCCATACCCACCTGATCTTCGGCGGCTGGCGGCAGAACGAGCTGGGGCAGAAGCTCCGGGGCGTGCCGTATCTGGACATTCTGGCCCAGGGAGGCGGCATTCTGTCCACCGTCCGGGCCACCCGGGCGGCGTCGGAGGAGCAGCTGGCGCACAAGGCGGAAGCGGTCCTGGCGGAAATGCTGCGGATGGGCGTGACCACCTGCGAGGCAAAAAGCGGCTACGGCCTGGAGCCGGAGCAGGAATACAAGCAGCTGCGGGTGATCCGGCGGCTGAACGAGACGCAGCCGGTGGAGCTGGCGGCCACGTTTATGGGGGCCCACGCCCTGCCGGAGGAATACCGGGAGCGGCGGGAGGACTATATCCGCCTGCTGTGCCGGGAGATGATCCCCTGCGCGGCCCGGGAGGGCCTGGCGGAGTTCTGCGACGTGTTCTGCGAGGAGGGCGTGTTCACCGCCCGGGAGAGCCGGACCATCCTGGAGGCGGGACTGGCCCACGGGCTGCGGCCCAAGGTCCACGCCGACGAGATCGCCGCCATCGGCGGCTCCCAGCTGGCGGGGGACATCGGGGCCATCAGCGCCGAGCACCTGATTGTGTGCCCGCCGGAGGGGATCCGGAGTCTGGCGGCGGGAGGCACCGTGGCGTGCTGTCTGCCGGCCACCAGCTTCTATCTGGGGGCGGCCTATGCCCCGGCCCGGGAGATGATCGGGGCCGGAGTGCCGGTGGCGGTGGCCACGGACTTCAATCCCGGGTCCTGCCCCGGCAGCAGTCTGCAGCTGGCCATGAACATCGCGTGCCTGAAGTACCGGATGACACCGGAGGAGGTGCTGACGGCGGTGACGCTGAATGCCGCCGCCGCCATCGGCCGGGCCGGAACCATCGGCTCCGTGGAGCCGGGGAAGCAGGCGGATCTGCTGCTGTGGAACGCGCCGGACCTGGACTATGTGTGCTATCGGTTCGGCAGCAACCTGGTGGGCACGGTGATGAAGAAGGGACGGATCGTGCATGAGGAGTAGGAGGAACGGAACATGATCTATATCAACGGAAACGACCTGACCATTGAACAGGTCATCGCCGTCTCCCGGCAGGGGGAGACGGCGGCCATCGCGCCGGATGCCAGAGAGCGCATCAACGCCGCCCGGGCCTATGTGGACCGGAAGCTGGCGGACAAGGCCGTGGTATACGGCCTGACCACCGGGTTCGGCAAGTTCTCCACGGTGTTTGTGCCGGAGGAGGAGACGGCCCAGCTGCAAAGGAATCTGATCATCTCCCACGCCTGCGGCATGGGGGAGCCTCTGGACACCCGGGTGGTGCGGGCGGCTATGCTGCTGCGGCTGAACGCCCTGGCCCGGGGCAATTCCGGCATCCGCCTGTCCACCATGGAGACGCTTTTGCAGATGCTGAACCGGGGGGTCCATCCGATCATCCCGGAGAAGGGGTCCCTGGGAGCCAGCGGCGACCTGGCGCCCCTGTCCCACATGGTGCTGGTGATGCTGGGCGAGGGCGAGGCGGAGTATCAGGGCCGGGTGATGCCGGGCCGGGAGGCCATGGCCGCCGCCGGTATCGACACCATCCAGCTGGCCGCCAAGGAGGGCCTGGCTCTGATCAACGGCACCCAGATCATGACGGCCATCGCCTGCCAGGCGGTGTATGACGCCCGGGACCTGGCCAAAACGGCGGATATCGCCGCCGCCATGACCTGCCAGGCCCTGCACGGTATCCGGAAGGCCTTCGATCCCAAGGTGCACGTCCTGCGGGGCCAGCCGGGGCAGATCACCGCGGCGGAGAACCTGCGGCGGCTGCTGGAGGGCAGCGGGCTGTCCTCCGACCTGAACCCGGACAAGGTGCAGGACGCCTACGCCATCCGCTGCACGCCCCAGATTCACGGGGCCAGCCGGGACGCCATCGGCTATGTGTGGGGCGTGGTAAGCCGGGAGATCAACGCCGTCACCGACAACCCCCTGATCTTCCCGGCGGAGGACGAGGCCATCTCCGGCGGCAATTTCCACGGGCAGCCGGTGGCCCTGGCCATGGACTTTCTGGGCATCGCCCTGGCGGAATATGCCAACGTGTCGGAGCGGCGGCTGGAGCGGCTGGTGAATCCGGCCCTGTCCGAGGGGCTGCCGGCCTTCCTGACCAGACACGGCGGGGTACACTCGGGTTTCATGATCGCCCAGTACGCCGCGGCGTCCATGGTGTCGGAGAGCAAAATCTACGCCCATCCGGCATCGGTGGACTCCATCCCGTCGTCGGCCAACCAGGAGGACCACGTCAGCATGGGCACCACCGCCGCCCGGAAGGCGCTGATGATCCTGGACAACAGCCAGAAGGTGCTGGGCATCGAGCTGTTCGCCGGGGCACAGGCCCTGTGGCTGCGGGGCGAGGACGGACTGTCCCCGGCCACCCGGGCGGTATACGACCGCATCCGCCAGGCGATTCCGCCGGTGGACCAGGACGTGGTGATGCACCCGCTGATGGTGCAGGCGGATGAGCTGGTGAAGGCTCACGCCATTTCCCGGGCGGCGGAGGCCGTCTGCGGAGAGCTACAGTAAATTTCCCCCAGGGCGGGGCCTGTGGGCCCCGTCCCGGGAAGCGCATAAAAAGAGAGGACAGGGAGGAAAAAACATATGATGAAGCTTGTGGAATGCATCCCCAATTTCAGCGTCAGCCGGGAGCGGGACGAGGCCGCTTTCAACGCCCTGGTGGAGACCGCCCAGGCCGTGGCCGGGTGCACGGTGCTGGACGTGCAGTCCGACGGCACCCACAACCGCTGCGTGTTCACGCTGGTGGGGTCCCCGGAGGGCATCGGCGAGGCGGCGTTCCGGCTGGCCAAGCGGGCCATGGAGGTCATCGACATGACCAAACACCAGGGCGCTCATCCCCGGATGGGGGCCACGGACGTGATTCCCTTTGTGCCCACCATGGACATGACCGTGGAGGAGTGCGTGGAGCTTTCCCGGCAGGTGGCCCAGCGCATCTGGGAGGAGCTGGGGATTCCCAGCTTCCTGTATGAGGAGTCGGCCACAGCTCCGGGGCGGGTGAACCTGGCCAAGATCCGGAAGGGGCAGTTCGAGGGAATGCCCGAGAAGCTGCTGGAGCCGGAATGGGCCCCGGATTTCGGAGAGCGGAAAATTCACCCCACCGCCGGGATCATCGCCATCGGCGCGCGGATGCCGCTGGTGGCCTTCAACGTGAATCTGGACACGGACAACGTGGAGATCGCCAAGTCCATTGCCAAGGCCATCCGGGGCTCCTCCGGCGGGTTCAGGTACTGCAAGGCCATCGGCCTGCTGCTGGAGGACCGGAACGTGGCCCAGGTGTCCATGAACATGGTGAACTATGAGGGGACGCCGCTGTACTACGCCTATGAGATGATCCGGGCCCTGGCGGACCGGTGGGGCGTGCGCATCATCGGCACGGAGCTGGTGGGCCTGACCCCGGCCAAGGCGCTGATCGACTGCGCGGAATACTATCTGAAGCTGGAAAACTTCGACTGCCACAAGCAGGTGATGGAGTATCACCTGGTGGGGATGGAATAAGGAGGACGCTATGCAGCTTGCTGAATTGACGGTGCGGGGGTTTGCGGACCTGCTGGGTTCCGACGCGCCCGCGCCCGGCGGCGGCTCCGCCGCCGCTCTGGCCGGGACCTTGGGGGCGGCGCTGACCGCCATGGTGGGGTCCCTGACCGTGGGACGGAAAAAATACGCCGAATTTGACGGCCTGGCCCGGGAGACTCTGGAGAAGGCCCAGGACCTGGAGCACCGGTTCCTGGACGTGATGGAGCGGGACACGGAGGCCTTCAACGCGGTGTCCGCCGTGTTTGCCATGCCCAAGGGCACAGATCAGGAGAAGGAGGCCCGGGCCGCAGCCATGCAGGAGGCCCTGCAGGGCTGCACAAAGACGCCCTTTGAGATGATGGAGCTGTCTCTGGAGGCGCTGCGGCTGACGGGTGGGCTGGTGGACCGGTCCAACGCCAGCGCCGCCAGCGACCTGGGCTGCGCGGCCCTGCATCTGGGGTCCGCCGTACAAGGGGCGTGGCTGAACGTGCTCATCAACCTGGGGAGCATCCGGGACGCGGCTTTCGCTGCCCAGTACCGCACCCGGGGGCAGATTCTGCTGGACGAGGCCCTGCCTCTGGCGCAGAGCATCTATGCCCGGGTGCTGAAAACGGTGCAGTGAGGCAAAACGGTCAAAGAGCTTTTGGAACATCTGAAAAAATCTCCGGCGCAGCAGCGCCGGAGATTTTTTCAGATATTCATATACCGGTAATCCCTCCGCAGGATGTTCCGGAAGAAGGGGATGGCCAGAACGGTGTCGGCGGCGATCCAGGCCATGGGATCCGCCGCGCACAGGGCGTAAAACGCCAGAGGATTTGCCTGGGCGCTGACGACGCCTCCGGCCACGGCGGCGGGAAGGGTCAGGCACACGGCGATCCGGGCCACCAGCTCCGCCGCACCGGCTCCCAGCACGAACCGGGACCGGCCGATGCCCTGAACGCAGTTGCGCACCACAAAAATGAAGCCCAGGAACAGATACATGGCGTAGTCCACATACAGATAGGTATTGCCGTAGCGGACGGTGTCCGCCGTGATCTTGTCGGCGGACAGGAAGATCCGCAGATAGGTGCTGCCCAGGGTCAGCAGCAGGCCGATGCCCACGGCCAGAGCCGCCAGCAACGACACCATCACCAGGGACTGCAGGGTCCCCTTGCGGATGCGGTCATAGTTGCCCGCGCCCAGGTTCTGGGCGGTGAAGCTGGTCATAGCCGTGCCCAGGGCATTCATAGGCGTTGCCGTCAGGCTGGACAGCTTGTTGGCCGCACCGAAGCCCATCTGGGCGGAGGAGGACACCATAACGCCGTCCAGCATGTCAAACTGTACGACCACGCCCTGCATGACGATAATGCCGATGGCCAGCACCGAGAATTGCAGCCCCAGGGGCACGCCCTGCACCACATGGCGGCGGATATCGCCCCGGGTGATCCGCATGTCCTCCCGGTGCAGCCGCAGCTGAGGATACCTGGCAAAGGCATAGATGAAGCACGCCACCGTGCTGATGAGCTGAGCCGCCACCGTGGCAATGGCCGCCCCGGCCACGCCCCACCGGAACACCATGATGAACAGCAGGTCCAGCCCCACGTTCAGCACCGTGGAAAACAGCAGGAACAGCAGCGGCGTCAGGGAGTCACCCATGCTGCGCAGAAAGGCGCAGATGAAGTTATAGAACAGCTGCGCGCCGATGCCGGCGAAAATGATGAAGCAGTAGGTATAGGCCGCCTGATACACCTCGGCGTTGTCCGGGGTCACGTTGATCCAGGCCAGCATGGGGTTCAGCAGAGCCAGGGCCAGGGCCGTCAGCAGCACCGTCAGCGCCGCCGACAGGATGATCTGGGTGGCCAGGGACCGGCGCACCCCGGCCTGGTTCCGGGCCCCCACCTGGCAGGACGTCACCACGCAGAAGCCCGCGCTGACGCCGAAGGCGAACTGCAGGAAGATGAACACCAGCGACGAGGTGTCGTTGACTCCGGCCACCTCCTGGGCCGTCAGGGTCTGGCCCACAATGGCCGCGTCGCTGATGGAGTATACCTGCTGCAGCAGATACGACAGGATCACCGGCAGCGAAAAGATCAGGATCGTTTTCCAGCACGTCCCTTTTGTCAGGTCCATGGGCCCGAACAGGGACTTTTTCGTCTTTTCCATGTCAAAAACCTCCGATTCAAAGAACGAATGATTATAGCGCCGCCGCGGCCCCGCCGTCAAGCGGCAGAACCCACAAGATTTTTGTCATTTTCGCTGAAAAAACAGGCGCTTTTATGGTGTATATCCACAGCAAATATTAGAAATGCTAATGTTAGATATGCGAGATTTGTTCTTTACTTCTGACCGCCCATTGGGTATAATAAGGGGCTGTTGGCGGTGGAAACCCGCCAAAAATTCTGTTATGATATAGATGAGGAGACGAAGACATGTCAAATTGCGCGATCGTGGGTATCAACTGGGGCGATGAGGGCAAGGGCCGCATGGTGGACTACCTCACCCAACAATATGACGTGGTGGTGCGCTATCAGGGCGGCGGCAACGCCGGGCACACCGTCATCAACGAAAAGGGCAAGTTCGCCCTGCACCTGCTGCCCTCCGGCATTTTCCGCTCCGGTGTCATGAACATTCTGGGCAACGGCGTGGCCCTGGACTGCGAGAACCTGCTCAAGGAGATCGAAACCGTCCGCCGGGGCGGCGTGGACATCACCCCGAAGAACCTGATGGTCAGCCAGCGGGCCAGCCTGCTACTGCCCTGGCACCGGGAGCTGGACGCTCTGGAGGAGCAGCGCCTGAAGGACAAGAAGTACGGCTCCACCAAGCAGGGCATCGCCCCCTTCTATTCCGACAAGTACCAGAAAAAGACCGTCCTGGCCGGCGAGCTGCTGTACCCCGACCACCTGAAGGCCCATCTCCAGGACCTGCTGGAGTGGAAGAACCTGATCCTCCGGGAGGTCTATGGGGCCAAGGGCTACACCATGGACGAGATGATGGCCTGGGTGGAGCAGTACGGCCGGCAGGTGAAGCCCTATGTGGCCGACACCACCCGCTATCTCCACCAGGCCCAGGCCGCCGGCAAGTCCATCCTGTTTGAGGGCCAGCTGGGCGCTCTGCGGGACCTGGACTACGGCATCTATCCCTATACCACCTCCTCCAACACCATTGCCGCCTTTGCCCCGGTAGGCTCCGGCCTGCCCGGCGCATCCATCGACGAGGTGGTGGGCGTGGTGAAGGCCTATTCCTCCTGCGTGGGCGAGGGTCCCTTTGTCTGCGAGTGGTTCGGCGCCGATGCCGAGAAGCTCCGGGACGCCGGTGACGAATACGGCGCCAAGACCGGCCGTCCCCGCCGGGTGGGCCCCATCGACCTGGTGGCCACCCGCTACGGCGTCCGGATGCAGAACGCCACCAACATCGCCCTGACCAAGCTGGATATCCTCAGCTACATGGACCGGATCCCCGTCTGCGCCCACTATGAGATCGACGGCCAGCGCACCGACGAATTCCCCTTCCCCGTGCTGCTGGACCAGGCCAAGCCCGTCACCGAGTACGTCCCCGGCTGGAACTGCGACATCTCCGGAGTCCGCACCTGGGAGGAGCTGCCCCAGGCCGCCCGGGACTATGTGGAGTATGTGGAGCGGGCCATCGGCTGCCGCATCGGCTATGTCTCCGTGGGCGCGGAGCGCGACAGCCTGATCGTCCGATGAAAATCACAGAAACGGAGGACTGCTATGTCCCACGACGTTTATGAATCCCCCCTGGCCGGGCGCTACGCCTCGCCGTATATGCTGCACCTGTTCTCCCCGGATATGCGCTTCCAGACCTGGCGG
>UMCH01094214.1_pt1 | contig 11129 bp, 14 predicted proteins | sample 1964201 | NCBI WGS metagenome assembly UMCH01 (sample SAMEA4835965, study PRJEB28245) | human gut metagenome | biome: gut microbiome; material: fecal sample | place: Denmark | collected 2008 | reverse complement strand
CCGCCGTGATGCGGTAGCTGCGGCGGCGGCCCTCCACCTTTGTCTCCTCGATCATGCCGGCGGTCTGGAACTGCTCCAGCAGATTATAGAGCGTGCCGGGCCCCACGACCACCCGCCCGCCTGTCAGGGCGGACACGGCGGACATCAGGTCCGTGCCGCACTGCTCTTTGGTCAGGCACAGCAGGATATAGAACATCTGCTCCGTCAGAGTGTGGAATTTCTCCCGGGCCATAGGGCACCTCCTTCCCAAATATCGAATATCGTTATTTCTGATTTCACTATAATACCGATATTCGATATTGTCAAGGGGCAAGTGAGGCTTGCCTTTTGCGGCGCAGCGTGCTATCCTGTTGAAAGATTAAAAAAAGAGGAGAAAAAGGCATATGAAGTATTCCTTCCGTCCCCAGGGCGTATGCTCTCGGGAAATGAGTGTGGAGCTCAGCGACCAGGGCATCATCGAGAAGCTGGAGGTCGTGGGCGGCTGCAGCGGCAATCTGCAGGGCATCAGTGCCCTGGTCAAGGGCATGTCTGCCCAGGAGGCCATCGAGCGCATGAAGGGCATCCACTGCGGTGCCAAGTCCACCTCCTGCCCGGACCAGCTGGCCCGGGGCCTGGAGCAGATCCTGGCCAGCAAGGCGCAGTAAGCGGAAAAAGCCATGCAGCGGCATGGCTTTTTTCTTTTGTTTTGCCAGCCTTTTGTGGACAATCGAATAGAAAGATGATACACTGACACATATTGTAAACGAAATCTGTGTTGAGGGAGAACAGACCATTTATGAAGATCGTGTTGGTCATTGACCAGTTCGACGACGCAAACAACGGCACCACCATCAGCGCCCGGCGCTTCGCCATGGCGCTGCGGGAGCACGGCAACGAGGTGCGTGTCATCGCCACGGGAAAACCGGCGGACTACAAATATGCCGTGCGGCAGATGCGCTTTTTCCCCATTGTGGAGCATCTGATCACCAGCCAGGGCATGCGCCTGGCCATTCCCAACCGGCATGTCTTTGAAAAAGCCGCCGCCTGGGCGGACGTGGTGCATTTCATGATGCCCTCGCCCCTGGGCGTCTCGGGCCTCCGACATGTGGAAAAGCTGGGCATTCCCCATACGGCGGCGTTCCACTGCCAGCCGGAAAACATCACCTTTACTCTGCACATGGGCAACAGCAAGCGGGTGAACGACTTTGTCTACAACCGCTTCCGGGACAGCTTCTTTAACCGCTTCACCCATATCCACTGTCCCAGTGCCATGATCGCCGACCAGCTCCGCCGCCACGGCTACACCGCCAAGCTCCATGTGATCTCCAACGGCATCAGCCCCCAGTACCAGTATGGGAAACGCCCCAAGGAGCCGTGGATGGAGGGCTTTTTCAATGTGCTGATGGTGGGCCGCTACGCAGGCGAAAAGCGGCAGGACGTGCTCATCGAGGCCTGCGCCAAAAGCCGTTACGCCGACCGCATCCAGGTGATCCTGGCGGGCAAGGGCCCTCTGGAGGGCAAGTACCGCCGCCTGGCCAAAAAGCTTCCCAACCCCATCGTCATGGAGTTTTACGAGCCGGAGCGGCTGCTGGAGATCTTGCACATGGCGGATCTGTATGTGCATACCTCCGACGCGGAGATCGAGGCCATGAGCTGCATGGAGGCGTTTGCCTGCGGCCTGGTGCCGGTCATCGCAAACTCCCCCCGTTCCGCCACGCCCCAGTTTGCCCTGGACAGCCAGAGCCTGTTCCCCGCCGGGGACAGCGACGCCCTGGCTGCGCGCATCGACTGGTGGATCGAGCATCCCCAGGAGCGGGTGGAGATGGAAAAGCGCTACGCCGAGCACGCCAAGCTCTATGCCCTGGACCGTTCCATCCAGCAGACGGAGGACATGTTCCGCCAGGCTATTGCCGAGCAAAAAGCGGGCTCTGCCGAATAAAAACAGCAAAAGACCGCCGCGGAAAGCACCCGCGGCGGTCTTTTTGCATACAATGGGTCAGCAGAGGAAGTGAGGTAAGGAACCATGGCATATTCCGACCGGGAACTGCTGGCCCGGCTGATCCAGTGCGAGGCGGGCGGAGAAGGAGAAAACGGCATGAAGGCGGTGGCGGGCGTGGTCATGAACCGGGTGAATGCCCGGGGCGGGGAATACGCCCGGGTGGGGCAGGGCAGCATCCGCAAGATTATTTTCCAGCCCTACCAGTTCGTCTGCGCCAGTGAGACGGAAAACGGCGCGTACAATCCGCAAAACATCTACAATATGCGGCCCGAACAGATTCATTACGATATTGCCGACTGGGCCATCGCAGGCAACCGGCTGCCGGACGTGGCGGAATCCTTGTGGTTCTATAATCCCTTCGGCCCCAACTGCCGCCCCTTCTTCCCATCGGAGGTGGGGTACTGGCAGACCCGGATCGGCGATCACTGCTTCTACAATCCAACCGACGCGTATTACAAGACTTGAGAGGTGCGCTATGACCCAATATCAGACCACAAACATGACGCCCGGCGGCGTCAACTGGAGCGGGGAGATCACCCCGAGGCGCAGTACGCCTGCGGCAGTGCCGGACGGCATGCCCGGCACCATGTCCGGCCCCATGCCCGGCAACGCATCCGGCCAGCCCTTCAACACCGTTCCCATGCAGACGGGGATGGCCTCCACCGCCAAGCTCATGACCGGCGGCGCCCACCTGGACATGAAAAACGACCTGCCCCAGGAGGTGCTGGAGTCTCCCACCACGGTGCAGGAGGCCTACAAGGGGTCCCTGCGGGCCATGCTGGCGCGCAATGTGGGCAACTACATCGTGGCCACGTTCCTGGTGGGGACGCAGAATACCGTTTCCTTTGAGGGCGTGCTGTACGACGTGGGCAACGACTATGTGACCATCTATCAGTCCGGCCGGGACCGCTACATCGTCAGTGACATCTACTCCCTCAAGTACATGGAGTTTTACGATACCCAGCGGCGGGAGCTGTGCGACGCGCTGCTGCGCCAGAACGGCTGGGAGAGCCAGAATCCGTAAAGTGGGGATTGCACCGGCGGGACAACTGTGCTAAAATCCGGGTATTCAAAAACACTGCAAAGGAGAAGATTTCCATGGATTTTGCCCAATTGTCCCAGGCGCGGTATTCCCTGCGCAAGTTCAGTGACCGACCTGTGGAGCCGGAGAAGCTTGCAGCGGTGCTGGAGGCGGGCCGCAATGCCCCCACGGCCCACAACCTCCAGCCCCAGCGCATTTTCGTGCTGCAGACTCCGGAGGCCCTGGAAAAGGCCGACGGCTGCACCGCCGCCCACTTCCATCCGCCGGTGATGCTGGTGGTGGCCTATGACCCGGAGGCGGCCTGGAAGCGGGAGACCGACGGGAAAAACCACGGTGAGATCGACGCCGCTATTGCGGTGACGCAGATGATGCTCCAGGCGGCGGACCTGGGACTGGGCACTACCTATGTGGGCATGTTCGAGCCGGAAAAGCTCCTGGCTGCCTTCCCGGAGATGCAGGGCCTGGTGCCTATCGCCCTGCTGCCCATGGGCTACGGCGCCGAGGGGGCCCATCCCTCCCGGCTCCACGCCGACCGCAAGCCCATGGAGGAACTGGTGCGCTACCTGTAAAAGAAAAAAGACTGCCCATTGGGCAGTCTTTTTTTATCTGTGCGGTGCCTTATCTTCTGCGGCCCCGGTAGCCCCGGCGGCTGCGGAAGTTCCCGCTGCGGCCGTAGCGGTAACGGCGGCGGCCGAATACCAGCTTCCACAAGAGCAGCGCCACGACCGCCACCAGCAGGATGATGCCGATCACCTTCACGGCCGTCTGGGAGAAAAACGCTTTCACATCCCGCCAGAAGGTCAGGATGCGGGAGGCCTCCACATCGTTGAGGGCCAGCAGATCCACGGTGGCGTAGTCCGTGCCGTCATAGGAGAGGGTCACGGTGCCCAGCACGTCGCCGGCGGAGATGGGCGCTTCCACCGGGTCGGACTTGAGGGTGATGGTCCGCTCCAGATCCTCGGCGGCCAGGCCCTTGGGCAGCAGCACCTCCACATCCTCGGCGGGGTGGACGGTCACATGGTCGATCTTGGAAAGGGACACGGCCACTTCCTTGAGGATCTCGTCGGAGGTGAGCACCGTCTGGTAGGCGAAGTTTTCAAAAGCCCAGTTGAACAGGCGGTTGGTCTCGTAAAAGCTCATGGTGCGGATCTCATTGCCCTCCAGGTGCAGCTGCTCGCAGCCCAGCATCACGCTGATGAAGCTCAGGCTGCCCTTGGAGGCGGAGGAGACCAGGCAGTGTCCGGCGGCGTCGGTGGAGCCGGTCTTGATGCCGTGGGCGTCCGTATTGTAGTAGCCCCGGGAGCGCCAGACGGAGATGAGATAGTTGGTGGAGTGGAGAGAGCGTGCCTCGGAGAGGTTGGTAGCGGGCAGGGTGATGTCGCCCGTGTCGCAGATGCGCATGAAGTCCTCATGCTTCATGGCCTCTTTCGTGATGAGGTACAGGTCCCAGGCGGAGGTGTAGTGCTGACTGTCGTGAAGACCGGTGGGGTTGACGAAATGGGTGTTCTCGCATCCCAGGGCCTGAGCCTTTGCATTCATGGCGTCCACAAAGGTGTCCACATCGCCGCTGACGGCCTCGGCCAGAATGACGCAGGCCTCGTTGGCGGAGACCACCAGCATGCAGTACAGAAGCTGCTCCACTGTCATGATCTCGCCCACCTGGATGCCGGCGGAGCTGCCGTCGCTGTCCAGCTCCGTGATGGTGTCGGAAGCGGTGAGCTGCTGGTCCAAAGAGAGCTTTCCGCTGTCCACCGCTTCCAGCACCAAAAGTGCCGTCATGATCTTGGTGAGGCTGGCGGGGTAGAGCTCTTCATGTTCGTTTTTGGCGTAGACAATGTTGCCGGTGTTGGCGTCCACCAGCAATGCCGCCTTGGCCTGGATGTCCGGATCGGCCGGCAGCGAGACTTCCGCGGCCGAAACGGGAAATGCCAGCAGATTGACGACCAGGGCCATGAGGAAAAAAACAGAGAAAAAACGCGTCGCTTTCATATCCAACTCCTGTAATCTATGCTATACTAACCATGTGTGGAAAAAACGGCCGCCAAAGCGGCGCGATTCGTCATATAATGACAGTATAGCAAAAAATACCCGGGAGTTCAACCACTATGAAGCTGGGAAACGTGACCAAAACCGAAAAATGTCTGCTGGGTTTCGCGGCGGCATTTTTGTGTCTGGTGACGGCGCTTTACGTCCGCGATGCGGCCCTGCCGGACCAGAGCGGCGCTGTGGCCGTGGAGACGGAGCAACAGGTGGATGCCGATGCGCTGGGGCCCGTCTGGGAGCCGGTGGACATCAATACCGCCGACGCCGAGACACTGGACACCCTGCCGGGGATCGGGCCTGCGCTGGCGGAGCGGATCATCGCCTACCGGGAAGCGCATGGGCCGTTTGAGCGCGGCGAGGAGCTGATGGAAGTCAAGGGGATCGGGGAAGCCACCTATGAGGGCCTGGCGGACTGGATCACAGTGGAAGGAAAGGACAAAGAATGAAAATATTGGTTGTGGATGATGAGAAGCTGCTGGTCAAGGGCATGAAGTTCAACCTGGAGAACGAGGGCTACACGGTGGAGTGCGCCTATGACGGCGCCGCTGCCGTGGAGCTGGCCAGGACGGGACAGTTCGACCTTTTGATCCTGGACGTGATGATGCCGGAGGTGGACGGGCTGGAGGCCTGCATGCGCATCCGGGAGTTTTCCAACGTGCCCATCATCATGCTCACTGCCAAAAGTGAGGACGCCGACAAGCTCATGGGCTTTGAGTGCGGCGCGGACGACTATCTGACCAAGCCCTTCAACATCCTGGAGCTCAAGGCCCGGGTGCGGGCGCTGCTGCGGCGGGCCGCCGGCGTTCAGCGCAGCCAGGGGGCGGTGCTCACCGTGGGGGACCTGAGCCTGAACACGGAGGAACGGGTGGCCATCCGGGACGGGAAGCGGGTGGACCTGACGGCAAAGGAGTATGACCTCATCGAGCTTTTGATGCGCAATCCCCGGCGGGTGTACAGCCGGGAGAATTTGATGAACGTGGTGTGGGGCTACACCTACGCCGGGGACTACCGGACGGTGGACGTGCACATCCGCCGTCTGCGGGAGAAGCTGGAAAAGAACCCGGCAGAGCCGGATCATATCATGACCAAGTGGGGAGTGGGGTACTATTTCAAGGGGTAAGCGGCGGCTGGTGGGCAGCCTGCAATTTCAGTTCGGCCTGAGCTATATCCTCATCATCACGGCGGTGCTGCTGCTGCTCAACACCTATCCGCTGCTGGTATCGGAGGATCTGGTGTTCCGCTCCAAGGCCACCACGCTCCAGTCCAGCGTGTCCGTGATGGTCAATTCCCTCAGCGGGCTGGATGAGCTGACGGAGGAGAACGTGGCCCAGGCCATGGCCGTGGTGGAGGAGACGGGCCTTTCCCGGATCCTGGTGACGGACAGTGCCGGCAAGATCCTCTACGATACCCGGGAGACCGGCAGCGCTGTGGGCCAGTACACTTTCTACACGGAGGTGGTGCAGGCCCTGCTGGGCAACGACGCTTTCACCTGCCAGTACAAGGACGAGGCGTTCCGCAGCCGGGCCTCCTCGCCGGTGATGTATCAAAGTCAGATCATCGGGGCCGTATATGCCTATGAATACGACACGGAGCAGGCCTCTTTGCTGGAGGGGCTCCGGTCCAACCTGCTGCGCTTGTCCGGCATCATCGCCGTGGCGGTGGTGTGCCTGAGCGTGTTTTTGTCCCGGGCGCTGACCCATAAGATCAGCCAGCTGCTCACGGCCATCCGCCAGGTGCGGGAGGGTGCGTACAGCCACCGGGCCGACATCCGGGGCCGGGACGAGATCGCCCAGATCGCCCAGGAGTTCAACAGCCTCACCGACCGGCTCCAGACCACGGAGAACGCCCGGCGGCGGTTTGTCTCCGATGCGTCCCACGAGCTCAAGACGCCTCTGGCGGCCATCCGCCTGCTGACGGACTCCATTTTGCAGACGGAGAACATCGACCCGGAAACCACTCGGGAGTTCGTGACGGACATCGGTGCGGAGGCCGAGCGCCTCAGCCGCATCACGGAGGATCTGCTCCGGCTGACCCGGCTGGACAACAGCGTGCTGGAGGCACCGGTGCGGGTGGACGTGCTGCCGGTTTTGGAGCAGGTCATGCGCATGATGAGCCTGGTGGCCCAGGAAAAGCAGGTGGATCTGACCTATGAGGCCTCCGGGGAGTGCACCGTGCTGGCAAGCCCCGATGAGATCCACCAAGTCATCTACAACCTGACGGAAAACGGCGTGAAATACACCGGTAGCGGCGGCGCCGTGCAGGTGTCGCTGCGGCGGGAGGAGACTTGGGTGGTACTGTCCGTAGCGGACAATGGGCCGGGCATCCCGGAAGAGGACCTGGACCGGATCTTCGAACGGTTTTACCGGGTGGACAAGGCCCGCTCCCGGGCCGCAGGCGGCACGGGACTGGGCCTGAGCATCGTCAGCGACATGGTGAAAAAGCGGGGCGGTACGGCCCAGGCGGCCAACCGGCCCGGCGGCGGCGCGGTGTTCACTGTGCGGTGGCCATGGAAGGGGGAGGATGCGCTGTGAAAAAGAAAAGCGTGTGCCTTCTCTGTGCTGCGGTGCTGTTGTGTCTGCTGGCCGGCTGCACCTACGCGGTGGTGACCGGAGCGGGGGCCCAGGAGGATACGTATTTGCTCTATTTCCGGGCGGAGGATCTGGACAGCGCCGCCGGCGGCGACGCCCTGCGGGCGGAATCCGTGCGCCTGCCGGGCCTTTCGGATCTGGAGCCCCAGCAGGCGGCGGAGGCGCTGATGGAGGCGCTGCTGGCGGGACCCAGGGATGAAACCCTGCGCTCTGCCATTCCGGCGGGCACCGCCCTGGTGTCGCTGACTCTGGACGGCCGGCGGGCGGTGGTGGATATGACCTCCGGCTATGGAGGGCTGTCCGGTGTGGCGCTGACCATGGCGGACTACGCCGTGACGCTGACGCTGACCCAGCTTCCGGAGATCTCCACCGTCAGCGTAACAGTACGGGGCAGGGAGCTGGGCTACCGGGGCAGCCAGATCTTTTCCCCGGATGATGTGCTGCTGTCTACTACGGAGGACGTGGTGGACACGGTGACGGCCACGCTGTACCTGCTGGATGAGACGGGCGAACTGACGCCGTATGAGGCCGTGCTGGAGCTGTACGAGGGAGATACCCAGGTGCAGGCGGTGGCGGCGGCGCTGGAGGATGGCGCCCCGGAGCAGGGACTTGTCTCCCCGCTGCCGGAGGGATTTGCGGTCCGGTCTGTGTGGCTGGATCAGCCGGTATGCTACGTGAACCTCTCCTCCGCGGTGCTGCGGGATCTGGAGGATTTGGAGGCAGTGCCCCAGGCGCTGCAGGCGCTGGCGCGCTCTCTGTGCTCTTTGGACACGGTGGAGGAGGTGCAGTTCCTGGTGGACGGCGAGTATGCCGACCGGTATGGGACGGCGCCGGTGCGGGAGCCGTATGGATTTACCGAATAAAAAAGGGAGGGCCGAAAGGCCCTCCCTTTTTACGCTTTATCCACCGAACAGCAGCCGTACGGCCAGCGCGGAGGCGGCAAAGCCGGTCAGGTCCGCCGCCAGGGCGGCGGGCACCGCGTGGCGGGTGCGGAAAATGCCTGCGGAGCCGAAGTAGACGGCGATGGTATAGAACGTGGTCTCCGTGCTGCCCAGCATGACGGCGGCCACGCGGCCCACATAGCTGTCCGGCCCGTAGGTTTGCAGCAGGTCGGTTGCCACCGCCAGGGCGCCGCTGCCGGATACGGGGCGGATCAAAAGCAGCGGCGCCGTCTCCGCCGGAATGCCCAGCAGCTCCAAAACCGGGGAAAAAAGCTGGGAAAACCACTCCATGGCTCCGGAGGCACGGAACATGCTCACCGCTGTCAGCAGCCCCACCAGGGCCGGCACGATCCGCAGCAGCACCGTCAAGCCCTCTTCGGCGCCGTGGGTCAGGGCGTTGTACACATCCACCCGCTTGCCGGTGCCGTACACGGCCAGCGCTGCCAGCAGCATGGGGACCACCAGGGAGGAAAGACTCATGCCCGCCTCCTTCCCAGCGCGGAGAAGAAACGGGCGGCGGTCAGCCCCGCGGCCACGGACAGCGCCGAGGACATCCAGACGGCCGGCAGGATGTCAAATGGCGTCTCGCAGCCCGCTGCCGCCCGGACAGAGGCGATGGTGGCCGGCAGCAGCTGGATGGAGGCGGTGTTGAGCACCACCAGCAGGCACAGCTCATCGCTGGCAACGCCGTCGCAGCCTTTGGCCATGCGGCGGGCTGCCTGAATACCCAGGGGCGTGGCGGCGTTGCCCAGTCCCAGGAGGTTGGCCGAAACGTTGGCAGAGACTGCCGCCAACGTCTCGCTGTCCCGGCTGGCCTGAGGCAGCAGACGCCTGAGCAGCGGGCGAAACAGCCTGGCAAGGCAGCCGGAGATGCCGCATACATTCATGATCTCCATGACGCCGGACCAAAGACAAAGGACGCCTGCCATGGTCAGGCTCAGCTCCACCGCTGAGCTGGCGCCGGAGAGCGCGGCTTCCGATACCGCGTCCAGCTGTCCGGTGGCAAGACCGAAAATCACGGAGAGCACCACCATGCCGCTCCAAAGCCACGTCATCATGTTCCGATCCCTCCCGATACAAAATATAAAAAATTGTGAATGAAGTTTTAATTTTTATCATATCAAATTGACATATAATGACAGGATGTGATATTGTTAGCAAACGAAAGAGAGAGAGAAGCTGCAAGAAAAGGAGAACGACTGTGAAAGCTACCGGAATTGTAAGAAAAGTCGACGAACTGGGTCGGATCGTCCTTCCTATTGAAATGCGCCGGACTCTGGACATTGCGGAAAAGGACGCATTGGAAATTTATGTGGAGGGGTCGTCCGTCATTCTGAAAAAGTATAAACCAAGCTGCATTTTCTGCGACGGAACAAAGGACATCACGGTTTTCAAAGGGAAAAACATTTGCCCCAAGTGCCTGAAGGAATTGAAGGGGCTGTGAATTGCCTCCTGTGTAAAACATAGCGCTCCGGCCTGATAGCCGGAGCGCCTTTTTGTTTATTCGCCCTGCCGGGCAATGGCCGCGGCGTAGAGCTCGTTTTTGGAAAGACCCGTGTGGGAGGCCACTTCTTTGGCTGCGTCTTTGAGGCGGGCACCGCCCTCCACCAGCGCCAGTACCTGGCTCACCCCCTCCTCCAAAGAGACGGGAGGCGTCTCCTGGGCCGGCGCGCCGGCCACCACCAGCACGAACTCCCCCTTGGGAGGGGTGGCCTGGTAGTATTCCACCGCCTGGCCCAGCGTACAGCGCAGGGTCTGCTCGTGAAGCTTGGTCAGCTCCCGGCAAAGGGCGATGGGGCGGTCAGCGCCGAAGGTGTCCCGGAGATCTTCCAGGGTGGTGAGCAGCTTGTGGGGCGCCTCGTGGAAGATCATGGTGCGCCTCTCGCCCTTCAAGGACTCCAGGTGCTCCCGGCGGCTTTTTTTGTTGACGGTCAAAAATCCCTCGAACGTGAACCGCCCGGTGGGCAGGCCGCTGACCGCCAGGGCGTTCACCGCTGCGCAGCAGCCGGGGATGGATACCACGGGCACGTCGGCTTCGGCGCACAGACGCACCAGATCCTCGCCGGGGTCAGAGATGGCGGGGGTGCCCGCGTCCGTCATCAGGGCGCAGCTCTCGCCGCCCAGCAGCCGCTGCAAAATGCTCTGTCCGGCAGAGACGTGATTGTGCTCGTGGTAGCTCACCAGGGGCTTTTTGATGGAAAAGTGGTTGAGCAGCTTGATGGACACCCGGGTGTCCTCCGCCGCGATGAAATCCACCCCCTCCAGGGTTTCCACGGCCCGGGGGGAGAAGTCTCCCAGATTGCCGATGGGGGTGGCCACCAGATACAAGGTACCGCTCATGGCGTATCCTCCTGTTTTCTGAAATAAATGACGTCCATTTCCCGGGTGGGGGTGCCCTCCGGCGTCTCCAGGATCAAAGGCGGCTCGATCCGGATGCCCGGCCGACCGCCCCGCCGGCCCTCCAGAAGCACCAGCGAGGGCGCCTGGCCGTCCCGGCAGGAGACCATCCGCAGCCGCTTGGGCTCTATGGAGACGCT
>UMCH01062193.1_pt1 | contig 11221 bp, 9 predicted proteins | sample 1964201 | NCBI WGS metagenome assembly UMCH01 (sample SAMEA4835965, study PRJEB28245) | human gut metagenome | biome: gut microbiome; material: fecal sample | place: Denmark | collected 2008 | reverse complement strand
ACCATCGCCGCGTGGATCGACGAGCGCGTGGCCGCCGGCGAGCCCGCCGTGGTCACCTGCTCGGCGTTGAAGAAGATCTACCGCGACAAGCTGCGCCGTCAAGGCGTGGTGTTCGTCTACATGCAGGGCACATTCGACGAGGTGATGGAACGCCTTTCCCACCGCCAAGGCCACTTCATGAAGCCGAGCATGCTGCAATCCCAGTCCGACATTCTCGAAGAGCCGGGCGATGACGAAATTCACGTCAACGTACACATCGGCCAGGCCGATCCCGAACACGAGGCCATGGCCGTGGCCGGTGCCCTCGGCCTGTGAGCCATCTCTCGGCTCCCCTTAGTCTCACTTCGCCACACGTGCGGCGCATCGACGAACTCGAACGGCGCATCAGCGAACTTCAGCTGGAGCTGAAGCAGTGTGAAGGCCAGCAAGGGCGAACCGGATCGGTCCAAACGGGCTACTCAGGCCGACCAGCCCAGCCAGTCCGTTCAGACCGACCTAACTGATCAGAGCGGGCCCTCTGACCAGTCCGAACCATCTGACCGACATGTACTTGTTGACTAAGTGTGCGGCCCGTCATTCGTTATGGAACATGCCGGCCATGTATACAGGCAGGTAGGTTACATTCCCTTCGACTGAGACGTTGCACGGGCCAAGCACATAGCCTGTATTGAGATGGTATTCAGGGTGGGCGAGCACGTTGTCCATTGCGCGATGGCGTTTGTAGGATTTGCCGGACTTCACCTCAATCGGCAGCACGTGATCGTTGCGGTCTTGGATGAGGAAATCGAGCTCGCCAAGCTTCTTACTGTTGTAGTAGTACAGGTCAAATCCGTGAGCGCGTAGCTCTTGGGCCACCGCATTTTCATAGATTGAACCGTAGTTGATATCAGGGTTGCCGTCGAGTACGTCGAGCGCGGTTTTCTTGAGAAACGAGCCGGTAAGCAGACCCACGTCGTTGTAAAAGAGTTTGAAGAGGTTACGTTCCTTGCTCATCTCCAACGGTGTGCACGGTTCGTCCACGTTGTACGCGGCGACGGCTACATCCGCATTGACCAGCCAATCGAAATCGGAAGCAACCGATTGGAATCTCATGTTCTTTTCGATTTTGGCGAAGGTAAAGCGCTTGTTTGGGTTATTTAACTCGCTGGGCACCAAATCGTAGATAGCGCGGATATGCAGCCGGTCTTCTTTGCGCGCGTATTGGCTGATATCGCGGCGATATTCACGCTTTATGTTCTCTTGTATAGTGCGCACGTCCGCAACGCTGCCGTTTGCCACGAACGAGTCGACTGCGGCAGGCATGCCGCCGATGACCAGATATTTGGAGTATAGCTCCATGAGCCTTTGATGAATGAACTCATCCACTTCCTGGTGCTTGGCAAAGCATTCGGCAAGCATATCGAATACGTCGTTGCCGATATGTTGCGACCAGCAGAACTCTTGGAAATCCAGTGGATACATATCCAGCTCGGTCAGGTACCCGACCGGTACCGAGCGTATATCTTCGAGCTCGACTCCAAGTAGCGAGCCGGAAAGCGCGTAATCGAACCGACCATCATCTACAAGGAACTTAATTGCGGTGACCATTTCCTTGCAACGCTGGACCTCGTCAAAGAAAATCAGGGTTTTGCCGGGTACTAATGGCGTATTTACGGCCAGTTCCAGCCTCATCAGTAGGTTTTTGGCATCGCGGGGCCGATCGAATAATGCAACGAGGTCAGGGTTCTCGATGAAATTGAGCTCGGCGATATGGTCGTAATGCTGTTGGGCAAAGTGCCTGATGATATAGGTTTTGCCAATCTGACGGGCTCCGGTGACCAGCAGTGCAGTGCGTTTCGGCGCGGATCTCCAAGCTTCCAGCTGTGTCTCGATTTTTCTTCGCAGCATGAGAATCTCCAGTCATTTGTAGGCCTTGCATCTATGCTGGGCACGTTTTCTAACTGTTTATAGCGCATATTTTACACTTTTCCAACCATAAGAATGCGGTTTTGGCTACGTTTTCCAACCTCAAAATGGGGAGTTTTATACACTTTTCCAACTTATGTATGTGGAGACTCTCTATTTCACGTGAGACGAAAGTGGCTCCCCTCTTTGAGGGGAGCCACGGAATACTGCTTTTACTTATGCCAGGTGAGAGCGCATGAACCACTGGAACTTTTCGAGTTCCTGCACGTGGTCCTGGATGATGTTGGAGCTGATCACATCCAGCTCGTCCAGCTCGGCGATGGCCTTGCGGTCGTCGGCGATGAAGGCGTCGTAGTACTCGATCAGCGCCTTGAGATACTCCTCGGTGCCCACGCGGCCCTCAGCGTCGAACGATTTCCACGTGCGGTTGCGCACGATGGCGTCAGCACGGCCATCCGGGGTGCCGCCCAGAGTGGCAATGCGCTCGGCGGTCTCGTCGGCCTGGGCCAGCACGGCCTCGACCTCGGGGTCAAGCATCTCGTGAACGGCGATGAAGTTCGGGCCGGTCACGTTCCAGTGTGCGTGCTTCAGGACCAGAGCGGCCTCCTGCTCCTGGCTCAGTCGGTTCTGCAGGATGGCGATGGCCTTCTCACTGGCCGCTTCATCAAGGCCCGGCACAACAAATGCAAGTGTCATAATGTTCCTTCTTTCAGTAGGTGGAACGTTGCCCTTTCATTCTACGTTTTTTGGTTATGCCCCGGGCCGAACGAATAGGTGGTGAATATCACGCGACTATTTGGCATCGTCGCTTTGTGATTCGGCCGGCAGCGGCGCATGGTCCGGGGCGCCGGCTTTGCGGACTTCGATGGTTTCGATGCGGCGGCCATCCACCTTGGTGACGACCATGTTGTAGCCGTCGTCGGAATGCAGCACGTCGCCTACCGCTCCCATCTTGCCGGTCTTGGACAGGAAGTAGCCGGCGACCGTCTCGTACGGGCCGTCCTCCAGCTCGATGCCGGTCAGATCGGCGAAGTCCTCAATGGTCATGCTGGCCTCGATCGTGGCCACGCCATTGACGAACGCGGTGCGGGTGGTGCGTTCGCCGCCCTTCTCGCTGGGCAGATCGTACTCATCGCGAATATCGCCCACAAGCTCCTCGGTCATATCCTCAAGCGTCACGATGCCGTCCGTGCCGCCGTACTCGTCGATGACCACGGCCAGATGGATGCCGCGCTTACGCAGCAGTTCCAGGCTTGGCAGCAGCTTGGAGGTGCCGGGCAGGGAGATGCCTTCGCGCACCACATCGCGCACGATCTTGGCGTTCGGATCGCGCACGTCCAGCAGATCGCGCACATGCACGAAGCCGATCACGTCGTCGAAATCCTTGCCGGTCACCGGGTAACGGGAGTACGGCTGGTCGCGTACGAACGCGGCGGCCTCGGCCAAGGGCTGGTCGCCCTCGATGAAGACCACGTCGGCACGTGGGCGCATCACCTCGGCGACGATGGTTTCGGACGCGTCGAACACATCGTCCAGAATCGTGCGTTCGTCCTTGGAGAGGTTGGTGTTGGAGCTGACCAGCACGCGCAGCTCGTCGTCGGACACCTCGGACTCGGTCTGCTGCGGGTCGAAGCCGAGCAGGCGGACGATGCCGTTCGTGTTCTTGCCGATGAGCCAGATGATCGGGCGGCAGACGGCGGCGAAGGCGTCGATGGCGGGCACCACGGCGCGCGCGATCTGCTCGGTGCGCTGCATGGCGATGCGCTTGGGCACCATCTCGGAGATCACGATGGAACAGTAGGAGATGATGAGGGTCAGGATGATGTTCACCAGGCCGCCGGCGATGCCGGGGTGCACGCCCCAGCTTTCGACCGCCGGAATCAGGTAGGGGGCGATGGAAGAGGCGCCGAACGAGGCGGACAGGAAGCCGGAGAGCGTCACGCCGATCTGCACGGTGGACAGGAAGGTGTTCGGGTCACGTGCGATTTTGGCGACTTTGGCGCCGCGAGCGTCCTCCTGCTCCATTTGCTCGATCTGCGAGCCGCGCAGAGAGACCAATGCCAACTCGGTGCCGGAGAACACGGAACCGATAACGAGAAATACAAAAATCAGGAGGATGTTCAAACCAAGTGACATGGCTTCAACTCTAGGGGAGTGGCACGTCAAATTGGGGTGTGCTGGCTGGGCAGTAAGAAACTCGGCAAAGGGAAGGGCACTCTTATCATTACTGCGGCCGACGTGTCGACCGGTGTTTCCGATGCGTTGCTCGCCTTCGACGATGCCGTATGCGCTCCAGCGCTGGACGGCATTACTAGTGCAGAGAGGCTGTTTCTCGCGGCTATGGCCAAGGATTCGCCAAATCCCACGCAGGTTGGCGATGTTGCGGATCGCACGCTCAGAAGCTCAGCACTTCTACTTTGCCGGAATCGAGCTGATAGCGGGCGCCGACGATCATGAGCTTGTCAGCGGCGAGGGCCTGCTGGATGACAGGAGACTGCTCCACCAAAGTTTCAATAATGTGGGCCACATGCACGCGCTCGATATCTTCATGCGCGTCGAGCTCGGCTTCGCGCGCCTGCCAGACGGACATGCCGGCCTGGCGCAGAATAATCGATTCGGCGGCGGCGATGTGCTCGTCGAGGTCGTCCATCGCATCCGCGGCCTCCAGTGAGCCGTCGGCTTCGGAAGTGATGGTGTGCATCAGGTCGTCCAGCTCCTGCTCGGCGGCCTCGATTGCGCCGCAGTGCTCGTGACCGAGCACACAGATCAGGCTGACGTGCAGTTTCTTGACCGCGTACTCCAGCGAGGCGATAACCGCGCTATCGATGAGTTGCCCGGCGGTGCGCACGGTGAACAGGTCGCCCAGGCCCTGATCAAAAATGATTTCCGGAGGTACGCGCGAGTCCGAGCAGGAGAGCACCGCGGCATCCGGGTTCTGGCCATCAAGCAACGTTTGACGGGTCTCCTGATCCTGCCATGGATGGTCGGGCTTGCCCTCGGCAAAGCGCCGGTTGCCTTGCAGCATGCGACTCCACGTTGCGTTTGCGGTCGATTCCTGTTCAAAGTCTGACTGAGCCATGAAACCTCCATTATCAGCGGACTGCTGATTGCCATATTAGCGAGTATTCGCGCATAGTCGTGATTGGGGCAACGGCCATTTGGGCACAAGGGTTGCGGGTGGTGTGATAAGGCTCATACGTTACACCCGCGCGAGCCGTGGCTCACCACATTACGATAGGTGGTGGTAAACGCTTGAAGATTAACAATTCCCGAAAGGACCGATGATGACTCTTCTGCAGCATGAACTGACCGATTTCAAGGTGAACGCATTCCAGAACAACGAGTTCCACGAAGTGACCAAGGACGATGTGCTCGGCCACTGGTCCCTGTTCTTCTTCTACCCGGCCGACTTCACCTTCGTGTGCCCCACCGAGCTTGAAGACCTGGCCAAGAACTACGCCAAGTTCAAGGAAATCGGCTGCGAGATCTACTCCGTCTCCTGCGACACCCACTTCGTGCACAAGGCTTGGCACGACGCCAACGAGAAGATCGCCAAGATCGAGTACCCGATGCTTGCCGACCCGACCGCCCTGCTGGCCAAGGATCTCGACACCTACAACGAGGCCGATGGCATGGCCGAGCGCGGCGACTTCATCGTGAGCCCCGAGGGCAAGGTCGTGGCCTACGAGGTCATCTCCTCCAACGTGGGCCGCAACGCCGAGGAGCTGCTGCGCCGCGTGCAGGCCTCCCAGTTCGTCTACGAGCACGGCGACCAGGTCTGCCCCGCCAACTGGACCCCTGGCGAGGAAACCATCGAGCCCAGCCTCGACCTCGTCGGCCAGCTGTGATCGACACTGAATAGGCGGTAACCTTGGCTCCCCTCTCTGAGGGGAGCTGTCGCTGAAAGCGACTGGGGGGAGTGCTCGCGAGAGCTAGCCTGATCCGATATGCTCCCCTCAGTCTCACTACGACAGCTACCCTCAGAGAGGGGAGCCAGTGTATGTAAGGGAGTTTTCATGACTCAGACCAACAATCTCTATGACGTCGTCGTCATTGGTGGCGGGCCTGCTGGCCTGACGGCCGGCCTGTACCTGGCCCGCGCTCGCTACCGCGTGCTGATTCTCGAAAAGGACGATTTCGGCGGCCAGATCACCATCACCAACGAAGTCGTCAACTATCCGGGCGTGGGCCGCACCACGGGCCGCGCACTCACCCAGACCATGCGCCAGCAGGCTCAGGACTTCGGTGCCGAATTCCTCTCCGCCGAAGCCACCGGTCTCGACGTGGATGGTGACATCAAAACCGTGCACACCTCACGCGGCGACCTCAAGACCTTCGGCATCCTCATCGCCACCGGCGCCAGCCCGCGCAAGCTGGGCTTCGAGGGCGAGGCCGAGTACGCCGGCCGCGGCGTGGCCTACTGCGCCACCTGCGACGGCGAGTTCTTCACCGGCAAGGAAGTACTGGTGGTCGGCGGCGGATTCGCCGCAGCCGAGGAATCCGTGTTCCTGACCAAATACGCCTCCAAAGTCACCGTGCTCGTGCGCGAACCGGACTTCACCTGCGATGCCGCAGTGGCCGCCGAAGCCAAGAACAACCCGAAGATCGACGTGCGTTATCAGGTCGAGCTGAAGGGCGTCACCGCCGGCCAAGGAGGCCTGCGAGAAGCCTCAATCCTGAACCTTGCCACCGGCCAGACCGAAACGTGGAAGCCCGCCGACGCCGGCACCTTCGGCGTCTTCGTGTTCGCCGGCTATGTGCCCGCCACCGATTTGGTGCGCGGCGTGGTGGAGCTCGACGACCACGGTTACGTGGTCACGCACGACTACCTCAGAACCTCGGTGCCGGGCGTGTACGCGGCCGGCGATCTGCGCGTCAAGAACCTGCGCCAAGTGGTCACCGCCACCTCCGACGGTGCGATTGCCGCCGTGGAACTGGAGCGATACGCCAAGCAGATGAGCGAGAAAACCGGCTTGGTGCCGCCGCGTCCCACTGCTTCCGCTTATGAGGAGTCCGAGGCCAAGGCCGCCTCCGCCGCCTCGGCCGCTGACACGACGCCCGCCCCGGCTCCCGCCAAACGCAGCGCCGATGCCGCAGCCGCAGCCAGCGCCGCCAAGAAGCCCGGCGAACTGTTCTCCGCCGCCGTCAAGCAGCAGCTTGGCGTGGTCTTCGGACGCATGACCCGCCCGGTCACGCTCGCTCTCGAACTGGACGGCACTCCGCTTTCGGCGGAATTGCAGGGTTTCATCGGCGAGATGGTTGCGCTGTCCGGCGGCAAGCTGAACTCGGTTGTCGTTGATGCCGCAGGGCTGATCACGGCGGTGGATGGTGCTTCTGTGCCTACTTCTTTGGTGGTCGGCGAACCGCTGTCCGTCACCTTGCCGGACGGCACCGAACTGCCCACTTATGGTTCGTTGGACGATTCCGGCCGCGCCACATTCGACGTCGCCGGCGTCCTGCCGCTCGCCCGCCCAACTGTGCGCATCTGCGTGCCGGCTGAGGGCGACGGCAAGGCCGGCAAGGACGGCAATGGTTCACTGGTCTTCACCGGTCTGGCCTTCCACGGCGTACCTTCCGGCCACGAGTTCAACTCGTTCGTGCTTGGCCTGTACAACGCGGCCGGTCCCGGCCAGCCGCTGGGCGATGACCTGGTCGAACGCGCGAAGTCCATCACGGACCCGCTGAACATCATGATCCTCGTCTCGCTCACCTGCACGATGTGCCCGGAAACCGTGCTTGCTTCCCAGCGCATTGCCTCCCTGAGCCCGGCCGTGCGCGCCGAAGCCTACGACGTCTCGCACTTCCCCGAACTTAAGGACCAGTACGGCGCGATGAGCGTGCCCTGCATCGTCATCACCCACGCCGACGGCACCCAGCAAGTCGAATTCGGCAAAAAGAGCATCCCCCAAATGCTCGAACTGGTCGGCGCGTAAGCCGCACGACCTCAGGTACTCAACAGCAACAACAACGATTCTGCCAAAATCGTGACGTACATCGATTGATGCGATCGATGCGCCCGACTCCGGCAGAATCGTTGTTTTGCGGCAGCTCAGCCTCGGTCTTCGACGGCCTTCGTGACGTTTCTGTCGCCGAGGTACTTGACCAAGCTGATGCTGATCAGGGCCACGACGAACAGGCCGGTGATTACCGGAATCAGCGCGGCGTAGCGGTGGGCCTGATCAGGCGCGTGGGCAACTACGAACGAGGCCAACTGGTTGCCGGACAGACCGGCGAACGCCCAGGCGCTCAGCGTCAGACCGTGCGTGGTGGAGACGGTTTTGGTGCCGAAGTGCTGATCAAGCAGCACGGGCAGCGTCGAGAAACCGCCACCATAGCCCGCGTTGACGAGGAACAGCATGGCCAGCACGGCCCACAGCAGAGCGTTGCCGATGCTGTTGGTGAAGATCTGCAGCAAGCACACGGCAATCGACATGATGAAGATTACCTGATAGACGGTCTCGCGGCGCTTCAGGTGGTCGGAAAGTGTGGAGAAGCCCACGCGGCCAGCCGTGTTGAACACGGAGTCCACGGCGAGCACCAGTCCGATGATGCCGGAGATGGCGGCGGCAAACTTGGCGGGGCTCAGGTTGGCATACTGCGGGAAGGCCCTGAGCACATCGTGCAGGATGTCCTTCTCTTGGCTGATGAGGGCCAGGCCGAAGCCGGCGACGGCGATGCCGGTGGCGAGGCCCTTGTTGTCGGCGAACCAAAGCATCAGGTTCTTGACCGGAGTCAGATAACCGACGCCCAGGCCGATGCCCATGATCGCGCCATAACAGATGAACACGCCCGGCAGGAAGTTCAGGGCGATGCTCACGCCCGTGCCGGCGAAGCCGACCACGAAGCAGACCATGGAGACGAGTGCGGATTTCTTGATGTTTTTCTCCACCATTGGCCCGGCAAACGCGGCGGACATGCCGAGGAAGAAGATGGCGAGTGAGAAGCCCCATTCCACGGAGGCGGGGCTGGCGTGGAGACGGTCAGCGATAAGCTGCTTGAACACGCTCCAGCAATAGACGGTACCGATTGGGATATGAATCAGCAGTGCGGGAATAATCGCGCTGGTCCAACGATTCTCGGTAAACCTTGCCATATATGGGCGGATCCTTTCGTAACTGGTGTACGATGGCCTGCCGGCCCGAACGAGAGTCGTATCGCCCATATCCACGCACATCACGACGGCATGCCCCCGTGAACCATCCGGGCTGCACGAATCGAATCAAATCGAATCGTGCGAACTGCGAACAATTCGCTAAACATCCTTGGTGTGCATTTCATCGGCGCTGCTGGCTCTTGTCGACGCCGACAAACAGAACTATAACGCTGTTATGGGGTTGCTGTGGCTGATTTCTGTGGTCGGAAGCTATGAGCTTTCTCACATCGAAAACAGTTATATGACGGTATCGGCGTGATTGATACGTGACGTCTGCCCGTGGACGCGGCATATCCCTCTCGGAAAACAATGACTCCGTCATGTCCATTTCTTGGTTTGACATGTTTTCGTTTGCAGCGTCGGTGCTCACCACGGTGACCGCGGCGTTCGAGTCGCCGGGCAGGGCCTCGACCGAGGGTCTCATCCTCGGCTGAGATGTGGGCGGTACTATGGATTCTTATCGATAAGGTTCGTGATATGCGGAGATGGTAACGATGGTGACCTTAAAGGATGTCGGCGAACTGGCCGGAGTGACCGCCACCACCGCCTCCGCGGCCCTGCGAGGCAAGGATTACGTCAAGCCCGAAACCACGCAACGCGTGCGTGACGCCGCCCGCAAACTCGGCTATAAAATCAACCTGTCTGGCCGGTCCCTGCGTTCTGGGCGGTCCGATACCATCACCTTCCTTACCTCGGGCCTCGAGGGCGACTATTTCTCCCATCTGGCCATGTGTGTGGCTGAGGAAGTGCACAAGCGCGACTCGCACATGCTCATCGAACTGTCCCGGTATCTTACCGACGACAACGATCTGTCGTACACGTTTTCGGACGGCATCATCGCCATCAATGCGCCACGTGCGGTCGATATCCTGAAGCGGCACCCGGCCGTCATGCTGGAAAACTACGACACCAGCCTGCCCGTCGACACCGTGAACGCGCCGAGCGACGCCGGCTCACGGGCGGCAATCGAACACCTTATCGCGCGTGGCTGTGCGCGCATCGGCATCGTCGGCGACAATCACGATTCCAACAATCCCAACATCATTCCCGGCTCGCGTGATATTCGTATGCGGGCCGCCAAGGAGACGATTCTCGCGGCCGGACTGCCGTTTGACGAGCGCCGTGATTTCATCAAATCCTCGTGGTCGATTGACGGCGGTATCGAGGCCGGGCGCGGCTTGGCCAAGAAAGGCAAGTGCAAGTACGACGGTCTGTACTGCCTGAACGACGGTATTGCGCTCGGTATTCTGCGTGGTCTGGCGGACGATGGCGTAAGTGTGCCGGGCGATGTGCGCGTTATCGGCTTCGACGGCCTGAGCCAGAGCATGTACAGCGTGCCGACTTTGACCACCGTGGCCACCGATTTCAAGGGCATGGCGGATACCGCGCTGACCTTGCTTATGCGGCGTATCGAGAACCTGGACGACGAGTTCTTCCCGCAGACCGTGAATGTGGGCTATAAGCTCATCGAGCGCGAATCCACTGCGGCGTAGAGTCTTTGGCCGTGTTGAGCTTCAATTGGGTGATTGGACTGGCACCAGCGGCTGATATCAGATATGCCGAAAGCAGCGATGATCGGATTTAAGTTGCTGGAGATGACAGGATGGATTGCTCTTTACCCCTTTCACCATCTTGCAATAATTCTTACATGTAAGAACTCTCTGTTAACATGTAAGAATTATTGCAAGATGGTGAAAGGGGATGCTCATGTTGCCGGCCAAAGAAAGTTTGACGGTTGAGTTCAAGAGTGAGCAGAAGCGCCCTCAATCGCATGATGAAATTGTTGACAACGTAGTGGCTCTAGCCAATACCGAAGGCGGCACACTGTATCTCGGTATTGAAGACGATGGCACTGTGACCGGCGTATGTGACGAGCATCGCAATATCAATGGACTTGCGGTACTAATTTTCAATAAGACTGTTCCGCAGCTTCCCGCTCGCGTGGCGCTCTTGTATGAGAACGAGGTGCCGATAGTCAGTATTGAGGTGGATAACAGTCAGCAAATCGTATCTACCAGTCAGGGGAAGACATTGCAGCGCCGGCTGAAAGCAGACGGCTCGCCTGAGGTCGTTCCGCTGTTTGTTTCCCAATTCATTAGCCGTTTATCTCAGCAACGGTTCTACGATTTCAGTGCGCAACCTGCCCCAGAGGCTCGGTTGGAC
>UMCH01057507.1_pt1 | contig 11240 bp, 11 predicted proteins | sample 1964201 | NCBI WGS metagenome assembly UMCH01 (sample SAMEA4835965, study PRJEB28245) | human gut metagenome | biome: gut microbiome; material: fecal sample | place: Denmark | collected 2008 | reverse complement strand
CCTCCTGAGCCTGCTTCTTGGTGCCCACGAACAGCAGGGTCTGGCCGTTCTCGCTGAGCTGACGGACGAAGTTGTAGGCCTCCTCCAGCTTGCGGACGGTCTTCTGCAGGTCAACGATATAGATACCGTTGCGCTCGGTGTAGATATAGGGAGCCATCTTGGGGTTCCAGCGACGGGTCTGGTGACCGAAGTGGACGCCCGCCTCCAGCAGGGCCTTCATGGATACGACGTTAGATGCCATAGTGTTTTGTTCCTCCGAATCAGTTTAGTTTTTACCTCCGGCGGTTTCATCCCCCCTGCCAATCCCCGTGGGGGACACAGACAGAGAGTCGACGCACCGTGCGGAATGCTGAAATATAATACCATAGGCGGCCGGTGAATGCAAGTATTTTTTCCATAAAAATACGGAAAATACCGGCTTCCCGGCAGGTTTTACAGCAGCTTGCGCCGTTTGCGCTCCATGGCGGGGTCACGCCGCTGGAACTGCTTATCCACCAGGATGATATCGTCCCCCACCCGCTGGATACACTCCCACGGAATATAGAACTCCTCTCCCCTGCCGAAGAGGCCGAAAAAGCGGCATGGGCCGTACACCACGATGGCCACCACCTGCCCCTCGGGAAGCTTCACGTCCACGTCGTCGACAAACCCAAGCCGGCAGCCATCGCAGACATTGATGACCTCCTTGCGCCGGAGATCCCGGATCCTGCATTGCATGGTGCTCCCTCCTTCCGCTCTATGCATATGCGCGCCGACGGACGTCCCATGCCCACAATGCGACAAAAGCTCCCAGTATAGGAAAAAGCGGCATGGGCAATACTGAGCGCAGATTGTTGATGAGGCAGGAGACGGATGCATGCAGGGAAAAGTGGAGATCGCCGGCGTCAATACCGCCAGGCTGAAGGTGCTGAAAAACGACGAGACCATGGAGCTTCTGCGAAAGACGAAAAGCGGAGACCAGGAGGCCCGCCGCCAGCTGATCGAGGGAAATCTCCGGCTGGTGCTCTCTGTCATCCAGCGGTTTGCCAGCCGGGGCGAGAATGCGGACGATCTTTTTCAGGTGGGCTGTGTGGGACTCATCAAGGCCATCGATAATTTCGACGTGGACAAGCCTGTGCGCTTTTCCACCTACGGTGTGCCCATGATCATCGGCGAGATCCGCCGGTATCTCCGGGACAACAGTGCCATCCGGGTCTCCCGCTCCATGCGGGACACGGCCTATCGGGTGCTGCAGGTGCGGGACCGCTTTATCGCGGAGAATCAGCGGGAGCCTACGGTGGAGCAGATCGCAAAAGAGCTGGATATCCCGCGGGAAGAGGTGGTGTTCGCCATGGACGCCATCGTGGATCCGGTATCCCTCTACGAGCCGGTCTACGACCATGGCGGGGATGCCATCTGTGTGATGGACCAGCTGCGGGACACCCGGGACACGGACGAGGACTGGACGGACCGCATTGCGCTGAAAGAGGCCATGAAACGGCTGGACCCCCGGGAGCGGCGCATCCTCTCCCTCCGGTTTTACGAGGGAAAGACCCAGATGGAGGTATCTGCCGAAGTGGGTATTTCCCAGGCGCAGGTCAGCCGGCTGGAAAAAGGTGCCATCAACACCATTAAGAAAAATCTGTGAGTCTTGTCATTGACGGGCGGGCCGGTTTCGGATAAACTACTTTTGAAATTCCAAAAAGAGAGGACCTGGCCCAATGGATTTTGAAAAGCTGAAGGAATTCCGGAATACCCACAACCCGTTTTGCCATCGCCTTGGCATCTGGGTGGATGAGATCAAATTGGGGTATGCCAGGATCACAAAACTGGTGACGGAAGAGGACCTGAACCCGGCAGGGCTTGCTCACGGAGGGCTGTATTTCTCCATGGCAGACACCGCTGCCGGTGCGGCATCCGCTTCCCACGGCTATTATGCCGTGACGGTGAATGCAAACTACAATTATCTCAGAAGCGGCAAACCGGGAGACACGCTGATCGCAGAGGCCAGCGAGACCAAGATGGGCCGCACGTTCGGCGTATACGATGTGCGTGTGACGAATCAGGACGGGATGCTTCTGGGAACGGGGACGTTCACCTATTACCTGCTGGACCGGAAGATCGAGCTGTAAAAAAAGACGCGGCTGCAAGCCGCGTCTTTTTTGCTGCTTATCAAACGCCCATGGTGCTGGTTTCCGGCAGCGTGGAGCCGCCGTCGATGACGAACTGGGCGCCGGTAAGATAGCTGGCCTCGTCGCTGGCCAGGAATGCCGCCAGCTCACCGACCTCCTTGGGATCGGCCAGGCGTCCAAGAGGAATGGCAGAGGCGATGCCGTCCACCACGCTCTGGGGGTTATCCGGGCAGGACTGGACCGCCATACCCTGTACCATGGGCGTGAGCACATAGCCCGGGCAGATGGCGTTGACGTTGACATAGGGGGCGAACTCCCGAGCCAGAGCCTTCGTGAGGCCCACCAAAGCCGCTTTGCTCATGGCGTAGGCTGCCTCGCCGGGGTCGGCCACCATGTCGCCGGTGACGGAGGACATGATGACGATCTTGCCCCACTTGCGCTCCACCATAGCGGGCAGGACGGCCTTGCAGGTGTTCCACGCGCCCTTGACGTTGATGTCCAGATGGGCGTCACGGTCAGCGTCGCTCTGGGTCAGGAAGTCACCCAGGCGGCAGATGCCGGCGTTGGAGACCAGAATATCGATGGCGCCGAAGGCTTTCACGCCTGCTTCATATCCGGCGCGGACGCTGTCCATATCTGCCACGTCCATCCGCACGGCCATGGCCTGGGCGCCCTCGGCACGCAGCTGGGCGGCCAGATCCTCCACGGCCTGACCCCGGGCGGCCAGCACCACATTGGCGCCGTGCTTGACGAACGTGCGGGCGATGCCTTCACCGATGCCCTTGGAAGCGCCGGTGATCAGCGCGGTTTTTCCTGAAAGCTTTCCCATAGGTTAAACTGCTCCTTTCCAAAATTGCACGACAGCCGGCGCGATAGCATATCCTATCGCGCCGGCTGAACGGCATTACTTTTTAAAGCTGTCCTTCAAGCTCACACTCCGGTTGAACACCAGATGGTCCGGGCCGGCATCCTTGCTGTCGGCACAGAAGTAGCCCTGCCGCATGAACTGGAAGTGGTCGCTGGGCTTTGCGCTGCCCAGGGAGGCCTCCACCTTGCAGCCGGTGAGGATCTCCAGGGAGTCGGGGTTCAGGCACTCCAGGAAGTCCTTGTCGGCGGCGTCGGGATCGGCGTCGGTGAAGAGGTTGTCGTAGAGGCGCACCTCGGCGTCCAGGGCGGTGGCGGCGTCCACCCAGTGGATGGTGGCACCCTTCACCTTCCGGCCGTCGGCAGGATCGCCGCCGCGGCTGTCGGGATCATACTCCGCCTTGATTTCCGTCACATTGCCCTCCGCGTCGGTCTCATAGCCCACGCAGCGGATGAGATAGGCACCCTTGAGGCGGCACTCGGGGCCGCCGGGGAACAGGCGCTTGTACTTGGGAACGGGCTCGGGCAGGAAGTCCTCCGCCTCGATCCACAGGTTCCGGGAGAAAGAGACCTCCCGGGTGCCGGCGCTTTCGTCCAGGGGATTGTTCTCCACGGTGACGGTCTCGTGCTTGTCCTCGGGATAGTTGACGATGGTCAGCTTCACCGGGCGCAGCACCGCCATGACCCGCTGGGCGGTCTCGTTGAGGTCCTCCCGCAGGCAGTGCTCCAAAAAGCCGTACTCCACCACGTTGGCGGACTTGGCCACGCCGATGCGCTCGCAGAAGTTGCGGATGGAGCGGGGCGTATAGCCGCGGCGGCGCAGACCGCACAGTGTAGGCATCCGGGGATCGTCCCAACCGGAGACGCGGCCATCCTCCACCAGACGGCGCAGCTTGCGCTTGCTCATGACCGTGTGGTCGATGCCCAGGCGGGCAAACTCGATCTGCCGGGGCTTGGAGGGCAGATCGCAGTGCTCGATGACCCAGTTGTACAGGGGCCGGTGGGCCTCAAACTCCAAAGAGCACAGGCTGTGGGTGATGCCCTCCAGCGCGTCCTGGATGGGATGGGCAAAATCGTACATGGGGTAGATGCACCACTTGTCTCCCTGACGGTGATGGTGCATGTGGTTGATCCGGTAGAGCACCGGGTCGCGCATATTGAAGTTGCCGCTGGCCAGATCGATCTTGGCCCGCAGCGTCATGGCGCCGTTGGGGAACTCCCCTGCCCGCATGCGGGCGAACAGATCCAGGCTCTCCTCGATGGGGCGGTCCCGGTAGGGACTCTTGGCGGGCACGCCGATGGAGCCGCGGTATTCCTTGAACTCCTCGGGGCTGAGCTGGCACACATAGGCCAGGCCCTTTTTGATGAGGCCCACCGCCTGACGGTAATCCTCCTCAAAATAGTCGGAGCCATAGAAAAAGCGATCGCCCCAGTCAAAGCCCAGCCAGTGGATGTCCTCCTTGATGGCCTCCACAAATTCCTCGTCCTCTTTGGTGGGGTTCGTGTCGTCCATCCGCAGGTTGCACAGTCCGCCGTACTTTTCGGCAGTGCCGAAGTCGATGGTCAGGGCCTTGCAGTGGCCGATGTGCAGGTATCCGTTGGGCTCCGGGGGAAAACGGGTGTGGACGGTCATACCCTCGTACTGACCGCCGGGGCCGATGTCCTCCTCGATGAAGGCATGGATGAAGTTCCGGCTCTCCGGCGCCTCATCCTGCATGGTTTTCTTTTCTTCTGCCATGGGCGTCAGTCCTTCCTAAATGCATGTTTTCAAGTCAAATCCGTATTATACAGAATTCTTCCAGAAAAAGCAAGGAGGAACCGTGCTTTTCCGTCGACCCGGGATGTTCCTGTACGGCAGCCTCTCCGTGTCCCCTATTCCAGCAGCCAATCGTCCACCACATCCCGGACCGTGACGGCGGTAACGCTGCCGGCGATCAGACGGCGCATGAGCGCTTCCGCCCGGCTGCGGGAGACCGTCAGATCCAAAACGGCCTCCCCTTCTCCGCCTGTCTCCACGGCGATCCCATAGGACGTTTGCCCGGCGGTGCTCCCAAGCAGCAGATAATACCGCACCGCAAGCGCTCCGCACATCCGCATTCCCTCCAACTGCATCTGCACAAAACCACTCCCTTTTGTTTTCCTGCCACACACAAACAGGCACCATTTGCAGACTAGCATGTCCGAAAACGAAAGCTTGTCGAAATTTGTCGAATGGAGTGAAATTTTTTAAATCTGCTCTTCTTCCAAGAGACGGCACAGGCTTTCCCGGTCATAGAGCAGGTTCAATGCCTCCAGCATGCCTCCCGTGGTCAGATGCTCGGGAAGTTCCAGACGCTTGAGCAGTGCCTGACGGCGGGCGGCGCTGCCGCTTCCTCCGGTCAGGCCCATGGAAAAAAGGTCCGCTTTTGTGATGGGAGGTCCGCCCGGAGCGGTTTGGCCGGGCGTTTCATCCAAAAATGTGGCACCGGCCCGCTCCAGCGCCTCCAGCAGCACCTGGGGCTTCATTCCCTCCACGCCCAGCTTCCCCTCCTTGCCGGGACGCCGTTTGCGCCGTTCCTTGCCGGCAATATCTGGGATGTAGGCCTGTTTGACCATTTCCTTGGGCAGTGCGCCCTTGAGGTAGTTTCGGATGACGAATCCTGCTCCGTCGCTGTCCGTCAGCAAAATGAGGCCCCGCTCCTGACCCAGGCGGCGCAGGAAGGCCAACTTTTCCCGGTCGTTGAACACGGCAAAACCGCCCAGGGGGATGACGGTGGCGTCCACCACCTGGCGCAGGGCGTTTTTGTCGTACCGGCCCTCCACCACGATCACTTCCCGAACCTTTCTCATGCTCTCCGCGCCCCCAGACGCACCAGCAGCAGTTTCAGCTCCCCTGCCGCGTCGATGCCGTTTTCGCTCTTCATCCGCCGGTCCAGTACCTGGCACATTTTCACCGCATCACCGCACCAGTCGGCGGTGGTCTTCTGGGCGGCGGAGAGCAGGAGCTTGGCGGGATAATCGCTCTTCATGTCCCACAGCTCCATGAGCCAGTATTTGTCCTTCCCGCTGTCGATGGCCATGCGGGCCGTATAGATGCGCCTTAGCTGGCTGCCAAGGGCCGCCAGGATCATGATGGGTTCCGTCTGCATCTTCAGAAGGTCCCCCAGAATGCGGGCGGCCTTGTCGTAATTGCCCTGGAGCACCGCATCCGAAAGGCGGAACACCTCCGCTGAGAGCACCGGGTCTGCCACAGCGTCGATGTCGGCCTGGGTGATGGTCTTGCCCCGGGCGTACGTGCCGATCTTGGTGATCTCCGGCACCAGCCCGGTCATAAGCCCGCCGCAGGTAAAGATGAGATACTCCGCTGTCTGCCGGTCGATGTCCTTGCCCAGCGCCCGGAACCGCCGGGCGATCCACGCGATCAGATCATTGCTGTCCGCCGGGCGGAACTCCACGGACTGGACGTGGGCGTCCAGAGCGCGGCAGAGCTTTTTCATGGTCTTGTTGGGCTTATACGCGATGGTGTCATACACAAACACCACACAGCAATATGGAGGGATGTCCTCCAGGAAGGCCACCAGCTTTTCCCGCTGCTCCTCCCCCAGCTTGAAAAGATCGAAGTCCGTCACTACAATCAGCGTCCGCTCCGCCAGCATGGGCATGGCCTCCGCCATTTCTGAAAGGGACTGCACCGTCAGGTCCTTTCCCTCCAGGCGGTGGTAATTGAACTCTTCGAAGCCGGAGGGCACCAGGGTCTTGCGCAGCTGTTCGAGATAGTATTCCCGCAGGTAGCTCTCCTCGCCGTAAAAGATATAGCAGCAGCGCGCCGTGCCGGCCGCCAGATCGGCCTTCAGAGCTTGGAACGCCTCGTTGGCTTTTGTTGTTTTTTTCGTATATGCCATGTGGTCTCCTCAATTCAATGCTACGTGGATGGTCCCCTGCTTATCCGTGCGGCATACAGCCACGCCGAGGCGTGAAAGCCGCAGCAAAACGGATTCATCCGGGTGTCCATACGAATTATTTTCTCCGACGCTGATGAGGGCCGTTTCCGGCTCCAGCGTCGTTATAAGCGTCTCCGATGTGGAGGACGCGGCGCCGTGATGCCCCACGGCCAGCACGTCGATATTCGGCAATGCGTACTGCTCCAAAAGCGCACGCTCGGTAGCGGTATCCATATCTCCGGTGACCAGCAGCTTGGCAGAGCTGCCTTCGCACAATACCGCCAGTCCCTGTTCGTTGTCGCTGCCGGTCCCCACTGGAGGATAGATCGTCATTTGCCCCTCGCCCAGGACATATGTCTCAGCACTCCGGATGGAGGTGACCGGGATCCGGGACGCTTCCAGCGCGGAGAGCACCCGGGCGCGGATCTGGGTCTCTTCTCCGGTGTCCGGTACCAGGACCTGCTTGACATCCATGCGGGAGATCAGCGTTTCCACGCCGCTTACATGGTCGGCGTCGTAGTGGGTCAAAATCAGATAGTCCAGCGATGTGCAGCCCATGGTGGCAAGATAGTCGGCGGCCAGGTCTCCAGCGTCCGGAAAGCTGCTGCCGCCGCAGTCGATCAGGGCGGAAGTACCGTCCGACTCCAGCAGCAGGCACGCACCCTGTCCCACATCCAGCATCAGTGCGTCCATGGTGCTGCCCGTATAGCGCAGCTGGCCCAGCTTTACCGTGTATCCCAGAGTGAGAGCACACAAAACTGCCGCGACAGCATACTGGCGTCCGTGCCCGCCTCTGAGCCGGACCAGGAAAAAGGCCAGGTACAAAAACGCGATCCACCAGCCCAGATAGGGGTTGACCGTATAGAGCGCATGATAAGGAAGATGGGACAGCAGGCCGCAGATAAACAGGATGTATCGACTCAGCAAATCAGCCAGAACGGCGGCGGCTGCGCCCAACGGGAAAAAGAGAAGGCTTACAAAGACCGCGGTCAGCCCCACGCAAAAGAGCGCGCCCACTGCCGCCAGGCAGAGCAGGTTGCTCAGCGGAGAGACCAGTACAAAAAAGCCGAAATACCAGGCGCTCAGAGGCGCGGTGAATACCAGAGCACCGGCAGTGGCTGAGAGACTGGCAGCTGTATAGCGATATACCTTGCCATGCTGTTTCCCGCCGAGCGCAAAGGCGTACAGCCGGGGAGTCAGCCACAAAAGCCCCGCCACAGCGCCAAAGGACAGCTGTAAGCTGATGGACGTAGCTGCAAAGGGGTTTTGCAGCAGGATGCACCCCAGTGCCGCCGCCATGGCGGTGGGCGGATCGTTGTCCCGCCGGAACAGCGGCGCGGCGCGCAAAAAGGAAAGCATGATGCAGGCCCGCACCACCGAGGGGCTCCCGCCGGTCACCAGCGCGTAAAATGCAAGCGCCGGGATGGACACCAGGGCGCTCAGCCGCCGGCGGCGAAACATAACGATGTCCAAGAAAAGCGCCAAAAAGCCGCAGTGCATGCCTGAGACAGCCAGAATGTGGTAGATGCCCGCCTCGGAGAGATCGGACTGGATCTCCACCGGCAGCGATGCCTTCTCCCCTGCCAGAATGCCGGACAGCAGCGCGGCGGTATCTCCGCTGAACAGGCGGGAGATCTGGGAAAGAAGCGCCTGCCGGGCCTTGACCGGCCACCAGCGGATGGAACCGGAGGAGCCGTCCGCGATCCGGGGAGACGTCCCGCTCTCCCCTGCTTCATAGGCCAGAAGAAAGATCCCTTTGGAGGTAAACGTGGTCACGTCTTCATCGTGGATCGTTGCGGCGCTTTCCAGCGTAACGGCCGTCTCCACGGTCTGACCGGGAGAGAGCTCCAGCAGATACGGCTGGCCATAGAGCATGAGCTTTCCGGGAAATCCGTCTGCCAGTACGGAGACCTTGGCACCGTAATCGGTTGGCTGGGCATAATCCGCCAGGGTCAGTGTGATACGGCTGCCGCTGAGCAAAACGGCACGGTCTTCCATGGGGCGCTGGACCTGACGGACATACAGCCAGTTCCATCCCAGTGCAAGGCATAGGCCAACGCCCACAAGCAGGACCCTGTGCCGCAGGCTGCCGGAAAGGCGCCCAACGAGCCCTGCCGTTATCAAAAAGAGTGCCAGAGCGGCCGGGACCTGCCAGGAGACCGGCAGCAGATATTGACAAAGGAAAATCCCGCCGGAGAACGCTCCGGCGAATACGGCCAGCGTCCTCATCTGCCTGGAGGCGGAGTTGGGTCGTCTGTACGGCCCAGCAGATAGTCCGTGCTGACATGATAAAAGTCGGCCAATTTGTCCACCACCCACGCGGGCGTTTCCCGCTGTCCGCTTTCATAGCGGCGGTAGACGCTGCGCTGCATGTTCAGGTAGTCCGCCACTGCCTGCTGCGTTTTGTCTGCATCCTCCCGCAGATCCCGCAGTCGTTTGATTTCCATTCATCATCACCCAGCAAAATGTTACCAAACGGGAACATTTTGCCAGCACTATTGTGCCCATGTGGAGCCAAAATATTTTAACAGGAATCTCACAGGAAGTAAAGGGAAAAACCCTTGACGGGTATCTGGGATACGCTTATGATGAAGAAAACAGCATTTGCTGGAAAAAAGAAAGGAGCAGAATATGAAACGTTTTCTGACTTGCCTGGCGGCAGTGCTGGCCCTGTCGGCCGCTCTGTGCGTCGGTGCCGCTGCGTCGGATTTTGATGCAGTGGCGGAGGATCTGTCTGCCATCGGCATGTTCCGGGGTACATCGGACGGCTTTGAGCTGGACCGCGCACCCACCCGCTCCGAGGCGGCCATTATGCTGGTGCGGCTCTACGGAGCGGAGGAGACAGCCAAGGAAGCCTACGACGCCGGCACGCTGCGCTGTCCCTTTACTGATGTGAGTGCATTTTCTGCCCCGTATGTTGCATGGCTGTATGAAAACGGCATCGCCAACGGCACCAGTGCCACCACCTTCGGCTCCAGCCAGCCCTGCAGTGCCAAGATGTACTGCGCGTTTTTACTGCGGGCGCTGGGCTATGAGGATGGGACGGATTTCGCCTATGCGGACACGCTGACCTTTGCCCAGAGCAAGGGGATCTATGACTCCCTGCTGTTTTCCGGCGACTTCCTCCGGGACGACCTGGCGGCACTGACGTATCAGGCGCTGGCGGCGGACACCAAGGACGGCTCCACTTACCTGCTGGCCGGCCTGATCGCTGACGGCGCCGTGGACGCCGAAGCTGCCCGTCCCATGACGGAGAAGATCGAGGCGTACCGGACCCTGGCCTCCGCGCAGCTGGAGAATCTCTCCATGGACGTGGACATCAGCATGGATATGGATATGACCATGGATATGGACGGGCAATCCGTCAGCCTCCCCACGGTCACGGAGGGCAGCGTGCAGGTGATCCTGAATGAGGAGGGTATGGAAATGGCCTCCGTTCTGGAGACCACTGTCCAGGGACAGACTACCTCTACCGGAACATGGATGAAGGACGGCTGGGCGTATGTGTCTGCCAGTGCTGATGGGGAGACCATGCGCTATAAGTATCAGCTGGATGAGCAGTTCCAGGATCTGATGGCCATGAGCGGCGTGGATATGGACACGCTGAACGTCAGCGGTCTGGCCATGATCGACTCCATCCGCGCTGAGAAGTCCGGCTCCGACACGGTTTACACGGTGAAGATGAGCAAGGGCCTTGGCAGCGCGATGGACGCCGTGGGCGATCTGATGGGGCAGGATCTGGGCTCGATGGATATCGGTGAGATCACGGCCGTATATACCGTAGATGCGGATGGACAGATGAAGGCGGTCTCCATGACGTTCTCTGTGGCCATGGAGCTGGATGTTCCCATGGAGGATGGTACGGTTTCCACGGTCTCCGCCAAGATGGCGTATGACACGGACATGACCGTCAAGGCCACGGGAGATGACGTGAAGATCACCTTCCCCGACTTTTCCGATTTCCAGGAGATGGAGCTTTCCCCGATGAATCCCTGAGCCGTCTTCCCAACCGAAAAAAAGCCGCACCAGGTAAGCCTGGTGCGGCTTTTTTTTCTGCAAAAATGTTAAGAATTGACAAACCACAGAAATTTTGATATATTTTATATAAATTATTGCTTTTGAGTCCAACATATTTTAGCTAAAAACACAACGTTTTCGGGCGCATGCCGGGCAGTGATTCAAAAGTAAAATCTGGGGCAAGGGGGAGATGCTCGTGCTGGATATTACCACTCTGGACCTTTTGGTCATTGGATTCTATCTGCTCTTTATGCTGCTGGTGGGTGTTTGGTTCGTCAAGCGCATCAAAAACACCGATGACTACTATGTGGCGGGCCGCACGCTGGGG
>UMCH01092153.1_pt1 | contig 11259 bp, 7 predicted proteins | sample 1964201 | NCBI WGS metagenome assembly UMCH01 (sample SAMEA4835965, study PRJEB28245) | human gut metagenome | biome: gut microbiome; material: fecal sample | place: Denmark | collected 2008 | reverse complement strand
TTCAGACGTGTCGCTCATCTTGGTACGGACCGAGATCTTGGTCCCCACAGGATAATCCTCATGCAGCATCAATGCCCAGCCGCTGCCAATTGCAGTGGCGGAACATCCGCCCTCCACCTGGAAAGCACCGTGGAACGGATCGTCCCGGTCCAAAACCAACTGCGCCGTACCGGAAAGCAGGGTGTCACCACTGGCATCCTGAATCAAAACCTCCACAGGTGTTACGTCCTCGGTTAGCTGAAGCTGGACGGAGAAACTCCGGCCATAGAAGGTAGCTTCTTTGCCATTGAAGGTTGCGGTGCTGCCCTCTGGCGCGTAACCATAGAAGTAAAACACAGAGTTGCGGTCCATTTTGATATACGTGGGCTGTTCCAGAGACATATTGTAGAGTCCGCAAACTGCGTCATCTTCATTTTGTGCAGGGATGGTGACACTGTTCATTGTTGTGTTGCCCGCTTTGTCCGACACCATGATATAGACACATAGCTCATCGCGCAGATCCACATTCCAGTCTCTCATGGAGTCGGCAGGGTTGAAGGTCAGCGTATATGTGTCGGTTTGCACGTCATACTCCCAACGGGTTCTGGTTCGGGTCCAAACATTGTCATAGCCATTTACATTGACGGCTACCACATTATGAAGGCCATGGAGATCCTTGGCGCAGAAGCTGACTGTCAGGGTGCCATCATCATTTCGCTGTGCGTTCATGCTTTCAAATTTGGGTCCTGTTAGATCAATGGCCAGAGGAAGCTCTATGCTTTGCCAGTCCCCATTTTCCCGAACCCTGGACTGAACGCGGACGACATATTCGCCCTCCGGCATGGGAACAGATTCCCCGGTGGTCTGGTCATAGGTGGTGCCATCCCAGCCAACGGGCTCCCCATTTGCGGTCAGAGCTACGCCGTGGGTATAAAGATCCGGAGCCAGCAGCTTCCGCATCATAGAGACCGTGCCGGATTCGAAGAGGACTGCCCCATCGGAGTCCGTCACCTGGAACCTCACGTCATGGGCATTGCGCAGCATGCCAAGCCAGGGAATTGCCACGTCGTAATGACCGTCGCCATTTGGAGAGATGGCGATGTTCTCATACTGGATGTATCCCCGGCTATTGGGGGTTTCGGTATACTCCTCGCCCAGCATCGCAGCCTCGGCGTTATGGATAGAAACCAATCCCGTACCATAAGCGCTGTACCCGGCATACCACTCATACGATTCGATCACCTTGTTCTCATCCCATTCCGGCAAATCCACAATGGGCTCGGCATCCCAATCCCCCATAAACCCCAGGAAGGGAACGCTGAGCTGGGGCGCCTTTGTAGATTGCAGCAGCACATAGCCCTCTACAAAATGCCCCTCTTTGCTTTCCGGAATGATTAATGTAAAGGTAACCTCCGCCGTCCCACCGGCAGGAACTACCACCGTGGCAGGATCAAATGTTACCTTTGCCCCATCCAGGGGCACATCGTAATAGTCCTTCGAGACAGGGTCTGTGTAGTCCGTGTATACATCGGTGGCTGAGAGGGAGTAGGTGACTGACTTTGTGCCATAGTTTGTAAGGTGCAGGGTCCCTGTGGTCGTTTTGTTCAGCTCGTCTTGCAGCTCAATTGCAGCCTTACCATTGTACGTTACGGTCACAGTATTTTCCAAAGCTGCAGGGGCATTCACCAGCCCGGCGCCCTGCTGCCGCACGGAATACAGGGAGTCGTGCAGCTCATCCACAACCGGGTTCGCCGTATTCATTAAAATATGGCGAATCCACTCGGCCTCATTTTCCACCTGGAATCCAGACTCATGGATGCGCTGCTTCACCAGGGCCGCCACACCGGCCACAAAAGGAGATGACATGGAGGTACCAGACATCACCGTATAAACCTTCTCCCCGGCAGCCAGGGAGAAAATCATACCGCCGGGTCCTGCAATCTCCGGTTTGATTTCCAGAGAGGGCGTGGGCCCCCAAGCCGAAAATGCGGATGCCGTCACGTCCGCATCTGCGGAGCGGAAGAAAAATCCATCAAAGCCCGTTACACGCTGCGCCACCGTTCCGGAGCCTGCCAAGCTCAGGAGGTATTCTCCATCGGAGCGGCCAACAATCGCAGAAGGGATGTGGTAAGAGTCAGAAGTCTGATAGCGAAGCTCCAAAGGCAGGTCGTCGCTACCGGTATAGTAGACAATGACAGCGGCACAGCCTGACAGTTCCCCATAATAAATGGGGTTGAAAGGAGCATAGTCCCCATCGCTGTAAGAAACCAGGACAACTTTGCCCACCACGTCCGGATTGGGAACATAGGTGTAGTTCCAATCGTCATCCACCACATATTCGCCGAAAATGGTGTAGTCGCCATTGCCCGCATCAAAGAATTCTGCATCTGTAATATCCAGATCCTCATAGGTCAGCATCATACAGGCAAAGGTGCGGCTTGTATCCTCCACAACCGTATCAAAGGAGTAGGCCAAATAGCCGTTTCCCTCTACAGAAGCGATGCTGACGCCGCCACGAGCGGTGGAAGGGTCCGATACTGTGGCAGTATCTATGAGGCCCCAGTCGTTTCTGCTGACACCATCGTCCTCATAGATATCCGTTGACATGCCCGCATTCCCTGCGGAAATGGCAACAAACACACCCTGCTCATTGGCTCTGTTGACCGCACGGTTGATATAGCGGTCATCCTCATAGAAGCCACAGTCCTGGCCCAGGGACATATTGATGATATCCGCGCCAAGCTTCACGGAGTCTTCAATTGCGCAAATAATATCGTCCGAGAACCCTCCGTTACCAGTTTCTGCATCATAAACCTGCATAGCCAGAACCTGTGCATCCGGAGCGACACCGGAAATATAACGCTCCTCTTCCGAGCCATTGGCAGCTGCAATCCCCGCTACATGATAGCCGTGGATATTTGCCGAGTTCAAAATTTCATTGCGCTCAGACACATAGCTATAGCCAAAGGGTACTTTGTCAGAAAACCACTGTCTATGGCCCAAATCCTGAATTTTCTCTTCCATCTCCGACTGGGTGTACTTCAATGTATCTGGATTTTGGTACATATCATGGTGCAGATAGTTAACACCGGTATCGATGATGGATATCACGGTTTCCTTGCCGGTGTATCCCGTGTCGCCCATTTGCCAGGCCTCATAGACCTGAGACATTTCCTTGGCAGAGAACATGTCCACCTGGTACTGCGTGGCTTCGGTCACAGACAGGAGGCCGGGCAGCTTCTCCAGGGTTTCCAGATCGCCCCGGCGAATGTCGTAGGAAACCATGTTCACCAGGTAGCCGGTGCGATGGACAGGCTCCAGACCCAGCTGGCGCTTGGCTGCCTGAATGGTGGACTCCTACCCCTTCAGGGCTGTAACTTCAGCAGCCTGCATGTTGGCGGTGCCTTGCGTGGAGGCAATCTCCAGAGCAGGCGCAGACCGGGTCTCGACCAGAACCCGAATGATTTCATCCGGGTCTGGAGCCTCCGGCGCTTCATAGTCTTCTGCGTAGATACGGTCGTCGGCGGAGAAGAGTTCCTGGCGCATTTGCTCTTCCAAAGCAGCCAGATCCTCCGTGCGGTCAGTGCCCACGGCAAAAGCCGATACAGGCAGCAGAGTCAGCACCATAGCCAGCGCCAACAGGATGGGTAGGATTTTCCGCATGTTTACTTCCTCCTTGTTTTTTAGTGCATCACCAGTATATCAGAAATTTTGCGTTTTTGCAACACCGTTTTTTATTTTCTTCTTTTTTGCGTTTTTGCAATTTTCTGGATATGCCAAAACAAGGAAAAGCAGGAGCTTCCCAAGGCTTACCCTTGCAGAAGCTCCTGTTTGTTCTCCAATTTTTCCAGCCCCTCCGCCTCTATGCGCACATCATAAAACATCCGCACCCACGGAAGCTCTCCATCCACAGCTTCTGTCAGCGACAACAAGCGGTGTTTTCCGTGCGGCGGTCCAGCAGTGCAAACACGCGCACCAGAGGGCGGGGGCTTTCAAGGCTCTCCTCCATGCCCTGATTCTCAAACTCCCGGAAATTCCGGTAAAAATTCCTTTAGAAAACTCTCTCTGATTCATAGCAATGTATGTGACTCTACCGTTTCACACGCATTTCTCCTTACAGTTCCGCTGGAAACAGCTTTCCCATGGCAACCCGCGCCGCCTCCTGCTCCGCCCGTTTTTTGCTGCTGCCAGTCCCCTGCCCCACCACGGAGCCGTTGAGGCGGACCTCCACCTGGAACTGCTTGGCGTGATCCGGGCCGGACTGGCCGGTGAGCTCGTATTGGATAACCTGGTCCTTTTTCTGCTGGACCAGCTCCTGGAGCTGGGTCTTATAGTCCACATTCCGAGGATGCTCCGCCGGGATGTCCGTCAGGATAAACCGGTGAACCAAACTGGAGGCGGCAGAAAACCCCCCGTCCAGATAGGCAGCTGCCAGCACGGACTCCACTGCATCGGCCAGGATGCTCTCCCGGGTGCGGCCGCCCCCCTGCTCCTCCCCGTGGCCCAGGAGGAGATAGGACCCCAGATGAAGCTGCCCCGCCACCTTGGCCAGGTTGGTCTCACACACCAGATCTGCTCGAATCCGGCTGAGCTCCCCCTCCGGCCGGTTGGGGAAAGTGCGGTAGAGATGCTCCGCCGTAATCATGCCCAGGATGGAATCCCCCAGAAACTCCAGCCGCTCGTTGCTGGCCAGGCTGTCCCGCCAGCGCTCATTGGCATAGGAGCTGTGGGTCAGAGCATTTTGCAAAAGGGTAATATTACGAAAACGATAGCCCAAGGCTTGTTCCAAATCCCGAATCACGACTCCATCATCTCCTTCAAACCTGCCAGGCGCTGGAGCGACTGCTCCAGCTCCGTGGTCATATCCTGCCTCGCGGCCTCCATGGCCTGGCGGATGGCGCTGCGGAAGGCCCGGGGGTCAGAAGAGCCGTGGGCCTTAATCACCGGCTTGCGAATGCCCAGAAGCGCTGTGCCGCCCACCTCCCGGTAGTCCAGCATGGCCATCATCTCGTCAATGCCGGATTTACAGCACAGGGCCCCCAGCTTTGTAAGCAGGTTCTTTTGGAACATCCGCTTCATCATGGAGCCCATGAACATGGCAGTGCCCTCAATGGATTTTAGAAGGACATTCCCGGCATAGCCGTCACAGACGATTACGTCCACCTGGCCCAGTGGCACCTCCCGGGCCTCCGTGTTGCCCACGAAATGCAAGATACCTGCCTGGCCAGCCTGGGTCAGGAGGGCATAGGCCTCCCTTTGCAGCTGGGGGCCCTTGGTCTCCTCCGTCCCGTTGTTCAGAAGGCCCACCCGGGGCTGTGCAATACCCATGGCCTTCCGGGCATAGAGGGAGCCCACAACGCCAAACTGGAGAAGGAATTCCGGCGTACACTCCACATTGGCGCCGCAGTCGATGATGAGGGTCTTGCCCCCTGCTTTGTTGGGCATCACCGGGCCAAAGGCCGCCCGGCGAACCCCCTTCACCCGCTTGACCAAAAGGGTGGCCCCTGTGAGGAGGGCCCCAGTGCTTCCCGCCGAAACAAAGGCGTCTGCATCGCCATCGGCCAGCATCTTGAGACCTACGATCATGGAGGAATTCTTCCGCTTGTGGACCACGGCAGCGGGGTCATCGTGCATGTCCACCACATCGTCTGCATGGGCGATCTCCAGTCCCTTGGGCAGGTCCTGAATCTGGTGCTTGCGCATGACCCCCAAAATCTCTTCCCCCCGGCCCACCAAAGTGATTTCCGTTCCGAAATCCCGGTGGGCTTCCAACGCACCCAGAACCGCAGCCTCCGGGGCCAGGTCGCCGCCCATCGCGTCGAGAATGATTTTCATGGAGACACCTCTTTTCTTTATATTCCGTTCTGAACCATGTGGTCCAGGACCTCCAGGGCCCGTTGAGCAATGGCCAGATTTTTCTGTGCTTTCCCCTTCACCCGGCGGTCCAGGGGAGAAATGATGCCGAAATTTACATTCATAGGCTGAAAATCCGAGACGGATTCATCGCTCACATACAGCGCCAAGGCGCCGATGGCCGTCTCTCGGGGGAACTCCGGGGGCTGTTTCCCCTGGAGTCTGGCGGCCATGGCAATGGCCGCCAGGCAGCCCGAGGCCGTAGATTCTACATATCCCTCCACCCCGGTCATCTGTCCGGCAAATGCCACCAGAGGGTCCCGCCGGTCTGCGTAAAACCGGTCCAGGAGCCTGGGAGAATCCAGGAACGTGTTCCGATGCATTACCCCGTACCGGACGAACTCCCCATTGGCCAAAGCCGGAATCATGGAAAAAACCCGCTTCTGCTCTGGGAAACGCAGGTGCGTCTGGCAGCCCACCAGGTTGTACACCGTCCCTGCGGCGTTGTCCCGGCGCAGCTGCACCACGGCGTAGGGCTCCCGGCCGGTCTTGGGGTCCTTCAGCCCCACAGGCTTCAAAGGGCCATACCGCAGGGTGTCGTACCCCCGGCGGGCCATCACCTCCACCGGCATACACCCCTCAAACACATTCCGGTCCTCAAAGCCGTGGACCTCCGCCTCCTGGGCCTCCGTCAGGGCCTTCCAGAATTGGTCATACTGCTCCTGGTCCAGGGCACAATTGATGTAATCCGCGCTTCCCCGGTCGTAGCGGGAGGCAAACCAGGCTTTCTCCATATCAATGGACCCAAAGGTCACGAGAGGAGCCGCAGCGTCGAAGAAATGCAGGTATTCCTGCTGTCCAAAATACTGGGCAATGCCCGCCGACAGGGCATCTGAGGTGAGGGGCCCCGTGGCCACAATCACCGGTCCCTGGGGAACCTGGGTCACCTCAGTGGCCTCCACCGCAATCCGGGGATGGCTCCGGATGCGCTCCGTCACCAGCTGGGAAAAACCATGGCGGTCCACCGCCAGGCAGCCGCCGGCCTCCACCCGGGTTGCATCCGCACAGGAGAGAATCAGGCTGTCCAGATGACGGAGCTCCTCCTTCAGAAGGCCTACGGCATTCTCCAGCCGGTCGCCCCGCAGGGAATTGGAGCAAACCAGCTCGGCAAAGTCCCCGCTGTGGTGGGCAGGCGTCATTTTCTCCGGCTTCATTTCCATGAGGCGAACGGGAATGTCCCGTTTGGCCAGCTGCCAGGCCGCCTCGCAGCCTGCCAAGCCCGCGCCAATCACCTTTACCTCTGTCATCACTGGGCCTCCCCGGACTTTTTCTTTGTTTTGGCCGCTGTGGTCTTTTTGGCGGCCGTTTTCTTAGCCGTCCCCTTCTTGGGGGCCTCCTCCGGCGTTTCCTCCTGGGCCGGTCCCTCTGCCTGGGCTGCCGGTTCCTCCGTCTGCTCCCCTTCCTTCGCCTTCTTCCGGTAACCACGCTGGTCCTCCGGAAGGAAGTTGGGGCAGGCTTCATTCACACAGAAGGGCTTCATCCGGCCCCGGCCGGACTTCTTGAACATAGTGTGGCCGCAGGAGGGGCAGTCAAACTCTGTGGGCACGTCCCAGGTCATAAAGCCACACTCAGCCCCCTTCTCGCAGGCGTAATAGGCGTAGCCCTTCTTAGACTTCCGCTTCAGCATGCCGCTGCCGCATTTGGGGCACCGGCCTGGCATACGTTCCACAATGGGCTTGGTGTTTTTGCACTCCGGATACCCGGGGCAGGCCATAAAGCGGCCAAAACGGCCCATCTTGATGACCATCTTTCGACCGCACAGCTCGCAAACCTCATCGGTTTCCTCATCGGGCACCTTCAGTCTCGTGTCCTTCAGGGCCTCCTCCGCGTTCTCCATCTCCTGATGGAAACCCTGGTAGAAGTCCCGTAGAACCTCCTGCCACTGCCGCTTGCCCTCCTCCACCTCGTCCAGGCGGTGCTCCATGTTGGCGGTAAACTCTACGTCAATGATGTCGTTGAATCGATCCATCATGAGGCCGTTGACCACCTCGCCCAGGGGCGTGGGGGCCAGGCGCTTGTCCTTCTTAATGACGTAGTCCCGGTCTTGAATGGTGGATATGATGGAGGCGTAGGTAGAGGGCCGGCCTACTCCCTTTTCCTCCATGGCTTTGACCAGCATGGCCTCGGTGTACCGGGCGGGGGGCTGGGTGAAGTGCTGCTGCTTGTCCAGGCTCCGGATGGAGGCTTGGTCCCCCTCCTGGAGATCCGGCAGGGGCGAACCCACCGCCTCAGTCTCCTCGTCCTTCCCCTCCTCGTACACGGCGATGAAGCCGGGGAACCGAAGGCTTTGGTGGGAGGATTTGAACCGATGACCACCGCACTCGGTATCGATGGACACCGTATCATATATGGCATTTGCCATTTGTGTGGCCAAAAAACGGCTCCAGATCAGTTTGTACAACCGGTACTGATCCTTGCTCAGGGAGGACTGAATTTGCTCCGGGTCCAGCTCCACATGGGTGGGACGTATGGCCTCGTGGGCGTCCTGCGCCCCCGCTTTGGTTTTAAACTGGTGGGGCTTGCCATAATAGTAGGACTCGCCATACCGCTGACAGATGAACACCCTCGCTGCCTCCACCGCCTCCTCAGACAGGCGCAGGGAGTCGGTACGCATGTAAGTGATGAGGCCCAATGTGCCCTCCCCGGCCACATCCACCCCCTCATAGAGCTGCTGGGCAATGGCCATGGTCCGCTTGGGGGTCATATTCAGCTTCCGAGAGGCCTCCTGTTGGAGGGTGGAGGTGGTAAAGGGGGGCGCTGCGTTCCGCTTTTTCTCCGCCTTCTTCACTCAAGTCACGGTAAAGAGCTTGCCGGTGATGTGGCCGATGATCTCGTCCACCTCAGACTCGTTGGCCAGCTCCCGCTTTTTCTCCTCCCCGTGGTACCTCGCCACAAAGGAGCCAGGCTTCCCCAGCCGGTCCAGGGTCACATCCAGGGACCAGTACTCCTTGGGGACAAAAGCCCGGATCTCGTTCTCCCGGTCCACCACCAGCCGGGTGGCCACCGACTGCACCCGTCCGGCGGAAAGGCCCCGGCGGACCTTTTTCCACAGCAGGGGACTCAGCTGGTAGCCCACAATCCGGTCCAGGATGCGCCGGGCCTGTTGGGCGTCCACCAGGTCATAGTCAATATTCCGGGGATGGGCAATGGCGCTGGTCACCACATTCTGGGTAATCTCATTGAAGGTCACCCGGCGAACCTTAGGGTCTGGCAGTGCCAGGAGCTCTTTCAGATGCCAGGAAATGGCCTCCCCCTCCCGGTCCGGGTCCGTTGCCAGATAGACCAGGTCGGAGTGGTCCGCGCTTTTTTGCAGGTCGTGAATGATCTCTTCCTTCCCGGGTACGGGGCGGTAATCCGGCTGAAAATCATGCTCCAGATCCACGCCCATTTTGCTTTTGGGCAGGTCCCGCAGGTGGCCCATACATGCCTTCACCGTATAATCGGGGCCCAAATATTTTCCAATTGTCTTCGCCTTCGAGGGCGATTCCACAATCACTAAATTCGTCGCAGGTTCTTTTGCCATGCAAACCTCCATGCTACCCTTCTCTGGCATTGTTTCGGACCAGAGAGTAAAATTTGCCGGGGTGCCGCACAGCCAGTCCCTTCACCTCTAGCAGTGTCAGGGAGGCCAAAACCCGGGCCGCCGGCAAGCCAGAGCCAGCAATCACATCGTCCACGTGCCGCAGGTCATCCGACAGCTGGGATGTCACGGTTCGCTCATCGTCAGACAGAGTTGATATCAGCTCCTCTGATTCACTATACGGTTTTCCGCCGCAGTTGTCAATCTTTTTTTCTGAATTTCCTGAAACCCGCGGGCTAGGCTGCTCAAAGTGCCAGGGCGGCTCCCGCAGTTCCGCCAACTCCCTGGGGTAGGAGGAAAGGGCCGTTTGGCCGGTCCAGGGATGTACTTTGTCCGGAAACAGGGCCTGGTATTCCTCCATCACGTCCCAGCCGTGCTGGACCACAATGGCGCCTTCCCGCAGCAGACCGTTGCTGCCGGCGCTGCACGCCGCATCCACATTGCCCGGAACGGCAAACACATCCCGCCCCTGATCCAGGGCCAGCTGGGCGGTAATGAGGGCGCCGCTTCTGGCGGGAGCTTCCACCACCACCACACCGCAGGTCAGGCCGCTGATGATCCGGTTTCGCCGGGGAAAATTCCGCCCAATGGGCGGCGTGCCCGGTGGGAATTCCGACAGCAGACACCCCCGCCATGCCACGTCCCGGTACAGGTCCCGGTTGGACCGGGGATACACCACATCCAGTCCGTTGCCCAGCACACCCACCACAGGTTGCTCGGCCAGGAGCGCACCCTTCATGGCCAGGGTGTCCACACCTCCCGCCATACCAGACACCACCAGGCCGCCGCATTTGGCAATCTGATACCCCATCCTGCGGGCAGTGAGGCAGCCGTAAGCCGAGGCGCGGCGGGGCCCCACCACAGCCACCGCCGGCTCTGCGTCAAAGTCCGGCAGAGTCCCCTGATAATATAATGTGAGGGGCGGGTCCGGAATATGCTTCAGGCGGTTGGGATACGCCGCATCCTGATAGGTGAGGACGTGAATTCCCTTAGCCGCGCAGTCCCCCAGAATCCCGTTGGCTTCCCCAAGGGATTTGTCACACAGGGCCTCCAGATGCCTGGAATCCGCCCCTTCTACAAGGGCGTAATCCTCCCTCCCGGCATAAAACAGCGCCTCTATATTGGGAAAGGCGCGCAGCAACATCAATGCGCTCCGCACGCCGATTCCTGGCCGCGTAGCCAGCCAGATCCAATGTGCCAACATATCCATCCCGCCCGTTTTTGTGTTTATTCTCGCCAGCCGGGCCTGCCCGTCTGCATCTGCCACATGACAATGGCCGCCGCCACCGCCGCATTGAGAGACTCGCAGCGGGGATTCATGGGAATGATCCACTCCGCGTCCCCCTGCTCCAGAAACAGCTTGCTCACCCCCTGGCCCTCACTGCCGATGACCACGGCGTACTGGCAAATGGCTTCCTGGCGGATATCCCTGGCCCTTGGAGACAAAGCGGTCACAGCCAGGGGAATTCCCTGAGTCCGGCAGAGGGCAAGGATCTCCTCCTCTGTTCCCTGCACCGGCTGGGTGCGAAATACCGCACCCATAGAGGCCCGAACGGTTTTCCAGCTATAGGGGTCTGCACAACCCGGGGTGAGAACCACAGGCACCTCCAAAGCGTCTGCGGTCCGCAAAATGGTGCCCAGGTTCCCCGGGTCCTGAATGCCGTCCAAAATCAGGCAACCGGGAGTCAGGGCCAGGGGAGCAGGCGGCTGCAGGCGGCAGAGAAACAAGGCCCCCTGGGGCGTCTTCATGGGAGAAAGCGACTCCATCACGTCCGCTGGCACCTGAT
>UMCH01093792.1_pt1 | contig 11277 bp, 9 predicted proteins | sample 1964201 | NCBI WGS metagenome assembly UMCH01 (sample SAMEA4835965, study PRJEB28245) | human gut metagenome | biome: gut microbiome; material: fecal sample | place: Denmark | collected 2008 | reverse complement strand
GATCTCTGAAGAGGTAACACATAGTAGGTTACACCCTGGTATCGAGCGATCTCTATGCAGTCTAATCCGTGCCAAAAGAACACATAGGCCACCTGGTAGCCCTCCACAGTCTTTATCGAATCTACCAAACTGTCAACCCATCCGCCCCCAGTGGATACTTGATTTAAATATCCGATTGCTGCAAGACCATTTGGAATGGCTCCTCCCAAATACATTACCTTCACCAGCTACACCTCCTACAATAAAGTTACGGTTCAAGGCGCGGCAGCCAGCCGCGTCTTTTTCCATCTCAAAGCCGAAGCTGTTAGAATGGGAGAGCAAATGGCCTGACATAGCTCACCTTGGGCCAACACGCCCGTAAATGAGTCCGTCAGCCGCCTCTCTCATTCGCAGCATTCGATTTGCGCAGGTTGTACCACCGATTTTCGGTGCGTTCGCGTCACCCAGGAGATTGAACAGGCAATGAGGAAACGGCGGAAAGCCATATCCAATCAGAAGGAGGAGCAAAATGAACGCAGTAGGGATCGATATTTCCAAAGGAAAAAGCATGGTGGCTGCCCTGCGGCCAATGGGTGAAGTGGCATTTCTGCCACGGGAATTTCTCCATGCCGGAGTTGGGCTGGAGCAGATGGCTTACGCCATCATCGCATTAGGTGAAGATACCCGCGTCATCATGGAATCTACAGGCCGTTACCACGAACCGGTAGCGGCAGCACTGCATGAGTACGGGATCTACGTCTGCGTCCTGAATCCGCTGCTCATCAAGCAGAGCGGCGGCGGTTCCATCCGCAAGGTCAAGACCGATAAGGCTGACGCCATGAAGATTGCCAAGTATGGCCTTGACAACTGGGCGGATCTGCGGGAATATACTCCCATGGACACTGTGAGACAACAACTGAAGCTGTGCAGCCGTCAGTACGACCTCTACATGAAAACGGTGGTGTCGCTGCAAAACAACCTCATTTCCCTGACCGACAAGACATTTCCCGGCGTGAACGAGCTGTTCTCCAGTCCGGAGCGTGCCGACGGCCACCAGAAATGGGTGGACTTTGCCATGACCTTCTGGCACTGTGACTGCATCTGCCGTGTCAGCGAAAAGGCATTTACCGAGCGTTACCGGAAGTGGTGCAAACGCAAAGGCTACCATTTCAGCGCAGAGAAAGCATCAGACCTCTACGCCAGCAGCTGTGGTCATTTCACTACGCTGCCGAAAAACGAGAACACAAAGCTACTCATCGTCACGGCCGCGCAACAGCTGCTTGCAGGCAAGGCCACGCTGGCTGCTTTGCGGGCGGAGATGACGCGGCTGGCATCCCAACTTCCGGAATACGAAACCGTGCGCGCCATGTATGGCGTTGGGGAAATAACTGCCGCGCAGCTTATGGCCGAAATCGGAGATGTGCGCCGTTTCCCGCGCCGCAGTTCCATCGTAGGCTTTGCGGGCGTTGATCCCGGTGTGGACGAATCCGGCAAACACAGCGCCAAGAGCGTTCCCACCACAAAGCGGGGCTCACCACATCTGCGCAAAACACTCTACCAAATCGTCTGCACATACCTGAAAAAGTCTCCGGCGGATGAGCCGGTGTACCAGTTCCTCGATAAAAAACGCGCGGAGGGCAAGCCCTACTTTGTCTACATGACCGCCGCTCAGAACAAGTTCCTGCGCATCTACTACGCCCGCGTGAAGGAATGTTTGGAGGCTTTTGACGCACAGCAGGACATCTCGCAAGGATAAATCAGATCGTCACTTCATTCCGGCTGGCGAATCTTTTTCTCCAGTCTGTTTTGTTATGCTCTTTTTCAGTCACACAAATTTTGCGGGACTTTTTTCATTTCAACTATTGACTTTTATTTGCAGGACTCAATTCATCTTTTTTCCAGAATATTAAACAATCGCTCGCTTTACTCATACCCAACTTCCTAAAGTATCCTCTTTGCAATAGAGTGGTCCTCATAAGTGTAGTAATTCGGAATCAATTCTATCTAATATTTTACAATCCACATCTATATCAAATTTTCGCGAAAACCAATGGGGAAGGCTACTAATTTTAGTAAACTCCTTTACAGTAAAACATAAGGATGCACAGTAGATTTTTTATCCACATCTTAAAATATGTATATGTCAAGCAGTTCTGCGAAACCGCATCAATTGGATTCAGATCAATCATGAATGCAACCCTGCTCTTCATGGCAATCGTTTGGAAGAAAGTCTCTTCCGGTGTTGTTTTTAGCCGGAAAGCCTTTACAATATCAGTGTTTTTATCAATTTGCTCAATAACATCATCTACAATTTTGTATGGTAAAATCCACCAAGCAGACCCACCAAATAATTCACAACGTATCCGCCGAAGCCGTCTTATTGGTGATGTCATAAGAGCTGTAATACAACATTCTATTGTATACACAGGTAGTATAAAAATACGACGAAGTAGTCTATTTCCTGTTATTTTTTTGACAGCATTATGTATTCCTACAAAACGAATACGTTTAAAGCCAGAGACAATCCAGTTTTTTTCATCACAAGGTGTGCAATCGACCAATGGCTTAGGATAGCTTTGTCCTAGCCGTTCTACAATAAACTCAATTGGCTTAATGGGATAATCTTGTCCAGTCATTAAGCAATAATAAGAATAATTTCCAGTATCTCTTGCTAATTTTAACAACTTATATGTAGCCTGAACCAGCGACCAGGTGTCCAATCTGCAAGAGATGCGCACCTTACAGATATAAACTTGAGAACTAATTGCAGTAATTCCCTTAATCTGTTCAGAGGATATATCCCATTTCTTATCCAGATGAGTAAAGATATCGACATCTTTATGTAACAGCGGAAGAACCAGGCGTTTGAGTTGGTCTGTATTTTGTGAGCGATAATCAAAAAGCATGTTTCATATTGTATTTCTCCTAGTCCGCAAAGCGTAACAAGGTTCCATGACTCCATAGAAGGCCATGGTATTAAAAAACACTCTCCAAAACAGCGTCTCCGTAGAGGCAGAGGCCACCATTAAAATAAACAGAAGGCTAGAACCGTAGGCCAGTCGTCTGCTGCCCCGCCAATAGGCATACAAATGAATCAATGTAAACGGAGTTCCCAAGCATAAGAAGCTATGAATGACCGAATTCCAAAGTGTTTCTCCAAATGTTAGCCATTTAGGGAACGACATACCGAAGAACCAAAAGCCACCAACAAAAATATAACCTATTTTGTTGATAGAAATTCTATCCATGGCACTACCAGCATTCGATCCTGAAAGAAAGAATTCTTTATTTATCTTTTGTATAATATCAACAATAATTCCTGATTGTATTAGAATTAGAGCCACTCCAACTAGTAGTATAAATGTTATCAGTAACGTGCGCATATTGCACGAAAATCTTCTCAGCCAAACCTTCCAATACCGCATCAGAGTAAGGGCCATCAATATAATACCCGTTGTGGACAGCGTACTAAAAATTGTAATTGCAAGAATAAAGAAAAAGATAGTAAATCGTTGCTCCTGTTTCCTTTCCTCTCCAGAGAGAAGAAAAAATAACGCAATATTCAAAAAGGCTTGATAGCAACCAGGTTCCCAACAGATTCCAGCATTTCTGGTTGTCAGCACGGTTGCGCCATATCCCTTAGCCGTCATAAAGACATAAATAAATGCATTATAATAGTCAACTGATGCTTCACCAATAATCACAGGAAAGTAAAAGATAATCTGTGGATATATAAATGCTAGCACGTATCCCACTAGAGAAACCGAGGCAAAAAATGCCATTATGCGTATATACTTATATCGGAAATTCTCTAATGGAATAATTGCTGCACAAAATGCCCCAATAAAAAGTTGCATAATAATTGCAATATAAGAGGTAAACCCATCAAAATTCAAAATGGGAACTAATAAGAGGAAGATACTTTCAAAGAAAAGGACAAGAAAAACTTTTTCTTGTAACAATTTATTTATATTGCCACCTAAAACACACAATACAAATGCAACTAGGAAGAATACCGTAATTTGTGTGCTGTAAGCCGTATAGCTAAATGCGCCCCCTGCCACATAATAGAGCGCAATAATCAGGGCATACTCCACCCCACTTTTCAGATCTGAAACTCTGATTGAGCGAATCATTCTGACACTCCCGTTGATCTCATTCGATTTGTTGCAGCAAATTTAGTGCCTTCTGGGTACACAGCTTCCAGTTTTTTTGACTTTTAACATAGTCCCGTCCTGCCTGCGCTTCTTGTAAACAGACCTCATAGTGGTCAAAAATCTGGCGAATTAGTGCCACCCACGCCTCAGAGGAAGCGTCCGTGGGATAGTAAACTAATCTCTCATATTCGTCTGGAATCCCGGCCAGCCGATTGCAGATAACGGGCTTCCCCCTGCTAATGTACTCCAACACCTTGGAGGGAAATGTATATCGTGTGGTAAAATCATCTGGAAGTCTGGGGCAAATTAAAATACTGGCATCCATTTGCGCACAAAGGGCCTGCTCATGCGGCACACTGCCGTGATAGCGGATCGGAAGTCCTTCCTTTTCCGCATCCATCAAAGCTCGGGCGAATTCTCCATCTCCATAAATATCGAAAACTACATTTTCACCTCGAAAGTGCTGAGCCACTTCTAAAAGCAATTCCATTCCGGAGAGTGAATTTAAAGTTCCTGTATAGACGATGTGACGTTGCTCAGACACGCTCCGCTTACTAATGCGTCCGATATCTTGAACATCTATTCCGGCTTCAATAACTGTAAAAGGTACCTGGGGTGCAAAATCCTGAGCAATGTGCTTTGTCAGGACGATGAGCTTGTGGAACTTCGAAATAGCCTTTTTTTCATATTGGTCCTCTAAGCGCCAAAGCAACCCGCTCCTAGCGCCGGGAATTGGAAGATCCGCAATAATTCCACAAGTCTCCACCCGAAATTTTCTTGCTGCGAGAAAGACAGGAATGCAAAAATATGACATTGAATTATAGACACAGAGCACGGTTTTTTCCGTTTTCGCGTCAAGATTCAGCAATTCCTTCAGTTTTCGGAAGAGCTGTAAAGCGATGGTAAACTGCTTTACAAAGGGGAGATTAACATAAGAAATCTTATGTACAGGTATACCTTCATAGACTTCCGTGGAGGATTTCTGAAATAAAATCTCCTGGCGACGACCAGGCAGCCGCATAGCTCGCGGTGTGACAGAAATCGCCTCAACCCAGATTCCGTTCTCATAGAACCCCTGTAAGAACCCGCGTTGCATCTGGTTTCCTGCAATAGATATGCCGGAATATGCGTCAGCCTCCTCAGGGGGGACAAAAGTTCCTACAAGTAAAATTTTCATCTCTTCTCTCCAATCCAGGGCGCACGTGGCCTTTCCGTTCCTCGATTCAGCATGGTGTAATCAAATATGTCGATCAAATAATCGCCTACCATCTTAGCAGAGATTCTGGGCTGATATGCAATTGCAGCTTGCTTCCATTGCATAATAACTTCCGGATGGTCCACCACATATAAAATAGCTGCCTTTAGTGCCTCGGTACTGTTGCTGTCAATCACCATCCCACTCCCTGCATACCGAATCAATTCTTCACTGACTGCTTCGGGGGTAATAATACAGCCAATGCCAGCATTGATGGAGTGGTTTGCACTTAAGTTCCATCCATCATATTTGCTTGGTACAAGGCAAACATCATATTCAGACAGGTGATTAACCACAGTAGCAGGTTCCCATTTACCTATAAACCTCACATAGTCATTATTTTCTGCTAAATTAAGTACCTCTTGAAGCAAATCACCGTATCCCCCTACGAAGTCAATACAAATATTCAATCCTTTTGGAAGCTTCTTGATTGCGTCAATCAGGCAATCAACACCTTTGCTCCCTCCATTGAATCTCCCGATATAGACAAATTTGATTTTATCTGACTGGCAATTCATTGTCGCGGAGCATCCTTCATCTCCAGAGCAATACATATACGGATATAATTTTTTAATATCCCATCCAGCTTTATTATATACAGCGACTCCCATCTCTCCCATTGCACAAAAACAATTAACTACTCGGGAGTAGTATAGACTCATCAAACCATAGTAAGCTTTAATATAAAGCCTATGCACCCCCTTACGCAATTCAGATGTCGGCAGATTAGGCATCTCACAGATGACTCCTACGGTCTTACTTTTTCTTTTCTTTAACTCTAATAGAACTGCAAACATATTTCCTCTGAAGCCGCCAAGGATATGAATCGCATTTTTTTCTTTTTCGATCACAGAAACAGCTATTTTCCTGTTTGTAATCCGAATAGTTTTAATCTGATTCTCCCCACAAAATCCGACAGCTTTTCTTTCCTGAGCAATCTCTTGGAAATAGCAACAGATCACATCATTTCCCCATACTGAAGCAATGTACTCATATGTTTTAATATCCACATCAATAGGAACATCCCGCCACAATATCAAAACAGGTCGCTGTTTCACAAGCTCAAATCCCTTCGAAAATCGTTTTGTATCCAGTTTCTTTTTTTGTGCGTTGAATTTTATTTGAAGCATATTTTGTTGCATTTCTAAACATAGTTTCCATCTCACCAGCATCCATTTTTGCACATTTCTCTATAGCATTTATAAAGTCTTCTTTCTTATTCAGGGGAATAACATATCCAGCCAAATTTGTGGCTAGATCATTCCAAGGTGTCTGATCACTTATTATGGGAATACATCCTGAAGCTAGCGACTCAAATATGACATGACCGTAATTTTCTCCCAATGTAGGAAAGAAAAAAATATCATAACCCGCAAATATTTCTGGAACTCTGTTAGTATCCACTTCACCGCAGTATTCCCACTTTACATTTTTAGGTAGCTTTTTGAGAGCAGACTCACATAAATTCCAATATTCCTGATCCTCCTGAGGCCCATAAATATCAAATTTAATATCAGATAAAACTTCATGTAGCACTTCTGCGCAATACAAGAGATTTTTTTGCACACAAATTCTCGACAAGAAAATTATTTTCAAAGGTCCGCTTCGTCTTTTAGGACGCATTAGTACAGAGGAACGAGGCGGATCCTCAGCAATCATGCACCTTGCCGCTATTGATATCTCACGCTTCACATCCTCTAATTCATACTCAGAAGTAACAGACCATGTAATATCATTAAACAGCCCCAATCCCTTACAAAGACCGATAAACACCTTTTTCTTTAGTGATTTCTGTGATAGTGCACCCTTTGAAAAGGTTCCCATTGATGCCACAACTACAGGTCTGCCAAACAATCTACCCATCCGGTTAAGGATTAATGTTTTATATCCATACCCATCATAGAATCCACACAGATATATTAGATCAACCTCTCTGGCCAGCTTTCGAATCAGAGAACACTTCATCTCTCCAGGCCGATAATACCAAACTCTTGCCTTTCCCACTTGGTTCCACTGATTTACCTTAATGCCATGGTAAGGTTGGGCATCACCGTGATCTCGATCTAACACGACTAGCCGAAAATCATATTCGTCCCCAAGTAAATCTGTCAAATTTATCAGGGTTCGAACCGGACCACCGTCTTTATATCCCGGCAAATACCGCCCTGCCAAAATCAAGATCTTTTTCATTCCAAACCCTCTTTATTTCTTGCCACTTTCGTATATTTTTGCATCCACCAAAAAACGATACCAGTATGCCTGCAAAAAGCAGAAGATTTTCCCTTCTTTACCATCTAAAAATCCTAATCGAATATAATAACGATACATGTAGTAAAGCCAAGCGCGCCAGAATTTAGGAAGATTATAATATACACCGTTTTTCAAATAACGTTTTCTCTGACGTTGATTGCCGGTTAGCCTCCCCTGAATCTGTTCATCATGCGCGTCCTGTCTTTCAAAATAATCCAGACACTCCCTTGCCGAGTATTTATTGTGTTTATCAATCCATTCATGCAATCCCTTGAAATCATAATGTACAAGATCATTCTTAAGGCACAGTACTTTTCCGTCTATCAGAGTATGTTCATCCATTTTTCGGTTTTCAACTTTTCCGTAACCATAGCGAAATATCCTTGGAATGATGAGCGGATATGTTGTGGCATACCGCAACCATTTTCCCATAAAAATAATCCGACAGCGAACCTCAAAACCATTTATATCATCCCCATCGTGTGCAGTCAGTTCCTTATCAATCTCTGCTGCAAGCTCAGGCGTAACCTGCTCATCTGCATCTAAACGAAGCACCCACTTTGTGTCTATTCCAGAATTATCTAAGCTCCAATTAAACTGTGTGGCATAATTCACAAACGGATTATGCTCTATCACATCTGCACTGTTTTTTTTTGCTAACTCTATGGTTCTATCTGTGCTTCCACTGTCAACCACAATAATTCGCTTGGCTATTTTCCGAACAGAATTGATACAGCGAACAATATTCTTTTCTTCATTCATCGTAAGAATGAGTACCGTCAAATCAGCCATCTTCTCATCCCTCTTTTTTCCGATTTACTCTTGTATTTTATACTTGTTTCTCCTACCAATTACCCAAGGAAACCATTTTTAATAACATAAATAGCTGGCAAATCAACGATGGCAACCGTTAAATACGAAGCAATCGACCTCAATATACCTTTGCCTCCTGATAAAGCAAGCATATATTTCGTAATGGATATGCGAACAACAACAGTATTGCTGGATGCGCCAACATAATAATTAACCTGTTTTCTCCTATCCACAGAACTAATCTATAAACTTATTTTGCTAAGGTGTATATTTGTTTTGCATCTACTTCAGACTTCTATACATACGGATTTCTTCTTTTACGCCAACTGCAAATGGAGCCGGATTATATCCGAAATCTTTTGCTGCTGTTTCATGCTCAAATGCTCTCGATTCTACCAATCTTTGCACTTTCTCACGCATATCTATCTTTTTTAAAGAAAGCAGATAAATACACCATGCACCTACATAGGCAATCGGAAATGGGCAGGAAACAAATACGATCTTTACACCTAGCTGCCGCGCCATTTCACAGAACATATCACGCAACTGAATAGGAGCCCCGCCGGATAGAATGTACTCCTTATTCTTCGTGATATCCCAATGCATCATTACTTCATAATATGCATCCCCCAAGTCTTTGCACCACACCGGTTGCAAGTCGTATCTCGCACCGTTAACCACAGGGAAAATGCGGAGTTTATCCACCATTTTGAGAAATACAGCGATATTACCGTCGTTCAGATCTCCATAAATCATTGTGGGTCTCAGAATAGTTGAGTTAATTTTTCGCCCACGGACAGTATAATTTTCCACTAGAGCAGCAATTTTTGACTCAATCTGCCGATACTCCTCACCTGCTGCCTTGTACTTGGAGTAGATTCCCGTTGTATGCACCATAATAATATTGTCTACTCCCTGCTTTAAAGCAATCGGCACAATGTTCATTGTCATTTTTACACTGGCAATGTGCAGTAACATATACACAGACTCCCGAAATACAGACCTCACTTCCTCTTCGTTGTGCAAGTCTACCTCTCGTAGCACGATATTTAGTTTTCTGCTTTCTAGGGCTTCTTTCACCTGGGAATACCCCGTAGTGTTTTTAGAATAATTCCCGCGACTGCGGCATAACAACACAAAGCGATAGTCCTTCAAATGTTCGTACTCGGAAACCAACCGTTTGAGAAAATATCGCCCTGATTTTCCAGTTATTCCAGTCACTACAACTGTTTTCAAACCGATTCCTCCACAGCACTATTCAACTTTTCGAGAAAAGTATCCATAAATTTTTCTTTTGAGAATGTGTTTAAGTAAAAAGCCCTGTTTCCTCTACCTAACTGCACAGCATCTCCTGAGTGCATTAGTTTCAGAATATTATTGGCCATTGCTTTACTATCCCCTATGCGTCCGCAATATCCCCCTTGGGACTCCCGTAACACCAGTAGTGTTTCTCCCGCTGCTGCTCCGATGATTGGTTTTCCTGCAGCCATATATGACTGTACTTTACCAGGAAGAGTCAGACTAATGATCGAATCATCTGTCAGCGTAACGAGCATGGCGTCTGCCATTTCATAATACTTCAACATTTCCTCTAGCGGTTTTCTTCCGTAGAACACTACATTGGAAAGTCCATCTGCCTTCTTTTTCAAATTTTCAAGTTCAATACCATCGCCTACAATGTGGAAGCAAACTTTTTCATCTTTCAATATCCTTGCTGCTTCAATAATAGTATCCACACGCTGTGCTGCTCCGATATTTCCAGCAAAAAGCAAATTAAAAACCTCGGCAGGCTTTTTTTCCTTCACTTCAAGAAACTGTGTCTCAGCATACTGTGGCAGATAGCCAATTCTACTATCGGCAATACCAAACATTTCTTTCAGATAACCTCTAAAAGAGCGTGAAGTAATAAGTATATCATCGGCATTCTGATACACTCGTTTCGACCAAACTTTGAAAAACCTATAAATAATAGAATTTTTCTTAATACCACCAACACACAGACTTTCTGGCCATAAATCTAAACAGTAGAGGATAAGCCTTTTGTTGTATTTTTTCTTATACCAAATACCCGCTTCTGCCATCATGACTGGTGAAAGCTGATTTACTAGAACCACATTAAAATCGTTTGCAAGTGTTTTTACATATTTCTTGGAAACTCTGGGGAAGCTAAAATAATTCCTTAGACGGTTAATTGCACCTGTTCTGCGCGGGACTGTTATGCATCTATGTACCTTTACACCATTCAGTACTTCGTCCGTTTTTTGACCGTTCTCATATCCAGGATATATCTCTCCCATCGGATAGTTTGGCGTTCCAGTCACTACAGTAACATCATGTCCTCGGCAGACAAGTTCTTCGCAGATATCTGATATTCTAAATGGTTCCGGATAATAATATTGACAGACTACCAGAATTTTCATTTAATTACCGTCTCTTCCTTTAATTCTTGTACTTCAGTTCTTCCCCTCATTTCTCCAGTACCTCCCTCAACAACGCCATCACTTTTGAGCACCGATTTAATTGTACCCAAAAAACACTTTACATCCATACCAAACCCCATTCTTGCAACATATTCTCCGTCCAGCTTGGCCTTGTCAGTAATTTCTAGCTCATCTCGACCATTGATTTGTGCCCAACCGGTCAATCCGGGCTTCACATCATTGGCACCATATTTATCACGCTCAGCAATTAAATCATCTTGATTCCATAAAGCAGGTCGTGGACCGATAATACTCATATCTCCTCTTAATATATTGACAAGTTGCGGCAACTCATCAATGCTTGTTTTCCGAATAAACGCTCCTGTTTTTAAAATATACTGCT
>UMCH01026058.1_pt1 | contig 11291 bp, 8 predicted proteins | sample 1964201 | NCBI WGS metagenome assembly UMCH01 (sample SAMEA4835965, study PRJEB28245) | human gut metagenome | biome: gut microbiome; material: fecal sample | place: Denmark | collected 2008 | reverse complement strand
GTGGTTACAATTTCTTAAATGTGTCGGGTATCGTAAATTTTCAGGTGTGATAGATTTCTGCTGGAAAGAGAGAAGAGGAGCGTGGATGGGAAGACAAAATGACGCGTTTGTGGGGTATTTAAACCGGGATGAAATTTTGGCAGACTTGTACAATGGGTGCCTGTATGAAGGGGAGGAGGTGATCTTGCCGGGGCAGTTGAGCGAAGTGCAGAAAAACTATTCGAGGATATTGACGAACTACGGCAGAAATGGACTGAGAAAACACCGGGAGCGGGATGCTATTAAAATGTTTTCGAACCGGAAAATGATGGTGCTGTTGGCAGCGGAAGCACAGAACAATCTGCACCTTGCGATGCCGTTTCGGTGTATGGAATACGACACGGAGGAATACAGCAGGCAACTAAAGAAGCTGTACGAGGAGAACAGCGGGATGCTGACAGACAGCACAGAATATTTAAGCCGCCTAAAGCGGACGGATCGGTTGATTCCGGTCGTTACGCTTGTGATTTACCATGGAGATGAGGAGTGGAATGCGTCAAAGAGGTTGAGTGATATGCTCAAGCTGCAGGGAATTGATGAAAGCTAAAGAGCCTGATCACAGATTACCCGATCCATGTATTTTGTTTAAAAGACCTGCAGGAAGAGTATTTCCATACAAATCTGCGGGAACTGATCGGACTGATGAAACGACAGAAAAACAAGGAAGAGCTTCGGAAATATTGCAAAGACAATGAAGAACGGATCAGTCGGATGGACGCGTCCGCATACGATATGATCTGTATTATGTTAAACAGGGAAGATTTATTGGAAAAGAAAATGAAATATTAAAAGGAAGAAAGCGAGGAATATGATATGTGTAAGGCTATGGAAGACTGGGCAGAGGAGTGTAGAAATGAGGGAAGAGCGAGTTTGTTGGAGCTGATTTCCAGGATGGCAGCAGGCGGAGATGCAGAATTTATTGTCCGTCTGTCGGAAAAAGAGGTGATGGAAGCGATGACAAAGAAATATGAGATGGAAGAAATATTAAAGTAAAGTTTTGGTTTTGAAAATGGTACGCGTGGCGCAGCAACACCATCTGCCATGAAAAGAGGAAGCAACCACTGAAAATGACTTGTATCTTTCCTGAAGAGTGTGATATAATCATACAGTTACAAAAAGTAGTTTTCAAAACTATATGTTGTGTGAGGCACTTATGCAGAAAAAGGTACAGATCATCAGTGACGGTTCTCAGGATTTATCGCCGGAGCTATCCAAAGAAAAGGATATTGAGGTTGTTCCCTTTTATGTTTCGTTTGACGGGGAACACTATTATAAAGAAATAGAAGAGATCACAGTACGCGATTTTTATCAGCAGATGGTGGATCATCCGGATGTGTTCCCGAAGACATCCATGCCGTCTGTACAGGATTTTTATGAGGTGTTTGAAAAATCTGTAAAAGAAAATATTCCGGTGATCTGCATTTGCATCACGGCGAAGTTCAGTGGCTCTTTGCAGTCGGCAACTACAGCAAAGGATATGATCCTGGAGGAGTATCCGGAGGCAAAGATTGCGGTCATTGATTCGACATTTGATACGGTACTGCAGGGACTGTTTGTGCTGGAAGCGTGCAGACTGCGGGATCTCGGACTGGAATATGAGCAGATTACAGAAGCTCTGCTTTCGATCCGGGAGAGCGGCAGGATCTTTTTTACGATCGGCAGCATTGATTACTTAAAGCATGGCGGACGCATTGGAAAGCTTGCGGGAATTGCGGCCAGTGCGTTGAAAATCAAACCTCTCATCACACTGAAAGAGGGAGAAATTTTCAATTCCGGCATTACCAGAAGCCGTCAGAAATCGATGCAGAAGGTTGTGGAGATGACGGAAAAATACCTGGATGAGGTACAGGCAAAGCCGGGAGAATACAGCTTTTGTATCGGCTATGGCTATGACTATGAAGAGGCTGTCGGCTTCCGGGAGATGTTGAAGGACCTGATCCGGGAACGGCTTGGAATTGAAGAAATCGGCATTTATCAGATCGGTGCAACAATTGGAGTGCATACCGGACCGTATCCCATCGGGATTGGAATTGTCCGGCATGCCAAGGTGTAGCTCAGGATTTTAAACGTGCATGACAGGAACAGGAGGGACAGCTCTCCTGTTCTTTTTTTGTCGTGCTGCGGCGGGACAAAACGTTGTCGCTTTCGCAGCATGCCGCGGACGGAGTGTTCTGCAACACGGCATTTGGTGCAGAAGCTGTAGAGGATGCAGCCATAGCATGGCTGTCGGTCATCGTACATGCCGGCGTAAGCCCTTCGTCCTGCATCAGGGCGCTGCCCCAACGATACATCGCTTCGAGAATCGGGAAAAGGCTTTCACCGAGCGCCGTCAGCGAGTAATCGACGCGGGGCGGAACGACAGGATAAACTGTGCGGGAAATCAGACCGTCTTCTTCCAGTTCGCGGAGCTGCTGGGTCAGCATTTTAGGCGTCGCTTCGGGGACGAGACGGTGCAGCTGGTTGAAGCGCAGCGTCTGACCGGTCAGGTGCCAGAGCAGCAGCGCTTTATATTTGCCGCCGATTAAGCGGATTGTAGCGGAAACGGGGCAATTTTTATTGACCGAGGGATTTTCTTTTGAAGCCATAGCGATTTCTCCATTCTTATTCATGACAATAGGATGCTCGCAGAGCGTGCATTCTATTGTTGTGAGGTGAATACTATCCTTTTGGGTAGTATATTACAAAATAGTGCATTCTTTATTTTTTGTGCCTAATTGTTATAATGGTAGCAGAGGATAGAAAAAAAGACAAGATGAGTTCTTTAAGGGCAGCCTTTAAAAGCTGTAAAGCAGGAAAGACTATACAGGACGGCTGCAGAATGGAGATATATGAAAAAAGAAACCTATGATATTACCGGCATGTCATGCGCGGCATGCTCAGCGCGAATTGAAAAAGGAATTTCCGGAATGGAGGGCATGCAGCAATGCAGCGTCAATCTGCTGAAAAACAGCATGACGGTTTCCTATGATGAAGCCAAACTGGATTCCGGGAAAATTATTCATCAGGTAGAAGACATCGGCTATGGCGCTTCGCTTCACCAGACACAGGGCAGCAAAACGACAGGAGCATCAGGCAGAGGAAAAAACGGTGCAACAGATGCGGCTGCGGAAGCAGCAAAGCAGATGAAGCAGAGACTGATCGTTTCGTTAGTCTTTACGATCCCGCTGTTTTACATTTCGATGGGACATATGGCTGGCTGGCCGCTGCCGTCGTGGCTGCTGGGAGCAAGAAATCATATGATTTTTGCATTTACCCAGTTTTTGCTGGTGCTGCCGGTTTTGATTGCAGGCGGACATTATTTTAAAAATGGATTGAGAAATCTGTGGCATCGTTCTCCGAATATGGATTCGCTGATCGCATTGGGCTCCGGCGCGGCGTTTGTGTATGGCATCTATGCGATTTACAAAATCGCCTGGGGCTTTTCCATCGAAGATATGGATATGGTCGAGACCTTTGGCATGAATTTGTATTTTGAATCCTCGGCGATGATCCTGACACTGATCACTCTGGGAAAATTCATGGAGGCCCGGGCAAAATCCAAGACGTCCGAGGCGATCACGAAGCTGATGGATCTGGCACCGAAGACCGCGAAGGTATTAAGGAATGGACAGGAAGAAGAAATTTCCGTAGACGATGTACAGAATGGAGATATTCTGGTTGTCCGGGATGGTGATACGGTTCCGGTGGATGGAAAAATTACAGAAGGCTTTGCTTCTGTGGATGAATCTGCGATCACCGGAGAAAGCCTTCCGGTGGACAAGCAGACCGGAGATCCTGTGACCGGAGGTACGATCAACCGAACCGGATATTTTCAGATGGAAGCAACTGCGGTTGGAGAACATACGACACTGTCAAAGATCATTCAGCTGGTAGATGATGCGACATCCTCCAAAGCGCCGATTGCAAAGCTGGCGGACAGGGTCAGCAGTGTGTTTGTTCCGGTTGTCATTACAATAGCGCTGTTGGCGGCAATCCTCTGGCTGCTTGCCGGTCAGAGCTTTGAGTTTGCACTTTCTGTTGCGATTTCTGTGCTGGTAATTTCCTGTCCGTGTGCCCTCGGACTGGCAACGCCTACGGCGATCATGGTGGGAACCGGACGGGGTGCGGCGAAGGGTATTTTGATCAAATCTGCGGAAGCATTGGAGATTACACATAGCATCGATACGGTTGTTCTGGATAAAACCGGCACGGTGACCCAGGGCAAGCCGGTTGTGACGGACGTGATCGCGCTGGAAGCAGACGGAAAAACAGCAGGTGAAAACACGCAGGCGTATACAGAGCTTTTGCAGCTGGCCTTTTCTCTGGAAAAAATGTCCAGTCATCCGCTTGCAGAGGCGATTGTCAAAAAAGCGGAAGCATGCTCAGCAGCGTTCCAGGAGGTTTCGGATTATGAGATGATCCCGGGACAGGGCATTGCGGGAACGATCGACAAGGCACGATGCCTTGCGGGAAACCGAAAACTGATGGAAACCAACCGGATCGACATTTCCGTAGCGGCAGGATTGCAGGAAAAACTGGCGGATGAAAGCAAGACGCCGTTGTATTTTGCACAGGGAGGAAAGTTCCTCGGCGTGATTGCTGCTGCGGACGTTGTAAAACCCACCAGCAGGGAGGCAATTGCCAGACTGCAGGAGATGGGAATGGACGTCATTATGCTGACCGGCGACAATGCAAGAACGGCAGAGGCAATCAAAAAACAGGTTGGCATCAAGACGGTTATTGCGGACGTGCTTCCGCAGGATAAAGAGGAAAAAGTTCGTCAGCTGCAGGAGCAGGGACATAAGGTTGCGATGGTGGGAGACGGTATCAACGACGCGCCGGCACTGGCGAGGGCGGATGTCGGAATTGCGATCGGAGCAGGAACAGATGTGGCGATCGAATCAGCGGATATCGTACTGATGAAGAGCGATCTGATGGACGCAGCATCTGCGGTAAGCTTAAGCCGTGCGGTGATGCGCAACATCAAGCAGAACCTGTTCTGGGCATTTTTCTACAATGCGATCGGCATTCCGGTGGCAGCAGGCGTGCTGTATCCGGCGTTCCATATTTTATTAAACCCGATGATCGGTGCGGCGGCGATGAGCTTCTCTTCTGTATCCGTCGTATCGAATGCGCTCCGCCTCCGGTTCTTTACGCCGAAGTGGAAGCATGAGAGCGGTACTGCAGATTTGCAGACAACCGGAAACGGCGGTATGATGGAGCAAAGCACGGCAGCCGCGGAAATTGCGGATAGAATAGCCCAAAATGATGAATCAAAAGGAGAGACTACCATGAAAAAAACAATCAAAATCGAAGGCATGATGTGTCAGCACTGCGTAAAGGCAGCAACAAAAGCGCTGGAGGGCGTAGCGGGCGTGACCGCTGTAACCGTAAGCCTGGAGGATAAGCAGGCAGTTGTAGAAGGCACAGCAACCGATGAAGCGTTGACTGCAGCAATCGTAGATGCCGGCTACGAAGTGAAGGGGATAGAATAAAATCTTGACAGCTCCTTTCCTGATTCTGTATAATGGGTAAAGTAAACATGTCAAAAGCGGATTGCTTGAAATAAAGCAGAGAAAACGGCTTTGTATAAAGTTCGCTTCGCACAGGATTTATTTCAGACAGGGAAGGAACCGAATTTCATGGATAACGCGGACCCTGACGGGGAAACGAATTTTCTGAATTCCAATCACAATACAAAATGGACAGAGTCTGTGCTCTGTTGGAGAAAGCTATAGGAGGCATAGCCTGTTGGGAGTTCCCAATGGGTTATGTCTCTTTGTCGTAGAAAAAGGAGAGATTTTAAATTCATGGTAAAACTACTTTTGTTACTGATCATTCTGATTCTGGTCAATGCCTTTTTGGCGGCGTCCGAGGTTTCTGTTGTATCGCTGAATAAAAACAGGCTGCGGGAGCTGGCAGAGGACGGCGATCGGAAAGCACAGCGGCTGCTGAAGTTTGCAGAGGAGCCGAATATTTTTCTATCTACGATTCAGGTCGGGATTACACTGGCAGGATTTCTGGCCAGTGCAGCTGCGGCGGACGGATTTGCAGGCGGATTGATGGCATGGTTGTATGAACGGTTGGGAACAAGCGGCATAAGCCTTTCTGTCTGTCATGTGCTGGCAGTTGTGCTGGTGACAGTCGTGCTTTCCTATTTTGCATTGTTGTTTGGCGAGCTGGTGCCGCGTCGGATCGCGATGCAGCGGCCTGAAGCTGCAGAAAGAATGACCTGTAGTGTAGTCGGTGTGCTGACGGTGGTACTGCATCCGGCAGTATGGCTGTTGTCGAGGTCTGCAAAGCTGATCTTAAAGCTGCTTCACTTTAAAACGGAATCCGTAGAACGCAGCGTTACGGAGGAAGAGATCCGGCGGCTGGTTGACCTTGGCGGGGAAAAAGGAACGATAGACCACGATGAGCAGGAGTGGATTCAAAACGTGTTCCGGTTTGACGACATTTCGGTGCGGGATGCGATGACGAGAGAAGCAGATATGGTCTGTTTTTCGCTGGATGAGGCGGACGAGGACATCATTTCGACGATCCGGGAAAGCGGTTTATCCAGATATCCGGTTTACGATGAAGATATTAACGATATTATAGGTATTCTGAATGCCAGGGATTATCTCCTGGATCGTAAAAATGACAGCCCGTCAGGGTTAAAGGAGCTTTTGCGAGAGCCTTATTTTGTACCGGATACGATTCATGCAGATGACCTGTTCCGGGATATGCAAAAAGGAAAAATCCATATGGCCATCGTTATCGACGAATATGGACAGACGGCGGGGGTTATTACAATGGAGGATCTTCTGGAGGAGATCGTCGGAAATATTTACGATGAGTTCGATTCCGAGGAGCCGCCGGAAATCGTTCAGCTGGAGGATAATTTGTGGAGGATCTCAGGCGGCGCATATGTTGAGGACATTGCGGAAGCACTGGATCTGGATCTGCCGGAGGATATCGATTATGACACGCTGGGCGGCATGATCTTCAGCTGCTTGCGGATCATTCCTGCGGACGGCAGCCAGTTTGATGTGCAGGTCAACGGACTGAATATTCATGTGGAAAAAATGGAGGATCAGAGAGTGGAATCTGCACTGGTCAGCAAGATCCTGCCGGAGAAAGAAGAGGAAGAGTAAGCTGTAACGAACATAAAAAGCCGGTCGGCACAGAAGAATTTTCTTCCATGCCGACCGGCTTTTTCAGATAAGCTATTGTCAGCTTCAGTTCTGATATCCCATCGCTTTGTGCGTTCCGTTTCCTTTTTCAGGAGCGGCCTGTGTGTTGTCAGTAGACTGGCTTTCTTCAGAACTCTGTGCGGAGGAAAGGGTGATGGTCAGCTCCTTTTCTGTATAAATGCCGCCCTCGCCGGGAGACTGTACCGTAATAGAAACCGCTTCTCCGGCTGCGTAGTACTGTAGCTTTTCTTTCAGCTCCTGAATGGTGCTGACGGTCTTACCATCGAATTTTGTGATGACGTCACCCTTGCGGATGCCGGCCGCTTCTGCACCGCTGCCCGGAGTAACGCTTGCTACATAAACACCTGCGGGGATGCCATAGGCTGCGTTGATGTTGGAATCCACGGTGATGCCTGCGATACCGATGCTGGATTTCTGGCTGTCAGCAACCTTGGTTCTGGTCGTCTCATTCATCAGCTCTTCGATGATGCTGGATACTCTGGTGATGGGGATTGCATAGCCCATGCCTTCCACCTCTGTGCTGGCAAGCTTTGCAGAGTTGATACCAATAACCTCACCCTTCATATTGACCAGTGCGCCGCCGCTGTTGCCGGGGTTGATGGCCGCATCTGTCTGGATGTAGGTAGGTGTCTCTTTTGTGGTAACAGTGCTGGAAATGAGGGCATTGCTGTCATCGGAATCCGAAGAGGAAAGGGTACGGTCTGTGGCGCTGACAATGCCGGTTGTAACGGACTGACCATAGCCGAGTGCGTTGCCGATGGCAACAACCTGTTCACCGACCTTTAAGGAATCGGAATCGCCCACTGCAGCCACTGCGATCTGGGACATTGTATCATCGGAAATGCTGGAAAGCGGAACGGCGATGACTGCCAAGTCGTTGTCGGAATCTGTACCCTTGATGGTTGCTTCATAAACGGAATTGTCAATGAAGCTTGCAGAAAGGGTATCCGCGCCTTCCACAACGTGATTATTGGTGACAATCAGCAGCTCCGTATCGTTTTTTCCAATGATAATACCGGAACCAACGCTGGTGCTCTCTACCTCCTGAGCCTGACCGCCGTAGCCGAACATGCTGAAATAGTTCTGTACCTCCTGTACAGATTTATTTGTGATGGATACGATAGAAGGCATAACGGATTCCGCAACGCTGGAGACGTCCAGACTTCCGGAGGATGCTGCGCTGCCTGTGCTGACCGGTGTGGTAGCCTTTAACAGGCTGCTGGAAGAGCTTGTTGTCTGGGAAGAAGCGGAAGCACTTTCCGAGGATGCAGCTGTTGAAGCATTGTTCCGATAGCCTGCCGCGTAGTTGACACCCAGAAAGGTACCGGATGCAACGCCGCCAAACAAAACAGCGCTCAGTGCAATTGCACCGGCTTTTTTGGCAATGCGTGCTGCATTTGTATTTTTTTTGCGGGGACGAGTCGGTGCCTGCTGTTCCGGGGTATTGGTATAATGATAATCCTGCTCTCTGTTGTCGAAGCTCTGGTTTTCATTTTCGTACATAACTGTCACTCCTTTTCTTATTCTGCCGGCGAGCTGCCTGATCGGCATCAGTCTGCCGGGAAAAACGGTTCAGCGCAAAGATTTATGCTGAACCATTGGTCTTTCTCTTTATCTGAGAAACAGTGTAAAAAGGATTTGTGAGGAATGTGTTGGAAAAGTGTGAGGATTATGAGGAAAAATTGCGAAGGAATTGTGAAAATAGCTGTTGACAGCCGGATGGAGCTTCAGAATACTTTTGTATTCTGAATGGTTCCGGTTTCCCGGAAAATTTCCCATTCGCAGATATTGACCGCATGATCTCCGATGCGTTCGAGGTATTTGGCCAGCATCAGGGCATCGAGGCTCTCTATCGCATCGGAACGATCTTCTTTTATGTGGATAACGATATCATTCTTTACCTTATCAAAAAGCTTGTCGATGATATCATCGGAAGCGATGACATCATTCGCTTTTTTCTGATCCCGGGCGACAAAGGCGCTGACTGCCTCGTGTACCATCTCCCGGGAAGCTGCGATCATTGGCTGCAGATGTCCGGAATAGCGTTCCAGCTGCTTGTGATCCATCTGCTGAATCAGCTCTGCGATATCAGAGGCGTGGTCTCCAATGCGTTCGATATCCGTAACGACCTTCAGAATAGAAGAAACCGTGCGCAGATCCTGTGCGATGGGCTGCTGGGTTGTAATGAGCATCAGGCACTGAGCTTCGATGCTGCGCTCCAGGTTGTTGACATTGCGGTCATCGGCCACGATCCGCTCTGCCAGCTGCATATCTTTGTTTTCGATGGAAAAAAATAAATTTTTCAGGGAAGCTTCAACGAGGTTTCCCATTTCCTCCAGGCTTTCGGAAAGCTGTACCAGCTCTTCACTGTATAATTTTCTTGTTGTCATAGATACCTCCATTTAAAATGAAAAATCGCAATGTAATGCCTGTTTCCTATGCTGGGAAAGAGAAAAACGGGTAGGGTCTGTCAGGATCAGCCGAACCGTCCGCTGATATAATCCTCTGTGCGCTTATCCTGCGGATGGGAAAAGATCTGCTTCGTATCGCCGAATTCCACCATTTCTCCCACAAGGAAAAAAGCGAGATCGTCAGAAATACGGGCAGCCTGCTGCATATTGTGAGTGACAATGACAACCGTGTATTTTTCCCGCAGGTCTGCCATCAGATCCTCGATTTTCATTGTAGAGATCGGATCAAGGGCGGAGGTGGGTTCATCCATCAACAGGATTTCCGGTGAAACAGCAAGGGCACGGGCAATGCAGAGACGCTGCTGCTGACCGCCGGAAAGACCGAGGGCAGATTTTTTCAGGCGATCCTTGACTTCATCGAAGATCGCAGCGTTTTTCAGACTGGTTTCAACGATTTCGTCCAGCTGAGCCTTGTTTTTGATACCGTGGATCCTGGGACCGTAAGCGATATTGTCGTAAATGCTCATGGGAAAAGGATTGGGCTGCTGGAATACCATACCGGCTTTTTTACGCAGCAGAGTGACATCTACGTGGGGATCGTAGATGTCCTCGCCGTCAATTTTGACTTCACCGGTGATCTTTACATTGTCCACGAGGTCATTCATACGATTTAAGGTTTTTAAAAAGGTGGATTTACCGCAGCCGGAGGGACCGATAAAGGCGGTGATCGCTCCGGCCTTGATATTCATATTGATGTTTTTAAGGGCGTGATTTTCGCCGTAATACAGATCGATGTTCTTCGTGCTGATTTTGATATTGCTCATGAATTCTCCATTCTGCAGGCGCTGCTGCGTCTGCGTTATCCTCCGGTTAATCGAGTTTGGAAACATCGAATTTCTTTGCGAGTATTTTGGTCAGAAGGTTGATAAAAAGGACGATGATCAGCAGGACAGCGGCAATTCCGAAGGCTGCGTCATATTGTGCCTTGGACATGCTCAAGTACAGCTGGATCGTAAGGGTTCCGCCGGATTCGAAGATTTTTTTGAAAAATCCTGCAAAGGTCTTTGGCAGAAGATAGCCGCTTCCGGCGGTGAATAAAAGGGCGGCGGATTCTCCGACGATACGTCCGATCGCAAGAATGATACCGGTGATAATGCCGGGCATTGCGGAGGGGAGCAGGATTGTGCGGATCATGTACCATTTGGTTGCGCCGATGCCGAGTGCGCCGCTGCGGTAGGTCGCAGGAACTGTTTTTAAGGCTTCCTGTGTGTTTCGCGTGATCAGGGGAAGAACCATAAGGGTCAGGGTCAGGGCGCCGGTCAGGATGGAATAGCCAAGTCCCAGGGTGGTTCCGAAAAATACCATACCAAACAGACCGAAAATGATAGAAGGAATACCGGAAAGGGTTTCTGTCGTAAATTCGATCAGCCGGACGATTTTTCCGGGCTTTGCGTATTCGTTTAAGTAGATCGCGCTGCCGACACCGATGGGAGTTGCGATCAGCAGGGTAAGGATAATGATGTAAAGCGTATTGACGATATTTCCGGCGATACCAAAGGTTCCCTTGATGGTGCTGGGAACGGAAGTCAGGAAGGAAAGGCTGATCTGGGGCAGACCTCTGAAAAAGACATAGCCCATAATCGCGATCAGTAAAAGGATGGAAAAT
>UMCH01094247.1_pt1 | contig 11297 bp, 9 predicted proteins | sample 1964201 | NCBI WGS metagenome assembly UMCH01 (sample SAMEA4835965, study PRJEB28245) | human gut metagenome | biome: gut microbiome; material: fecal sample | place: Denmark | collected 2008 | reverse complement strand
CCCGTCCGGAACAGCTATCACCGTCCGCGCATCTTTGAGCACGCAGATTACCTGATGCCTTTTCGCAAATTCATCGGCTGAGTGAAACGGTTCTCTTTGAATCTCTTCCAACGTTTTACCCGTCATTCTCGACATCTCCATCAGATGCGGCGTGAACACACAAGTCTTCGGCAGCTTCTTCGCCCAGTGGGGATTTTTACCAAAAAGATTCAGAGCATCTGCGTCCAGCACCAAAGGTTTCGCACAATTTTCCAGTAAAAATTGCAACAGACTACACTCTTGAGGGCCTTGACCAAGTCCTGGACCGGCCGCTACCACATCGCACCACTCCAAATCCTCTTTAAGCATCTGAAAATCTGCCTGTCCCTCAGCATAAGTAGACAACAGTGCCTCCGGTAACAAAGTCTGCAAAATCTCCCTGTTCTCCTGTGCAGTATGAATCTTTACCATTCCTGCCCCGCTGCGCAGACAAGCGCTTGCACATAGATAGGCCGCTCCCGCCATCTGTCTAGAACCTGCCAGAAACAGTACTTTTCCAAAGCTTCCCTTGTTTCCGTTCTCTGCTCTTTTCGGCAGCAGACACCTCACATCCTGCCATTCCACCGCGTGCGTGTACGCCTCGGGAGTCTCATTTTTTCTCTCATAGATGCCGATGTCGGCCACACACGTCTCACCAGCCCATTCACATCCCGGATAGAGACAGAGCCCTTTTTTGAGAAACGCAAAAGTCACCGTCTCATCAGCCCTCACCGCGTGGCCCAGAATGCGGCCACTGTCTGAACACAGCCCAGAGGGGACATCCACCGCAACCTTACGTGCAAAAGTCTGATTGATCTGTTTTATCGCTTCTAGATAAAATCCAGTCACATTCCTAGACAGGCCCACCCCAAAAATTGCATCCACAATAGTAGTATATTCATTCCAGGATGGGTTATTAACCAAAGAAACACAATATTTTTTCGCAATCTCCAATTGCTGCCTTAATTCTGGGGAATATCGCTGTTCTTCTCCTAGACAGCACACGTTTACGTCGTAGCCTTTCAGATGAAGAATTCGCCCCACAGCCACACCATCTGCGCCATTGTTGCCAGTTCCACAGACTACCAAAACACACTTCAAAGTCTCGGCTTTTTTCTCCAACGCATCAACCACCGCAAGAGCAGCTCTCTCCATCAATACCAACGATGGCATCTTCATCTCTTCTATCGCATATTGATCCAATTCTTTTGCCTGAACACTACTTACAACTGTCTTCATCCGTCCTGCCTCCTTTTCACCGCAGGTCATCTACTGTAATATACCCGCAGCAACTTTTCATAAAATTCCCCTCACAGGAAAAGCTGCTGCAGGCCTCTCTCACATTTGTGACACCATACAGCAGCTTATTCTTATTTCTCTTTGTGGTCTCTCGTATATTTGCTCAAATTATAAGAAAGCGTCATCAGGCTCTCTGACAGATGTACATTCTCCACAATGACATCTTCCGGCACATCCAAATCAATATGAGCAAAATTCCATATCGCTTTGATCCCATTTTTCACTAATATTTCCGCCATATCTGCTGCCCGATTCTTAGGAAGTGTTAAAACTGCAATCTCCACTTTTTTTTCTTTTAAGAAAAAGGGCAAGTCACTGATCATCTTGATCTCAATTCCACGAACTCCCATACCTTCCAGCACCGGATTAATATCAAAAATCCCGACCAGTTCAAATCCCCGCTTTTCAAAGTCTACATAGTTCGCAAGAGCCTGTCCCAAGTTACCGGCACCTAAGATAATCATCGGATGCAGTATGTCCAAACCTAAGATTTTTCCAATCTCGGTGTACAAATATTTCACGTTATATCCATACCCCTGCTGTCCAAACCCGCCAAAATTATTTAGATCCTGCCGGATCTGAGAAGCCGTCACCTTCATCTTTTTACTCAGGTCATTGGAAGATATACGCTCCACACCCTCTTCAATCAACTCACCTAAATATCGGTAATATCTTGGCAATCGTTTGATCACTGCTTTGGAAATTTCTTTTTCTTCCACCAGTCATCCCTCCTTACGATATAGAACAATTATATATAGCTGACAAAATATTGTCAATCCTATCCCGCAATTTCGTTAAATATTTTGTAACTATTCAGCCATGCGACTGATAAGAACAAAAATCCGGAGCAAGCTTGCTTGCAGAGGAGATTTGCCCTTATCAGGCATATGGCGCTTAGCCATAAGCGAGGATTTCGCCGCATATGCGGCGATATAAGCTGCACAGCAGCTAATCTGAGCTGTTATGGCTGAATAGTTACAATATTTTAAGCCGCACACCTCAGATGTTCTCCTAAGTATATTGTGTTTTCTGTTTTTTTCGCTATAATGATACTGTATGTTACGTAAAAATTGGAGGTTTACTATGATTTTAGCATGTCAAAACATTCATAAAGCTTTCGGTGAGAATCTCATTCTCGAAAATGCCTCTTTTCATATAGAAGAGCGGGAGAAAGCCGCCCTGATCGGAAACAATGGCGCTGGAAAAACTACTCTTTTGCGCCTCATCATAAGAGAACTGCCGACAGATTCCGGGGAAGTCATCCTTGCCAAAGACAAAACTCTAGGGTATCTAGCACAGTACCAGGAGGTCGCTACAGATCTTACTGTCTATGATGAGCTTCTGACCACCAAGCAATATATTTTGGACTTAGAAGACCAGATACGCCAGTTAGAACGACACATGAAACATGCCACAGGCAGCGAATTAGAAAGCATGATGGACACCTATACCCGTCTCACCCACAGTTTTGAACTGGAAAACGGCTATGCCTGCCGCAGTGAGATTACAGGCGTCTTAAAGGGATTGGGATTTGAAGAAGCCGACTTTCAAAAACAGGTTTCCACACTCTCAGGCGGGCAAAAAACCCGGGTAGCTCTCGGTAAACTGCTTCTGAGCCAGCCTGATATTCTCCTGTTGGATGAGCCCACCAACCATCTGGATATGGACTCCATAAGGTGGTTAGAGACGTATCTTTTGAACTATCCCGGAGCAGTGCTCATCGTCTCCCATGACCGCTATTTTCTAGACAGAGTTGTCACGAAAGTCGTAGAGATCGAAAACGCCCAGATACGCACCTACATGGGAAATTATTCGGACTACAGTGAAAAAAAGGCTCAAATTCGAGACGCCCAGTACAAGGCATACCTAAATCAACAGCAGGAAATTCGTCACCAGAAAGCAGTCATCGCCAAGCTTCGTTCCTTTAACCGTGAGAAATCCATCCGCCGCGCTGAGAGCCGCGAAAAAATGCTGGATAAAATTCAGGTCTTAGACAAGCCTGTCATGGAACAAGAGCGAATGCGTATCCAACTGGAACCTCGGACGATCAGCGGGAATGATGTGTTGGCCGTGGAAGGTTTGACCAAGTCCTTTCCCGGACAAAAACTCTTCTCAGAACTCTCTTTTGAGATCAAGCGAGGAGAAAGAGTCGCTCTTATCGGCAGCAATGGCACCGGAAAGACCACGATACTAAAAATTATCAATGGACTTGTAAGCGCCGACGCTGGAAAAATCACCCTGGGCTCAAAAGTACAAATTGGATATTATGACCAGGAGCACCATGTACTACACTCCGAAAAATCCATATTCCAGGAAATCTCCGACACCTATCCGACTCTGACTGAGACGCAAATCCGCAACATGCTAGCCGCGTTTTTGTTTACTGGAGACGATGTCTTCAAATCCATCTCCTCCTTGTCAGGTGGGGAAAAAGGCCGGGTATCCCTGGCAAAATTAATGTTGTCCGAGGCCAACTTTTTGATCTTGGACGAGCCGACAAACCATCTGGACATCGCCTCCAAAGAAATTTTAGAGGAAGCTTTGAACAGTTACACAGGCACCGTTTTTTGTGTGTCCCATGACCGGTATTTTATCAATCAGACGGCCACCAGAATTTTAGATTTAACCAATCAAAGCCTTGTCAATTACATAGGAAACTATGATTACTATCTGGAAAAGCAAGAAGAACTGACACAAAAATACGCCCCGGCTCTCACCCAGCAGACAGCCACAAAAGAAATCTCTCAGACCAAGCTCATCTGGCAGCAGAAAAAAGAAGAGCAGGCCAGACAGAGAAAATTGGAAAACGAGCTGAAAAAAACGGAGCAAAGAATTGAAGAACTGGAAACCAGGGATCAGGAGATTGATGAGACTTTGGCGCTGCCGGAAGTCTGTACCAACGTAGCCGAATGTCTGAAGCTGAGCAGAGAAAAAGAAAAAATAGCCCAGGAGTTGGAGATTTTATACGAACGCTGGGAAGAACTTGCCCAGTAAAGAGAAAATGGTAAGACTACTTTCGCTTTCAGGCGCAGCAAATTCTTTCCTGTCACAATGAGACCTCAAAAGACCATCTGTCTATGAATGAAGTTGACAGATGGCCTTTTCCATATCAAAATTTCTTTTTATTCCGCCAGCAGTTTTTCCAGTTCTCCCCTCACCGCCTGGATAAATGCCTCACTGTTCAGCACCACCGGATTTTCCAGAGTGGTAATCAGCGCCAAATCCTTAGTCATCCGTCCTGACTCGATGGTGGCGATGGTCGCCTGTTCCAGTTTGCCGGCAAAGTCGGATAAAACATGATTTCCATCCAGCTCGCCTCGCTTTCTCAGAGCCCCTGTCCAGGCAAAAATTGTCGCCACAGAGTTTGTGGAAGTCTCTTCCCCTTTCAGATGTCTGTAATAATGGCGCTGAACTGTCCCGTGAGCAGCCTCATACTCGTAATATCCATGAGGTGAAACCAGCACAGAAGTCATCATCGCCAGAGAACCAAAAGCTGAAGAGACCATATCGCTCATCACGTCCCCGTCATAATTTTTGCAGGCCCAGATAAATCCACCTTTCGCCTTCATCACGCGGGCCACAATATCATCGATCAGACTGTAGAAATAAGTAAGCCCTTGTGCCCGGAATTTTTCCTTGAATTCTTTCTCATAAATCTCCTCAAAAATATTCTTAAAACGTGCATCGTAAGTCTTTGAGATCGTATCCTTACAGCCGAACCACAAGTCTTGCTTCGTATCCAACGCATAAGAAAAGCAACTTCTGGCAAAACTCTCCACGGAGGCATCCAGATTATGCATTCCCATCAGTACTCCGGAGTTTTTAAATTCCTGAATCAGCATTCTTTTCTCAGAACCGTCCTTCCCGGTAAACACAAGCTCTGCTTTTCCCGGTTTTTCAATAGAAAGCTCTGTATTTTTATAGATATCTCCATACGCATGACGTGCGATTGTAATCGGCTTCTCCCAATTCTTTACACAAGGTTCAATCCCTTTTACTACAATTGGAGTCCGAAACACGGTCCCATCCAAAATCGCCCGAATCGTGCCGTTAGGGCTTTTCCACATTTTCTTAAGCTGATACTCATCCATCCTGGCGTGATTTGGCGTGATCGTCGCGCATTTTACAGCTACTCCATATTTCTTTGTAGCTTCTGCTGCCTGTACAGTGATCTGATCGTCGGTCTCATCCCGCTTCTTTAAACCCAAATCATAGTATTCTGTATTCAGCTCCACAAAAGGAAAAAGCAACTCTTCTTTGATCTTCTGCCAAAGAATCCGAGTCATCTCATCTCCATCCATCTCCACCAACGGAGTCTGCATCTTAATTTTATCCATCTTCCGCGTATCCTCCTTTATTTTATCCAGCCGGCAAGACCGTCAAAACCTCACCAGATTTTTCACTGACTCTTATTGTATCCGAGAATCGGACATTCGTCAATTTTTTCCTCAGCGTTCCAAAAACTTTTTCAAGTTGAATACCCCTCTGCCCTGCTGATTGTGAGACAGTCCCATATCATCTACACTCTCCAACAGTATTTTTTTCACCTGCACATTCGTCAAATCCGGATGCTTTTCCAGAAGCAGCGCGATTGCTCCCGAGATCAAAGGCGTGGACATCGAAGTCCCACTCTTTATTCCATAACCATTTTTGGAGCCAGGTGTACAAGCGACGATATGACTCCCAGGAGCCACTAAATCCGGCTTGCAGACACATTCAAAAGTCGGTCCACGCCCTGAAATTCCGCTTTTTCCCAGAAGCAGATCACTAGAACCCACCGTTATAATTTTCCGGCTGCTGCCCGGAGATGTCACACTGCCTGGATTTGGACCTCTGTTTCCCGCAGCGGCCACCACAATCAGTCCACTGTCCCAGGCTCTCTCCACCCCTTGTATCAGCACATCATTCTGGGAGGTATGATCGTAGGTGGTTCCCACAGAGATATTCACAATGCGAATCCCATATTCTTCCTTATTGCGAATCACCCAGTCCAGCGCTTTTAATACATCCTCTTTTCTTCCATTGCCATTCCGGTCTAGAACTTTCATTCCAATCAAAAGACAGCCCGGCGCGACTCCTCTGTATTTCCCACCAGATGCCTCTCCACTCCCCGCCAAAATGCCACAGACATGCGTTCCGTGACCATTGTCATCATAGGGAAATTCCCTCTGGTTAATATAGTCATAAAAGGCGACAATACGCCTACTCAAATCCATATGAGGATAAATTCCCGTATCCAGCACAGCTACACAGACACCTTTGCCTGTATAACTCAGATTTTCCATATTGCCACATCCTCAATTTCCGTCTCTCTTTACTATATGAAAAATCACGTCCCATGTTTCGTTTTCAAATAAGTATAAGCTGCGGATTGCTCCGTGCATCGCACTCCCCTATCCCCTCAATCTTAAGAGGTACAGTCCCACTTTGCGCGCAACCGCAAAGCGGTAAAATCCCTCATTGCGGCGTGCGCATCCACAGCGGAGCGTTAATGTGATAGGAAATGACTTTCACGCATTAGCGTGACAAGGTCTTTCCTATCACATTAAAAATCGGAAGCGCACAGAGACTTTCCTGACATCGCTTCCGACTAAAAATCATTTATTCTTTTTTTCCTGAGAGGGCTGCTTTATCACAGAATCCATAAATTTCGAAAATTCCATGCTGTCCCCTCTTTCAAAATCCTCTTTTTTTACCCAATAGACCACATCTTCAGCCTGAAAAAAATATCCATCCTCCATCTCACGGTAGTCTCTCACCTGTTTATAAGAGATCGAACGGTAATTGTCTCCCCATCCATATTGGAATCCTTTTTTGTAAAAATAAAAATTCGCTTTGATCATCTGGTCTTTTTTGTCTTTCAAAATCTTTCTGGTATGATGGTAAGGCTGTAGCACAATCAACACCATCGACGCCACAACAGCCACCGCCAAAACTATGCTGATGGATTTCGCTGAAATTCCAAAGAAAGCCACATTCTGCCCTTCGCTAGTACTTGACCAGTACAACAAAACCAAAGACGCCACCAAAGCCACCACTGCGGCGATAAAAAACATTCTCCTTGTCTTTTCATTTGCCAGCTTTTGCATCCTCAGGACATCTTTCTTTTGATAGACCGTCCGCACCTTATATAACGCTGTCATCTTTTGTTCCTCCGTTTCCCCTTGATGGTGATATTACCATCATATCACTTTGAGCAAAATTTCTCAACTATTTCCAAAATAGATACTTTTCTCACCGAAGTACAATCCTCCTTGGATTTTCTACAAAAATTTCTCTGGCATAGTCCTCCCCCATCTTCTTTATGACATAGTCCACACAAGGTTTGATAATGGGTCTGCGTATGTCAATTCTATGGGCATCCGTGCCTACAAAATGCAGCAAATCCTCTTTCATCAGTTTCTTGCAAAAGCGTTTGACATTTCTTCCACCATCTCCGATAATGCTGCCTGCGTTTACCTGTATAAAAGCCCCCATATCCACAATTTCTTCCAAAAAATCCCAGTCTGCACAGACATCCGTATATCTCTCTATATGGGCGATAATCGGAAGGTACCCGTTTCTCAACAAATCATCCAAGCTCTCCTTGACATATTCCGTGCTCACATCATAGCGATACTCCGCAAGAACATACCTGGAGCTAGCCATACAGGGCCTTTCTTTCGCGCGCAACATTCTCACCATTCCGTCGTCCACATGGTATTCACAGCCAAGAAACAGCTGAATGCCTATCTTTTTTCCGATTTCCCTCAGCCGCAAAAACTGTTTGAGAATCTGCTCCATAGAAGTCTCAAACATGTCTCGACGAAAATGGGGGGTCACAATAATATAGCGGACCCCCTGTCTGTATTCCATTTTCAACATTTTTATTGCCTCATCCATATCTCTGGCCCCATCATCTACATAAGGCACAAGATGGCAATGTATATCAAACAGTCCTCGCATTTTTATCCTTCCTAACCAGTTTTAATCATACAGCCAAAGTAATCATAGCCTAGTTCTTTGAGGATTTCAAGGCTTTCCACAGAATTCTCACATTAAATAATAATGCATACCAGTCCGCCTTTGCTGTCATTGACAATTTTCTGCATAGTATCTTGAAGCTTCACCTGGCTCTCTTCACTGATCGCTGCGATTTTCGTGCGGATTCCATCCTCCACCAACTGCTCAATGGATTTTCCAAAAATATTTGTCTCCCAAATACTCTCTCCCCGCGACTCACTCTCCTGAATATAAGAAATCAAGTCCTTCGCCTGTTCCTCCGTTCCCACAATCGGCGCGATCTCCGTCTCGATATTTGCTTTTATCATGTGAATGGAGGGACTTTTCGACTTCATCTTCACCCCATATTTATTTCCTTGTTTAATCACAGACGGTTCCTCCATCTGAATCTCTTCTAACTTCGGAATCACAACACCATAGCCACAGCCTCTGACTGCTTCCATTGCCGACTGCACCTGACTGTACTCTTCTTTCATTTTCGCGAATTCTTTCATCGTGTGTACCAATTCATACTCGCTTTCCATAGGAATCCCTGTCATCTGGCTTAACATCTGATAATAAAATTCTTCCTTGATCTGTACACGTACCTTGACAACTCCTGTGGCCAAGTCCACCTTTTCCAACAGAGTCTCCTGTACGTATGGACCTTCTAGCTGAACAGTCTCCTGTGAAATATCCCGAATTTTATGCATTTTCTCCATCAGACTGCGAATCTGGTTCAACAACTGATTTTTTAATTCCTGGTCCGATGGAAGCATCTCCACCCACTTCGGTATAAAAAATTGAATTTGACAAACTGGAAATTCATAGAGTACCTTTTCTAAAATCCGCACCACATCTTCCCTGCGCAGTTGTTCACAGTTGGCTGTCACCGTACAAACCTGATATTTTTCTTCGATCTGCCGGGCCAGCTTTAAAGTATCTTCCTGGTATGGTTTCTGGGAATTCACCAAAACCAAAAACGGCTTGCCCTGTTTTTTCAGCTCCTGGATCGTCCTCTCCTCTGCCGGGATATAATTCTCCCTGGGGATCTCCCCAAATGACCCATCCTTTGTGACCACGAGACCAATCGTGGAATGTTCTTGAATCACCTTTTGAGTCCCAGTCTCCGCAGCTTCATGGAATGGAATTTCTTTGGCAGCCCAAGGTGTCTTCACCATGCGTTCTTTGCCCTCTTCCATATTTCCCGCTGCATCCTGAACCAAAAAACCGACACAATCAATGAGTCTAACTTTCACCTGAGTATCCTGACTTAAGGTAACACTCACCGCATCTTTCGGTATGAATTTAGGCTCCACAGTGGTAATCAGCTTTCCTGAACCGCTCAAAGGCAACTGGTCCTGCACTTCTTTTCTCTGTTCTTCCTCTAGTACTGGCAATGCCATCTGTTCCATAAAGCGCCGGATAAAAGTAGATTTTCCAGTACGGACAGGGCCGACAACCCCTATGTAAATCTCGCCTTTTGTGCGGGCTTGTATATCTTTGTACACTTGAAAATTGTCCATAATAAATCCCCCTTGCACATCCTGCAATACGATGTATTGCTATAGTTTATGCAAAGGGGAATCCCATTATTCCTAAATCGACGGGTCCCGGAAAATATAGTAGTCATCCACATTGCCAAGACATTCATAGCCATAGTTCAAAAATATCTGCACCTTTGACGAATCTCTCAGCTCAGGTACCAAGTATTTCCAGCCTCCCTTTTTTCCACAGTAGATGACCATTTTTACATTTACATCTGGAGCCATTATGTTTTCATAAAGTGTCCTCTTGTACCATCCTCCGGCACCCTTTCCTCCCCTGCCATAGGGCATTCGGATTCCCGCGTCATATACCCTCACATAAGTGGCGATAGACTCTGTAGTCGCCATTCGTATCTCCCCATCAGGCTGATCCTGACGCAGAAGATCGCAAATTCTCTCCACTTGCTCCGGTACTTCCTCAGCGTTGGCTGATAGCTCATAAGCCCCATGAAAATATACATTTCTCCCGCAAAATACAATCGCCACTGCCAGCAATGCCACTATAAAACCATTCGCAAACCCTCCCTGAAACTTCTGCACGAATGAAGTACACGCCGCCGCAATCAAAAACATCGCTGGCAACAGCCAGAGTACTCTCCAGTACACCATTTCTCCGATACAAGCACTGATGACTTTTGCAGTATACGGAAAAAAGTACAAAAACAAGAATACCACTGTATATCCCGCCAAGGCTTTTCGATTCTTTCTCTCTCCCGGAAAAAGTAAAAGATATAGAAAACTGACAGCGGTCAGAATACTTCCGTAACCCTCACCCCAATAAGACTGCCAAGTTTCCGCCGATATCCGCAACATTTCCTCCATCTTCTCGCCCCCTCATTGCAACCATACTCCTTCTTTTTCTGTCGACTCTCAACCTTTTAGGACTAGTAAAATGTAAACCATCCCTAAGAGCAGGCACGGCAGAATACACAAGAAAGCCTTGCCGACTCTCATCCATTTCCACTCCAAAACTCCGTATAAAAATGCAAAAATCCCCACCATGACCGGCACTAGCATAATTCCCATACTTGAGGCCAGGCATGCCGCCATACAAAAAAATCCTAAAACCCACCAGGAAATCTCCCGTGTCGCCTCTCGAAAAAGCTCCAAACAAAGATAAAAGATCACCGGCAATAACACTGACGCCAAAAATGCTTTTCCTTGCCAAATCCGTACTAAAAAAAAGGTAGACGAAGTGTACACGCTATAGTAAAAACTCATCTGAATTAATGCACAGAATAGCAAAAACTGCCCCTGGGCCCTCGTATTCTTTTGAAATAACGTTTTACCCAGCAGATAATAAGCTGTATAGGCCAATACATAAAAAATAATCGGAAAAATTCTGTGGGCCATGACAGCAGGATGTATCCCTGTCAATTCACTCATTACAGATAGATAAATGGGAAACGGCGACAATATATAGCGAGTGGGTATTCCCTGATATTCCCCTCC
>UMCH01068129.1_pt1 | contig 11310 bp, 9 predicted proteins | sample 1964201 | NCBI WGS metagenome assembly UMCH01 (sample SAMEA4835965, study PRJEB28245) | human gut metagenome | biome: gut microbiome; material: fecal sample | place: Denmark | collected 2008 | reverse complement strand
TCGTGTTCGAGCCGGTGCTGCTGCATTACTGGGGCACAACGCCCGGCAAGTGGATCTTCGGGCTGTCCGTCCGCGATGAGGACGGCAGCAAGCTGTCTATCCGCACCGCATATGCCCGTTTGTGGGGCGTGTTCGTCTACGGCAACTGCTATGCGCTGCCGTTCTTCGACTGGTACTGCCATTACAAGTGTTACCGCGCGTGCAAAGAAGAGGAGCTGCCGTGGGATTTGGAGAACGGGTGCAGCATCGTTGTCCGCGAGCGGGAGGTGCGCTGGTATCGCGTGGCACTGTACCTGCTGGTGCTCGTGCTGCGAGCAGCCGCAGGTTATGGTATTGATATTCACGCCAAGCAGCCGCCCAATCGCGGCGAGCTGACCCTTGCGGAGTATGTGGAGAACTGCAACGACTGCCTGCAGTATAATCAGGGCTTGGCAGCGTATGTCCGGCCGGACGGAAGCTGGAATACGGATTTGGACATAATGGGCGGCTCGTACACCGGATTCTCGCTGGGCGATGATGTATCCGATGTGACGGTCGAAACCGATGCGGACGGCTATGTGCAGTCTGTGACGGTGGTTTCGGATTCGCAGAACGGCTCGTGCGGCTATCAGGAGCGCATGACGGTGTATTACGCCTTTGCGGCTGCGTATGCCAAATGGAGCTGGCTGTATGCCGACCACATGAGGGATGACATCATTGACGACGGCTGGGAATACGATGTACCGGATACGAAAAACGTCAAGGAGGCGCATCTCGACGGGCTGGATTTCCGGTACGAATATGAATACAGCAATACAGATACCGTAAACGTGTATCTCAATCAGCCGATGCCGTATCATTCGGTGCTGACGATTGAGAAAGAGTGAATGAGTTATCGTAGGGCGGGGTGAGGGTGCCCCGCCCTGCGGACATTTATCAACTAAATCCGTGGAATTGAATATTACACAGGAGGTAAGCCATTACGGGCGCAGCGCGACCGGAGCCTGCGCAAGGATAGCGCCATTCTCCATTCTCAATTTTCAATTTTCCATTACTCCTGCCTCCTAACTCCTGCCTTTACAAAAGGCTTTCTTATTTGCCCAAAGTGTGCTATACTAATCTCACAAAAACATATAGATAGAGGAATAGCCAATGAAAGGAATCATTCTTGCCGCCGGTAAGGGCTCGCGCCTGTACCCGATGACACGTCCGGTATGCAAACCGCTGCTGCCGGTATACGATAAACCGATGATCTACTATCCGCTGGCTGCGCTCCTGCAGGCCGGTATCCGCGATATTCTCATCATCATCCCGCCCGGAGAGGAAGGCCCGTTCTACCGTCTGCTCGGTTCCGGCGGCCGCTTCGGCGTCAACATCACCTACGAGGTGCAGGAGGTTGCACGCGGCATCGCGGACGCGCTGCTCATCGGCTCCCAGTTCATCGGGGATGACTCGGTTTGCCTTGTTCTGGGCGATAATATCTTCTATTCCCCCAATTTCCAGGACTGTCTGGACCGTGCTGTGCAGCAGAAATCCGGCGCCTGCGTATTCGGCTACTATGTCGATGACCCGCGTGCGTTCGGCGTTGTGGAGTTTGATGATCAGGGCCGTGCTATTTCCATCGAGGAGAAGCCGCGCTATCCGAAGTCTAACTATATCATTCCGGGTCTGTATTTCTACGATAACTCGGTTATGGAGATTGCCCGCGGGCTCAAGCCCTCGGCAAGAGGCGAGCTGGAGATTACGGATGTCAATATCGAGTACATGAAACGCGGTCAGCTGCACGTTGAAAAGCTCGACCGGGATTTCGTCTGGCTGGATGCCGGTACCGCGGACAACCTGCTCGAATCCGCACAGGTTGTCCGCCGCGTGCAGGATGAGACCGGCCGCTACATCGCATGTCCGGAGGAGATTGCGTACGCGCGCGGCTATATCAGCCGTCAGACGCTGCTTCGTCATGCGGAAGAGCTGAATAAGACCCTGTATGGCCGTTATCTGGAATGTCTCTAAAGGAGAATCGCAAATGCCTGTTTATACCGAAACCAAAACCTACCACACCAAGGCCCACATGGGCATGATCGACGTTACTGACGACTTCCGCGCAGCGGTGCAGAACGCCTGCCGCAAGACCGGCATGAAGTCCGGCACGATCACCGGCTTTACCACCGGCGGTGTTGCCGGTCTGACCACGCTTGAGTTTGAGCCGGGCATGGTCTACCATGACCTCAAGGCGGCGATGGATGTCTTTTCGCCCTACCGCGATGAGCAGGGAAACGTCATTTACTATCACCACCATGACACATGGCACGATGATAACGGCTCGTCGCATATCAAGGCGGCGCTGCTCAGCCCGTTTATCGTTATCCCGTTCGTGAATGGCGAGATCACCATCGGCCCGTGGCAGAATCTGACCCTTGTGGAGTGCGATACCCGCAACCGCGTGCGGGATATTGTCTTTCAGGTGATGGGAGAATAATACAAATTGAGAATGGAAAGTGGAGAATGGGAAATGCGTTCCGTTCTCCATTTTTTTGTGCAAAAAAATAAAAAAACGCCTGTAAAGGCGGTTGATTGACAGATTTTCTGCAGGATATGCTATACTATAAGCGGATTCTGTATAAAAGCACGATGACCGCTCGGAGTAGGGCCCGAACGGTCATCTTAGTTTAACTATGATACGGAAAGGTCTGATTGCTTAGCAACATCCCTTGGGTATAGTATACCCGCAGAACCTCGGTCTTGTCAAGCGACAGGGCCGGGGTTTTGTTGCGTCACGGCTCTCAAACGCTCCGCGCAGTCAGAAAGATTAGCGTCCGCTAACTAAATAACTTTTCTTTTTTCTATAAATGTGGTATAATATAAGCGTTCGAAAAATTTGAGTACGGTTCGGGAATCCCTGTGCCGTGCATAGAAATGGAGCGACAAAGCATGACTAAAATTGATATTATTTCCGGTTTTCTGGGTGCCGGCAAGACGACCCTCATCAAGCGTCTGCTGGCCGATGCGCTCAAGGGTGAGCAGGTTGTTCTGATCGAGAACGAGTTCGGTGAGATCGGCATTGACGGCGGCTTCCTCAAGGATGCCGGCATTGTTGTAAACGAGATGAACGCAGGCTGCATCTGCTGCTCGCTGGTTGGCGACTTCGGCAAGGCGCTGCACGATGTTGTGGACCAGTACCATCCGGACCGCATCCTGATCGAGCCGTCCGGCGTCGGCAAGCTGTCGGACGTTATCGCTGCGGTACAGAACGCGCACCTCGAGGTTCAGCTGAACAGCTTTGTAACCGTTGTTGACGCGCTCAAGGCCAAGATGTACCTCAAGAACTTCGGTGAGTTTTTCGAGAATCAGGTGGCGCATGCCGGTGCCATCCTGCTGTCCCGCACGGCTGAGTGCCCGGAGAAGCGCCTCGACGAGACCGTTGCCATGCTGCGCGGCCTGAATGAGCACGCCCGCATCGTCACCACCCCGTGGAAGGACCTGACCGGCGAGCAGCTGCTCTCCACCATGGAAGGCAGCCGCGACCTCGTTGCGGAGGTTCTCGAGGAGATCGCGCACGAGCCGCACCACGAGCATCATCATCACCACCATGACCACGAGCATGATGAGCACGAGCATGAGCATGAGCACGACCACGAGCATGATCATGAGGAGCACGAGCATCATCACGAGCACGATGAGCACTGCACCTGCGGTTGCCATGATCACGACCATGAGCATGAGCATCACCACGATCATGACCACGAGCACCATCATCACGACCACGACGGTCACTGCTGCTGCGGTCACGACCACGATCACGATGCTGACGAAGTATTCACCTCCTGGGGCAAGGAAACGACTCACAAGTACACCGAGGCAGAGCTTAACGCGGCTCTTACCGCGCTCGGCGATGTTACGCTCGGCACCGTACTGCGTGCAAAGGGCATCGTTCCGTGTGCAGACGGCGGCGAGTGGCTGCACTTTGACTACGTTCCGGGCGCACCCGAAATTCGCCGCGGCGCTGCCGATTACACCGGCCGTCTGTGCGTCATCGGCTCCGAGCTGGATGAGGAGCGCATCGCTGCTCTGTTCGGCGTAAACGAAAAGTGAGGTAACCAGATATGGCTAACGAACCCATTCCGGTATACGTCTTTACCGGCTTCCTGGAGAGCGGCAAGACCAAGTTCATTCAGGACATTCTCGCGGACCCGAACTTTACCGAGAACGAGCGCACGGTGCTGCTGCTGTGCGAAGAAGGCATCGAGGAATACGACGAGAAGTGGCTGCTGCACTACGGCACCGCGCTTGTGCCGATCGAGTCCGAGGACCGTCTGACGCCGAATATCCTCAAGCGCGTGGAGCAGAAATACCAGCCGGACCGCATTCTTGTTGAGTACAACGGCATGTGGAAGCTGGAAAAGCTGATGCAGGCATTTCCGGCCCGCTGGGAGCTGTATCAGATCGTCACCACGGTCGATGCGACCACGTTTGAGCTGTATTCCAACAACATCGGCCCGATGATGTTCGAGCATATCACCACTGCGGATCTGGTTGTGTTCAACCGCTGCACGGATGAGCTGAAGGACATGCTGTACAAGAAGAACATCAAGGCGATGAACCCGCGTGCGGCAATCTATCTGGATGACGTGAACGGCAATTCCGAGGACTACGCCCGCAATATGCCGCTGCCGTTTGACGTGGATGCGGATATCATCGACATCCAGCCGGAGGACTACGGTCTCTGGTACATCGACGCCACCGGCGACCCGATGAAGTATGACGGCAAGACCGTCCGCTTTCTTGCCCAGGCCTACGTCGGCAAGGATGTGCCCGCCGGCAGCTTCGTGCCCGGCCGTTTCGGCATGGTCTGCTGCGCGGATGACGTCACCTTCCTCGGCTTCCTCTGCCGTTATCCCGACCGCGATCAGCTGCATAACCGTGACTGGGTCAAGGTAACGGCGTCCATCACCGTCGAGGAGCTGCCGCAGTACCGCGGTCCCGGTCCGGTGCTGCATGCCATCACGGTAGAACCTGCCGAAAAGGCGAAGGAAGATATCGTTTACTTTAACTGAATCTTCTCCATGCAAAATAAAAAGAGACGAGCCTGCCTGGCTCGTCTCTTTTCTGTATAAAAGCACACTGACCGCTCGATTAGGCCCGAACGGTCAGTGACTAAAAATCCTGATTGAATAGGGTCTGACTGCCTGAACAGCATCCCTTGGGTATATTATACCCGAGCAGCCCCGGTTTTGTCAAGTACGGCAAAGCCGGGGTTTTGCTTTGCATGCAGCGATTACTGCCTGCTGATTGCTGATTTCTAATTAGAAAAGTGTGTCCCCCGTCACACAGCAGTGACGGGGGACAGAGACAAAAGGGGGGATACAGACGATTCATAAACTCCATGAACGTCTTTTGAAAGATCGGTGACGGCTTGAGGGATTAGCCGATGCCACCGTACATAACGCCGAGGATCAGTGCAAGAACTGCACAGATAACGTATACCCACTTGCCGAGCGGGAAGAACCAGCCGCCGATCGGCTTCTTAGCGCCTTCGTTAACAGCAGCAACTGCTTTTTCCTTGCCCAGTACCCAGAAGAACATGATGCCGGCCAGAGCAGCGCCGAGCGGGCAGATATAAATGGAAACAACGTCCATCCACTGAGAGGTCCACGGCTGGATTGCGATGGAAACGACCAGACCGATCACACCGATGATGCCAACGGCTGCTGCACGCTTGAACTTGAAGTGCTCCTGCAGGAAGGCAATCGGTGCCTCGTACAGGTTTACGATGGAGGATACGCCTGCGAACAGTACGCAGATGTAGAAGATCGCGCCGATGATACGGCCGGCAGGCATTGCGTTGAATACGTTTACGAGGTAAACGAACATCAGGCCGGGGCCGCCGGATACGTCGTTGATGCCTTGGCCCAGAACAACTGCCATTGCCGGAATGATAACGAATGCTGCCAGCAGAGCTGCTATGGTATCAAATACTGCAACGTTGCGTGCGGAGGACGGGATATCCTCGCTCTTGGACAGGTAGGAACCGTAGATTACCGAGCCGTTGCCTGCAACGGACAGGGAGAAGAACGCCTGACCGAATGCAAATACCCACAGGTCGGGCTTAGCCAGACCAGCCGGATTCAGGGTCAGAATGTACTTATAGCCTTCGGATGCGCCGGGCAGCGTGCCGATGTAGATTGCCAGTACGAGGAACAGACCGAACAGAACCGGCATCATGATCTTGTTTGCCTTCTCAATGCCGCCTGCAATGCCCATTACCATGATGGCAAGGGAAACTACCAGTGCAACGATCTGCCATACGCCGTTGCCGATGCCGAAGAAGCCGGCCGACGCCATTGCCTTGAGGGCTTCGGGAAGGGTCTCAGCCTCCGGTGCGGTCATGCCGAACGTGCCGCCGATAGCGCCCATATCCGTGCCGAGGCTGAACAGGCTGCCGGAGAGGGACATGAAGGTGTACTTGAAGATCCAGCCGAGAACGACCGTGTAGCCGATTGCCAGCATCAATGCACCGATGATCGGGATCGCACCGATTGCCTTACCGGTTTTTTCATTGCCGGTGCGCTCCTTGGTACACATACCGAACGCACCAACCGGACCTGCAGCTGCACGGCGGCCGAGAGCGAACTCCTCGATAACGCCGGTACTGCCGATCAAAATTACAAAGATGAAATAGGGAAGCAGGAAGGTCATGCCGCCGTACTTCTGCACCATGATCGGGAAACGCCAGATGTTGCCCATACCAACCGCAGAACCGATACATGCCAGAATGAATCCCCACTTACTCTGGAAACCATCTCTCTGTTCTAAGTTTTTAGGCTCTTTACTCATTATCTTACACCCCTTTAATGTGTAAATGGATAGAAAAAAAGCGTTCTCTTTGCCGCAGAAACTGTTTAGTTTTCTGGCAAAAAGAACGCCTTTGTTCTTTGCTTTCCTGTGCACTTTCCACGCGGCACAGGTTACGCCCTGATTATAAAGTTATAAAAAGGTCAGGAGAAATTCCTGTTATGCAATGCCGCAGCGCCTTTGCTGCGGCATTGGCGGGAATACCGCACAATTTATACAATTATGCGGTATCGCCTTTGACGAAAGGATGGAACAGGGGATTATTTCTCTTCGTTCGGGTACGGCTCCAGGAATGCGTGGAAGTGACGCATCGGCAGATTGTGACCCCAAACAATACGCATGTTCGGAATGTTCTCACGATCCTCGTACAGAGCCTTAACAGCTGCGATTACATAGTCCAGATGCTCCTTGGTCAGACGGCTGCGGTCGATTGCGAAGCGAACTACGTTACATACTTCAGCCTGCTGCTCCGGGGTCTTCAGGTCATACTCCATGGAGTAGTCGCCCAGCTCGGATACACGGATGCCGTAGCGGCGGATCAGCTCAAGGCTGAAGCCCTCACCAGCGAAGGTGTCGTGGCCGCGCTTGCCGTCGAAGAACTCATCCATGTTGATGTATACAGCGTGGCCGCCTGCCGGCAGTACAACGCCCTTAACGCCAGCGTCGTAGAAGCCTTCTGCCAGGTAGTTACACTGAGCAACACGCTCGTTCATGTAGTTGAAGTCGCAGGACTCGTACAGGCCAACTGCCAGAGCCATGATATCACGGCCGGACATGCCGCCGTAGGAATCGTTGCCGTAGCAGGAGATCTGCTTAACCTTCAGCAGAACGCCAACGTCGGTCTTAACGGTGCCGTCTTCGTTGAAGTCGGAGAAGTTCTTCCAGAACAGGCCCTTATCGCGGAATGCCAGCATGCCGCCCATGTTAGCGTGGCCGTCCTTCTTAGCGGACATGGTGAATGCGTCGCAGTAAGAGAACATCTCGGTAGCGATCTCAGCGATGGACTTGTCAGCGTAGCCTTCCTCATTCATCTTGATGAAGTAAGCGTTCTCAGCCCAGCGAGCGGTATCGAATACCAGCGGGATGTTGTACTTATGCGCAACGCGGTTGATTTCCTTCAGGTTGCCCATGGAAACGGCCTGGCCGCAAACCGGGTTGTTGGTGATGCAGGTGAAGATCAGCGGAACGTTCTCCGGACCTACGCTCTGAATCAGCTGCTCCAGCTTCTCGATATCCATGTTGCCCTTGAACGGGTTCTTCTCGTAACGGCCGCCTTCCGGTACTTCCCACAGCAGGGTCTTGTTGTACAGGTTACGCGGAATGGAACCCATCTGCTTGATGTTGCCTTCGGTGGTGTCGAAGTGACCATTCGACGGAATGGTGAACTTCTTGCCCGGGTGACGCTTAGCAAGGATGTTGCGAACGATTTCCATCAGAACGGACTCAGCTGCACGGCCCTGCTGGATGATAAATGCGTTCGGGCGCTCCATCTGAGCTGCGCCGCCATTGAACAGGCCGCCTTCGTACTCGCACAGATAAACTTCGTCCATCATCTTCTCAACGTCGCGGCAATCGGTGCGAACGAGGTCGATGATCTTCTTCCAGTTCTTCTCGCCGCCGCGCTCGAAGATGTCGCGGAAGGTGTCGAGCAGAACGTAATAACCGGTGTTGCGGCCGTAAGCCTCGTCGCCGAGGAACAGGCTTGCCCACTGATGATTGGTCATTGCAGTGGTACCGGAGTCGGACAGCATATCAACGGTCAGCATGCCGGACGGGAATGCGAACTCGTTGTAATGAGTAGCCTGAAGAGCGCGCTCACGCTGCTCAACGGTTACTTCCGGAAGATCACGGACTGCGTAAGTGAAATGATGCGGTGCGGGTACGTTCAGCGGATACTGCTTGCTCATAATAAATTACCTCCAGTTGTGTGTTTTGGAGGTACCCCGGTTGTCAAAGCCGGTTTTCCGGTTCCGGCTTTGCTTAGCGGACAGCACCTTTCTTTTTTTGCTGTTTTCTTTTCTTTTTGGTTTGCCTTACGGCAGGAGAGCGGTTACCTCAATCTCGACGAGAGCGTCCTTGGGAAGTCTTGCAACCTCCACAGCGGAGCGTGCCGGGTAGCTGCCTTCACCGAAGAAGGTGGCGTAAACCTCGTTCATCGCGCCGAAATTGTTCATGTCGCTCAGGAAGACGGTAGTCTTGATCACCTGATCCATACCGGTTCCTGCCTCAGCAAGGATTGCCTTTACATTGGTGAGCGACTGCTTGGTCTGTGCTGCGATCCCTTCCGGAAAAGCACCGGTTGCGGGATCGATCGGAAGCTGACCCGAAGTAAATACGATACCGTTTGCTGCAATTGCCTGTGCATACGGGCCGATGGCTGCGGGTGCGTGTTCCGAACAGATAACCTTTTTCATTTCCTGCTCAGCCTCCTTTCGTCCTTTCGTGAGATAAATTTATCACTTTTAAAATTCTTTGTCAAGATGTATTTGTGCAATTTGGATGAATGAATAAAAAAATCTCGCGTATTTATCAATATTATCAACAACTATTGTGAAAAATGATAATTTTGAACAGACTTTTTGTACAAAAATACTGTGTAAAATATTTACTTTTTTCACCTCGCACTTAGAAAAGTTTATTATTTTACAGAACATGGTAATTAAAGCGCGAATTTATAAAAAATTTTTGTTATCATACTAAAACAATGCGATGAAGAATTCATGAAGAATCGCAGGGAGAGCGGTACTGCCGCGGAAAATGATAAAAATTCCGCCACCGGAAAACTGGAGCAGGGAAAAGACATCCCGCGTTTGCACTTCAAATAAAAGCCTGCGTATGCTATAATAAATTGGATTACATTTCACAGGGAGGTGCACCGCATGCCGGACGACAATCTCACCGCTTACCGCGGCGGCAAGGCGCTTCGCCGCGGCTGGACAACCGGCTCGTGCGCGGCGGCGGCCTCGCAGGCGGCGGCTGTGCTGCTGCTGACCGGAATCGCGCCGCCGGAGATTCACCTGCACACGCCGGGCGGCATCACCTTCTGCCTGCCGGTCGAGGACGCGCATATGAGCGGAAACGCGGCTGTCTGCACCGTCCGCAAGGACGCGGGCGACGATCCGGACATCACAAACGGGGTCCGCATCACGGCTACCGTGCGCCGAATCGAAAAGGGCGTTACCATAGAGGGCGGCGCCGGCGTCGGACGAATTACCCGCCCGGGACTGGCGATGCCGGTCGGAGAAGCGGCGATCAATCCCGGTCCGCGGCAGCAGATCGCGGACGCGGTGCACCGTGCCGCACAGCAGAACGGATACGGCGGCGGCTTTTCCGTTACCATTTCGGTGAAGGACGGCGAGGCGCTTGCCGCCCAGACCTACAACGGGCACCTCGGCATCGTCGGCGGCATCTCTATCCTCGGCACGAGCGGCATTGTCGAGCCGATGAGCGAAAAGGCGCTCGTGGATACCATCCGATTGGAGCTGGACAGCCTGTACGCGCAGGGACAGCGCATTGCGTTCCTGTGCCCGGGCAACTACGGCGCGGATTTTGCGCGGGACACGCTCGGCCTTGACCTCGAACGCGCGGTCAAGTGCTCCAACTTCATCGGTGAGGTGTTCGACCATGCGGCGTACCGCGGCTATCCCGAGATCCTGCTGGTCGGGCACGCCGGAAAGCTGGTCAAGATGGCCGCAGGCGTGATGAACACGCATTCGTCGGTTGCAGACGCACGGCAGGAGATTTTCACCGCGCATGCGGCACTGTGCGGCGCACCGCGCGAAACACTCGAAGGACTGATGGCTGCCATCTCGGTGGACGCGTGCGTGGAGCTGCTGGACGAAGTGAATCTGCGTCAGCCCGTCCTGTCGCGCATTGGCAGGGAGATGGAAACCCGCATCGCCCTGCGCATGAAGGGGCAGGCGCGCGTGGAATTCATCATGTTTACCGGAAAATACGGCGTGCTGGCCGAGTCAGCGGGCGCGCGCACACTCTGTGAGAGGTTGAAACTGCAATGAAGGGTATTTTATATGGAGTCGGCGTCGGTCCGGGCGATCCGGAGCTGCTGACCGCTAAGGCGATCCGGCTGCTGCGCGAGTGCGATGCGGTCGCCGCACCGAAGTCCGCCGACGGCAGACAGACCGCACTGGATATTGCTTCGCCGTACATCGGGCAGGACAAGTCAATCCTGCTGTTCGATATGCCGATGACGCACGACAGGCAGGCGCGAAACGCCAGCCACGACGCGGCGGCAGACGCGCTCTGTGCGCTGCTCGACGAGGGCAAGACCGTGGTGTTTCTCACGCTCGGCGATCCGACGGTATATTCCACATACTGGTATGTACACAAGCGTGTTGCCGCCCGCGGCTATGCAGCCGAGCTGGTGCCCGGCGTGCCGTCCTTCTGCGCCGCGGCTGCCGCCATGGGCCGCGCCCTGTGCGAGGACGGCGAAATGCTGCACATCATTCCGGCCACGCACGGCAG
>UMCH01090789.1_pt1 | contig 11370 bp, 17 predicted proteins | sample 1964201 | NCBI WGS metagenome assembly UMCH01 (sample SAMEA4835965, study PRJEB28245) | human gut metagenome | biome: gut microbiome; material: fecal sample | place: Denmark | collected 2008 | reverse complement strand
CCAGCACCAGCGCCGGACCAATGCGGGGATAGTTGTCATCCCAGTGGTAGCCGATCAGCTCACCAGACCGGATGCGCTGCTTGACGCGGGGATGATATCCGTAGTACGGCATACAGGCACCTCCAAATCCCTGATTTTCTGGCTGAGCAAAATGCACATCTCATTCAGGGAATAAAACATTTTGCGGAGGTCGTCGTCCTCGACTGGCGTGTCGTGGTAGTTCTCGCTGGCCAAAACTTTGATTGTGTCTCTGGCGTGCCGGACGGCTCCCTGGATGGCCTCGAGCCTCTTTTCATCCATTCTCTTTCGCCTCCTTCTTTTCCGCGGGCCCGGGCACCATGCCCAGGCCCTGCGCCAGCTCCAGCCCATACGCCACGCCGATCAGTCTCTGCTGGTATGCCTCAGACATCTCCTTGCTGGAGTCCAGGATGTCCTCCACCAACTGCTTCTGTTTCTCGCTCATGTTGTCACGTCCTTTCGTGTCTGGTACAATGGCCTCAAAGGGAGGTATTGTAATGTCTCTGAAATCTTTGTGGAATACCAGAAAAATAAATCCTGGAGACCACATCACCGATGAACAATTAAACGAACTGTATCAAGCCGTCAAAGCGGAACATCGGATAAAATCAGCACTGCGGCGCATCCTTTCCGCTATTGCCTGGGTCTGCACTGTCGTGGCCGCCGTGTTCAGTGTCCTGACTTACTTCAAGCAATGAGATCAGCCGGTCCGCTTTTTCATCCAGCCGGTCCGCTTTTTCATCCAGCCGGTGCAGCAGCTCCAGCAGCAGCGTTTCATATCGGCTCACAAAAATCACCTCCTTACTCGTCCCAGTGCTTGATGATCCAGGCGATGACCACCAGCCAGAAAACCAACTCGCATACATTCCAGAAAATTCCCATCATTGACAATGGCCCGGGAAAAGATTATCCTGTTCTCAGGGAGGGGGCTTGCGCCCCCGTCCCCTACTCGGTAAGCCGCTCGATCAAATCGACCAGCGACTTGACGAGGTTCAGGATTGCGGTGATAAGGACGATGGCTTGCAGGGCGTTGTCCTTATTGCCGTTTTTCTTTTTCCGGGCCATTTTGTTCACCTCCTTATTGTTTCTGTGATTATTATATATCACCAAAACCATAATGTCAAGGGTCTTATTATTGTTCTTGTGATATTTTTTTCTTGACCTTTTTCCATGCGGGTGATAATATAAAAAGCAGAAAGGGGGTGGTTACGTGGATGAGCGTATAAAAGAACTGCGCAAGGCTTTGGGCCTTACGCAGCAAAAATTCGCAGATGCTATTGGCGTTCGTCAAAACACGGTTGCACAGTACGAAATGGGGAGAAATCCCCCCAATGATACGGTAATTACCCTCATCTGCCGGGAGTTCAACGTGTCGGAAGCCTGGCTCCGCACGGGTGAGGGCGAGATGTTCCAACCCAAGTCCCGCAACGAAGAGCTTTTCGAGTTCGCGGCCAAGGTGGCAGAGGGAGATCCCGGCAGCATCCAAGCGCAGCTCCTGTCCGTGATGTCCCGGCTCACAGATCAGCAGTGGGAAGTCCTGGCCCAAGTGGCCCGGGAATTTGTGGAGGAAACAAAAAAAGCCGGCCCCCAATAAGGGGCCGGTACCGGGGCGCTATTTAAGTACAGCTTGGACAATCCTGCTAATTAGTTCAAGCTGCCGGGTATTTGCCTGAACCAGCAGTTGATTGATGCGATCAATAATCTCTCTTCTCGCCATATAGCGCCCACCTCCTTATGTGTACATAGTATAGAACACGTGTTTCATTTTCAAGGGGTAAAATTACCGGTTTTTCTCTTTAGATTTTTACATTAAGCAAAGGAGGGCACACCCATGGCAAAAAATATGGTCATTGCCGGAGATTACCTGGGAAAAGGTGTCGGCGTTTCTCTTGGAACGCCATTTATTAACATCAAGTTTGGAAAAATGCTTGAACTTGATAAGTTTAACCTTGATTCTTACGAAGTTATCACTGAAGAAACCAGAAAAAGCGCTGCTTCCGGCGTCGCGCGCGGAATTGTGGGCGGAGCGCTTTTGGGGCCCGTTGGTATGTTGGCCGGAGGATTTTCCGCCAAAAACAAGGGGACTGTCACTTTGGCGGTACAATTCAAGGATGGTAAAAAGTCTCTTCTTGAGGTGGATGATAAAATTTATAAGGCAATTGTACAAAAAATGTTCTGATAAAAAAATCCCCCGCCCGGTGTTGGCGCACCGGGTGAGGGAAAAGGGCAGAGGTTTTGACGGGCCGTCTGCCCTTTCATTATAGCAAAATGGAAGGGGCGAGTCAATGAAGTGTCGAAAATGCAAAGCGGAGATTCCGGACGGCTCCCGGTTTTGCCTGGCCTGCGGGGCCAAGCAGGAGCTCCGGCAGAACCCGAAGAACCGCGGGAACGGTACCGGGAGCGTGTACCAGCTGCCAAACAAGCGCTGGATCGCCATCAAGACACTGGGATACGAGCCGGGCCCGGACGGAAAGAAGCGCCGCATCACCCGGTCAAAGTCCGGCTTCAAGACAAAGCGGGAGGCGCTTGAGTATCTGCCCAAGCTGACCGCCGCACCCAGGCCGAAGACGATCACGTTCCGGCAGCTGTATGACAGTTTCATCCCCACCCACCAGGCCAGCAAATCCACATTGGACTGCTACTCCGCCGCCATGAAATACTTTGAGCCGGTCTGGTATGCAAATCTTCAGGACATCACTGTGGATGATCTCCAGGACTGCATTGACGATTGTCCCAAGGGCAAGCAGACCAAGCGGAACATGAAAACGCTCTGCGGGCTGCTGTACAAGTACGCCATCCCCCGGAACCTTGCCGCGCTGAACATGGGAGAGTATGTGCGGGCCCGGGGCGGCGAGAGCGGGAAAAAGGACGGCCTGCCCATGGAGGCCGTGGAGGCCCTGGAAAATCATGTTGGGGCCGTGCCGGGGGCGGACTATGTGCTGTGCCAGTGCTATCTGGGCTTTCGCCCGTCGGAGTTCCTGGCCCTGGACGCCAAGGACTACAACCGGCAGGAGCGGGCCTTTGTGGGAGGCGCCAAGACGGAGGCCGGCAAGAACCGGGTGGTCACCGTGTCGCCCAAGATCCAGCCCATTGTGGACCGGCTGACGCGGGACAAGCTGGCCGGGCCGGTGTTCTGCGCGCGAGACGGCTCCCCTATGACACGCTGGTCCTATCGCAATCTGTTCTTCTCCGTGCTGGACGCCTGCGGCATTGAGAACCCGATCACGGTGGTTGACGGCGTGGAGCGCCGGAAATACACCCCGCACAGCTGCCGGCATACATTTGCCACGATGATGAAGCGCGTGGACGGTGCAGATAAGGACAAGCTGGAGCTGATTGGGCACACCAGTGCGGAGATGCTGCGGTACTATCAGGACGTGTCTTTTGACGATCTGCGCAAAGTGACGGATCAACTGTAATTAGCTGTATTGCAAATCTATTGCTGATAAAATATCCGTGGCGCTTGAAAATACACGGTTTTTCAATGACTGGGGGTCAAGGGGTCGTGAGTTCAAGTCTCGCCACTCGGACCAAACAATGATAATCCGAACTACATTATCCAAGTGGGTAGTGTGTTCGGATTTATCATTTCTATTGAGAACATTATATGATAGACAAGGGCGGAGGTAATCCCTCCGCCCTTGTCTTTTTTTATTGCTCAGTTATAATAGGGTACAGAAATTGTCTGGTACGCATTAGGCGGATAAGATGAATCAACAAGTAGAATTGAGGGAATTGATGATGTTAGACGATTACCTGTATGATGATTGTCATGGGCTGAGCGTAGACCTGGTTAATAAACGGCAAATTATGTTCATCCCGATTCTGGGGTGCCACATGATTTCGGAAGCTACTGTTATTTTTGATTATCCAATGGGTACAGAGGAAATTGGGAGACTCATTTTCCAATTTTTTGAGCAAATGAAACAGCGAAATTTAACACTCCATTTCCCCTACAAAAACTATTGGCTTATGCCCAAAGGAATCAGAAGTTTCAAAAAATATGTAGAAGCCGCCTTCCCGGTCAGCCTTGAGTGGGATGGAAATGTTTTGGGGGTCAATCGATGGATCCCGGCACCTGACCGTGGTTTTATATCGGAGGGTCCCGGCGGTCATGAAGTCACAATAAGTACCTCTATCTCTGCAAAAGAACTGGGTGAGTTTATTTTACAGCAGTTTGATTATATTGAGAGAAGACGCCAAGATTCATAAATTCTAATTTATCGAGCTACTTAGCAGGTCTTATTGGTATAATGCATTCTTGTAAGCAAAGTCTGGAACATCGTTGTAGATGTTCCAGACGTATGTTATACCTGTTTCTGTTGTTCGGTCTGCTGCTGCGCTTTCCAGTCGGCAAACTCCCGCTGTCCTTTCTCGCTCTCGAAAAATGCTTGTATCTCCGGGAGCAGGACACGGGCCAGGGCTTCTACCTCATGGTAAGGTATGCCTGTGCCGTGGTCATTGGGCTTCTTTTTCCGTGGCATGATATTACCCCCGTTAGAGCTGCCCTTCATCGAACAGATAGCCCTGAAACACAGTTCCATCGCCGAGGATGAAGCGTCCCCTTGCGTCCTTGGGAATCTGTTCTGCGGCACTGGTGTTGTCCAGAATGATCTGAGAGAGGATATTGTCTGCCCTACCGCACACACGGAAGTCCAGATTGTTCTTGATCTGTCCGGGGATGATAGTGGCGTCTGGCCGCTGGGTGGCGAGAATCAAATGGATACCAAACGCCCGCCCCAGCCGCGCAATCGTTGCAAGCCTGCTCTCGATCTGCGCCAGCAGTTCCTTGTCCCCTTTGCTCCGTCCCGTTCTATCAAGCACCTCTGCCACCTCGTCACAGCCGAACACCAGCCGGGGAAGTCCCTCCCCCGTAGCCTCGTTAAATGCGTCCAGGTCTTTACACCCTGCTTCCTCCAGCCACCCCTTGCGGGCTTCCAGCACCGCCACAAGCTGGCCCAGGACATAGAGCAGGGTATCTTCCCGGAAACACATGTGGCATTTCTGCCGCCAGACCTTGGGGAAGTCCACACCGCCCTTGAAATCGGCTATGTAGACCTCCGCCCCCTTGCGGAGCGCCTGCATAAGTAGGAGCTTTAACAGGACGCTCTTGCCGCTCCCCGTGGAGCCGCCCAGCAGGATATGAGGGATATTCGCAAGGTTGACCGCCACAGGCCCGGTGAGGCTTTCCCCCAGGACTAACACAAAGTTGTCCGGGGACAGATAGGCGTCACTCCACCGCAGCACCTCCGGCAAGCTGGTTTGGGTGGGGACAGCGTACACCAGCACCCGGCTCTTGCTCTTGCCAAAGATGATTTTTATGATGGTCACATCCAAGGCCGCTTCTATTGCCGCCTGTTTGTCCTCCCATACGGTGAGGGGAATACTCTGGTTTCTGAACTCCCAGACCGTCACACGGGGATTGTCTCTGTCCCGCTTCTTACGGAGCAGATCGGGAGCCATCCCGGCATGATTGGCAAGGCCAATGCTTTGCAGTTGGTCTTGGGTCGCTTTTCTGCCGAATGGGTACACCAAGAGGACAGCCAGCGCCACGCCGCCCAACAGCAGATAGGCGGCAACGGCGTGGGTCATAGCGGTGAGCATGATGGGAGAAAGCAGCTCCACGCTCTGGGCGTAGGCGCTGACCGCCTCTTGCTTGCTCCATACCCACACCGCTCCGGCGAGATACAGAGCCACGAACAGCAGCTTGACGGGAGCATCGGGGCCACCGCCCAACTGCTGCCAGAGGTTGCGGCAGACCGCCCGGCGCTTGATTTGAAACTTTTCATTTTGGGTCATAGGGAAAGCCCCCTTTCTTGTGCTGGACGGTGGAGCCGTCCGGTAAATACTCGATGACATTCTTCACCCGCCGCAGGAACGCCCGCCATGTTTCCAGCTTGTCCCTCTGAATGTCCCGGTACTGCTGCTCCAAGGGAATATTGCTGGTGATATAGACCTTGGTATAACAGGCCGTCCGGTCATTATAGCGGGCGGGGAGCGTGATGGGGTAAATGTCCAGATAGTTCAGCATGGAGCCGATGGGAATTTGGGAATGAAATTCCTCAAACACCAGCACATCTTGACAGCGGTAGGCATCGAAGCGGACTCCGTTTCTCCCGCCGTAGTCGGTGATGCGGCAAATGCTTTTAGGGTCGTGTCGCTCGAAGATCCCCCAAGTCTTTCCTGCCCCACTTACGCCGTAGAGGTAGGTCACTTCCAACTGCCTGTTTTCGGCGCTGTACTTTTCCTCCAGAATAGCTTGACGGAGGGTTTCGACTTCACGGATACGAAAGGCGTATTTGGGATTGCCCTCGACGATCTCCATAATGGACTTTCCGGCTCGGAGGTCTTGAATGAGCTTGAACATCTCCGGGGCATCTTCCTCCTTTTCGGCGGGGAGGTCGCCCCACTCCTCAAAGGTGCCGGGGACAGAGGTTTCCGCCTTGTCGGTGTCGGCCCACTTGCCCGTCTTGGCGATATAGTCCCTGTTCAGCCTTGCGCTCTGATACGCTTTCTCGATATGCGCTGTGGGGAAACGGTTTTTGACGGTGGAGAAGCGCATGGGCGAGGGAGAATACAGGAAGATATGCGTGTGATATGTCCCGGTTGTCGCTATCTCGTCGGCCATGCAGAAATAGGCTGGAGAAAAGCGGTGCAGGATTTCCCGGATAGCGGCGTGGTCAAGTCCGGCCTCTGATGGATTGTTGATGACCAGCGCCCACTTGCGGGATTGTGTATTCTTTTCCATGTTGGCCTCCTTGTTGTTGCTACATGATACATGGTTGCCATAAGGGTAATACTAACCCTTATGGCAAGGGGGCGGCGCTGACGCTGCCGCCGGGGGACATTTTTCTTGAGGAAAAATATCTAATCCCCGTCTGCGCCCCAGCGCCGCCTAATGCGTTAAGCCTTGGAGTTTACCAGATGGATGCCGGTGGCCTTTGCGCCCACATGGTAGTCGCCCTTGGACCAGTAGATAAACACTTCCAGCCCATCGAAGCGCACTTCCACATAACCGTCCGGGGCCTCTGCCTGCTGCTGTCCGTCAATGCGTACATCGACTTTATCCAAGCCCTTTTCGGGCAGAGCGACAGAGTAGCGGTAGCCGAGGACGGTATCGGTACGCTTACCATCCTTGTACTCGTAGGCCGGGGACACATCCACCAGCCACAGCTTGTCCCCAAGGCTCTTGGGGGAGATAATCAAATCGGAAATTTTCATGGCAATAGTCCTTTCTTTACAGCGCAGATGCGCTATCCATAGGTTGACAGGTACAGAACACTCGGCCTTGTGTTGTATCCATCATACCGCACCCGAAAGCGGATAGGGTTGCACGCATGAAACAGTTGAAAAAAGAAAAATCCGATACCCATGTGCTGTATAGGGCATCGGATTTCTGTTATTTACTTCTTAATACTCATCAATAGTGGGAGACCTTTTTTCTCCAACAATTCATTGGTGTCGATTACATCATAGCCTTTCTCTGATGCTTCATCCCATACGGCGAACTCCGGGAACGCTGTATAGAACAGCTTCCGTCTTTCCTCCGGTGTGAGTTTCAGCGCCAAAGAGATAGCCTGTATCGTCCTCATGGTTGGCTGATGTGGTTTCCCTCGATACGCATAACTTGTCATGCGGCTGATCGTGGCTTTTGATTGACCCGACTCTCTTGCCAGCTTCGCAGGGCTCCATCCCCGTGAGGCCAAAAGTCGGTTGAGCAGTTCGCATAGTTCGGCTCTATAATCCGGGCTTTGCTTTGGCTGCATATTCGCCAAAGCGTTGACCTCGGATTACAGATTACAATTTAGATGGGGCTGCGGCCGGAGGTGGTGCGATGGGGGTTGCGTCGCTTGGGTCTATGGTATTGGTGCAGGGGAATAAAAGAACGATATACCATAGCCACCACCTCCTTATCGTGATATACGCCTTGGGTGAATAGTTGTTGTTGCTATCCACCTCCGGCGCGCAAAGCCCGCTCACGATAATTCAATGTTACCTTTTGAATACGGGAAATGGAGCCGTATTCTCGTCATACTTGTGGGCATTTGGCGGGAAATCGTACAGCAACCGCTTTCCTATGCCCGTCCTGTTTCGGGCGGCCCAGAGAGCACACGCCCATGTCTTGTGTTGCGCTGCTGAAAGCAGCTTTCCTCGTGATTTCTTCGTCAGTCTTGTGGTTTGTTGATTTTCTCATTGAAACATTTTTCTGCTCTGCCGCAAGTATAGATTACCACAGAAATCCAGCGAGCGCAACTATATCTTGATGAACATTCTGTAAACAAATCAATATCTTGTGCTATGCGGTGCATATAGCGCAACCTCTGTCCCCTGTCAATGGTCGAGATGAACGGCAAAAGCCGCCATTGACAGGGGCCGGAGGCTGCGCTTTGTCCGTTATCAAGGGGTGTCAGCCGCAGGCTGGCTGTCACCCGTATAGATATTTTGGAGAAATCTAAAATGCTATTTACAATTATACCTATTCATGATATTTTGTTTTTGAAGGGAGGGATATTTCATGGAGCAGATTGGAAAACGGCTGCGGGCCTTGCGTGAGGGCGTCCGGTTGACACAGGTAAACATGGCGGAGATTTTAGGCGTCCAGCAATCCCGGATAAATCGCTATGAAACAGGCCAGTCAACGCCGTCCCCGGAAGTGTTCGTAAAGTACGCTGATTATTTTGATGTGTCGATGGATTACCTCTATTGCCGCACTGACAAGCCACAGGGGAAGCTATACGACTACCAGCCACAGGCATTGAAAGCAAAGACGGAGCAGAGCCGAGAAATGCGGGAGTTTATCGAAATGTGCTTTGACCCGCAAGCCCCTGTAAATCAGCGTCTGAAAGAGGCACTGTTCCGTATCATGGAGGAGGGACAGGCAGAATGAAAGCGGTGATCTATGCCCGGTATTCCAGCGACAACCAGCGGGAAGAGAGCATCGAGGGCCAGCTTCGGGAATGTACGGCCTACTGCAAAAAGAACGATATAACCATTCTTAGGACATACATTGACCGGGCCTTGTCCGCCAAGACAGACCACCGCCCGGATTTTCAGCGCATGATTAAGGACAGCGCCAAGGGCCTGTTTGATGTTATCATCGTCTGGAAGTTAGACCGTTTCGCCCGTAACCGCTACGACAGCGCCCACTACAAGGCCCAGCTTCGCAAGTATGGCGTCAAGGTGCTGTCTGCCACCGAGAACATTTCCGATGGGCCGGAGGGTATCATTCTGGAAAGTATGCTGGAGGGCATGGCGGAATACTACTCCGCCGAGCTATCCGAAAAGGTCATCCGGGGCCATACGGAAAACGCTTTGAAATGCAAATACAACGGCGGCACTATCACCTATGGTTTTACCATCGACAAGGACAAATACTACCAGATAGACCCCTGCACCGCCCCTGTTGTGTTGGAGGCGTTCACCCGGTACGACAAGGGGGCCACCATGAAAGAAATCATGGACTATCTGATGGAGAACGGCGTCACCACGGTAAGGGGACGGAAAATCGACCTCAACTTTATCGCCCGTATGTTGAAAAACAGAAAGTATATCGGGGAATACAGTTACCGTCATATCGTCACCCCCGGTGGCATCCCCGCTATTGTTCCCCAAGACCTTTTTGACCGGGTACAGCAGCGGCTTGAAACAAACAAGAAAGCCCCGGCCCGTCACAAGGCCGAGGACGACTATCTTTTGACCACAAAGCTGTTTTGCGGGACTTGTGGGGCCATGATGGTAGGCGAAAGCGGGACAAGTTCCAGCAAGGGCCGGAAATATCATTATTACCGCTGCGTGAATACCAAGAAGCACAAGACCTGCAACGCCAAGCACAAGAGCGTCCGAAAGCTGCCTATTGAAAACGCTGTTGTCAACGCTGTCATGGCGAAAGTGATGGATGATGGTTTCGTGGAGTATATTTCCGATGCCGTGATGGAGATACAGAGCAAGGAGAGCAGCGTACTCCCGGCGCTCCGCAAGCAATTGGAGGAAACGGAGCGAGGCATTACCAATATGCTGAACGCCATCCAGATGGGCATTATAAACGCCTCCACCAAGCAGCGCCTTGATGAGTTGGAGGAACGGAAAAAGGATGTTGAGTTGCAGATCATCCAAGAGGAAATGAAGCGGCCCATGCTGGCCCGTGAGGATATAGTCTACTGGATTTGCCGTTTCCGTACTCTGGATATTTCCAAGCTGGAAGAACGGCGGCGACTGATTGACAGCTTCGTAAATTCCGTGACCATCTTTGACGATTATATTTTGATTACTTTCAATTACAAAGAGGGCGAAACGAGGGTTTCCTTTGAGGATATTGAAAGTTCGGATTTATCATCGGTCGGGGGACCATCGGAGTGACCAAATCTGGTCACTCCGATTTTTTATTGTTTCTTCTGTTGGATGCGTTCATTCAACCGCTGGCACTCCTTTCTGTATGACGGTTACCCGATCAGTTCAGCCCCCGGCACCCATTGGATGCCGGGGGCTTCTTTGGTACAGCGGAGCAAAAGCGGATGCCAGTAAACAACAACTATACCGGTTGACGGCGCCGTCAGCCGCGCGGTATGAGGCTGGAAACCGCCCGTATTTCAGGAGGATTTCTTTACCTGCTCCGCAATATGGATCATCGTTTCCTTATCCACCGTCCCGTGGATGCGGAAGTAAAGTCCTGTTTCAGGATCTTTCCAGGCCAGCGTGTTTGCATGTGCGGAAGCGGGGCCGATGATGGTACCGACAGAGATCGTCATGCCGCCGATCTCCGTCTGGGTACCCTCAATTTTCTCTCCGTTTACAGTCATGGACCCACCGTCGCTCTCATAGAGCTCTTCCGCTTCCCAGTATTCGGCGTCCACGCCGTTGACCTTCACGGCCTCCGGCGTACTGTCCGGCAGTTTCACAGGGTCGGAGGCGTACAGCAGCGTCAGGCTGGTATCCGTGCCTACCCAGGTCTCCTGGACCGCAGGGCTGGAAGAAGTTCGCTCGTACTTGGTATACCCCTCCGGCATCCAGGACAGTTCATACTCCGGGAGCCGCCCCGCGGCGGGCTGCACACTCTCTGCCATCTTTGTCAGATCCTCTGCGCTGATTCCCGTTCCGGAAAGCCAGAACAGGATGCCGTTCGGTCCCTCCCAAATGAGATACGTCTTCTCGTCTTCCTCATAGAAGTCTGCCAGATAGCCCTGGACGCTCACCTGCGAGCAGTTTTGGACCGTCTCCTCCTCGCGCACCGAGAAGCCAAAGGAGCCGCCGTCCGGATAGGCGCACCAGAAAGTCACCCGTTCCTCATCGCCGCCGGCGAAGCGGTAATCGGCCCGGCTGGACCGCCCCTCCGCCCCCTCAAGGCCCCACCCCTCC
>UMCH01050545.1_pt1 | contig 11392 bp, 12 predicted proteins | sample 1964201 | NCBI WGS metagenome assembly UMCH01 (sample SAMEA4835965, study PRJEB28245) | human gut metagenome | biome: gut microbiome; material: fecal sample | place: Denmark | collected 2008 | reverse complement strand
CGGCGGGCTCGCCATCGACCTGAGGCTGCGCAGAGTCAGCCGGGACGGCGTGGAGATCTCCTTGACCCCAAAGGAGTTTGACATCTTGTATTTCCTGGCCCGCAACAGAGGAGAGGTATTTACCAAGGAACAGATTTACCAGGCCGTGTGGGAAAGCGACTACTTGCTGGATGACAGCAATATCATGGCCTTTATCCGAAAGCTGCGGAAGAAGATCGAGCCCAACCCCGATGCACCGCAGTATATTCTGACCATCTGGGGAATCGGATACAAATTCAGCGACAAGCTGTAAGTTCAAATTCTTACCAAATCGCAAGAAAATCGCAAGGTTTTGAACCTGTGATTTTTCTTGCGATTTTTTTATACTCATCCAGGACGCAGGAAAGGGGGGAACGACATGGACTCTGACGGCAGTCCCCAAAGGACGATACAGTGTAAGACATGGAGTTCCAACCGCCCCATGGACTTTACACCTTGAACGCATGCAAGGAGGTAAGAAACCATGAACAAAAAAGAAAATCGCCGCTTGGCGCGCCAGGCAGCGCAGCAGGCTGTCCTCCGCGACAAGCAGAACCGCCGGCTCCACAACGCGGCAGCCATGCCGGTGGGCGCCCTTTTGCTTGAGCTTCACGCTCCGCTGAGCGGGCTTGCTCCCGAGGCCATCGCCGCCAGCCGGGCAAAATACGGCAGCAACAAGGTGACGCATGAAAAGAAAAAATCCCTGCCCCGGCGGCTGGCCGGCGCGTTTGTAAACCCATTTACCGCCATCTTGCTGTGCCTGGCTCTGGTATCCACCATGACGGATATGGTGTTCCCACTCCTTTCTCTGTTCGGCAGCACGCCGGAGGACTTTGACTGTTTGACCGTGGTCATTATTCTGACCATGGTCCTCATCTCCGGCACGCTCCGCTTCGTCCAGGAATCCAGGAGCGGCAGCGCGGCGGAGAAGCTGCTGGCTATGATCACCACCACCTGCACGGTCACCCGCAAGGGCCAGGAAAAAGCGGAGATCCCCATGGACGAGCTGGTGGTGGGTGACATCGTCCACCTGTCTGCGGGAGACATGATCCCCGCCGATGTGCGCATCCTGGAGGCCAAAGACCTGTTTGTCAGTCAGGCCAGCCTTACGGGGGAAAGTGAGCCGGTGGAAAAGCAGATGCAGGCAAGCGGGCCGCAAGAGAGCGTGACCGACTACCCCAACATCGCCTTTATGGGCAGCAGCGTGGTTTCCGGCAGTGCCGTGGCCGTGGCGGTTTGTGTGGGGGATGATACGCTCTTTGGCTCCATGGCTTCCGCCGTGGCGGAAGAGGCGACAGAGACCAGCTTTACCAAGGGAGTAAACGCCGTTTCCTGGGTGCTCATCCGCTTTATGCTGGTGATGGTGCCCCTGGTATTTTTTATCAACGGCATCACCAAGGGGGACTGGCTGGACGCCTTCCTCTTCGGCATCTCCATCGCCGTGGGACTGACTCCGGAAATGCTGCCCATGATCGTGACCACCTGCCTTGCCAAGGGGGCGGTGTCCATGAGCAAAAAGCAGACCATTGTCAAGAACCTCAACTCCATCCAGAACTTCGGAGCCATCGACATTTTATGCACCGACAAAACCGGAACGCTGACCCGGGATCAAGTGGTGCTGGAATACCACCTCAACATCAACGGAGAGGACGACACCCGCGTGCTGCGCCATGCCTATCTCAACAGCTATTTCCAGACCGGCTATAAAAACCTCATGGATCAGGCCATCATCCGGAAAACGGAGGAGGCCGAGGCGGAGGATCCCCGGCTGGTGGATCTGTCGGAGCACTACGTGAAAGTGGACGAGATCCCCTTTGACTTTGCCCGGCGGCGTCTGAGCACCGTGGTACAGGACAGGGCCGGAAAAACCCAGATGGTGACCAAAGGCGCCGTGGAGGAGATGCTGTCCATCTGCTCTTTTGCCGAGTGCGACGGCGAAATCCAGCCGCTGACGGACCAGGTGCGCCAGAGGATCCGCGCCACAGTGGACGGCCTCAACGACAAGGGCTTCCGCGTGCTGGCCATTGCCCAGAAGAGCAATCCCTCGCCCGTTGGAGCTTTTGGGGTGAAGGATGAGTGCGATATGGTGCTCATCGGGTATCTTGCATTCCTGGACCCGCCCAAGGAGTCCAGTGCGGACGCCATCCGGACGCTGAAGCGCTACGGCGTGACTACGAAAATCCTTACCGGAGACAACGATAAGGTGGCCCGCACCATCTGCAAGCAGGTGGGGCTGAAAGTGCGCAACATGCTGCTTGGCGCCGATCTGGACGCCATGAACGACGACCAGCTGGCAAAGGCGGCACAGACCACCGATGTGTTTGCCAAGCTTACGCCGGACCAGAAAGCCCGGGTGGTCTCGGTCCTGCGGAAAAGCGGACACACCGTCGGCTTTATGGGAGACGGCATCAACGACGCCGCCGCCATGAAGGCCGCCGACATCGGCATCTCCGTAGACACTGCGGTGGATGTGGCCAAGGAGTCGGCGGACATCATCCTGCTGGAGAAGGACCTGATGGTTTTGGAGCAGGGCATCATCGAAGGCCGCAAGACCTATGCCAACATGATCAAATACATCAAGATGACTGCCTCCTCCAACTTCGGCAATATGTTCTCGGTGCTGGCCGCTTCGGCGCTGCTGCCCTTTTTGCCCATGATGAGCGTGCATCTCATTTTTCTCAATCTGATTTATGACCTGTCCTGCACCGCCATCCCCTGGGACAACGTGGATGAGGAGTTTATTGCCAAGCCCCGGAAATGGGATGCCTCCAGCGTAGGCAATTTCATGCTCTGGATCGGGCCCACCAGCTCCATTTTCGACTTTACTACCTATTTGTTCATGTACTTTGTATTCTGCCCGCTCTTCATCTCGGGCGGCGTGCTGTTCAACGATCTTCCCGCGCATTTTGGCGGTGCGGAGCTGGCTTTGATGCAGGCAAAGTATATCGGATTGTTCCAGGCGGGGTGGTTCGTGGAATCCATGTGGAGCCAGACTCTGGTCATTCATATGATCCGCACACCCAAGCTGCCCTTCCTCCAGAGCCGGGCCTCCGCACCGCTGACCCTGCTGACCTTGACCGGCATCGCTGTGCTGACGGTGATCCCCTTTACGCCCCTGGGCGCCGCGCTTGGATTTGTGGCCCTGCCCGCCGCTTACTTTGCCTATCTGATCCCTTGCATCCTGCTCTACATGGTGCTGGCGACCAGCCTGAAAAAAGCCTATGTGCGCCACTATGGCGAATTACTTTGACGATGGGAGGAATTCTATATGACCTGGACGAAGCTGTGGATGGATTTATTTGGACGAACTTCCTTTTGCGGAATTGACATGGGCTTCTGGGTGGCCTTGTCCGCCGTTTTGCTGATCGTAGTTTTGATGAATGTGGTGTTTTGGGGGATGCGCCCCAAAGAGGACCGTGAAGCAGCCGGGGGCTGAAGGCCGCAAGTTTTGGTTGATAATATTTCCGGAATTGAGTATGATGAAAGAGCATAATCCGTCTCTATCGTTTGAAAAAGAGTCCCCCAGACATATGAGGATCACCGGATAGCAGCGCGGGCCGTACACGTGGGATAGGCGGGATGCTGCCGGAAGCTTTCAGGAAATGTACACAAGTCAGCCGAAGATCCTATATCAAATATGCATTTTGTCTGTGGAGGAAACCACTTCTGGAGGCAGATGCGGCTCTTCTTTTGCGGCCTTTTTGCGCCCTGCGTCAGCCTGCCCGAGCGGCAGTATGCCGCAGGGCGTTTTTCCATATCAAATACGGTATCCATACGGCACCGCCAGACCTGAGAGGCGATGTTGCCGTGGAGTCTGCCAGGGTGGGGCGGCGTCGGCAGCATCCCGCGCTTCTATATGGGCGGGAACCAAAAGCAGGCCCAGATCCTGGAGCCGGCGTGAATACAGGGATGTGATCCTTCGGCCTGCGATTTTGAAAAGCCATACAAAAAATCCATCTCTGGCGATACTTGCGGAGCAGATTACACTCTGGGGGAGGGAGCAGGATGAACATTCAAAGGATCAGAGGAATTTATTTGGCGTGGGATATTGTTTTCGTGATTTTTGTCCCACTGGTGCGGGCAAAGCCGGCTCTGATGTTTCCTGCTTTTGTGATAAACGGTATTGTGCTGGCGGCAATTTACGCTTTGTGCAATGCCAGGATACGCCGCGCAGTACAGGACTATCAGGAAAAACATCCGGAAATCCCTCCATACAAGCTGATGGAAAATGAAAATCTGCGATACCATAAGTCTGCTCATCCGGAAATACAAAACTATATCAGTGAAAGAAATTCCTTAACTCCGTTTGCGGCGGTAAATATCATAGTGATGCTCCTGATTGTGCTGTCGAACCTCTGACCAGCAAGCGCACGGGGAGCCGATGCCGTTGGGAGAACACCCCGGAAGGGGCTGCCGCCATCTGCGCCCAATTTTCCTCTTGCATGAGAGCGGCAAATTGGCAGAATTAGAGCGGTCAGCATAGCACAGCGGGGGTACAGGGCAAGAAATTGAAATTTTCAAAGGAGGACCACGGAATGTTTGACGTGATTTCCGAGATGGATGCGCTCATAGAGACAATCCCATTTTTCATTGATATTTTCCCGGAGCAGATCCCGGCAAAAAATCATAAACGATATTTTGAAGTGGAAGAGTACTTTCAGACTCACCGGACTGCATTCAACCAAAAGCTGACCCGTATTCTCCTCAAGCTGTATTGTTACTATGATTTTTGGGTTTCTGCGGGAGATGACGTGATAGAAAATCCGGCCCCCAGCCAGCTGGTATCCCTGATCGGCCACTGTTTTGAGGGACCGTGGCGTTCCAGAGATTATATCAATGTGATGGTCCCGGAATGCCGTTCCATGGTGATATTGAATGGGGATGATCTATATATGACCCTCTACGACCCGGATGAACGGCTGAGAGACCTTGTTTCCGGCTTGGCGCATGCGGAGGGACTGTTTTTTTACAGGGCGCACAGAGAACCTTAAATCCCCGTTTGCTGGGGAGACTTGGCTGCGTTGGCGGCTGGCGGCGGCAGGATGGAGAAAAAGAACGTCTCAAATGGAAACCAACCCCCGGAGTCATCCGTCTATACCTGTGAGCGGATCGCAAAGCCGCAGGGCCCGATGGGAGCCAAATACCGCCAAACGGGGACATATTTGATGCGATTCGCAGCATCCGGATTCCTGGACTACCTTTCATCGGCAACTGACGCATGCCGGCTGGATGACGGAAGCTTTTACCCCGCGCCCTGGAAGCATTACGGAATTTATACGCAAAATCATATGGTGGATGTCATTGCACACGTGGAACCCAAAGTGTTTTATTCGGGAAACGTGGAATGATAGCGGGGAGACCACGATATCACAGGCAGAGTCCTGATACGTTGAGAGGAGACCATGATCGAAATCAAAGGAAAATATAATGAGGCCAGAATCTTCACCGATGTGGTGGACAGCGCCTCCATCGCACAGGTCCAGGAACTGTGCAATCAGGAATTTACGGCGGGCAGCCGCATCCGGCTCATGCCCGACATCCACGCCGGCAAGGGCTGTACCATCGGCACCACCATGACCATCACCGATAAGGTGGTGCCCAATCTGGTGGGAGTGGACATCGGCTGCGGCATGGAGACCACCCGCATCCGGGAGGGGCGGCTGGAGCTTCAGAAGCTGGATAAGCTCATTTATGAGGAGATCCCCTCCGGCTTCTCCATCCGGGACAAGGCCCACCGCTATCTCCATGAGATCGACCTGCGCGAGCTGTGCTGTGCCCGCCATGTAGATCTGGCGCGGGCGGAAAAGAGCATCGGTACTCTGGGCGGCGGCAACCACTTTATCGAGGTGGACCAGGACGACGAGGGGAACCTCTACATCGTGGTCCACTCCGGCAGCCGTCATCTGGGCGTGGAGGTGGCCGGCTACTACCAGGAGGCGGGATACAAGGTCTTAAACCGCACCGACGATGCCTCCCTCCAGGCCTTGGTGGACCGGATGAAAGCAGAGGGGCGGGAGAAAGAGATTCGGAAAGAACTGAAGAAACTGAAAAATCTCAAGCAGACCGGCATTCCCAAGGCCCTGGCTTATGTGTCCGGGGAGCTGTTTGAGCAGTATATCCACGACATGAAGATCGTCCAGCACTTTGCCATGCTCAACCGGCAGGCCATGATGGATGAGATCGTCAAGGGCATGAAGCTCCATGTGGAGGAGCAGTTTACCACCGTCCACAACTATATCGATACTGACGCCATGATCCTGCGCAAAGGGGCCGTGTCCGCCAGGGCCGGAGAACAGCTGCTCATTCCCATCAACATGCGGGACGGGAGCCTGCTCTGCGTGGGCAAAGGCAACGAGGACTGGAACTGCTCCGCCCCCCACGGGGCCGGCCGCCTCATGAGCCGGGCGGACGCCAAGCAGTCCTTCACGGTGTCCGAGTTCAAAAAGCAGATGGCAGAGGTCTACACCACCTCGGTGAGCCGCGCGACTCTGGATGAGTGTCCCATGGCCTACAAGGGAATGCAGGACATTCTGGACAACATCGGTCCCACGGCGGAGGTGGTAAAGATCCTCCGACCCATCTACAACTTCAAGGCCGGGGACGAGGAGTGAGAAATACCGGAGAAAAACGAGACGGCACCGACCTCTGCGCCGGAATGCTGATACGGTACGATTCGCAAACCGGGAAAAGGCCGCTGACTGGGGGCATACACCAGTCAGCGGCCTTTTGCGATGAACGGAGAAAATGTGCAGCGTGGTTTCCTGCGGAAAAAGCGGCGAGGGACCATTTTTGGGAACACCGACTGATGTTCAGAGCTATCCTACCCGGCTGAAAGCGAAAACAGAGGCCCTACGCTGTGGGAGGGAGACAAAATATCGATCAGGTACTGCGACAGATGAAATGAAATTGCCTTTTCCTTACAAAGACCGTATAATGGCGGCAAGAGTATATAAGGGGGGCCGTGGTTATGGGGAGAGCATCCACCAAAGAGAACAAGAACATTTATCAAAAAACGCGGGAGGCGCTGCGCCTTACCCGGGAAGCAGCCGGTGATCTGCTGGAGTCTATCACACCGGAGCGTATTGAGAAGATCGAGAACGAGCGCTGCCTGCCGCATCCGGACGAAGTGCTGGTCATGGCGGAAAAATACAAACAGCCCAGCCTTTGCAACTACTACTGCGCCAACCAATGCCCCATTGGGAAGCAATACGTACCGGAAGTGAAGATCAAGGACCTGTCCCAGATCATTTTGGAGATGCTGGCTTCCCTCAATGCCATGAACAAGCGCAAAGAGCGCTTGATCGAGATCACGGCGGACGGTGTGATCGGAGAGGATGAACTGACGGATTTCCTTTTTATTCAAAAAGAGTTGGAGCGCATTTCCGTCACCGTTGAGACACTGCAGCTGTGGGTGGAGCAGATGCTGGCTACCGGCGCCATAGATGCCAAGCAGTACCGCGCGTGCAAAGAGCGGCTGGATGGAGAAAAGAATTGACCGGAAATATTTGCTGAGACAGCGGAAATAGGCAGCTCTATTTTGCTGAAGCTGCGGTGGTACATCATCTGCAAAAATGGTAAAATATTCCCAAAAGCACAGAGAGAACGGACCTTTCACAGCGGGGTGATATCCATGGACACAAGAGCAAGACTTCTGGCGATCCGACTGCTGGAAGCCATCCAAAAAGACCCCGGCTATGCCCGGACACTGGGGATCGAAGCCCGGATGACAAAACGGATTGTATGATGCAGAATGCATATTTCCGCCCGGAGGACCTCACGCAGCGGTGAAGTCCTCTTTTCATCAGGAAGCGCGAGTGGTGTTTTGGAAAGGAGCAGAAACTTATGTGCCGTTATGATGAGCAGCTTCGAGAGCTGCAGACCCAGTGCGCCAGGAAGAAAAAGCTGGAGGCTGCCGTGGAGGAACTGCGTGCCCAGCGGGATACCTATACCGCGCACGCCCGGGAGCTGGAACAGCGTTTCCGGGAGGAGCAGGCGGATGTGGACCGCCTGGAGGGGCGGAGCCTTTCCGCTTTCTTTTACAACGTGATCGGGAAAAAGGATGAAAAGCTGACCCAGGAGAGACAGGAGGCCTATGCGGCCCGGGTCAAGTATGACGCTGCCGCCGGAGAACTGGCGGGGATCGAGGAGGATCTGGCCAGATGCCAGGCAGAGCTGGACTCCCTTGGGGACTGTGAGGACCGCTATGCCGCGGTGCTGCAGGAAAAGACGCAGGCGGTGAAAGCGGCCGGGGGAGATGCGGCGGAAAAAATCCTGAAGCTGGAAGAGCGGGAGGCCGATCTGGAGAGCCAGGGGCGGGAGCTGGATGAGGCCCTCGCCGCCGGCGAGGCCGCCCTGGCCACCGCAGACCGGATCACCGACAGCCTGCGCAGCGCGGAAGAGTGGGGAGACTGGGATATTGTGGGCGGCGGCCTGATCACTGACCTGGCCAAGCACCGGCATCTGGATGAGGCCCAGACTGCCGTGGAATCTCTCCAGTCCCAGCTGCGCCGCTTCAAGACGGAGCTGGCCGATGTGACGGTCAGCGCAGACTTCCAGGTGGGGATCGACGGATTCCTTCGGGTGGCAGACTATCTCTTTGACGGCTTTTTTGCCGACTGGCTGGTGCTGGATCGGATCCAGCAATCCCGAAGACAGGTGCAGGAGACCAGAAGCCAGATCTGCAGTGTGCTGGACTATCTGCGGGGCCAGATCGATCAGAACGCAGCGGAAAAGGCGGATGCCCGGCGGGAGATCCAGCACCTGGTGGGCGGTGTGCCCATGTAAACGGCTGACGCCGGCGATATAGAACACACAGAAAGAAGGAGCAAAACGAATGGAGGACGGGATAGGAGCGCAAGCGCTCCCGCTGCTTTGGATCAACTGGATGGAGCAGGTGGTGTCGTTCCATGAGGAGGACGGGTATGAGCGGCTGGAGTTCCCCTCGGACAAAGAGAAGCTGGAATATGTCTTTGAGAAGACGTCCAACGGCTTTCGCATCCAGTGACGGGCCTGCTTTACAAAATGAATCATCACAAGGAGAAATCCATGAAATTTGTCATCGAGCACCTTGCAAAGCGCTTTGAGCAAAAAGAGGTTTTAAGGGATATTGACTTTACCTTTCAGGAGGGAAAGATTTACGGCCTGCTGGGCCGCAACGGCGCCGGCAAGACCACCCTTTTCAACTGCCTGAACCGGGATGTGAGAGCGGACGGCGGCAGTTTTGCCCTGGAAGAGGATGGTGTGCGCAGGGAAGTGGCGGCGGAGGATATCGGGTATGTGCTCTCCACGCCCACTGTGCCCGAATTTCTCACCGGACGGGAGTTTTTGAAGTTTTTCCTGGAGATCAACAGGAGCTCCATTGAAAATCCCCGGTCTCCGGATGAATATTTTTCCATGATGCGCATTGCACCGGAGGACCGGGACAAGCTGCTCAAGGACTATTCCCATGGTATGAAGAACAAAATGCAGATGCTTGTCAATATCATGGCCCAGCCGAAGGTCCTGCTGCTGGATGAGCCGCTGACCTCTTTGGACGTGGTGGTGGCAGAGGAGATGAAGCAGCTGCTCCGTTCCTGGAAGGACGGCAGGATCATCATTTTTTCCACCCATATCATGGATCTGGCCCTGGACCTTTGTGATGAGATCGTGCTGCTGAGCCACGGGGAACTGGAGGCGGTGGAGAAGTCCAATCTGGACAGCCGGGAATTCAAGGAGAAAATCATTGCGGCGCTGAAAGAGGAAACCTATGCTTAAAACACTGCGCATTTCGTTTTCCCTGAAGAACACCTACCGGGTCAACAGCATTTTGCATTCTCTCAAGCAGGTCCCGCTGCTCCGGCGCCTTCTGCCGGGGGCTTTGTATCAGGTGCGGGGGCTCAAGGTTTTTGCGAACATCCTGTCGGCGCTTTGGGAGCTTCTTTCTATCTTCCTTTTTAAGTTCCTCTACTTTTGCACCATGGTCTGCGGCATGGGGCTGCTCTATAAAGAAGTGCCGGCCGGCCTGACATTTCTCCACATCCTGCTGTTTTTGACGCTGATCGGCACATATATGAATACCGGCCTCTTTGATCCTACCCGGGATAAGTATTACGCCATGATCCTCCTGCGGATGAATGCCCGGTCCTACACGCTGGTCCATTACGGATATGTGCTTTTCAAAACCGTGGTCGGCTTCCTGCCGTTTACCGTTTTGTTCGGAATGGCTTGGGATGTCCCACTCTGGCTGTGCCTGCTGATCCCGTTTTGCGTGGCGGGAGCAAAGCTGACGGCAGCGGCATATTCCCTGCGGGAGTATGAAAAAACCGGCAGTGTACGCAATGAAAACCGACTGGAGAAATTTGACTGGATCCTGACCGGAGTGCTGCTGGCGATGGCCTATCTTCTGCCGGCGCTGGGGATCGTGCTGCCCCTGAAAGCTTCCGTGGTTTTGTGGCTTATCTGGATCCCGGCGGGGCTTGTCAGTCTGCGCCGGGTGGGAAGCTTCCGCTATTACCGGCAGATCAATCAGGAACTTCTTGCGCAGGTGGTCACCCAAATGGACCCCGTCCAAAAAGCGGAAAAGACCGCCAGCGAGAAAGCCATTTCCGCGGATACTTCCATCACCAGCCGGAAACAGGGCTTTGCGTACCTCAACGAGCTGTTCATCAAGCGGCACCGGAAGATTTTGTGGAGGTCCGCCATCCGGATCGCCAATGTCTGCGCACTGCTTTGCTGCGGTATTCTGCTGCTTATGGCCCTGCTTCCCGGGACCAGAGGGAATGTCAATGAGATGGTGATGACCTGGCTGCCCTATTTTGCATTCATCATGTACATGATCAACCGGGGCACCGGCTTTACCAAGGCGCTGTTTATGAATTGCGACCACAGCCTGCTGACGTACTCCTTCTATAAGAAACCCGGATTTGTGCTCAGATTGTTTCAGCTTCGCCTGGTGGAGATCATGAAGATCAATGCCGTACCGGCACTGGTCATCGGCGTGGGGCTTTGTTTGATCCTGGCGGCCTCCGGCGGAACGGACAATCCTCTCAATTACGTGGTGCTCCTGAGCTCCATTTTGTCTATGAGCCTGTTTTTCTCCGTCCATTATTTGACTGTCTACTATCTGCTGCAGCCCTATACAGCGGGGTCGGAGATGAAGAGCGGGACTTACCGCATCGTGATGGTCCTGACCTATGCGGCATGCTATGCCATGATGCATCTTCGGCTTCCGATCCTGGTGTTCGGCGCGGCATGCATCGCCTTTTGCGTACTGTATTCGGCCATTGCCTGCGTCCTGGTCTACCGGTTTGCGCCGCGGACCTTCCGGCTGCGTACATAGGGACCGGAAAGGGCGGAGCTTGTCCCGCAGGAAAAACGCCTTTGAAGCATCCATCGG